>ERZ839947.111-NODE-111-length-113943-cov-6.602030_pt1 | contig 113943 bp, 60 predicted proteins | sample MGYA00519908_ERZ839947 | MGnify/ENA primary metagenome ERZ839947 (study PRJEB31850, sample SAMEA3708857) | human gut metagenome | biome: human gut; feature: human-associated habitat; material: faeces | place: China | collected 2014 ... | reverse complement strand
CCTCCATCTACACCGTCATCGACAAGCCTGACGGAGAATCCGCACTGGAATATCTGCAAGATAAATCTGTGGATTTGATAATCTCTGACGTCATGATGCCTGGGATTCAAGGAGACGAACTGTGTCGACGGATCAAATCAGACTTCACCACTTCGCATATCCCCGTTATCTTGCTGACTGCCAAAACGGAGAAAGACGCCATCCTCGAAGGATTGGAAAGCGGAGCGGACGATTATCTGACCAAGCCTTTCGATACGGAAATCCTAAAGACAAAAATAAAGGGAGTATTACAGAACCGCAAGATTATGCGACAGTATTTTCTTTCTCATTCGCTTCCTTCCGTCCCTGCTGCCGAACCAAGTGAAAAGAAAGAAGATACGGAATGTGCCAACCTCTTATCTGCCATGGACAAAGAGTTTCTGGAACGTTGCACAAGACTCATTACCGAAAATCTGGCAAACCCGAACTTCACCATCAACCAGCTCTCCCGCGAACTGGCGTTAAGTCGTACGATATTCTACGAAAAACTGAAAGCTCTGACAGGACAGGCGCCTAACGAATTTATAAAACTCATGCGCATGACAGAAGCTGCCAACCTACTAAAACAAGGGCTTCCGGTGCAGGATGTCGCTCTCCTGGTCGGTTTCACAGATTCCAAGTACTTTAGTACAGCATTTAAAAAGCATTTCGGAGTATCTCCAAGCAAATTTCTCTAAATAAAAGTTTGCATCACTTTTACCCTCACACCCTCACCCTATGTCTCGTCCTGATCCCCTGTATTACATAAGAAATGCAACCGATATACATAGGAAACACAACCGGCATACATCTGTTATCCCTTCGTTATCTATCCGTTAAACTACCGATATGGTACATTCACCACGGCCGTGGTGAGATCTTCCCACAGCCGTGGTAGCTTCTCGTCATGGCTGTGGAGAGAAGTCGTCACGGCTGTGGGAAGCTAACTATACCGATAGTCTAATGTAAGAAGACCGGTTACTTAATATAAAAAGAAAGGAGAGATAAGGTATGCTTCCCTGCTTCATTACATCTATTTCCCTATACATCAGCACCCAAACAGCCGTTTATAACATTATTATAACAGCTACCCTATCCTTTAATACCAGATTCTTTTTGTATACTTGCAGCATAAAAAGACGAAAAAATGCAAATCCGATAGTTTTTCAACCTATTCCGATAGCTTTCAAACCCGTCAGGACATGGTTACGTCCTATATTTGCGAGGTAAATCAACAATCTAATAATCTATTTAAGATGAAAAAGCAGTTAACCCTATTTCTCTGTCTGTTGCTATTCATACCCATATATGGATATGCGGAAGACGAAGTAACTCATCAAGTTGTACAGCAAACTACCAAAGTAAAAGGTACTGTTACGGATGAACAAGGCGAGCCGTTAATCGGAGCCAGCATCGCCGTTAAAGGTACTTCGCAGGGAGTGATTACCGACTTCAACGGTCAATTCAGCATCGACGCTTCCAAAAACGCTACATTAATAGTCAGTTATGTAGGTTATCGTTCGGAAGAAGTACAGGTGAAAGGACAATCCAATCTTAAAATCGTCTTGAAAGAAGACAGCAGAATCATCGACGAAGTAGTTGTTACCGCGTTGGGTATCAAGCGCGAACGGAAAGCACTCGGCTATTCCATCGGTGAAGTGAAAGGTGAAGAACTTGAAAAGGCAAAGGAAACCAATGTCATCAACTCACTGGCAGGAAAGATTCCGGGACTGGTGGTCAGCCAGACTGCCGGCGGTCCTTCCGGTTCGTCCAGAGTGATCGTTCGCGGTAGCACGGAGATGACGGGAAACAATCAACCGCTTTATGTGGTGGACGGAGTGCCTTTGGACAACAGCAACTATGGCAGTGCCGGACAATACGGAGGTTATGACCTCGGCGACGGTATTTCCAGCATCAACCCGGACGATATTGAAAGCATGTCCGTATTGAAAGGCCCGGCGGCATCTGCCTTGTACGGTAGCCGCGCTTCTCACGGTGTAATCCTTATCACTACCAAGAAAGCAAGTACCAAAAAGAAATTTGCAGTGGAACTGAACAGTACCACTACTTTCGAGAAACAATTAACGAAGTGGGACGATGTACAGTACGTCTACGGTCAGGGAACCGGCGGACGCATCAACGGTACGGACGACCAGTATTCTTCGAACAAAAACTGGGGACCGAAGATTGATCCGGGACTGAACCTGACGTATTTCGACGGAGTGACCCGCCCGTATGTTGTCATTCCCAACAATATCGACGGTTTCTTCAGAACCGGTATGACCACTACCAACACAATCGTTGTCAGCACCGTGAAAGATGACACGGGTATCCGCGCCACTTATACGGATATGCGCAACAAAGACATTCTTCCAAACACGAAGATGAGCCGTAACACGCTGAATCTGCGTGCCAACACTACGATCAACAAGAAAGTAGACCTCGACTTCAAGGTGACTTACACCCGTGAAGACGTAAAGAACCGTCCCGCACTGTCTGACCACCGTGCCAACCCTGCCAAGAACCTGATGTCTCTGGCAACCACCTACGACCAGAAATGGCTGCGCGACAACTACAAAGATGCCGACGGCAACTACTATGACTGGAACGGACGCGACGTTTGGAACCTCAACCCTTACTGGGTGCTCAACGAAATGACCAATGAATCGGGAAAAGACAAGTTCATGGGTTCGGCACTGGTACGTTACAACGTCAACGAACACTTCAAGATTCAAGTTACCGGTGGTGCGGACATCAACTTCATGAACTTCCAAGACTATGCAGCCCCCACCTCACCGGGATTTGAACAGGGACAGTTGCAAATCAGCGATTTCAGAAACAGAATGTATAACGTAGAAGCACTGGCCATTTACAACAACAGTTATAAGAAATTCGACTATGGAGTAACCATCGGCGGCAACCTCTATAAAGTGGACAACAAAACACAGATTGTAACTGCCAAAGAGATGGTGATGCGTGATGTCATTGCCCTGCAGAGCTTCACAAGCAAAGAGATCACCGAAGGAACCTACCGCAAACAGATTAACTCTCTCTATGGTTCTATCAACCTGGCTTACGGCAACTTCGTCTATCTCGACGCCACACTGCGCGGTGACCACTCTTCCACTCTGCCATCGGGAAACAATACTTATCTATATCCATCGGTATCAGGAAGTTTCCTGTTCTCGGAATTCTTCAAGATCAATCCGACGCTATTGCCTTACGGTAAAGTGAGAGTTTCATGGGCACAGGTAGGTAGCGACACTGATCCTTACCAATTGGGACTGTCCTACGAACTGTCTCCCAAAAACTATTCAGGGTACGCACTGTCTCAAATCGCCAATACGACGATTCCGAACAAAGACCTGAAACCGACCAAGACCAACTCTGCCGAAGTGGGACTGGAACTGAAATTCCTGAAAAACCGCATCGGACTGGATTTCACTTACTACACCCAAAAAAGTAGTAATCAGATTATGCGCCTCAACACCACAGGAACTTCCGGCTACAACTCCATGCTGATTAATGCAGGAGAAATAGAGAACAAAGGAGTGGAAATCGCACTGAACACACGCCCCATACAGACGAAAGATTTCTCATGGGACTTGAATATCAACTTCTCAAAGAATAGTAATAAGGTAAAAAGATTAGCTTCAGGTATTAAAGAATTTGAATTGGAATCGGCACGTTGGATTAACGTAAAGGTAGCTGCCGTAGAAGGGGAGAACTATGGTTCCATCCTCGGTAAAGACTTCCTTAGAAATGATGCCGGACAGATTATCGTAGATGCTTCTACGGGACTTCCGAAAGTGACGGAAGACTTGCGAGTGCTGGGCAACGCCACCTGGAAATGGACAGGAGGTATCACCACCAACCTGACTTACCGCGACATCTCCCTGTCTGCCATCTTCGATATTAAGGTAGGCGCCGATGTCTATTCCATGTCCGCCCGTTCTTCTTACATGACCGGAAAGGACAAAGCTACTCTTGCAGGACGCGACGGCTGGTATGAATCGGAAGAGCAACGACTGCAAGCCGGAGTGAAAGAAAGTAATTGGGAAGCGACAGGCGGTTATGTAGTAGAGGGCGTGGTAGAAATGCCGGACGGAAGTTTCGCGGAAAACAAGAAGTTTGTCGACCCCGAAGTATATTGGAAACATATAGCCGATCAGACTCCGGTTCCGTTTATCTACGACAACTCTTACGTAAAGGTGCGCGAAATTACGTTGGCTTACCGTCTGCCCAAAAGATGGATCAGCAAGGTGTTTGATGCCGTATCCGTATCGTTCGTGGCACGTAACCCGTTCATCATCTACAAGAACGTACCGAACATCGACCCGGACTCCAACTACAACAACGGCTCGGGTATGGGACTGGAATACGGCTCGCTGCCATCCAGAAGAAGCTATGGTTTCAATGTTAACGTAAAATTCTAATAGTAAGCAATCATGAAAACAATCTATAAAATCGCCTTCGGTATGTTATGTATATGCGGTCTGCTGCTGGGAGCCTGCACCGACTTTGAGGAACTGAATACAGACCCTTCCAAGTCGTCCTCTACCGACCCGAACCAGCAACTGTCTATGATTCAGTTGCAAACATGGGGACATTGGCAAATGTGCCAGCCCTATCCATTCTATCTGGCTGCTTTCGCACAATATATGCAAGGCGACTGGAACACCACCAACTATGGCGGACAGTATCGCAAAAATGATGCGGAAATGGGAAACACATGGAACCTGATGTACCCGGCACTCATCAAGAACATTGTCGACATTCTGGACAAGACCAAGGATAACGAACGGGAAGTGAACATCCACTCTGTTGCCCGTATTTATAAAGTATATCTTTTCTCCATACTGACGGATATGTACGGCGACTGCCCTTACTTCGAAGCGGGTAAAGGCTTTATCACCGGTAACGTAAAACCTGCCTACGACAAACAGGAACTGATATACAAGGATTTCCTGAAAGAACTCGGCGAAGCAGCAGATGCTCTGACCGCCAGTGGTGACAAGGTCACGGGAGATATTATCTTTCAAGGGAATATCGACAAATGGAAACGTTTTGCCAACTCCCTGCACCTGCGCTATGCAATGCGCATCGTAAACGCAGACCCGGAACTGGCTAAAGCAGAAGCCATCAAAGCTGTCGGTCAGGAAGCCGGCCTGATGCAATCGGCCGCTGACGATGCCCTGATTGCTTACACCGATATTCAGGACTGGGCATCCAACGAATTCCGCAGAAACGGGCTCGCCCAACTATGGAGAGGTCGCGAAGCATATCCTACGGCTTATCTCTGCAGCACATTCTGGAAACAACTGGACGCTACTTCCGACCCGCGGCAGTTTGTATTCGGACGTTGTTATGACGAAAGTTCGGCAAACAATCCATTCGGACGTGTGGATCTGACGGAGGAAATGCAGAATACGGAAGCCGCCAAGTTTCAGCCTTGCAACCCGGGTTATTTCTGGTACAGCAACGGGACATGGCCGGAGGGTTATTGGAGCAAGCTGACTAATAAATGGCAGGACAAAGCTACCCGTCCGCAGCTCAACAACATTTTCCTGAAAGGCGATATGCCCGGAGTGGTTATGACATACGCGGAAGCGGAATTATTACTGGCGGAAGCCAAAGCCCGCTGGGCAGGAGACATCACAACAGGTGCCGACGCTTCCACCCATTATAAAAACGGAGTACGCGCAGCCATCCATTTCCTGGAGAAATTCGGTGCCAAGACTTTTGACGATCAGGTCATCGATACCTATCTGCAAGCTAATTCACTACCTGCCAGCGGATTGGATGCACAGCTTACTGCTATCAACACCCAATTATGGATTCTGCACTTCAACAATATCCCCGAAGGATATGCCAACTGGAGAAGAACAGACATTCCGGTGTTGCTTCCTTCTCCCCACTACGGGGCAGTGACGATTGATTCGCAGACTACACCGCTGCGTCTCTGCTACCCGCTCTTTGAAAGTTCGTACAATCCGGAGGGTTATCAATCTGCCATCCAGGCTATGGGAGGCAAAGACGACTGGAATTCACCGGTATGGTGGGACAAATAAACCTAAGATCATCAACACTAAAAGAAAAAACGATTATGAAGAAAATAATATTTATATGCACGTTGCTGGTATCTCTGTTTGCCATGAGTGGTTGCAGCGACGATATAGACACTCCGGTACTGACTACTGACGAATATCCGCGCATACTAGGCCGGTGGCCGGACAAGCAGGAGGATGGCACGTTGGGTAAATTCAGTATTCCATTGAATCAGGTGCTTTCCATCAATGTACAATACACTCCTGCCGAACTTTGCGAGGGGACATGGTATCTGGATGGAAGGGAAATTCATAAGGGAGTAGGATTGACGTACATTCCTTCGACTATCGGCACTTTCCACCTCGAACTGATTGTAAAGACTCCGACTAAGGAAACCACCCGTGAAGCTATTATCCAAGTAACCGAAGCAACAGAGTAAACCATTAAAACAAGAATTGTATGAAAAAAAGACTTATAATCTATCTGGCCTGTCTGTTTGCATGCCTGATAGCCTCCTGTTCCGAAAAAGATGAAGTAATCAGCAACGGAGGAGAACCGCAAAACTATGTTCCTTTTGCCATCAACAAAGGGGTGAATATCAGTAACTGGCTGTCGCAGGTAGACGCCATCCCCGCCAACGGCTTCTCACAAGCCGAAGCACAAAAGCTGGCAGGATACGGTTTCGACCACATCCGTCTGCCGATAGACGAAAAACTGTTCTTCACGGAAGACGGTCAGAAGATACCGGAAGCATTCACACTGTTGCACAATGCCATAGGATGGTGTCGGGATGCCGGAATGAAAGTGATTGTAGACCTGCACGTATTGCGCGATCACAACTTCAATACAACGGTCACTACATCGGGCGACCCGATTGAGAGTTTCTACGACACATTTGAAGATATGAAATGGGCGGGATGGTTTGCCAATGGCTCCGGCGTGACGGTGAACAATGTAGATAATCCCAGCAAAAGCGGTATAAACACCAGCAACAGGGTGTTCTCTGTGGTACGAAAATCAGGAGTGGACACTTGGTCGAACGCCAAGAAAAAGGATTTTTCCATTATTCCTGTCGGGTCAGGCAAAATGCAGTTCAAGTACCTGCGCGCCAAAATATACAAAAGCACCAAAAGCACTATTACCGTTGTATTGAGTGACGAGAACAATACGAACGACGGTTACTACGGATATACCAATACTACGGCAAATGAATGGGAAGAAATCGCCGTAGATGTATCCAACTATAACAAAAACTGCGGTCGCGTGGCTCTCCGTCCGGAAGAAGGAGAAACGATGTATTTCGACGATGTATTCTTCTCCGACAGTAAAACTGGTGACAACAAGATCTACCCCGAAAGTGGAACTACCACCGTTGTCCCTAAACTCTGGACAGACAAAGACGCCCAGTACAAATATCTCGACTTATGGAAAACGCTGGCGGAAGAACTGAACCAGTATCCCAACGATCTCGTTGCCTACGAGTTATTGAATGAACCGGTAGCCCCTTACGCCTCACAATGGAACTCTCTTTCCGCCCAACTGATTCGTGAACTCCGTCAAACGGAACCCGAACGTAAACTCATCATCGGCTCTAACCGCTGGCAGAGTGTCAACACTTTCAACGAGCTGACTATTCCCGGCGGTGACCCGAATATCATCTTGAGTTTCCACTTCTACAACCCGCATCCCCTCACGCACTACCAAGCCGAGTGGACGGAAGAAAAAGACCTGAATGTACCCATTCACTATCCGGGCGAACTGATAGAAGAGGCGGACTTCAACCAACTATCCGAAGCGATGCAAAAACTGGTAACTCCTTATATGGGAACGTATGATAAAACCACGCTTGAGTCACTCGTATTGAAAGCGGAGATGAAAGCTACCAGTCTCGGCGTACAACTCTACTGCGGTGAATTCGGTTGCTACAAAAAGACTCCGGCTGCCGACAGAATGGAATGGATACGGGACGTAGTATCTATCTTGAAGGATCGTCACATCTCCTACTCTTATTGGGAATATAAAGCAGGATTCGGTTTCTGCGATTCACAAGGAAACGTGATTGAACAGGAGGTACTCGATTTGTTAACTAAATAATAGTCATTCAGATAACAATAATCATTCAAATTAAAAAAGAAATATGCGACAAACATTCATCGCTATGGGAATTTGTTGTGCTATCGGCATTTCCACATTAGCTTGCCAGGATAAAAGCAAAGATTACACCGATCCTACGCTGCCTGTGTCCGAACGTGTCTCCAGCCTGATGTCTCAAATGACATTGGAGGAAAAAGTTGCCCAAATGTGCCAATACGTGGGATTGGAACACATGAAGAAAGCAGAAAAGGATATGTCTGCCGAAGACTTGAAACACAGTCATTCGCAGGGTTTCTATCCCAATCTACATTCTTCCGATGTGGAAGAGATGACGAAAAAAGGACTGATTAGCTCGTTTCTGCACGTGGTAAAGGCCGAAGAAGCCAATTATCTGCAATCGTTGGCACAGCAAAGCCGCCTGAAGATTCCACTCCTGATTGGCATTGACGCCATTCATGGAAACGGTTTGTATCGTGGTTCGACCATTTACCCCACTCCTATCGGACAGGCAGCTACTTTTGACCCTGCACTGGTAGAACGGATGTCGCGGGAGACTGCTATTGAAATGCGTGCCAGCGGTATGCACTGGACGTTTACTCCGAACGTGGAAGTAGCGCGTGACGCTCGCTGGGGACGTGTGGGCGAAACATTCGGCGAAGATCCCTATCTGGTAGGGCAGATGGGGGCGGCTACCGTACGCGGATTCCAGACAAAGGATTTCACGGGAAACGATAAAGTGATTGCGTGTGCAAAGCATCTTGTAGGTGGCAGTCAGCCAGCCAACGGAATCAACGGTGCTCCTGCCGAGTTATCGGAAAGAACGTTGCAGGAGGTATTTTTCCCGCCTTTCAAAGATTGTCTGGAAGCGGGTGTATTTACAGTGATGACGGCTCATAATGAGTTGAACGGGATTCCTTGTCACGGAAACAAGTATCTGATGACGGAAGTATTACGCAATCAATGGAAGTTTGACGGTTTTGTTGTCAGTGACTGGATGGATATTGAGCGCATGCATGACTATCACAACGTAGCCGAAACGCTGAAAGACGCTTACCGGATCAGTGTAGATGCCGGAATGGGAATGCACATGCATGGACCGGAATTCTACGAAGCTATCATTGAGTGTGTGAAAGAAGGGAGTATTCCTGAAAAGCAGATAGATGCTGCCGTTTCTAAGATTCTGGAAGTTAAATTCAGGTTAGGATTGTTCGAGAATCCGTTTATCGACCTGAAAAAGAAAGATGAAATTGTCTTTAATGAGAAACATCAGCAAACGGCACTGGAAGGAGCGCGGAAGTCTATCGTCCTGTTGAAAAATGAAGGCAATATGCTGCCATTGGATGCTTCGAAATATAAGAAAGTGTTTGTTACCGGACATAATGCCAACAATCAGTCTATCTTAGGTGACTGGGCAATGGAACAGCCGGAAGAACATGTCACTACCGTATTGAAAGGTCTGAAAGCTATCAGTCCCGAAACGAATTATAATTTCCTTGATCTCGGCTGGAATGTACGTTTGCTATCGGACAATCAAATAAAGGAAGCAGTGCAACAGGCACGCAGCTCCGATCTGGCGATTCTGGTGGTAGGAGAAAACTCAATGCGTTATCATTGGAACGAGAAGACGTGTGGAGAGAACAGCGACCGTTACGAGCTTTCTTTGCCGGGACGTCAACAGGAACTGGTGGAAGCTGTAGCTGCTACGGGGGTTCCGACAGTCGTTATCCTTGTCAACGGCCGTCCGCTGACTACCGAATGGATAGATGAAAATATGCCGTGTATCATCGAAGCATGGGAGCCGGGAGTAGCCGGGGGTCAGGCTTTGGCGGAAATTCTTTACGGAAAAGTGAACCCAAGCGGTAAACTGCCGATTACGATTCCAAGAAGCACCGGACAGATTCAATGTATGTACAATCATAAATTTACCAACCATTGGTTTCCGTATGCAACAGGAAATTCATTACCTTTGTACGAGTTCGGTTACGGTTTGAGTTATACGACGTATAAATATGAGAACCTCAAACTGTCTGAAGCAACGACCACTCCTGACAAAAGCGTGAAAGTAACTGTAGATGTCACGAATACCGGAAAAATGGATGGTGAAGAAACGGTTCAGCTCTATATCCGCGACGAATACAGTTCTGCTACCCGCCCTGTAAAGGAGTTGAAGGACTTTGCCCGCATACCTTTGAAAGCAGGAGAAACGAAAGAGGTTTCATTTACTCTCACTCCCGAAATGCTGTCCTACTATGACGCTAATATGCACTATGGAGTGGAAAAAGGAACTTTCAAGATTATGGTGGGAGCTTCTTCAAGAGATACCGATCTGCAAAGCATTATACTTACAGTGAAATAAAATAGATATGAAGAAATTACTATGTCTCGCCCTGTTATTGTCTGCCGGAAGTGTTTATACCGGCAGCGTTTCGGCAAGCAACCAACCTGCCGGTAAGAAATCCGGCAACAACTCAAAGGATATATACAAAAAGACCTGGATTGACTTCAACAAGAACGGTGTAAAGGATGTATATGAAGATCCTTCCGCGCCTATCGAAGCCCGTATTGCGGATTTGCTTTCGCAAATGACACTGGAGGAGAAGACCTGTCAGATGGCTACTCTCTACGGTTCGGGACGGGTACTGAAAGATGCATGGCCTACCGACGGATGGTCGACAGAAATCTGGAAAGACGGTATCGGGAATATCGACGAGCAGGCCAACGGACTGGGTAAGTTCGGTTCTGAAATCTCCTATCCGTATGCCAACAGTGTGAAGAATCGCCACACCGTTCAGCGCTGGTTTGTGGAACAGACACGACTGGGTATTCCGGTCGATTTTACCAATGAGGGAATACGCGGATTGTGCCACGACCGGGCTACCATGTTTCCCGCTCAATGCGGGCAAGGTGCCACGTGGAACAAAAAACTAATCCGGGAAATTGCGAAAGTCACTGCTGATGAGGCGAAAGCACTCGGATATACCAATATTTATGCTCCGATTCTGGACATCGCACAAGATCCTCGCTGGGGACGTGTAGTTGAAAGTTACGGAGAAGATCCTTATCTGGTAGGCGAATTGGGTAAGCAAATGATTCTTGGTCTGCAAAGTGAAGGAATCGTTGCCACTCCGAAGCATTTTGCCGTTTATAGTATTCCGGTCGGTGGACGCGATGGAGGTACACGTACCGATCCGCACGTGGCTCCGCGTGAGATGAAAACTCTGTATCTGGAACCATTCCGTAAAGGTATTCAGGAGGCGGGTGCATTGGGCGTCATGAGTTCTTACAATGACTATGACGGGGAGCCTGTTTCCGGAAGTTATCATTTCCTCACGGAAATTCTGCGTCAGCAATGGGGATTTAAGGGATATGTAGTTTCGGATAGTGAAGCGGTGGAATTTCTACACACTAAACATCGTATCACTCCGACTGAAGAAGAAATGGCTGCACAAGTGGTAAATGCCGGATTGAATATCCGCACGAACTTCACTCCGCCACAGGATTTTATTCTTCCATTGCGTCGTGCTATTAGTGAGGGCAAAGTCTCTCTGCATACGCTCGATCAACGTGTTGGTGAGATTCTCCGTGTCAAGTTTATAATGGGGCTTTTTGATAATCCGTATCCCGGTGATGACCGTCGCCCGGAAGTGGTAGTGCATAATGCCGCCCATCAGGATGTATCTATGAGAGCAGCTTTAGAGTCCATCGTGCTTTTGAAGAATGAAAAAGAGATGCTTCCGCTATCCAAGAGTTTTAGCAAAATAGCTGTTATCGGTCCGAATGCGGAAGAAGTGAAAGAACTGACTTGCAGATACGGTCCGGCCAATGCATCTATAAAGACTGTCTATCAGGGAATCAAAGAATATCTGCCCAATGCAGAAGTTCGCTATGCAAAAGGTTGTGATATTATTGATAAGTATTTCCCGGAGAGTGAACTATACAATGTTCCATTAGATACACAGGAGCAAGCGATGATTAATGAAGCCGTAGAATTAGCAAAGGCTTCGGATGTCGCTATCCTTGTATTAGGTGGAAATGAGAAGACGGTTCGGGAAGAATTCTCACGTACCAACCTTGATCTCTGCGGGCGCCAACAGCAATTATTGGAAGCTGTTTATGCCACAGGAAAACCTGTCGTTCTGGTAATGGTAGACGGAAGAGCAGCTACTATCAATTGGGCAAACAAATATGTTCCTGCCATCATTCATGCCTGGTTCCCCGGCGAATTCATGGGAGATGCTATTGCCAAGGTTCTTTTCGGAGACTATAACCCGGGCGGACGTCTGGCAGTTACTTTCCCGAAATCTGTGGGACAGATACCTTTCGCTTTCCCATTCAAACCGGGTTCGGATTCTAAAGGAAAAGTCCGTGTTGCCGGTGTGCTTTATCCTTTCGGATATGGTTTAAGTTATACGACTTTCGGATATTCAGACTTGAAAGTCTCCAAACCGGTTATCGGGGCACAAGAGAATATCACTCTTTCATGCACTGTAAAGAATACAGGAAAGAAAGCAGGAGATGAAGTGGTCCAGCTTTATATCCGTGATGATTTTAGTAGTGTAACAACCTACGATAAAGTATTACGCGGTTTCGAACGCATTCATTTGCAACCGGGAGAAGAACAAATGATTAGCTTTACACTTACTCCTCAAGACTTGGGGTTATGGGATAAAAATAATCAGTTTACAGTAGAGCCGGGAAGTTTCTCGGTGATGGTGGGGGCTTCTTCGGAGGATATCCGGTTGAAGGGAAGTTTCGAGGTTCAATAAATCCGAATACACTTTAAATAAAACAATAAGGGTAGACCTGATTTACGACAGGGCTACCCTTTCTTTTCAAACTAACCTTAAACTAAAACCATTAAACTAACCATCATCTTGTTAGTATCATACTCTTCCTGTATATGATCCGAATCATCTGAAAGGATTTCATTGCATCATACTGTATCATCAATCTATTCCAATACAATCTCCGTAAATGACCAGGCTGGTATCTTTACACTGTAAATTCCATTCGTCACTGCCGCTTTTCCTTTCTTCTTCTGTACTTCAATAGCATTCGGATTTTGTAATGTATTCATGGCGACAGGGGTATCCGCAATCAAACGTTTCCATGTAAAATTCTTAAAATTACGCTTCAACGCTGTCAGATCAAACTCCGTGTGACGCACATCAGCCGTACGATTACACACATACAATACCAGCTTCTGACGTTCTTTATCCCATGCAGCCTGCACTTGATATTCATCTTCCATATTCGGTTTATAGTTCTCAATCGACAATAACCATGCGGCCGGTGAATGAGACAATAACTCTAAAGCACGTCCCGAAGCTGTCAGATAGGCGCCCTCTTTCGGAGTATCCATAGCACATTGACTATGCGTATTAGCCAGATTATTGAAGTTGACAAACAACATCTCGTCTCCCATACGCTGAAAACCCATAAAGTTCTTTAATAGATTCAGCCCGTACATCCATTTGCTGAAAGCATACGATTTTGTAACTTCCCCCCTTTCTGCCAGATTGTAGGCATCACGCTTATGTTCTGTATTATAGGCTAACCATTCCGTATCGGAATATTTGATATGAGTACCATTCTCCGCATTATACTTTCTTACTTTGTCTATCATCATTCGGGTCATACCATCGGCATCAGCACGATCGGCCAGAAAATCAATATCATGTCCTGCAATAGCAAGCATCTTCTCTAAATCCCGATGATAGTCCGAACCACCCGGACGTGCCCCATAAGATGACAATCCAATTTGTATAGTAGGATCAACGGCTTTCATCGCACGAGAATAAACAACTGCCGCCCATGCATAATCTTCTGCCTCAAACCAACGGAGCACTTCATTATCCAACTCCCAGAATTTTGCCCTAAATGGCTCTTTATAACCATGCTTCACCCGTAAATCTGCCATGGGATGCGTGCCCGCCGACAAGTTACAATAAGCCACCCAGTCAGCAGCAGCCTTAGCACCTTCCGTTAAACTCATAAACTTCTCGAAAGTAGTTCCCATCTTAGATTGTCCATCCGGAAAGTCAAGATCGTACTGCCGTTTGGACGGATGATATACATTCACGCACATCTGCATCTCGGTTCCTGCTGCTTTACACAACATCGCAAATTCCGCTGTTCCTACATCATTTGAGTTTTGACCACCCCAGAAGTAAGAATCAACAGGCGTCCGCTCCGATAAAGGTCCCACTCCTTCACGCCAATCATAAAAAGAAGCAAAACAACCGCCGGGGAAACGAACTACTTTCGGTGCCATTTGCTTAAATACTTCTACTGCCTCCGGACGCCAACCGTAATAATCATCTGTTGGTTTCAGGGAAAAGTCATCCACAGTGACCGACGAATGAGGAGGAATCCAAAGACTGAAAGTCACATATCCCTCATAATCCTTATTCTCAAAAAGGAAGCTCTTTTCCTCAAAGTTACCGGTGATATTTTCCAAAGGTATTACAGCAATCGGTTTCTCCCACTTTCCTTGGGTATAGAAGCGTACTTCCGCATTCAGCGGTGCTTTTTCCGATTTCATTTTGCCCGTAAAATGATACTTTTTCCCTTTGCGAAACAGTTTTCCGTCCTGCGCTAAAGCACCCCATTCTTCCGCTTCATTGTTTGTCACAAGAAGACATTGTTTCCCGTGTCCTGCCCCTCCCTTTTGCGGAGTTATAACGATTTTCCGCTGGGGAGTTGTGGTGATGAAGAAAGTACTTTCATCTGCAATAATATTTCCTTTCTCCGGAGTTCCGGGAGCCGCATACCAACTATTGTGCTCATAACCGCTATGATACCAGTCGAATTTACTCCAATCCTTTTCATAACCTTTGTCCAAGTCTTTTTCATCATAATAAAGATCATACCACAGTTTATTAATCGTCTTATAAGGAGGAAAAACCTCGAAACTACGATTAAAAAACATTTCGCTACACATAGGTTCTACCTGATAACCGTATCCCAATTCTATAAAATTTCCATAGAGTAATGGACTGATAGGGCTCTTAAACGGTTCATTGGCTTCAATCTTAAAGGGAGACGGAGTCGTACTTTCCGACACCGTTCCCCAACAATTAACGGATAATAAACCTGCAATTATAGCTAATACTATTCTCATTTCATATCCTTTCAATCATTACTTCAACTTTATTCTTTTCGTTCCTTTCGTTGGACCATTCACGCTCTTTGTTCCATCCATAATCTTGATCTGACCATTATCAAATTCAATCGGATCAAATGCCATACCCAGCTTATTATCCAGATAAGCCCCGGTGAATGGTTCGGCAAAAACATGAGCTACGATCCAGTCACGACCATCCGGCCCCTTGAAAATAGTATTATGCCCGGACTCGGCAAAGTCATTCACATAGTAATCCGGTTCATAATTTGTACCCAAACGATCACAAGTAGCCTTGTTCATCGAACCATAAATAGGAGACGGATGCATCGTCCAAGGACCACGGATATTCGTGGCAGTAGCGTAACCTATTTCATAACCGCGCGCCCAAGCGGAGAAAAATAGATAATAAATGCCATCTCTCAACACAACATACGGTCCCTCAAATCCGGTAGCATGAACACTGGTCCATTTTCCCTGATCCGCAGTAGGAGATACACACAGAAACTTCTCTCCGATTGGTGTCCCCGTCTCCAAATCAACTTCAAACCCATACACGCCGGAAACAAACATATATGTCTTCCCATCCGTATCACAGAAAATGTGTGCATCATTACCCACAGTGACAGAATGTTCCTTCGTTACAGGCTTATAAGGGCCCTCAATCTTATCGGCAACAAAAAGGGCCACCTCATTTTCCATCCCTCCTTCATCTGTCAGATACGTTCTACTCGTATTAACCGTATAATAATATTTTCCATTATGAACAAAGATTTCGGGAGCCCAGAAATTACATTTCCACCATTCCGGCCCCTCTTTAGACGGACGTCTCACCGGGTCACAGACATGGCGCCAATTCTTTAAGTCCTCGGATGCATAAATCGAAGTTCCGGGCAATTCTCCATAATTCTCAAAGTTCGGCCAACTTGTACCTGTCAGATAATAGGTATCCCCTTCTTTCACAATACACGGATCACGCAACATTCGCCCATTATCGATACCCGTAAACTGTTGCGGATTTGAATATTCAAAATAATCACCTGTTTCCGTCTTTTTACCGTCTTCCTTTTCATCATGACTCTTGTTACACGACACGCATGACATACAGAAAAGAGAAATGGCATATACTAATAACATCCTCATATCTTATAAAGTCGTTTTATTCCCAACCTGGATTCTGCCAATTCACTCCGGTCAGTTTCATCATTTTAGAAACTTCGGTCTGCGGAATGGGGAACATCAGATACTTATCTGTATAGGATGCCCTGTCACTTAGTTTGAAACGGTCATACTGGAATACACCCGAGTTATTGTATACTTTCACTCCGGTCACCAGTTTATCCGTCTGATTTAAAATCTTCCAACGCCGCACGTCAAAGAAACGGTGCTCTTCAAATGCCAGTTCTACCCGTCGTTCATTACGGTAACGTAGCTTGAATTGCTCTTTAGACATACCGGCCGGAAGTTCAGATAAGTTTACCCTACCACGAATTTTATTAACCGCTTCGCGAGCCGACATCGCTGTTCCGGCTGAAGAGCTTACCTGTTGTTCCGGTCCGAAAGCTTCATTGGCAGCTTCTGCAAAGTTTAGATAGAGTTCTCCCAGACGGAAGATACGCATATAACCATCACATGGGTTATCTTTATTAGCTTCCCAACGATTGTATTTACGCATGTAATAACCTGTATGGGTATGGAGCATGTCCAGTTTATTATCCGTCCATCTTTGAGCTCCGTCAGGTGCCCATATCGCCACTTTGTTGACTGTCGGAATCAAATCGCAATAATTATAATATACAGAAGAAACCAGACGCAAATCCCTGTTATTGTAAGGCCACTTTTCATCATAATAAGCCAATGCGTCCCGGTTATAATTCGGCTGCGTATGATCTGCGTCCAGATAAGGTTGTTCCAAGTCCAAAAGAGGGAAAGAGCGACCGCTTCCGTCTGTAGCCAGCACTTCATAAGAGTCCACCAATTCTTGTGACGGACACGCACCGGCACTCTCTTGTCCATTCATCCCTGGCCAGGAAGCAAGTTGCCACATATTCAGTTTATTAGCAGCAGACAAAATAGTCTCTTTATCCCATCCGCGCTGATAATCCGGTTGATTAAAGAAATAATACGCATAATCATTAAATTGCATCGGATCAATAGCATTGTTGTCGTACAACTCAAACCCATGAGACAAACACTGGTCTAAAGCTTCTTTCGTAATCTCTGCCACTTTAGCCCATGTATACTTGCTGCCATTCTGGTACCACAAGTCCGAAGCTGCATAAAGAGCCGCCTGTGATTTAATCGCCCAAGCCACTGCACGAGTCATTTCATAAGCTTGTGATTCCTGTACCCGCTCCCAGCGGAATCCATAAGTAGCAGAGGTAGGTTGAGGAAGTGCCAATGCGTCATCGCAACCTCTAATAATGAAGTCCACGCACTCTTCGAAAGTAGCTCTCCGGTCTTTGCTGAAATCATGATCGGCTTCATAAGGCGTATCAATCAAAGGGACTCCACCATAACGTTTTATTAATTGCAGATAATAAAAGGAACGATAAACGAGTACGTTACCAATCCAGCCTTGTTTCTGTTCTTCATTAAACGGATAAGTGGCTATCTGTGGGTCCTGAATAGCTTGCAAGAAAGTATTGCATTTACGAATGGCAGTAAAATAATGCGTCCATGCATTTAGGTTGGTAGTCAGAGGATTGCTCACAGAAGTAGTACGCCCCTCATACCAGGCAGAAACTAACCCACCTTGTCGTTCTTTGACATCTTGAGCCTCATCACTGAAAGAAGCCAGCATGGTGCCGTCATATTCAAATCCGTAATTCGGGATAGCCCTGCAGCTATTATAGTAATTCACCGTACGAGGATACACACTAAATATTTCACTCATAGTCACACGACCGTCCGGATCAAGATCAAGCATACCGGTACAAGCGGTACACATCACAACGGACAAACCAGCCAATATAATTTTTATCTTTTTCATATTCGAATCTCTTTATTAATTCTTCATTAGAATACCAGATTAACACCGATAGAGTAGACACGATAAGGTTGGAATGCATTAATCAAACCTATTTCCGGGTCGATATAATCCGATTTCATCTTATCAAATGTCAATAAGTTATGTCCGCGTAATGCAATACGCGCTTTTTCAAGTCCTTTGACTCCCCATTTAGCCAGAGGCAGGTTATAAGCAATCTCTACGTTCTTCAGGCGAAGATAAGAACGGTCCCAAATAGAAAAACTATTGGCAGTATGGTTGCTGGAAGTACTCAAAGAAAGAGCCGGGAACGTAATTTCCTCTCCATTTTCGTAGCGCTCTTTCGTCCATGATTTCAAGTGGATATCGCTGAAATAGCCATCTTGCAGACTTTCATTGTATCCCAGTCCACCTACATATATAGAAGCTCCCGTCGCTCCCTGAAACATGAAGTTAAACTCAAAGTCTTTATAAGTAAATCCGCCGGAGAAGCTATAGAATGTTTTAGGAATCCCGCTTTCACCAATCGGTGCCTGGTCTTTTTCGTCAATCACCTTGTCGCCATTTAAATCCTTGTAGATAAAATCACCCGGACGAGGTGCAGAAAGTGAAGAGTAAGTCAGTCCGCTCCGTTCTATCTCTTCTTCAGAGTTGAAGAAACCGTTGCCATTGCTATAATCAATCTGGTAGCCCCAGTACTGTCCCAATTGATAGCCGGTAGTACGATATTTATAGGCATAATCTTCCACCTGTTCGGCTTCCAAAGCATCAATGACTTTATTGGATGCATGGCTGAAGTTTGCTCCGGCAAATACAGTCCAGTCCTTATTAATCTTTTTCTGATAGTTAAGAGCTATCTCGTATCCTTTATTTTCCATCTTCCCCTTATTCAGATACGCATAATTACCTAAAGCTACACCTTGATATTCCGGTGCCATTCCGCCACCGCTCAACAACATATCATCGGTACGGTTTCTGAAATAATCTACTGACAAAGACAACTCATTAAATAATCCCAGGTCGATACCATAGTTCTGAATCTTAATCGTTTCCGCATGGAGTTTTTCGTTTCCTCTCAATCCGTCATAGCCATTGCTGGCCCTAAAATCATCCAGATAAAGGAATCTCCGATCGCCCAACTGGTCATTAGCACTCTTACCATAAGAAGCACGTAACTTCAGATTTGACAACCACGTCCACTCTTTCATGAAGTTCTCGTTCGAAATTACCCAGGCAGCAGAAATAGCGGGAGTGGCAATGAAACGGTGATCTCTGTGGAACTGATCCGAACCGGAATAACCCACATCAAACTTCACAAAATAAGTATCTTTATAACCATATCTCGCTGTCAATCCCAGACTCTGACGCTTATAAGGCAACATTCCAGCCTCGGATGCCCAGGAAGCTGTTTCCTGTGCCAGATAGAAAGCATACGCCATTGCGTCTACGCTATGTTTGCCGAACTTACGTGAATAATCCATCTGTCCGAAGAAACTCAAATTATAGAAGAAATTTCTTCCTTTATCATACCACAGAGGTTTATTCTCCGAAGATCCTTTCTTGGTAAACACCAAATCATTCGTTGCATTTTCGTCTCTAATCCATTTCTCGTACTCCTGAATCGTATAAGTCAGATTGTAAGCATTCGTCTGATAAGCCATCACTCCCTTGGCGCTCAATCCCGGGGTGACAAACCCTAAATCCAGATTCAATCCGGCTTGGGCAACGATATTGGTAGAAAGAAGCTGGGTATACCCTGAACGGTTCAATGAACCATAAACCGGATTATCTTCGCGCTGCGTAGTAACCACCTGACCACCGGATACGACCCCTGTTTCCGGATCAGTCACTTCGGGAGTCAAAGGGCCGGCCATCGTAGGTGGCAAAGAGAAAATATCGGAATAGATTCCTCCCAAACCACGCCATAAGCCTTTTTCACTCCTGATGTTTCCACTTAGATTGATAAAACCTTTCAAATATTTACCTACCTTTACATCAATATTATTACGGAAATTCACCAGATACTTATTGGGTGCCGGATTGTATTTATCATTCTTTTCCGTTTTAAACGGCATGTCCTGATGCATAAAGTTCACATCCGAGAAATACTGGATAACATCATTGCCACCTGATACATTTACCCCTACACGCTGCATCGACGTCAGAGACTTTACGTAGCGGTCATACCAATTATTATTAGGATAGTGCTCCGGATCTTCTCCCGAACGATACATATCAATCTGATGTTGTGAGAACTGCGAATACTCGCCCAGTCCATCATTAATTCCGGCAAGGTTACGCATCTCGGCATATTCTGCCGAGCCCAGGAATTCCGGTTGTTTAGTCATCTGTTGGAAAGACTGGTCCATACGAACACTAACTTTCAGTTTGCCGTTGTGTCCACGTTTCGTTTTAATGGAAATCACGCCATCTGCTCCCTGAATACCATACAACGCTGTTACAGAAGCGTCTTTCAAAATGGTAACAGACTCAATTTCAGCAGGTGTAATGCAACTATAGTCTACCGAGGGACAGATGATACCATCAATCATAATCAATGGAGATCTTCCGCTCAACGTAGAGGCACCCCGAATCAAGGACTCCACGCCATTATTTCCCAATTCGGCATTGCCACCTAATGAGAATAATCCGGTCATGCTCCCCGATAAAGCCTGTGCCAGGTTAGATACCGGCATCTTTTCCAAGTCCTTACCTGAAACAGTAGCCACTGCTCCGGTTAACGAATTACGACTCTGCGTAGCATATCCCAAATCAATCAACTGATCTTTCTTATGCGCATCTGCCTGCATCGTTATTTTCTTACCCTGTGCATTTGACAAAGACATTTTTTCGGTTTTATATCCCACCAATTCAAAAGTAAGAAAAGAACTGCCATCATTAATCATCATAGAGTATTCTCCATTGATATCCGTAAGCTGATGGTTTCTCTTATTTTCAGAGGATATCAGTACACCGGTCAACGGATTCCCATCTTCATCCCATACACTGCCCTCGACCGAAACGCTTAACGCTTCCTGTGCCAGCAGAGGGGTATTTAATTGACTGATCCAAAGTCCCGCAAATATCAGAAAGATTTTTGCTATCATTTTATATTTCATATCAGTATCTTTTTAAGTTTTTCAAGTATTCTTTTTACCAACCGGGATTCTGCCACTTCGCTCCGGTAAGAGATTCCATAATAGAGACTTCATCTACGTGCAACGGTAAAAGTAAATCTTTATTCTCATAGCCAAAACGAGGAGATGTGGTGATATTCTTTCTTTCATACGTATAAGAAGAACCTGTTTTCGTAATCCACATAGCGGTTAACCATTTGCAAGTCTCACTCAAGTTGCCGGTAGATTGTTGCCAACGACGAAGATCAAAGTAACGGGTCTCTTCCCATGACATTTCTACACGGCGTTCATTGCGAACACGCAGAATCAATTCCTGTTGTGATAATCCAGTGGGCAACGGAGGCATCCCAACGCGGGAACGCACTTCATCTACTGCCGCTTTCGCCTCGGCAAGTGCATTGCCTGCTCCATATTCCGCTGCTGCTTCCGCATAATTCAAAATCACTTCTGCCAGCCGGAAATGTTTCCATGTGGCTCCTGCAATCGGATTTTGGTCCGAAGCTCCGGGAACAACAGTTTTCTTCTGATAGTAGCCGGTACGTGTAAAACGCCTGTCGGCAGGAGCAAATGATATACGGTTGGCGCCACCATCATAAGATTCCACTGCTCTGGAAATTCCGTTCCAGGTGAAATTCGCACCATTATATAATACGGATGCGTAGAAGCGGGGATCTCTGTTCTTATAAGGATCTTGTGTGGCATAAGGGTCCGTTCCGCCAAAAACGGTCAGAGCCTGTTGATTATAATTAGGTTGCAAATGCTTCTCGTCATTGTAAGGTTTCGAAAGATTCAATAACGGATAAGCTGCTGTACGATCTCCATTCACCACTTCAAAAGCATCTACAAACTCTTGTGTAGGACATGCACCGCACTTATCAAATCCAGCCATAAAGACATAATTCAACTGCCAGGTGGGATCGCCCCCTCTTCTCGTCGGTGACAACTGCCAGATGGTTTCCTTATCCACCGGGTCGGTACTATATTTCATGGTAGTAGTAACCAGTTCATGCCATGCGTTAGCCGGTCCGGTACCATAGGTCGTGGTATTCGAGCAGTTCTTGTATAGTGCATACCCGTTTGCCTTCAATTCCTCTACCGCCTTCTTAGTCTGATTGTAGGCTTCTTCCCAATAATTATTACCTCCGTTGTGTAAAGGAGAGGCTGCAAAAAGCCACATTCTTGATTTAATGGCATAGGCTAACGCTTTCGTAGCACGCATAGCCTCACTGTCAGAGCTAATCCGCCAAGGCAGTTCGGGTGCATTGATAGCAGCATCACAATCCTCTGATATGAACTTCACTACGTCATAGACCGATGAACGCTCCACTTTCGAGAAATCTTCCGTCAATCCATAAGGTTCACGTTCGATAGGCACTCTACCGTACCATTTCACTAATTCTGAATAGAAGAAAGCTCTCATCACATGTGCTTCCGCCCTCCACCGGTTGCGGTCGGTTTCGGTATTGACAGTGGCAAGATCAATATTTTGTAGGAATTGGGAACACAAACGTATTTGTGCAAAATAAACTTCCCAATAATCCTTGTATCCGGCATGCATTTCATTCATGGCACAAGTATTCATACCATGTCCCGATGCAGAAGCCTGACCGGCGTATAACTGTGATAGCATCTGCCCTGCCCCATCATCAGAAGAATAAGCATCATCGCACATAGCAACCGGCATATTATCCCAGAAGAAATATCCGATTCCTTTATAGGGAATCTGATTATAACATGAGTTTAGAAAAGCTCCTACTTTGTTGTGGTCTTTCCAGACTTCCTCTAAAGCCATTTTCCCATCAGGAGCCTTGTCGAGCACATCCGAACATGACTGAAGAGACAACAGCCCGGCACAAGACAATATCAGTATATATCTAAGTTTCATTGTTTCCTAAATTTAGAGTTATTAAAATGTAATATTACAACCCACATTGATCATCCGGGTAATCGGATAGTTAGTAGCAGAAGACAATTCCGGGTCTGCCACTTCCGCTCTCATCTTATCCCATGTAAACAGATTCTGCCCACCTACATAGATACGAGCCGTCTGAATACCGACCACTTTCAATGAATTCTTGGGCAGTGTATATCCCAACTCAATATTCTTTAAACGTACAAATGCACGGGACATTACAAAGAAATCATTCAATCGGTGATTCGTATTCTGCGTCGTTCCCAAAGCCGGATACAAAATCTCCTCTCCATTGGCATAACGTTCTTTGGTCCAAGCCTTTTTGTGGAAACCAACATAGGCGCCTTGTCTGGGAGTTTCCCAGAATCCTTGTGTATAATAACCCGATACTTTACCAATACCCTGAAATAAAACTGAAAAATCGAAACCTTTATAATTCATAGCCAAAGAAGCTCCGTAAGTGACACGCGGAACAGAAGAATATCCGATAGGAGCTTCATCTTTTTCATTGATAACTCCGTCTCCATTCAAATCCTTATACTTGAAATCACCCAGGGAGGGGGCACCGATCTCATACTTCAGTTCTGCCAATTCTTCCTCCGTATTAATATATCCGTTTCCATTGCTGAAGTCTCTGACATAACCAAAGAACTGCCCTACGCTATAACCTGTCTTACGAGTACGATACGCATACTCGGCTGATTTCTGCGGTTCATCCATCTCTTTCTGCGTATTCTTATTGTATGCAAAGTTACCTTTCACGATAAAAGAGAAATCTTTATTGAGCACCTTCGAATAAGTCGCTTCCACTTCATAACCTTTATTTTCTATCTTACCCATATTCACACGGGGAATATTTCCGACGGGGACTCCCTGAAAAGACGGTACGGAACTTCTGGCAATAAGAATATCTTTGCGGTTTTCAATGAAATAATCAAATGAAAGCGAAAAGTCTTTGAACAACTTCATATCAATACCAAAATTCTGTTTTGTCGCCGTTTCCCAAGTAATATCCGGATTTGCCAGCAACCCCTGGGCTATTGTTTGTCCCAATCCCAATGATGGAATCACTCCTCCTCCTAACTTAATATCACTTTGATAAAGAAAACGCGTTCCACCAATCTGGTCATTACCAACTTTACCGTATGTTGCTCTTAACTTCAAATGAGTTAGAACCGGATTGTCTTTCAAGAAACGTTCGTTCGAAGCCACCCATCCAACAGAGAACGCGGGGAAAAATCCAAATCGTTTATTAGGACTAAACTGCTCCGAACCATTGTATCCAACATTAACTTCCGCCAAATATTTCTGATCGTAACCATATGTAGCACGCCCTGAAAAGCCAATCACATTAAACGGCACTTGCGGAGCATTCGTATCCCAGTTGTCGCGTTGCACCAATGCCAACCCCGTCACTTCGTGCTTACCGAACGTGCGGGCATAGTTCAAGGAATATTGCAGGTTAAAATAATAATTGGAGGTAAAGTTCTTCACTAAAGATAATTGCGGATCATTATTCGTTTCAATTCCAAAATATCCCAACTCTCTCGTATCATCCTCCGTTCTCTTCACATTTGCCTGATACACGTTATAATTGCTTGCCGCATCACGAATAGAAGAAGCGTAAGCATCATAGGAAAGCATCAACTTTGTGCTCAACCCCTTAGTGATAAAACCAAGATCCCATTCGAAACCCAAAGAAGCATTCAGATTAGTACGTGTCTCTACCCGATACCCCCGTCTGTTGATGTTTCCCCAAACCTGTGTTTCAGAAGAAGACTTAACGATCTCACCTGCCGGTACTCCATAACCGTCAACAGTGACCGGACCGGGAGACGTGGGCGGTGTCTCGAACACATCTACCAATATACCGTTTATCATCAGATTCATATTACCGTTTGCATAACCCGGATTCGGAGAATTCACCTTTTCTATGTAGCTACCCAGATTCAGGAATGCTTTCAACCCTTTGGCTATCTGATAGTCCAGATTTCCACGGAAATTATAGCGATCCAGTTTCAAACTCGGATCATATCCCAACTTAGATTTCGATTCTGTTTTAATGATACCCCCCTGATGCAAATAGCCTGCATTCAGAAAATACTGTAACTTATCCGTACCACCACGCATATTCAGATTGACACGCTGTTGAGGGGCCCATTTCTTAAATACCATACTGTATGGATCATTGTCCGGATAAAAAACGGGATCTTCACCGCTTTTATATTTATTAATCATATAAGGAGTAAAGCTAACCTGATCTGCCGACACTCCACGGTTCATTTCTGCCTGATTTCTCAATTCCGCAAACTCCCAGGAATGGATGCGTTCGGGACGGAAAGTAAATTGTTCCCAACTGAAATTCGCATTCACGTTCAGTTCACTCTTACCCGCTTTACCACGGCGTGTCGTTATCAGAATAACGCCATTCGCTCCACGCACACCAAACACGGCAGTAGCAGAGGCATCTTTCAATACGGAAATAGATTCTACTTCATTAGGGTCTACCGAGCTGATTCCGCTTCTGGGCACACCATCTATTAATATCAAAGGAGTGGCAGAGTTCGTTGTACCCACACCACGCAAATACAGGATAACGTCATCACGTCCCGGCTGTCCGGAACTTTGCATAGCGGTCAAACCCGGCAAACGACCAGCCAAAGCCACAGACAGGTTGGCAGCAGAACTTTGTTTCAAATCTTTCGTACCGATAGAAGAAATTGCTCCTGTTACGGATACTTTCTTCTGACCGCCATAAGCCACTACCACCACTTCATCCAGCAACTCCGTATCAGACTCCATTACAATACGCAGTTTACCACCTGTTGCTCTGGCTTTCACTTCCTGTGGTTTATATCCAACCGAGGTCAATAACAAAATATCCCCATCCGGCACCGACAACTGAAATTCTCCATTTATATCAGTAACAGTTCCTATGCTTGCCACTTTCTTATCCCGGATCGTAACGCCGATCAGCGGTTCACCATCGCTATCAAGTATAATACCTCTTACCGTGATTTTTTTCTGCTGAGCTTCTGCCTGTTCAAGCACTCCCGGTATGCCTACCGTTTCTGCAAAAAGAGAAGTTCCACCTGCCAATAAAGACACAATCATACCACCTTTGAGCAGGCTTCGACTGAGATAGAATTTTAGGTTCACTTTCATAATAATAGATTAATTAAATTATTTATCGGCACAAATTAAGAGCTATTAATCCACTCACAGTACTATCATTTGATTCGATTAATTTTAGATTTGTTTCAAAATTCAGCCTTATGCAGGCCTCTGAAACAATTGAAATAATTTTGGTTCAAATATATAAATCCTTTTGAAAAAGTAATCAGTAAACATCCCGACTAATCCGTTCACAGCTACTATACACACCTAATTGGCAATTCTATAAAGCTATGCGGAAACAAGACTGGAACATACGAACGATTAAGTTTGAAACATACTCAATAAAAAAAGAACAAAAATAAGAAATAAAGATGCAATGAATAGCCTATGTTTGCAACAAACATTATTTAAACAGAAAATCAACTATGAACATCGTCCTGAAAACTGGAATCATTTTCACCGGATACTTGCTTTTATGCATAAACCACACTACTGCTCAAAAGCAACAGCAGAATTATTACACCCCGACACAATCGGACACATGGGTGGCAACCGATGCGTTGGGAAGAACAATCGGAGAAAATATAATCAATCCTCGAAGAACGCACAAAACAGTAGGACTATTCTATTTTATCTGGCAAGGTGCACATGGATACGATCACCACTCCGGTTCTCTACCGGACGAAGGAGTGATGACGGCAACAGCTGCTGACAGTATCAGTCCTTATGATATAAGCGAGATGCTACGGAAGAATCCTGAAAATCCGGCATACGGTCCTGTACATGCTTTCCATTATTGGGGACAACCGTACCTCGGATATTACCTGCCGGATGATGAATGGGTGATCCGGAAACATGCACAGATGATTTCGGACGCCGGAGTGGATGTGATTATTTTAGACGTAACCAATGCTGCCATTTACCAGCCGCAAGTGAGAAAAATATGCAAAGTATACTCGCAGATGCGTGCACAAGGCAATGCCACACCTCAAATAGCATTTATCATCAATTCCAACCCGGAAACAACTCTACAACGACTATATACGGAGTTCTACGGCAAAGGAATGTACAAAGACCTATGGTTTCAGTGGAAAGGCAAACCGTTACTTTTATGCCCTCCGGAAGGAATAACGCCGGAAATGGCCGACTTTTTCACCGTCCGTCATTCCTGGTTTGCTTCTTCATGGGAATGGTTCGGTGATGGAAAAGATAAATGGACATGGGCGGACCTCTATCCACAAAAAGCCGGATGGCACGAGTCTCCCGATCGCCCGGAAGAAGTGTCGGTATGTGCCGCTACTCATCCCACTTCTAATATAGGAAGAAGCTTCCACAACGGAAAACAGCCTCAACCCGAAGAGTGCAGATCAGGAGAGGGATTGTACTTTGCAGAACAGTTTGAACAGGCTTTAAAGATTGATCCCGAGTTTATCTTTATCACAGGATGGAACGAATGGGTAGCCATGCGGTTCACCAACGGAGCTGCCGGAGAAATGACAGGCAAAAAGATTAAAGCGGGAGATACCTACTTCGTAGATCAATACAATGAGGAATATAGTCGCGACATAGAACCGATGAAAGATGGCTTCGGTGATAACTACTATTATCAGATGTCGCAGTTTATCCGTCAATACAAGGGTGTCAGCCCAAGAAATATTTATAAGAAAAGTCCGAAAATGAAAATGAACGGTGATATGCAGAAGTGGGAAAAAGTGAAAGCTGAATATGCTGATGACAAAGGTGACATCGTACATCGATCACATCCGGGCTGGGGACGGATGAAGAACTATAGCGACCACTCCGGCCGCAATGATATTCTACAATCCAAAGTGGCGTCTGATGGGAAATACATCTATTTCTACGTACAGACTGCCGCCCCTATCTCCTCTTATATGGATGCTGAATGGATGCGCCTGTTTATCGGAGTAAAAGATTTGGCAGCTCCATCGTGGGAAGGATTCCAGTATGTAGTAAACAATCACATAAAGAATGCAACCACCACCATTCTCGAAAGATCAACAGGAGGATGGAATTGGGAGAAAGCCGCGGAAATAGCATATACAGTAAAAGGAAATGAAATGGAGGTAGCCATTCCATTGTCTTGCCTGGAGATAAAAGACAAAACAAGTTTCACCATTGATTTCAAATGGATTGATCATGCAGTTACCAATGGGGATATAATGGAATGCATAGACCGGGGAGACAGTGCTCCTAACGGACGGTTTAAGTACCGTTTTATCTATAGTAACTAATGAACAACAATCAAGTTTATGGATAACTACTAAATAATAAAGTACATGAAGAAAGTAACCAAACTCATTTCAGTCATAGGTTTCAGCCTTTGTCTGTCCGCCTGCCAAGGAACTCGGGAAGTCAGTTATGAGCAGCTTCGCGGAGGGTTTACCAACCTCCCGGATTCCATTCAGACAAGTGTCTACTGGCACTGGATTTCTGGAAATATTTCCAAAGAGGGAGTCATCAAAGATCTGGAATCAATGAAACAGGCTGGCATCAACCGTGCATTTATAGCGAATATCGGACTAAGTGCAGCGGAAGCACCCACCGGAGACGTGCAGATTTTCTCCGACGAATGGTGGGAGATACTGCATGCCGCTTTAAAAAAGGCAACCGAGCTGAATATAGAAATCGGTATCTTCAACTCTCCGGGATGGAGTCAGGCAGGAGGTCCGTGGATCAAGCCGGAGCAATCCATGCGGTATCTGGCATCTGTCGGCACGCAAGTCAAAGGCGGACAGGCAATAGAAGTTATGTTACCCAAAACCAATCCTAATTTTCAAGATGTAAAAGTGCTGGCTTATCCGTCTGTGAAAAGCAAAGCTACGATCCTTAATCCGGCCAACTGCACTGTAAGTTCTTCCCCCGCCATCACTGCTATCCATCATCTGATAGATGGAGAAACGGCGACAGAAATACGGTTTGGCAACCAATCCGAAGTCGTAATAGACTTTAAAAGCCACGATACAGTAGCATTGAGAAGCCTCCGCCTGCTTACCTCCGCCGCACCTATACGTTGCCAGGCGGTTCTGCAAATGAATGATAACGGTGAATACAAAGAAATCAAGCAGTTCAGTATAGAAAGATACAACGATAATCTGGCTGTAGGATTCGATCCTTATGCTCCTATTGCCATCTCTTTCCCCACAGCCAGCAGTAAAGACTTCCGGTTGTCACTCTCCGGTCTGAATCCCAATAGTGGCATCCGGGAAATAACATTGTCTTCTGCTCCGGTAGTAGAAAGTTATTCGGAGAAAACATTCGCCAAAATGTATCAGACTCCACTTCCTTACTGGAATGAATATCAATGGCCGGTGCAAGCAGTGGTGGACGACCCTGCATTGATCGTTCAGCCCGGACAAGTGAAAGACATCACCGCCTATATGAAAGGAGACAAACTTTCCTGGGACGCTCCCGACGGAGAATGGGAAATTGTGCGAATGGGAATGGTACCCACTTATGTAGAAAACGGTCCTGCATTAAAAGATGGGATAGGTCTTGAAGTGGACAAAATGAGTAAAGAGCACCTCCGAAGCCATTTCGACGCCTTTATCGGCGAGATTTACAAGAGAATCCCTGAAGCCGACCGTAAGACTTGGAAAGTAGTTGTAGCGGACAGCTATGAAAAGGGAGGTCAAAACTTCACGGACGATTTCCTTGAATCATTTGAGAAGAAGTACGGTTATAGCGCACTACCTTTTCTCCCTGTCTACAATGGAGTGGTTGTGGAAAGCGAAGATGCCTCCGACCGATTTTTGTGGGATATGAGAAAGATGGTAGCCGAACGGTTATCATACGATCATATTGGTGAACTAACCCGTCTAAGCCACCAATACGGAATGACTACCTGGTTGGAAAACTACGGTCACTGGGGATTCTCCGGAGAGTTTTTGCAATACGGCGGGCAAGCAGATGAAGTAGCAGGAGAATTCTGGAGCGAGGGAGAACTAGGCAATATAGAAAACAGGGCTGCTTCTTCGTGTGGTCATATCTACGGTAAACAGAAAATCTCTTCCGAGTCTTTCACCTGTGGCGGTATGGCTTACAGCCGTTATCCGGCTACCATGAAACAACGTGGTGACCTTTTCTTCTCCGAAGGAATCAACAACACACTGCTGCACGTCTATATTTCACAGAAAGCGGAAGGCAAACTGCCCGGACTGAATGCACCTTACAGCAACGAATTTAACCGTTTCAACACTTGGTATTCCCAGTTGGACCTATTCACCGACTACCTGAAACGTTGTAACTTCATGCTCCAACAGGGACTCAACGTAGCTGATATTTGCTATTTCATAGGAGAAGATACTCCCAAAATGACCGGTGTCACGAATCCTCCCTTGCCGAAAGGATACCAGTTCGATTACATCAATGCAGAAGTGATACTCCGCGATATGACTGTCAAAGACGGTCTATTGACTCTACCCCACGGCACAAGTTACCGAATCATGGTATTACCGGAGTTGGAAACAATGCGTCCCGAACTATTAACCAAAATCACTCAACTTGTGAAAGACGGAGGTGTCATTCTCGGTCCGAAGCCTAACCGTTCGCCAAGCTTGCAAGACTTCCCCGAAGCAGATAAGAAAGTTCAGGAAATGGCAAATGCCTTGTGGGGAAATGTAGACGGTATCAAGGTGAAAAGCGGCAATTATGGCAATGGCATGATATTAAGCGGTATGAATATGCACGAAGCATTAGAATTAGTGCATTGCATTCCCGACTGTGCATTGACTAAAGACATTCCTGTAGTATACGGTCATCGCAGCATCGGTGATATGGATGTTTACTTCCTGTCCAACCAATCTTCAGAAAAAGTCGTATTCTCACCAGAATTTCGTGTAACCAATAAGCAACCTGAACTTTGGGAACCGGCAACTGGTGCTATCCGCCTTTTAAAGAAGTACGAACGCAACGCAAATGCGACAGTAGTTCCTCTCGAACTGGAACCTTTGGAGAGTATCTTCGTCGTATTTGCCAAAGAAGCTTCCTCATCTTCGTTAGTCAACGATACGGACACCAATTACCCGAAACCACAGACAATCGCCACACTGGCCGGTCCGTGGACAGTCTCTTTCGATAAGAGTCAAAGAGGTCCTCAAGACCCGGTTGTCTTCCAAAGCCTGTACGACTGGAGTACAAGTAAAGAAGATGCCATCAGGTATTATTCAGGAACAGCCGTCTATCGGACTGAATTTACGCTAAAAGATATAGTACCCAACAGTCCATTATTTATCAACCTCAATGAGGTAGCCGTTATGGCAAAAGTGAAAGTCAATGGACAATACATCGGTGGTGTATGGACGGCCCCTTACCGACTCAATATTTCGGAAGCCATCAAGCAGGGAACAAACAAAGTAGAAATTGAAGTGGTAAATACATGGGTGAACCGACTCATCGGGGATAGCAAATTACCTGTTGAAGAACGTCCGACCTGGACTCCTAACAATCCCTGGAATCCATCATCTCCTTTACAGAAGTCCGGCCTGATAGGACCTGTCGTTATTGAAAGCATCACTTATTAAAACAGGGAATTCTTAAGGTATTAAACCATGTCAGTGAATGCTGACATGGTTTAATCATTTCTGTTCGGATATGAATCAAATGTTTTAGGCAAGGAATTCAAGTGCTAAATTTACATTCCAATTCTGTAGAAAATAATATCTCGATATGCATATATTAATTCGTCGAACTATAGTCTCTCTTTCGTTGGACTATAGTGCTTCGAAAGAAAGACTATAGTCAACTTTGCGTCGGACTATAGTCCGACGAATAAATATATGTATCCGGAGTGATTATATTTAGTATAACTCCGGAATAATTATAGCACATAAAGGGAATAGTTACAATCAGTGAGAAATGAATAAACTCATTCCTACAACGTTGCGCACTGATATCAGAGTCAGTTCTCATCCAATATCTTGTCTATCTTATAAATCATAAATTCATAATATTCTTTCATGTCTAGTGAAGTGCGGGAAAGGTTTTCTTTCAACATTTTCCTTATCTTCAGCAACATATCCCAATAAACGGTACCATCCGGATGTGAATTTGCAGGTACTATGTCTTGCGCCTGCCATCCCATTACAGGACTGGTCGCCTCACAGAATGTATCCATTTTCAAAGTTTCAGAACGCAATCCCCTCCGGGCACTGGTAGCTCCTACGGGGGTTGTGCCTATATTTCTCGAGATGTTTTTTACTAAGTAGTCCACCAGTATATTCTGAAACTGCATTTCTACATTTGTCAACGAACGATTCTGCAAAACACCTTTCCACACCACAGAATGAATGTCATTTATATAGTCTTTTACAGAATATTGATTCCCTGATTTTTCCGCACACAATGCCACATAAGAAATACGGTCGAATAGGAACTGAAGGATATATTTCCGTGTTTTATCTACTATCAGATCCTGTAATTCCAGGTTGGATTTAATTTCCTCGTTCGTCAACCAATCCAGATCCATAGACATATTCACCAGATAATTCAACGCCTTCTTTTGTATCTCCTTTGAAACCGGAACATTATCTCCATATCCATCTTCTTGCAGATAAATTCCTCCAATCCAGAATGACAATTCCATGGCCCTGTAAGTATACAGTTTAATCAGGCTGGCATACAATTCTGTACGTCTGGTCATATCGTGGTCATCTTTTGCATACCAACTCATAAAATTCGTTAATGACTTTTTAAGATTCATGATTTGGTAATCCGCAGCTTTGAACGGATCATTTCCAAGATCCCACAAAATGGCTGACGGGTCATACAAAGCATAGAATTCTTGCCGCGGTTTATAATGATACTCATTGTTGGAATAGGCATTCTCCACCCATTTATTCAAAAGAGCAATTTCCTGTTCGGACTTTTCCAGTGCAACAGGAGCGTACAGATAGCGGATTGAAAAATAATCATATAAACCGATACCAGGTTGTACCATCGTAACTCCCTTTTCTACATCTTCCGGCTGTGCAACATAGTTACACATCAGATTATCCATTACAGAAGGTGTCAGACCATTCATTCGGGTAAATGTCGCACTCCGGAGAGAGTCTACCGGATAACGATAAGAAGCACCCATATTATCCGTAAGTCCCAAGCAATATCCTATCTGTTGGGCTATTCCCGCTTTGAGGAGTTCTCCCATTTGCTTATTCGAAAGGGCCAATGTGCGAACGCTTGGATCAGCCCCCATCGTTTGTGTACATCGGTTGCTGTAAAGTAACGAAAGATAGTTATGATGGATATAAATGGAGGCATTCAGTATCTCTCCGGTGCGGGGATCCGTGTGCATGGAATTTTGTGCCATATACATCCAGTCGGGTGCGTAACTAATTGTCGAATAGCGGATATTAGACGAAGAGAAACCTTTTTCTCTAGGCCATTCTTTTACTTGAAGTACATTCCGAAAACCTATTTTCTCAAAACTCTTATTCCACTCTTCCACTCCCTCTTTAATATAAGGCTTCCATGATTCGGGCATTAATGTGTCCACATAAAACACAATCGGTTTTATTGGTTCCACATTTTCCCCTTTTTCAAAGGCTACCTGGTCGGAGGGTTCCAAACGCCATCGCTTTGCCAGATAGGCATTTTCCAAAGGAGTTTCCTCATTCATATATTTCTTACGAACCAGAAAAGCCGTATTAACCTTTTGACTGGCATTACGGGTCTTCATCGGTTTTTCAGGAAGCAATACCAACATGCGGGCAGCCGTAACAGTCACAGAGACGTCCTGCTGCATAGGGATATTGCCAAAAGCTGTGTAATCCACATTATATCCCAGTACGCATGTGACTGAAATATTGTCGGGATACCCTTGGATGCTTTTTAGGAAAGAGCGAGTAATATCCTGTTGGTATGTCCGGGTTACCATGCCATACATCGAATTCGGAGCATAAGAAGAAAATGGATTTGTATAATCCGTATGCTCTATAAATAACGGAGCCATATCTACCAGGACAGATGAACTATCTTTAGCAAAGGCTTCTATCTTAAACGATTGGTAAACTCCACCCGATGCTGATTTTAGTAAAGAGGCCTCAACGAGCTTTTCTCCTTCATATAATAAGGGTTGGTTGGTCATCATTCTGGCTTCCAAAACTTTTCCGTTTCTCACAAACCGAAACATCACATCAGGAGAAGTAAACTGTCCGACAACTCCTTCGCCATTGTCACTGATATCTATAATGGAAGAGGCAAAAAGCATTTCTCTTTCCATCAGGCGTACGGGAAATTCGACTAAAATCTTATCTTTTGTCCGGTGCATCACCATCAACCCTGTCGAATCCGATGCCACACAATCTTTCAAATGGCTTGCATATCCCTTCGTTTCCACCTTCACCTGTTTCTTTTTTTTCTTGCTAGCCCAAGCGTCTTGAGCTAGGAAAAGAGACAAAATTGCGAAAGGGATCCATATTAATTTCCTATTCATATTCCTATTTTAATGATTGAGATATTTTATATACAATGAGACGATAGTGAGTGCGATTCTCGTCACTTCCGGAAGACATACGACTTTTCGCCACTTTTTCAATCTTTCTCAACATGGAATAATTACGATGTTCCATCGGCTCTGTCGGAACCGTCACTGAAATGGTCGTTTCAAAACCCATTACCTCTTTGGGGTTAGTAGAATGATCTGAAGCTGCCCCCATATCATATAAATAAGTAGGTGCAACAATTCCTTCCGGTAACGGCATTCTCTCATCCACCAGCATTTTACCCATTCCTCCGGCTAACGAACCTTTTTTAACGGTCTTTATGCCATTGAGCAAATAGGATACAAACTTCAATTGCATATTTCTTTCCGAAGCTGACAATACCTCTTTATTTCCCGGAACAATAAACAGATAATGATATAGATCGTTCATATATTCCACTTGGGTATAAGGTTCCTTTTCCATTTTCTCTCCGCAAATCGCGACCGAGGGAAAACGTTTCAGAATATAATCAATAATCAGATTTTCCAGCACACTACTCAAATTAGAATGAAGTGGAAGATCCTTCTGCAAAGTGGATTCGTCTACCCAAGAGCAGTCTTTGGCTTGTTCCCAGAGAAATTTCAACGACTCTTTCTGGCTTGCTCTGGACACCGGTGCATACGAAAGTAACGGATCACCTTCATACCGTTCGTTCACATATATGCCTCCAATATTAAATAGCACATTGTTTATATAACGTATATATTGTCCGATAATCTCATTATAGATTTCTTTCCGGAAGTCGCCCTGCGGATCATCTTTGATCCATCCATTCAGTTGAGGCAGAATATACTTTAGATTCTTAACTCCATAGATGGAAGCCTTTACGGGATCGTCTCCCAAGTCTTCTTCAAAGGAACTGGGGTCGATACGGCTATTAATTTGCTGCTTTCCATAACGATAGGCCGATTCAGCCAGTTTTTCATTCATCCATTGTTGCAGAACCGGAATTTCTTCCTTACTTGTATTCGCAGAATTTATAGGAGAATAAAGCCACTTAATCGAGAAATAATCATAAACACCCAAGTCGGGAGGCGTCAGTCGAACACCTTTCTCTTTGTCTCCGGGCTGGGCTACATAATTATTGCGGGCATAATCCATGATCGAATAAGTAGTCCCATATTTATTTGTAAAAGAAGCAGAGCGTAACGAATCGACTGGAATAGCAGAAGATCCCGCCATGTTATGCATCAAGGCAAGAGTGTGCCCTACTTCGTGCGCCACGACATAACTAATACAATCTCCTAGAACTTCAGTAGGAAGTACCTTCTGGCGCACATCTGCATCGGTTTGCGCTGTCTGTACAAAACGCCAGTTGCGTACCAACCCTATTAAGTTGTGATATAGATATACAGAAGCATTTAAGATTTCTCCTGTGCGGGGATCGCTCCAGGAAGGTCCCATTGCATTGGCTATCAAAGACGGAGAATATCGCACACAACTGTATTTAATATTATCCGGATCAAATTCCGGATCGTCTGTCGGAAAATCTTCCGTACGGATAGCATTCTTGAATCCGATTTTCTCAAAAGCGTCATTCCATCTCAAGATTCCGAGTCGGATATACTTCTTCCAGAATTCGGGAAAAGCGTTATCAATATAGTATACAATGGGTTTGCGGGGCTCGACCCATTCTCCTTTTTTATATAATTCTTCGTCGGAGGGTTCCAAACGCCATTTCAGAGCATAGTAAACATTCTCAATCCGTTGTTTTTCATTACTAAATTCTACTTTGGGAGTATAGAATACATTCATACGTGAATCGGCATAACGAGGACGCATAGGTTGCTCCGGCAGCAAAATAATGCTGCGTGTCAGCACTGCCGTGAAAGGCCTTTGTTTGATTAGTGTCACTCCGGCCGATGACACCGTTACATTGTAGGTCAAAGAAGAGCGGATACTTAGATTATCTTCAAATGATTTGATAGATGTGATAGAAGAATTCTCCTTCTTAAACTCTTTATTGACAGTAAATGAAGCCATGATTGGAGAAAACGGCGAGAAAGGGTTCATATTATCCCGGTTTGACAGAAAAAAATCGGTCATATCAAAAACGACAGCAGTGCTATCCGGGGAATAAGCTTTGATATTGAAATTCTTCAAAGTCGCCGGTTTCGTACTCTCTGATATACGCTGTTGCAAGTTCTTATCTTCCGAGATATAATTGTTGGAAACTTCGCATAGGCTTATCAGCGAGTCGGATTTTATGAATACGATATGCAAGGGAGCGTATGGCTTCTCGCCAATGCTACCAAATCTGTTGTCGGTTGTCTCACTAATGGTGGAGCCTAGTAGCATATCCCGTTCCAGAAGTCGCAAAGGCAATTCAAAATAAACACGATCATCTATTTTATGCAGTGTAATCAATCCTTTTGCCGTCTCATATTTTTTCCCGCTGAAGAGTTTTTCATAAGGTGAAGTTTTCTTCACTTGTTCAGATACCGCTTTCTTCTTTTTCCAGGGAAACTTGGCATTTCCCTCATTGGGGCACATGAGCAACAATGAGGAAAACACTAAAGTCAATAAACTTATTTTCATTGGTATAATTTATTATAAATACATATTCGACGGGCTTCCATAGCGATAAATTACATCTATCACCTCTCCTATATTACCGACTTCATGGAGAACTTTCACTTCTTTATTGTTGAGGACAGTTTCTGTTACACTATACACAACGAAACCATTCTTCATCCCGACTCCTAAAGCCGTACTACCCTTGTTTAACTGGAGATCCGTTATCTCACTACTACAAGTAGTAAAGAGAGTAACCCTGTTAGTACTTTTTTCATAGTAGTAGATTTCGTTATTCGCTGCTCCGCCCGTAAAGAACAGGCGCTTTCCCAAATTATCTTTTGAACCATAGAATTTCGATTTCTCCGTCAGATATGAACTTGGGAAATTGAAAGTTTCTACACTGCTCACCAATGCTTCGCCCAAGTCATATGCTAGCTTAAATGTTTTCAATGTATGGTTCCCGTTCCTATCTTTCAGCAGCAACATGTATTTGCAGTTGAATGAACCAGGATAAAAAATATCGGCATACACCAATGTTTGATCTTCCAGCCCCAGACCAGTAACTTCGAGTATTTCACCTGTCTGATTCTTACTGGCGCTTCCCAGGCAAAGTAAGCGGTGATTCTTCTCATCATACATCAACATGTGTCTTGTCTTATTGAAATTAGACTGGATCATTTGCGTTATCTTCATACCTTTATTGACATACACAGGTACACTGCTATATGGGGCTGAATGAAAACCTGCAGTATCAGGATTCTTCAATTGGCGAATATATACCTGCCCATTAGTTGTCAGCAACGCATCCGTATAATAAATATAAGCAGCATCTTTCACTACAAAATTGTCGGGTACACCCTCCGTAAATTCTTGAGTGGTATACAGCACCTTTGCCATTGTGTTTCCATCTACCTCAAGCGCGCCTTTAGCATCTTGGTTAATAACCAGAATTTCAGGAGTGGTCAGTCGTCCGGAATAATGTTCTACCAATTTGTATGGGTTTGCCCCTAACTCTTCATTGTTCACCGTTTCATAAATATTCAAATAGTTTATATATCCGGCATTGTCACGAATATGCGATAGCATCGTTTTGTTATTCAGTTTCGACAAGATTGCCCATCCCGTTTTATAAGGAGAACCTACATACAATTGCACTTTCTGCATTACCCGGAACTTGGTTGCCTTGTCAATCACCGAGAACAATGCATAATAGGTGATAGCTTCCGTGGGAACATACGAAAGCACTTTCTCATGTCCTACAATCTGTCCATTCAATTGCCATTCAAATTCGTAATTAGAAAGATCATCTCCTTCATCCAAAGCCAGCTTGGGCTCAATGTTGGTTTCCTCTCCGATCACGCCATCGAATATGTACTCGTCAAAGGTGATACGTACCGATGATTTTTCCAGATAATCATAAGTACCCTTGTCATCCACACAAGAATAGAAAGACAGCAGAACGCCAATCAAGTAAACTATATATCTCGTTTTCATAATCATATTTTTTTAATTTATCCTACTACAGGAACAGTCATATCGGAGCCATCCTCATCTTTCACCGGATTTCCTTCATCCGCTTTCTCTATGAGATAATTTTTGAATTTACGGGCAAGAGACCACCGTTCGGATTCGGACAAGTCTTTCAATTCACCAACCCCCGTGACTTGCATAAAAAGCCTGAATTTCTTTTCTGTATATTTCCCCAGCAAACTTTCTTCTACAACATCATTCCACCAAAGAGGTTTGGATATCAGTGAGCTGAAACGAATTACTTTGCGGGTATATATACTCTGTCCGGGTTGCAACTCTTCGTTTCCTATGATATCAATTACCAGTCGAACTTCCCGGGTATCCAATAAAGCTGTCTTCTTGAGTATCAGAAATGTCTCATCTTCCAAAACATCTTTCCGGAAAGTAACTTTCGATTCCAAATTATACGAATCAGCTTTTGCCGTGGTCAGTTCCGGATTGATGCTAAGGTTCACGAGCCCGTCGCTGGTGAGCGGTAAACCTATCAGTCTCATGTTCAAGGGAATTTTTATTTCCTCTTGTGTTCCATAAAAGAAAAAAGAGTAGGTCAACGAATCAGCATACGCTTCCGTAAACTGTACATAATGACCGGAGTCCCATACCTGAATTTCATCCTTTTCGCAAGCAACCAGCAGAAAGATGGAAGCTATCAATAATGAATATATCTTTTTCATCCTGTTCATCTCCGTAATTTAGTAGATTATTTCGCTTTCGGGTATCGGCAGTACAAATTTATCTGCCATCTGTATGATTTGTGTTCCTGATGTGACGGGGGTATTCCAGCGTTTAAAGAAAAAGAACATCTGACCTTCCGTTAAGAATTCCTTTTTACATTCGGCTGCCAGTTCATTGTAATAACTACTGGCTGATGTGCCTGATATATCACGGCTCATCCCACGTTGGTTGCGTACTTCGGCTAAATAATCAAGTGCCTTGGGCAGATCGGTTTGGGCGCTAGCCTCGCTTAAGATGTAGTACATTTCACTTAGGCGAATCACTGGTATCAGTTTATTTTGTATCATAACGCTTTGCACAGTCGATTTAAGATTCAACCACTTCAGAGAAGTCTGCCCTCCTTTGCCATCAGAAGTGATAAGATAGGTGCGATAGTCATCTTCATCTTGCTCAAACAAAGAGTTACTGTTCTTGAGTGTCATCAGCTGACCATAATTACTCATCTTGAAATCGGCTATATTATCCAGCAACTTACGATCATAGAAAGCTAAAAATATATCTTCATACAGTTTGATAAACTTTTCATTGTCTTCCACATACGTATAATCATAATAATCAGTAAAATAGAACCAGTTCTTGCGAGTACTGAAATTATCAATTACGTATTTCGCATATTTGCCTGCATTATCCAAATCATTATCGTATAAATAAGCACGAGCCAGAAGCGCATTGATTGCAACAAAGTTCATACGGATTCCTCTTTGCCCGAAAAACGATCCTCCTGTCGCCTGGTTGGCACCTCCCATTCGATACTCGGGATTTCCCATCGTTATTTTATTCACAATCGTGTCGTGGTCTGCAACCAGATGGCTGGCTTCAAGCAAATCCTGCTCTATTTTATGCAACACCTCCTTAGTGGAAAGATTAGGCTCATACTTAGATGGATAGGTCGTGAAATAAGGGATACGTTTACTTTCATCACCGGTTGCCACAGAGGGAGCAAACAGACGTAACAAATCAAAATGCATCAAAGCTCTCAAGGCTTTGGCTTCACCAATAATCAGATTTCTTTCGATTGCTCCTTCACGAAATGCAGTAGAGTCTTTTGCCTCGGCTTCCGTTATCAGCTTATTGCAATTGGCGATTACATTGTATCCTTTTGACCAGACCGATTCCAGAACCCCTTTAATCTCTGTTTCTCCATAGTCATATTTTATCGCACTTCCATACGCTTTGGAACTGGAGATATCATTATTATCATACGTTTGAGAAAGTACGCTGGCAAGTCCCCACGACAATTCCCTACCATACAATTCGGGGGAGGACATAGCCATATAAATCCCATTCAGTGCATTCCTGAATCCTTCGCCGCTCTCGAAAAGCTTCTGGCTCGATACCTGATCGGAAGGTTCCACGTCCAGCCAATCATTGCAAGCACTCAATGAAAACAGCATTGCAACAGCCATTATATTTAAGCTAAATTTCTTCATATTCATCATTTTTAAAATCCTAGATTTAAAGAAAAACTAAAGGTACGCGCATAAGGGTAATAGAGACCTCTTTCCTGACGAATGGAGGAAATATGGGCAATATTATTCATATTGAATTGCACACGCAACATACTAAGACTAATGGGCGCAATCATCTTATTACTAAAATCATATGCTAAGGTAAACGAGTTGAAATCCAGTGTATTGTTGTCCTGTACAAACCGTGAGGTCGGACGAGTTGTCTGATAACGGTCTTTGATTGATTTCAACATGGTTATATCTCCCGGCTTCTTCCATCTGTCCGTCAAAACCCGCTTGTCGGCATTGACATTATAGATATTCACGTTTTCCACTTTATCGACCAACGTGCTGTTGTAGAGTTGTCCACCACATTCGTATTTGAAGGTAGCATACATTGTGAATTGCTTATATCGCAGATTTACTCCGAAAGCACCTTGCGCAACCGGCTCCGTATCACCCACAATCACCTGGTCCGACGAGTTCCAGTCAGACGTGATCGTTCCGTCTTTTTTAAGAAAGATTTCCTGTCCGTCCGAAGGATTAATCCCCAAGGTACGCATTCCCCAGATGGAAGTTAACGAACCACCTTCGGAATACTTCATGAAAGGCTTGCTATATTTGGGGTCCTGCAAAGTACCCATGTTTGCGCCATACTCGGCAAAGAATTTGTCGACACGCTCATTATAGGCTTTTAATGATTCCGAGATTTTCAATATCTTGTTTTTATTATGTGCCAGATTACCGAACAATGTGACTGTCCAATCTTTGTTCTTGAATACATCGGCCCTGATATCCAGTTCGATACCACGATTTTGTACCTCGCCAAGATTATCGCGATAAACAGTAAAACCGGTGGAAGAGGGTAGAGTGACATCCGTAATCAAGTCGATTGTCTTTTTGTTATACCAGGAGAATCGCATTACAATCGCATCATGGAGTAACGATACGTCGGCACCAATATCAAACGTATTTGTACGTTCCCATTTCAGATTTTCATTACCCATATAATAAAGCAGCACTCCGTTGCCGGTTCCATAGCTACCGGGAAGAATCTGATAAGTATGTTTCGCTACATAAGCCGGAAAATTCACTTTACCGATCTGACCGTAGGAACCACGAATTTTCAGCTGACTAAACAAAGTCTGCGTTTTCATAAATGCATAGTTATGAATATTGAGACCTGCTCCGAACGACCAGAAAGGTGCAAACTTTTTTTTCGAACCGAATTCCGAAGAACCATCCATACGGAGAGATGCATCCATTAGATAAATATCATCATACGTATAGTTAGTCGAAAGGAATGTACCCATCAATCGGGTGCGATTGTCGGAGAAAGAAGGTTTGGTTGTTATTTCATCCGCATAGTTGGGAGAATCCAATTGGCCGGAAGGGAATCCGCGATACAATGAACTCTCTGATTTATCATTCGTTTCACGCATATTTATGCCTAAAGAGAAATTCATGTGATGACGATTCACTGTCTGCACATAGTTTGCCAGCAAGTTGGCATTCCAGTAGATACTCTGTGAACGTCCTAAGTTCAATTCCCCTTTCGGATCACTATCCGCATAATCAACATACTTTCCACTTCCGGGATCAGTAAATCTGCGCGACTCATCGTCCCGTTTGGTAATGGAAAATTGCGCTTTTAGTTGAAATACATCTGCCAACCGATAATTCAGACTAAGATTATTCGTTAAATCCGTATAGGAAGTCCGATCGTAGCTACTTAACACGATTGCATCGTACAAAGGATTACGCAGATTGGAGCTTCCTGAATGCCAAGCAGTCAGATATTCTACATATTTCCCATTTTCATCCTTAAACGCATCATACGGCTGTTTGGAGGTGTACTCCGAGAAACTTCCGTAAGGAGAGTTTTCTGATTTCACCGAGTTGAATGTCACATAATTCTTTATTTGCAAGTTATTGATGCGATAGTCTATGTAAAATCCTCCTCCGGCACGCTTTCTGTACGAACCCTTCATGACTCCGTCCTGACTGTCATAATTCAGCTCGGCACCAAAACGTATATCATTGACGCCACCTTCTACGTAAACGCTATGTTTATGATTGAAGCCGTTTCTTAGCGGTTGTGCGATCCAGTCCGTATCAATGCCTCGCAGAATATTGTTTTGTTTTGACATATATTCCTGTTGTAAATTCAAAGCTGTGCTCGGAGAAGTACTTTCATAAAGTCCGGCTAAACGTTCGGCTTCCAATTTCTCATGGGCATTCATTAGGTTATAGTCTGATATGTCAGGCACTGTTACTTCTGCAGAAAAATTATAATTTACGCGAAGTTTCCCCGGAACCGGAGCTTTGGTTTCAATCACAATCACCCCGTTTGCTGCGCGCGAACCATAAATAGCCGTAGCAGCGGCATCTTTCAGTATGGTGATCCGTTCAATGCGGTTGGGATCAAAGTCATATACTTTAGAGATGGGCACTTCGTAGCCGTCCATAATAAAGATAGGCGTATTCGGATTGTTTGAAAGAGAGGACTGGGAAAGAGCCTCTTTATCCAGTTCCATAACTCCCACACCGGAACGTCCACGGATATAAAATTCCGGTAACGTATTAGGATCGGATCCCATTTGGTTATTAACGGCTATTCTCAAAGAAGGGTCATACACCTGCAACACATCAATCACATTGCGTGTGGAGACTTTCAATAAATCATCTTTGGTAACGGTAACCGCATTTCCGGTAAAACTGGTACGTTTCACACTTGAATATCCATTTACAACAACCTCATTCAGGCTGCTGGTATTTTCTTCCAGAAATATTTGCATGGGTTTACCTACGCTAACCTTTACATACTTATTCTTATAGCCAATATAGGAGGCAACCACCTCTTTCGTGTCTGCCGGTATTTCCAAAGAGAAAAGACCATCCATGGAGGCTGCCGTTCCTACAGAATATTTGCCGTTCTTCGTAATCAAAACCGTGGCTCCGCCCAAAGGAGAATTATCCTTACTATCCATCACTTTTCCGGAAATCTTGACTTTCTTTTCTCCCGACTTTTTCGCATGTATCACAAAGACTCCATTTTGTAGCAATGCTATCAGACCCGTTCCGTCCAAACAGGCTTCCAAGGCGGCTTTCGGAGTCACTTTGTCTACATTGACTGTTATGTCGGTGACTGACTTCACATCTTCATCGCTATACATGAGATTTAAATTCGACTGACGCTTAATCTCATTAATAGCTTCAAGCAAGGACACATGGTTTAAATGCAAACTAACATAGTGTTCTTGCGCCAAAGCCGGAATAGCCATAAGCAACAGCCACAATGCGAATGCCATTCTTAACGCTATTACCCGCATTATAGCGAGGTTACAGCTCGTTTTAGAAAGCTTTTTCATCATTTAAAATTGAAGTTAGTATTTATAATTCATCAATATAGACAGTCCGTTTTTTTACAGTGAACCGGACCTTTCCTGTGAGTTCTATCATCCGGACAAAGTCTACAAAATCTTTTGAGCGTGGAAGTTCGCCACTAAATAGGGTGTTCTTTTTGTCGTCTGAAAGCCAGACTACCTGAATATCATACCAGCGTGCGGCATCTTCCATGATTTGTTCCAATGTGGAGCTATGAAAAATGAACATATCGTCTTTCCATGATATTGCTTCCTGTACATTCATAGATACCACATTTATCTCCCGATTGTCCGAAACAACAGCGGTTTCTCCCGGATGAAGCTCTATCTTCTGTTCTATTTCATGGGATGAGACCAATACCTTTCCTTGTACCAAAGTAGTAACCAGCTTCTTTTCTTCTTGATAGCTTCTCAAATTGAAAGAAGTACCTTTGACCTCTACCCGTCCAAAATCAGTTTCAATAACAAACGGCCAGTTATCATAATGTGATACTTCGAAATACATCTCCCCGCTTGCTCTGACCGTTCGTTGAGCGGAGGAGAATGTAGACGGGTAGTAAAGTTTTGAATCAGAGTTTAGCCAAACTTTTGTTCCATCACAAAGAGTTATCTCATACTTTCCATTTCTCGGAACAGAGAGTTTATTTTCGTCTTTCGTTTTTGTTTTCTCTTTTTTATAGAGTATGTGTGTTCCGGTTTCATCTTTAATAGCGTACTTTTCTCCAACTACCTCCAGACATGTCTGTGCGTCCAGATTATATTCACTACCATCAAACAAAGATAATATGGCTTTAGAGTCTCCGGCTTTGATCGCATTCATATCCTCCCATTTGTTCTGGTAATAATCAGAATGGAAGAAAGAGAAAGTGCCCACAAATATGATAAGAATAAGTCCTGCAGCACAGCAGGCGGTTTTAACAAACAAAGCTCTTCTTTTTCTCTTAGCTATTCCGGCTTTCACTCCTTTTCGGATTCTTTCCGAACTTCCATCTTCTCTCCGGATAGAACGCTCTCTAAAATACTCTGCATTTTGGTATCTTTGGTATAGACACTCATTTTCTTTCGAGGAATCACGCCAGGTATCCAATTCTTTACGTTCCTCTTCCGAAATATCGCTTTTAATCGATTTTACAATTAATGCGGCAATACGATAAATATCATTATGTTCCATAATCTCGTGGTTCTTTTACTTAAAGACACACGAGTTTCGGAAATTAGTCACTTACTGGTCTCTTTATTTGGAAGAATTTGTATTTTTATGATATATCAGACTGAAAAGGTTGCAATCAGATAAAGATAATCAGCCCATACGCTCTAAATGAAAGCTTTTTTTTCAGGTTACTCTTAGCTCTTTTCTTATAAGCATTTACGGCATCACGGGTCACACCCATTATTTGTGCGATTTCGTCAGCATGTTTACCTTCCAAGCTGAGTTCTATAACTTTACGATAAGATTCTGGTAATTCTGATATCGCTTTGCTTAGTTCTATAAAAACTTCTTCATCCAGCATGACTTCTTCAAAAGCTTCGTCACTGATGCTTTCAATACAACGCTGTTCTATGGCTTGTGAGCGAATATAATTGAAACAGCCGTATTTCACTGCCGAGTATAGATAGTCTTTAACAGATTCAATTTTGTCCAAGTCATTTCGCTTTTCCCACAATTTCAGAAAGACATCCTGAATAATATCCTCGGCGACTGTATGGGATACAAAATGACTAGCCACAATCAAGAGGGAAAGATGATATCTTTCGAAAAGAAGCTCATAAGTTTCTTCGTTTTTCTTATTCTCCCTCCAATTGAATGCCTGGATAATCATAAGTTATTTTTGATGGACTAAGGTGTAATGATTTGCTTAAATGTGTTTATAACTGGACAAAGTTATACTATTTTTCCAATAAAATATATTTTTTTCCGCTTTCTTCGGGTTAAAAGCATAATTCTGTCACAGACTTATAGGTAGAGATAACTCAAATCTGCCCCTGTCCACCAGTGGTGTACTCCCGATCTGTATGATTCACTTTGGAATATTATGTAAAATCAATAAGAAAATCGACAAGATTAATATTCCCGGGAATGGCAAGTTTCTTTCTTATTCGATAACGTGCCGTCTCTACCCCACGAATAGTAAGGTTGGTGAACTGGGCAATATCTTTAGTCGACAGATTTAACCGTAGCAGTGCACAAAATCTCAAATCACTGGCAGTAAGGCTGGGGTACTGTTTGCGTAGATTACGGAAAAAGTTCTTATGGATCATATCGAAATTCTTGTGGTAAATATCCCAGAATTCCTCTTCATTCAGGTTTCCATTAATTTGCTTCAATATAGTGTCTATATCATGCTGATTGATAATTCCCTTATGTTCTTGCTCTGACATAACTTCTTTCAGACTTTCGACCGCTTTGCGTTGAACTACGGCATCGAGAGCCAGACTAGCTAATTCCTTGCTTTTAACCTGCAATTCAGCTTCAAGTAATTGTTCTCGTTGTTGCGCAATGATATGTTCCTGTTCCAACATCTTGAAGTCCTGTTTCATTTTCTCTTTCTCAAACTCCCTATTGCGCTTTCTAAGCATTTTGGCAGCATGCCAGCGAGAGTAAAAGTATACTATAACACTCGCAAGAAGTGCGTATATTATCCAGGCATATATAGATAGATAAAATGGGCGTGGTTTATTGAAATAATATTCTACGGAACTAAGCACTTGCCCATCGACATTTTTCACTAAAGCTGTAAAATGATATTCTCCATACCCTAAGCTACCAAATGTGATGGCTGGATCGGCAGATTCTGATACCAGATTCAGGCTGCTTCCCGTGAGTTGATAGTAAAAACGGAGGGGTTCGCAATTGAAGTTAGGATAAGACAGATGGAAAGTTATATCACCCCATATTTTTTCATTATCTTTCTTTTGGGCAGATGTAGACATTAAATACAATTGATGATCTTGTGATAAAGAAGTGACTTCCCTAATGAGCAAAGAACTCCTTTGCAGTAAAGTGTCTTTTTTCAGATTCATATCAAGACGCCCGATGCCATTATTGAGGCAGAAATAAGTAACGTTACCGTTTACATATACATTATTATTGTTTTCATTACATTCAAGCCCGAAAAAAGACGAGGGAATGAATCGCTCCATTCTAAAATTATCATTGTCATATCTTATCAGGGTATATCCTCGATAATCGGTGAGCCAATAGAGATTATCATCTACCGGAATAGCCATATTAATCCCGTTTTTAAGAATAGAATTAAGTTGGACGAAAGGTATGATGCGCTGATTGATATCGTCATAAGTATACGTTCTTTTACTGTCGGATAATACGACTCTTCCCCGTATTTTCATGACATGCATCAGGCTTGCATTATTTTCTTCGTCTGACAATGACTTGATGTAAGTACACTTTTCCACCTTTTTTAGGTCTCTTGAAAGTTCTATCTTATAGATCCCAAGACTCATATGTGCTGCCCAGATATTACCGCTATGATCGACTTCGAACTGGCGTACCGGATTCCAGAAGCCGTCAATTGAGTTAGAAAAACTCCATTTACCATTATATTTGCGATAGACCCGAAGGTTATAATAAGACGACTCAATGAGAACTTCCTGCCCATTAATTATACATTTGCGCAGGCACGTGCTACTGGTTTCTGTTTCAGGGATGTTACTGGCTACAGTTCCCGTTATGATTTTAGTTCCGAAATTGTTTCCCAGCAGGATTTGTGAATCAAATGTGCTGATATGCCAGTTTTGCCCTTCGGTACCTCGGATAGGAACAATTGTTTGGTCTGCAAAAGAGTATAACCAGGCAGACTGGTTAGTGGCAATATATAGACTATTATTGAATGCATTAACTCCATATACCATTCCGAACGACTGTGAATTGCGATTGGGTATTAGAATGGAATAAGGAGAACCGGTATGGATTAAGGCAATACCGATATCAAGTGCCGCCCACACATTATTATCCCGGTCGCAGAATAGTCGTAATACGGAATTGTTGTATAACCGGTTGTCCATGTCATAATGCCACTTCTCTTTCCCTTCTTTATCAACGGCATAAATACCATTACGGATAGTTCCGAGTACAATTGTTGAATCTGATGGAATCATTATGGCACGATTCATCTGCTGGCTTTTTAATTCCTTGTCGATGGCAGTAGGATGAGGGGATACTGTTTTCCCGTCATAATCAAAAAGTCCGTTCCATTCGGTGCATAGAATCATCTTTCCTCCTGCTGTGGGAATGAGTGCGACCACAGAATCATCCTTTAGTGTTTTGCGCTTAATCAGCAGTTTATATTCATCATTTTCCAGGAGATAAAAATCACCATTGACCATCTGTACATAGATTTGTCCATTGGCTTGATGAAAATACAGTGGCAGGTGTTGGGAGTTATAATGGGCGGTTACTTTCTTTCCATCGTATTTAAACCATGAACTGAATGATTGGAAATAAATACATTCGCCTATTTTGAGTATATTCCATATTTCATCGTTGTGGGTTTTGATATTTTTGAGCTGGCTCCATAATGAGGTATATTCAAGTATACCGAGAGAGTTACGGCTGAAATAGCCGAAGTCTTCGTATGTTCCCACATAAATACGGTCGCCATCAATGAGTATAGATCTAACAAGTTGATTACCGGGCATCTGATATTTACTCCATGTATAACCGTCAAAACATAACAATCCAGTGTTATTGCCAATATACATCTCTCCATTTTTTCCTTGAGCTAAAGCCCAGTTCTGTAATCCCGCCTGGTAATCTTTGGCAGTATAGTTGGTAACAATAGGCATGAATGTAGATGCGTGACTTATTGCCGGGAATAAACATCCTTCTGTAAGAATAATAAATAAATATATAAAACGGGTGTACTTCATAGGATCATTTTTTCCTCTATATTTTGAATAAAAATAATTCCAAATATAATACCAATTTATTAAAAAATCCCAAATCACCGAAAAAACATGCTGAAATAAGTGTCTGTAAGCGATAAACGTACTAAAAACGTAGTGTTATACAGCATAAAAGTAGTAGCGTAGTATGCGTTATTTTGCAAGAATTTTAAAAAGTCCATTCCTTTGTTGCATCGATTTTTTAGCAACCTTATTATCAACTAATACGTAAAAAAATGAAGAGAAAGATTACTTTTCTTGTAGTTGTAGTGTTGTGCTTACAGACACTACTTGCTCAAAACAAAACAATCAGAGGTACTATTGTTGATTCCTTTAGTGAACCGATCATTGGTGCGTCTGCTCATGTTAAAGGTACCTATATCGGTACGATCTCGGATCTTAATGGTAACTATACTTTGGAAAACGTTCCTGATGATGCTATTATTACCTTTTCTTATATAGGAATGATACCTCAAGAAATTGCTGTAAAAGGGAAGAATGTAATCAATGTCCAATTAAAAGATGATGTTCAGAAACTGGAAGAGGTGGTAGTAATCGGTTATGGTTCGGCCAAAGCTAAAGACTTGACTTCTCCTATTACAGTAGTCAAGGGGGAAGCGTTACTTTCTACTCCTGCCTCTTCACCTATGGCTGCCATGCAAGGAAAAGTGGCCGGAGTGAATGTTACTAATAGCGGTACTCCGGGAGAAGGACCGAAGGTAGCTATTCGTGGTAAAGGATCATTTTCCAACAGTTCACCTCTTTATGTAGTGGATGGTATGTTCTATGATGATATCAATTTCCTTAATAGTAATGACATTCAAGATATGTCTGTGTTGAAGGATGCTTCGGCAGCTGCCATTTATGGTGTGCGTGCTGCTAATGGTGTTGTTATTATCACTACTAAAAAAGGCCAACGTAATCAGAAAGCTAAAATTACCTATAATGGGTATGTAGGTGTTCAGAAAGCTACTAACGTTCTGGAAATGGCTAACTCTAGCGAGTATGCTACTATGCTTCTTGAAGCCAATTATGATGCTTATGTATCCACAATGAAGGCTTCCATTGATAAATTTGGTGGTGACTATTCCGATCCCGATTTTCATAATTGGAAATTCGATTCAGACACAGATTGGTATAAGGAGTTACTGCGAAGTGCACTTATCACTAACCACAGTTTAGGAATTAGTGGCGGAACAGAGAAAAGCACTTATTCCGTAGGTATGAGTTATCTGTATCAGGATGGTGTAATGGATGTAGAGAACAACTATAAACGTCTTAACTTCCGTGCAGCACTTGATTATGAAGCAACTAATTGGCTAAAGGTAGGTTTTAATGGTGTATTTAGTAACTCTACCCAGATATTACCGCAAAATAAAGCTTGGCAGCAGGCATTTAATGCTCCTGGCATTTATCCGGTTTATGATACAACAAATGACAATACTTTCCCTGACAAGTATGCATCACCTGATGCAGTCGGTTTCACGTCTAATTTCTACAATCCTGTAGCGACAGCCAACTATTATGACTCACAAAATGAGAACTACCAGGTTCTGACTAATTTCTATGCTCAATTCCAGATCTTACCGGAAAAATTGAATTTCAGAACAAGTTATAGTTACGATTATTCAGCTATTCGTGGTCGTGAATATACTGCTCCTTACTATGTAAGTAGCTGGCAGCAACAAGCTGTTTCAGAACTGACAAAGAAAGATACGAACTATTACAATTATATTTGGGATAATATATTGACCTATAATAATCAATGGGGAAAGCATAATTTCAGTGCTATGTTGGGTTATTCTATGCGGCAACAACAGTATAGATATATGTGGGGAAAAGCCAATAACGTGCCTGACGGAAAAGATGAATGGCTTTATTTAAGCCAAGGAAATGCCGAAGGTGTGACTCTTGGAGATGACGGCTACTGTTATCGCGGCCAGTCCTATTTCACCCGTTTAAGTTATGACTATGCGGGAAAATATCTGTTGACGTTTACTATGCGTGCGGATGGCTCTTCCAAATATCAGGAGCATTGGGGATATTTCCCATCTGTTGGTGCTGCATGGGTTATCAGCGAAGAAGATTTTATGAAAGACCAAAAGTTCTTCGATTACTTGAAATTGCGTGCCAGCTGGGGACGTTTGGGTAATGACCACGTAGCTGCAAGTGATGGTTTTGCCTCCATAACCACAGGTAATTCTGCATCCGGTGTGTTTGGCAACTCTACTTTCCCTGGCTATCAAAATACCACTTATTACAGTTGGTTGAAGTGGGAATTGGTAGATGAAACAAACATCGGTTTTAATTTCTCAACTTTCAAGAATCGTTTGAATGTAGATTGGGATTATTTCTACCGTCTGACGAAAAGAGCTGTTATATCTCCACGTTTGCCATTCAGTAATGACGTCCTTGCAGGAAATTATGGTAAGATCCTAAACCAAGGTTTTGATTTGTCACTTAACTGGAATGATAATATCGGAAGAGACTTCAAATATAATTTAGGAGTAAACCTGTCATATTTGAAGAATAAGGTGAAAGATCTTGGAGGATTGAGTTCTATTAAAGGAGGAAAGACCATTAATATGGTCGGTGAGGAAATGAACTCATACTACGGGTATAAAGTAGTAGGTGTTTATCAGACTTTGGAAGAATGTGCAGAAGACCCGATTGCTGTAGCTAACAATCTTGTACCGGGTGACTTCAAGTATGAAGATGTAAACGGTGATAATGTGATTGATGGTGATGACCGTCAGGTGCTTGGCTCTTACATACCCAACTTTACGTATGGCATTAATCTTGGTTTGAACTGGAAGAATCTGGATTTTGAATTGACTACCTATGGGCAAACAGGTGGACAGATATACAACCGTAAGCGTGCTTTGCGTTATGCACAGTCTAATTATAATTTCGATAAGGCACAATATGAGAATCGTTGGACCGGACCGGGTTCTACTAATTCACATCCGTCCGCTGCTGCACTGGTAAAAGGCTGGAATGTATCTGACCAGAGAGTGAACTCTTATTTTGTAGAAAGTGCGGATTTCTTCCGTATTCAGAACATAACTCTCGGTTATAGTTTGCGTAATATCAAGATGGGAAATTACACATTGCCGGGTATCCGTTTCTCACTGACGGCAGACCGTCCGTTCACGACATTTAAGGCGAATTCATTTACTCCGGAGTTGAGTGATGCTGAAGGATGGGATACAGAAGTTTATCCTTTGACATCTACTTATAGTTTTGGAATCCAGATTGATTTCTAAGCCGGAATGGAAAAATTAATTTTAATCTAACAAAAGAACAAGAAAATGAGAATACTAAAGAATATCTTAATATATGCGTTGCCAGCATTAATGTTATGCAATACATCCTGTGATTATCTTGATAAAGAGCCCGAAAATAAGGTTCCGGAAGAAAATGTAGACTTTACTCAGATAGAGAATATGTATCAAGCGGTTTCCGGAGTATATGCCAAAGTTAGAACAGGCGGTATGCACTGGGTAATATGGCCATTGTCTGTAGTACGTGATGATGATGTTTGGTCCGGGCGTATAGACGACCAGGCGACCCTTGTTGATATGGGCAACTATATCTATGACAATTCATTCTGGGGACTCAACGAGATGTGGAATCAGTATTACGGTATTATAAAAGTGGCCAATGCTGCTCTTGAATCGCTGGATTCCTATGCTGAAAATATCACGTCGGATAATGATATGACCAATTATCGTTCTTATTGTGGTGAAGTGAAGTTCCTTCGTGCTTATGCTTATTATCGGCTTGTACAGGCTTTTGGTCCGGTGACTATTCTTCGTAATAATACTCAGGCAGACATGACACGTTCAACGATTAATGCTGTTTATAAATATGCTCTTGGGGATTTGCAGTATACGATGGATCACACTCCGAGATTACGCCCGAATGAAATGGCACATTATGGTGCTGTCACTGCTTTCTCTGCAGAGATGCTTGCAGCAAAGATACATTTGAATCTGGGAAATTATGGAGAAGTTGAAACACTGACAGATGATATTATAGGCAGCAAGAAATTTAAGCTTTATGATGATTACTATAATTTATTCAAGATTCCCGGTAAAGTATGTGACGAATCGTTGTTCGAATGTCAGTGTACAGACTTTGGGGTAGGTTCAGGTGATATGGTAGATGCTGATAACTGGTTTGTATTCCAAGGACCGGCAAATGACGGAAACATTTCAGGCTGGGGATTTATCGGAATATATAAGGAGCTTCGTGATTGGGCTGCGGCTCGTGGCGAGACTGTCCGTGCTACGACTTCATTCCTTTTGGCTGGTACAACTACTCCTAGTGGTGATGTGATTCGTCCATTGCAGAATCCGACTCAAACAGACTGCTGGAATGGAAAAGCTTATACACCGACAGATCAGTTAACACCGGGACGTACCAAATATGGTGCAAATAACAATGTCCGTATATTCCGTTACGCTGATGTATTATTGATGAATGCGGAAGCTAAGGTACGTTTGGGTAAGGATGGTGATGAGTCATTGAATCTTGTACGTGATCGTGCCGGAATGTCCGAAATTGATGGTGCGACTGTAGATCAGATCCTTGATGAACGCCGAATGGAGTTTGTTTGTGAATGGGGAGAACGTTACAATGATTTGATTCGTACAGGTAAAGCGGCTTCCGTACTTGGAGCAAAAGGGTGGACTGCAGATAAAACCTATTATCCGCTTCCTTTCGATCAGGTATCCAATATCCCAAGTCTGACGAACGAACCGATTGACGAGTAATTATGTCTAAATAAAATTAGGAAATGACAGGAATAGTAAAAAAGATATTACTAAGTTCTGGGATAGCGTTCTCTGCCTTGGCAGGGAACGCGCTACCACCGGAAGATTCTATTAAAGTGGTAAAAGGACAGGTAAGCGACTACTATATCCCGGTAGTAAATCAATACGAAATAACCGGAATGGTTGTAGATGAACAGGGTAATCCGCTTGAGGGGGCTACTGTTATGTTTTTCTCAAGCCCCGTTCATTGTAACACAGATGCAGAGGGGCGTTATAAGTTGAAAGCTACTGACAATGATGTACATCTGTATGTGTATTATCCGGGAAAATCTTTTGCTGATGTAAAACGTGCCGTTGCCGATCGGCAAGTGAAAATCGTTATGCGACCGGAGAAACATAAATCAGTGCAGCGCCAGCCCGCTCAAGCTACAAGGTGGTATGATCCTGTGCATCCTGTCACTCGTACCTATTGCAATCCTATGAATATTAGTTATAACTATGAGCCTTATAACAACAATGTTCAGTCTGGTGGATCATTCAGATCTTCTGCCGATCCGATGGGGTTAACTTATAAAGATGAGTATTTCCTGTTTTCAACGAACCAGGGAGGTTTCCATTATTCGAAAAATCTAAGCGACTGGGAATTTGCTCCGGCTTCTTTCCAACGTCGTCCTACAGATGACGATATGTGTGCTCCGGCAGCGTTTGTAAGTGGAGATACACTGTTCTATACCGGTTCTACTTATGAGGGATTGCCCGTATGGTATAGCACGTCTCCCAAGTCCGGGCGTTTCAAACGTGCTATCGAACGTAATACATTGCCTTCATGGGACCCTTGCCTGTTTTTGGATGATGATGGTAAACTTTATCTTTATTACGGTTCCAGTAATGAATATCCCCTCAAAGGTGTAGAGATCAGTCGTGATGATTTTCGTCCGGTTAGTAAGATCTACGATATCATGATGCTTCGTCCGGAAGAGCATGGCTGGGAACGATTTGGTATGAATAATGATGATGAAGTGACGTTACGCCCGTTTACCGAAGGGGCTTATATGACGAAGCATGATGGAAAATATTATTTCCAGTACGGTGCTCCGGGTACGGAATTCAAAGTGTATGCTGACGGGGTATATGTCAGTGATTCGCCATTGGGGCCGTTCACTTACCAGCAGCATAATCCGATGAGTTATAAACCCGGTGGATTTGTGCAGGGAGTAGGACACAGTGGTACTTTTCAGGACTTGAAGGGAAATTACTGGCATGTAGGTACTTGTATGTTGTCTCTCAAATATAAGTTTGAAAGGCGTATCGGATTATATCCTACGGCATTCGATTCGGATGGAGTAATGTATTCTACCACAGCATTCGGCGATTACCCATGCTGGAATGCTGACTACGATATTAAAAATCCGTCTGACCGGTTCACCGGCTGGATGCTTCTCTCCTATGAGAAACCGGTAAAAGTATCCAGTACCGACAGCATCTACTCCGCTTCCAATCTTACCGATGAAAATATGCGTACGTATTGGGCCGCTAAAACCGGAGAACCGGGTGAGTGGGTGGAAATTGACCTTGGTGGTATGAAACATATAAAGGCGATTCAACTCAATTATTATGACCATAAAAGTGTGCAGCATAATCGTGCAAACGATTTGTATTATCAATATCGTATTTACTCCAGTGATAACGGAACAGACTGGACACTGGTGGTAGATAAAAGCGATAATGATAAAGATGTACCTCATGACTACATCGAATTGAGCGAGACTTTGGATGCCCGTTATCTGAAACTGGAAAACATTCATGTCCCATCAGGCAATTTCTGTCTCTCGGAATTCCGGGTATTTGGTTTTGCTGATGGAGAGAAACCGCTTCCGGTACGAAATTTCAAAGTAGTACGTGACAAACAGAATAAGCGCAATGCGATGATTTCATGGAGTCCTTCATCCGGTGCCTACGGTTATAATATCTACTATGGCATTGCTCCTGAAAAGTTATACAACTGTATAACCGTGAACGGTGCGGATCATTATGACTTCCGGGGACTGGACCTTGGTACGACTTATTACTTTGCCATTGAAGCCTTGAGTGAATCGGGGCGGTCGGCGTTGTCGAAAGTCGTGAAACAATAATTATTAATCAGAAGAAATACTTTATAAGATGATGGAATGGACAAGAACCGGCATATTTATTACCCTACTCGTAGTGATATGCGCATGTACACAAAAGAACAAGACAGTAATCGATGCGGAGCCTGATCGCCCCGTGGCATTTGCGAACGACAACGAACTGCTCGACTATATTCAAAAAACACACTTCAACTATATGTGGGAAGGTGCGGAAAAGACTTCCGGACTGGCCTGCGAACGCATACACCTTGATAATATCTATCCGCAGCAAGACCAGGATGTGATTACAATCGGAGGTAGTGGATTTGGAGTTGCCGGCTTGTTAGTAGCTATCGAACGGAACTTTATCGACCGGGAAGAAGGTGTAGCCCGCTTGACAAAGATTGTAGACTATCTGGCAAAAGCCGACCGATTTCATGGAGTATGGCCGCACTGGCTGAATGGCCCTACAGGCAAAGTGAAACCATTCGGAACAAAAGATGACGGCGGCGACCTGGTGGAAAGTAGTTTCCTTATGCAAAGCCTGTTGTGTGTGCGACAATACGTGAAAGACGGCAACGAAAAAGAAAAAGCATTGGCCTCTAAAATAGATGAACTATGGCACGGAATGGAATTCGACTGGTACCGGAACGGGGGGCAAAATGTATTATACTGGCATTGGTCTCCTAACTATGGCTGGGAAATGAACTTCCCGCTTGAAGGTTATAATGAATGTCTGATTACCTATATCCTTGCCGCCTCATCTCCTACACATTCTGTTCCGGCAGAATGTTATCATGAAGGATGGGCGCGTAGCGGTGGCATCAAAAGTGCCTCTAAACCTTACGGTTACTCGCTCGAACTGAAACATAATGGAGCAGAAGAAAAAGGTGGCCCTTTATTCTGGGCACACTACTCTTACATCGGTCTTGACCCGCGTAATTTGACCGATCAATATGCCAACTACTGGAACGTGGTACGCAATCATGCGATGAGTGATTATCAATATTGTGTTACTAATCCGAAGGGATACAAAGGATACGGGCCTGATTGTTGGGGACTTACAGCGAGTTATTCAATAAATGGTTATTCAGCACACATGCCGGACAATGATCTTGGTGTGATTACTCCTACTGCCGCTTTATCCTCTTTCCCTTATACACCGGAGGAATCGATGGCTGCCTTGAAAGGTTTCTATAAACAAGGATCGTGGATCTGGGGTAAATATGGATTTTACGATGCATTCTCACCGAACGAGAAGTGGACTGTTCCGCATTATCTTGCCATCGATCAGTGTACGATTGCGCCAATGATAGAGAACTACCGTACAGGATTGCTTTGGCGGTTATTCATGAGTTGTCCGGAAATCCAGCAAGGACTGAAGAAGCTGGGCTTCACTTCTACAGCAACCGACTAAAAACAGAAGAAAGAATAATATAAATACAAAACAGAATATGAGAATAGGTAGATTTTTGCTAGCTGCAGTGATTTCGGCATCTGTTGCCACTGCTATGGCTACACCACAAGCCGATAAAGGTAAAATGGATAAGTTTATTGACAACCTGATGGGGAAGATGACTTTACAGGAGAAGATCGGTCAGCTCAACCTTCCTGTGTCGGGTGAAATTGTTACCGGACAAGCTAAGAGTAGTGACGTAGCCGGAAAGATAAGAAAAGGCCAGGTCGGCGGTCTTTTCAATGTGAAAGGAGTGGATAATATTCGTGAAGTACAAAAGATTGCCGTAGAACAGAGTCGTCTGAAAATTCCTTTGTTGTTTGGTATGGATGTCATTCACGGATATGAGACTGTCTTCCCTATTCCTTTGGCACTCTCTTGTAGCTGGGATATGGAGGCTATCGAAGAATCCGCCCGTATAGCAGCCAAAGAATCCAGTGCCGATGGTATTTGCTGGACTTTCAGTCCTATGGTTGATATCTGTCGCGATCCTCGTTGGGGCCGTATGTCTGAAGGTGGAGGTGAAGACCCTTATTTAGGTTCGGAGATATCGGTTGCTATGGTAAAAGGTTATCAGGGTGACGATCTGACGGATAAGAACACCATCATGGCTTGCGTGAAACACTTTGCCCTGTATGGTGCACCCGAAGCAGGTCGTGACTATAACACAGTGGACATGAGTCACCTAAGTATGTTCAATAATTATTTTCCTCCTTACAAAGCAGCTATTGATGCAGGTGTGGGTAGTGTGATGACTTCTTTCAACGTGGTCGATGGCATTCCTGCTACCGGTAATAAATGGTTGATGACCGATGTGCTGCGTGACCGCTGGGGATTTGATGGTTTTGTGGTAACAGACTATACAGCTATTTCCGAAATGATTGCTCACGGGATGGGGGACTTGCAACAAGTATCTGCCATGTCGCTTAGTGCCGGAACCGATATGGATATGGTTGCAGACGGGTTCCTCACTACTCTGGAGAAGTCCCTGAAAGAAGGAAAAGTGACAATGGCGGAAATAGATAAAGCCTGCCGTCGTATTCTCGAAGCGAAATACAAGCTCGGATTGTTTGATGATCCTTATAAATATTGTGATGCAAGCCGGGTAAAGAAAGATATCTTCACTGCGGAGAATCGTGCTGTAGCCCGTAAAATAGCTACTGAAACATTTGTGCTTCTGAAAAATGAAAATAACCTGCTCCCATTGCAGCGTAAAGGTAAAATAGCTTTGGTTGGTCCGTTAGCTAATACAAAGGCCAATATGCCGGGTACATGGAGTGTGGCGGCTGCTTTTGATAAATACAATTCCTTGTATGATAGCATGAAGCAATCATTGGCAGGTAAAGCGGAAGTACTTTATGCAAAAGGATCGAATCTGATGTATGACGCCCAAAGAGAGGCAGAAGCTACCATGTTCGGTCGTGAGATGCGTGATCCGCGTAGCGCACAGGAATTGTTGGATGAGGCTCTGAATATAGCTTCGCAGGCTGATGTAATTGTAGCAGCTGTCGGTGAATCGTCTGAAATGAGCGGTGAATCCAGTAGCCGTACTAATCTTGAAATGCCGGATGCCCAGCGCGATCTTCTGATAGCATTGAAAAAGACAGGTAAACCGATTGTTTTGGTCTATTTTGCAGGTCGTAGCACTGTGATGACTTGGGAGCAGGAAAACTTCCCGGCTATATTGAATGTATGGTTCGGAGGCAGTGAAGCAGCCGATGCGATATGTGATGTTGTATTCGGAGACGTATCCCCCAGTGGTAAACTGACTACTACATTCCCTAAGAATGTCGGACAGATTCCTTTATACTACAATCATCTGAATACTGGTCGCCCTCTTGAAGCAGGAAAGTGGTTCACTAAGTTCCGTAGTAACTACCTTGATATAGACAATGAACCTCTTTATCCATTTGGATATGGTCTGTCATACACCACATTCCGGTATGGTGACCTCCAACTTAGTAACAACTCTATGAATGAAAATGGTAAGATAACGGCTTCTGTCACCGTAACCAATACGGGCAACTATGATGCTGATGAAATTGTACAAATGTATATCCGTGATATGGTAGGAAGTGTAGCACGTCCGGTAAAAGAGCTGAAAGGCTTCGAACGTATTCATTTGAAGAAAGGAGAAAGCCGTACTGTTTCTTTCGATATCACAGCAGAACAACTGAAATTCTATAACAGTGCGTTGAATTGGGTATGTGAACCGGGTGAATTTGAAGTGATGGTTGGCGGAAATAGCCGCGATGTACAAACAAAGAAATTTAGTTTGCAATAGGTATATTATAGAAAACTTGTGTTTTTATTTGTTTTTAAGAGGAAACAAAACTCTCATTACATTATTTGCCTACTGTAGGGGATGATACACCCCCACAGTAGGCAATTACCTCAATTATTTCTTTACCATCATTTTTCTAAAACGATCTCTGTGAAAGAGTATGGCTTCGCCTTCCATCTGAAAACCGTTTTATCTTTTATTTTCTCATGTTTCATAATTTGAGTTAGTTTTCTTGGTTCTTTGACCGAAGAGTACATCATCAGTGCTGGTGCACTAAGCATTTTTATCGTAGCTGTACTGAACTTAATGGGTAACTGGTCTAGTTGGAAACTAGCTTCCTGTTCCTGTGGTAATGAGTTGTATATGTACAACACTATCTTTTCTCGATTTTTATCCCAGGCAGCTTGCACTTGAAATGGCTTGTTTTCATTTACTTCATATCCATCTAAATGCAATGGCCAACGTGCCGGTGAATGATTAAATAGCTCAAAAATATAGCCGGGAAAAGTCTGTAGCACTCCTTCTTTAGGTGTTTCCAATATATTATGTTGGTGGTCATTTACAAAACTATTATAGTTTGTAAATAGTACATCGCCACCAAATCGCTGCCACATCATGAGATTCTTTGCTAAAGCAAGAGAATAGGCCCAACTCACATGTTCCAGACAACGTTCATTTTTTTCTTCTTTAAATTGTTGAATGATAGGTTGCGTGTATGAATCCCCTCCCAGAAAATATTCGGTATCAGCATATTTGATATTTCTTCCGGTTTTCTGATTATATTCACCGGCAATTTCCAATTTTTCTGTTACAGCCGCTTCTGACGGGCCTCGGTTGGCCAGGAAATCAATGTCTTTTCCCGCTATTTCTAACATTGTCTTCACGTTTTCTTTACCACCCAGTCTTCCTCCATACACACACAAGCCAATTTGTATAGTAGGATCTACCTTTTTCATTGCTTTTGCATAGAAACTGGCAGCTCTTGCATATTCTTCAGGAGTTTGGAACCAACGGAATAATTCATTATCCAGCTCCCAGAATTTAACATGAAAAGGCTTTGGATGTCCCTCTTTCGCACGTCTGGCACCCATAGGGTGAGTAATGTCAGCATTGCAATAGGCTACCCAGTCGGCAGCTTTTTGAGCTCCGATAGTCATATCTGTGAACTCCGGGTGTCTTTCATGATGAATAGCATAAATACCTGGAATAGGGTCGTAATATTCATATAGAATTTTAGCCGGATGATACATATTTACACTGATAAAAGGAGTACTTCCTGTTAATTCGCAAAAATTGAGATATTCTAGGGTTCCGATATCATGGTATGTCCAGCCACCCCACATGGTGGAACGCTGCGGGATACGTGCATCTCTGTTTCCAACTCCTTTTTCCCAATCATAGAATGAGGCAAAACATCCACCGGGCCAGCGGAGAGCTCCGGGTTTAATTCTTTTTACCAATTCAATCACATCTTTGCGCCATCCTCGCACATTGTCTTCCGGCATTAATGAGAAATCATCGATTTCAATACTGCTTCCCTCTTCAATGAATAAGGCAAATGTTGCTCTTCCTTCATAAGAGATATTGCTGATTGTCAGATTCTTCTCTACAAATTCGGTAATAGAATGAATGCCCTCAATAGGTATTTCTACTAAGGGTTTACTCCAATCTTTTTCAGGAAATAATAGTAGAGAAGCCTTTCCATTTCCTTTCACTTTCCGAAATTTACCCTTGAAGTAATATGATATGCCTTTTCTTATCCATTTTCCCTCTTGGGCTATTCCTGCCGGTTTGTCATCGTCATTAATGATTTTTACATATTGATTATCCGGATTGTGCTGTAATAACTCCAGACGGACTTTGGCTAATGGAGTTGTCTCTTTAAAGAAAGTTGTTTGTGGATCTATATGAAAAGAGCCCTCTTCTCCGGGAGCGGCAAACCAATAATTATGTTCATATCCACTATGATACCATGGAAAAACAGTCCAATCGGTTTTCAGGTCATTCTTTCCTAAATTTTCAGTCATGTACCAATAATTGCGGTTGACCATGTATGGAGGAAATTTCTCAAACTTTCTATTATAGAACATTTCTGCCCACATGGGACCCTCCATATCTCCATAACCGATCTCGAAAAGTTGTCCTCCCAGATAATCGGTAATAGGAGTTTTCGACATTTCTTGCATGGTGATGGTTGCATGAATAGCTTTCTGGGCAGACTGTTCGTTGGCTTGTATCCGTTCGGTCTGTAAGTAGACTGTCGGATCAATTTCCTGTGCCTGAATAGAATATTCACAGTTCAGGCACAGGGCTATAAAAAAAGAAATACATACCTTTTTCATTCACTTTGTTATTTGACGAGAGATAGCTCCCAAAGAATATTATCATCAGTCACTTTTTCTGTACTACATATTATGTTAGCATTGTTCTTTAGAGACGATGCTTCTATTTCCAGGAAGCGGTTACTTTTTTTATTCATTATTTTATAATATCCGTCAGTTACAGTTTCAAATTTCCAGAACTGGGAATCTCCTGTATCAGTGTTTGATTCAATGACACTTCCGTCTGATTCCTGTTCACTTAGGTATTTATTGTTCTTTTTATTTTTAATCGTGTAGATGCCGTCAGCAACCATGGTTACTTCCCATTGCTGACTACTTTCATTAGCAAGCCTTTGGCTCTGAACGATCTTATTATTGATAGATGATAGTGCTTTTCTGCTTTGTTTGGGAATAAAAATGAAAGTCTTTCCCGAAGCAATCGGGTCGCAGAAAGTGAAACCTTTATATTCGGCAATATTTTTTCTCATAAGATCATAGTATTTAAATCCATGTCCTCCCCACATCGGTTCGATATCCGAACTATGTGTGTCAATATATTGGTCGATAAAATGACCGCCATTCGCAGACTGATTTGCCGCATTCCATTCATTCCAGGAATGTATGAAGACAAATTTAGGCTGTACCTGTTTTGCCTTATTCATGAACTTTTGGAAAGTAGCTCCGTTTTCCCGTCCGACGCCATGAATTGTTCCATTGTTATAGCTGGCACACGCTGTTGTGACACACAACTGTTCCGGTTCACCTCTATAATAGAATGGAGTTGGTAATGGATCTAACATAAGTTCTTTAAATGTCCAGTATTTGCCCGGTCCTACATTCGGATTGTCTGCTAGAAGTCCCCAGCAATGTCTGGTGGTATAGTTACCATATATGCCCTCCGTAGGAACAGCAGGACTTAAGGTAATATCCCATCTATCATCCACTCCCCCTCTTTTTTCAAATCCGGGGTCTGCGCACAGAATAAACTTCTTGCCTAGATAGTTGAAAAATAACTCCTTGTCGTAAACGTTAAAAAACTCCTGTTCGATTCTTTGTAATGCAGCTTGATTGTTGAAGAAGAATACGATTTTGGGTGTTTTTAAATTCTTTCTCAATCGTTCCTGCCAGCATTTGCATAAAGCTTTGGTGGCACTGATATAGTAAGGACCGTTCGGAGCATAGTCGGCAGCAGCGTTAGTAAAATCCAATACAGCAATATCTATATCGGCGTCAGTCAATAGATCTGCATGCCAGTTCAGGAGCTCTTCATTTACCTGATTCGGATCTCCGTTAAAGTAAAAACGGTAGTGATCTTTAATCTTTCCATTTCCATTCTCGTTGACACCTGCCCAGAAAGGTTTCCCCCACCAGTTTATTGAACCTAGTCCTCCGAATTTAGGCTCTTGTCCCTCCATAATCCAGCAGTCATCGGTAGAGGGAGCTATATTCGTTTGATTCATGAAACCATCCCCATATCCCGAAAAATAGAATATACATGCGTATTTTTCTTTATCCTCATTAGTCGGTGTTTCAGGCTCCGGTTTCTTTCCATCTTCTTCGGAACCGGATGAACAACTCGTGTAACTAGGTAGAAAGAAACATGAAAACAGTATGCTTAGAAAAATCTTTTTCATAATCGTATTCTTTAAAGTTCTTACTCAAATTTAAACCAGTCAATCTTATAAAGATCCTTGTCGTCCTCTCCTTGAAATCTGAAATAGATGGGATACACACCTTTCAGATCTGTTTTCAGTTCGATAGACAGGATTTGGGCGTTTTTTCCATCACCGGCGGGTATGTCGATTGTTCCCAGTAGCGGAGCACAAAGATTATTTGCGAAAACCACTAATTTACCTCCATTTTGGGGTGTTACCTTTACGATCAATCTTTTCGGTGATTTCTTGAAATCAAAATATTTATAAGCTGCCGTATTGAGATTTTCTATTCGGGCTAACTCTTCATTATTTTTAGATGAGGCTTGTATTCTTACTTTTCCTGTCAGGAAACAAGCTCTTTCCGCTTCCATTTTTTGGAAAGGATTCAGGGGGCCTGCTGCTCCCTGTGTGGTCATTTCCACCTCATTGATTGTTCCATCTGCATTGAAAGTGATGGGCTCAATACATGCTTTTCTCATTGTGACACTGCCGTGAGTGGAACGATGATAGAGGATGTACCATTTGCCGTTGAATTCCACTACGCTACCATGATTGTTCCATACATTCGGGTCACAACCAAAGTTATCAATAATCACTCCTTGATATTTGAAAGGTCCTGTTGGAGAAGTAGATGTGGAATATCCCAGGCTGGTTGCCATTCCATGACGTTCTATATTCGCATATACCAGATAATAAATACCATTCCGTTTAAACATCTGTATTCCTTCGTGGAAGAAATGATCTTTTTCTGTGATAATACTGTCTTTTAGGGTAGACAGGTCGAGTTCTTTCATGTTCGGTTTCAGTTTGGCAACTTTAGCTGCAAATTGTCCCCAATATAGATACGGCTGCCCATCGTCATCAATAAATACGGAGGGGTCAATCTGGTCGCAACCTTTCAATATTTCACCGTTTTCGAAAGGTCCTGTCGGAGATTTGCTGGTAGTGACTCCTTCCACATTTTGAACTCCGGAAAGGCAATAATACATATAATAGATGCCATCCTTGTAAATACAATCCGGTGCATAAATATATTCGTCTGAATATGGAATACGGTCATTCTTGCCTTTAGATGCAAATGTATTCGGGTGTAGCGTCCAGCTTTTCAAGTCCGATGACGATAACATATCAAAGCTGTGTGAACAGTAATAGCCGGGATCGATGTCTTTGGAAACGTAAACATACATCTTCCCATCTTTCCACTGACGTCCTTGCGGGTCTGCAAGATAAACCCCTGCCGGTGCAATCGGGTTTTGTGCGCTGACTGCCGATATTCCGGCAAAAAGTAATGACAAGGTTGACTTGATGATAGATTTCATGGTCTTTTATTTGATTGATTTATTGAATAACTACAATTTCATCCGGAGCCTTTATGTCCGATATAATTTTTCCGTCTTTCCCTTTTTGGTGTTTCACACTGATAATCCCATAAGGGGTGGGGAATGTACCCTCTACCCATTGCAGGTTATCCAGGTGAGGTTCTATTTTCACTTTCTTACATCCTGCTTCGAGCGGGATGATACCCAGTACATGTCGTGACAGCCAAGCTGTGGGACCTGATGCCCATCCATGACAGAAACTATGCCTTAATCCTTTATAGCAGAACCCCCCTCCCATTGAATGGATATCGTACTTGCCGGAGGGGACTATTTCATCTATTCTACCGGCTTTTTTCAGATCACTGTAGTTCAAGTCCTCCCAAAAAGTCGTTGCTCCCAGATCCAGCATCCCTCCCCAGTAATCGGAGATAATCTGCAATGCATCGGTATAATCCCCTGCCATTGCCATTGCTTCCAGCATATAATATCCGTAGAATGTGGAGAAATCCTCCGCACCATTTACTGAAATCACTTTCCGATTCATTTCTTCCGGGTTTCCTAGCCCGGAAATAGCCAGAAGTGCTGCTGCCTGTTTGTTGTTCTGGTGGCTGGGGACATATTTCTTTAGTTTTTTCGTCGCGTTGTCACATCTGTTGGCAAGATCTGAATCTTGTAGCCAATTGGCGATGTCTCGTCCGGCTTCGAGTCCCATAATCATTAATGCTTGTAATCCGGCATGTATTATTTCAGGAGATTCAGAAGTCGGCCAATCGAGGAAGCGGGTTCCTCCTTGCAAGTTTTCTTTATTTCCGTCTATGTTTGATAGTACTTGTGTGAGCAGATCAGATAGATAAGGATGTTGTTCTTTCAGGTATTCATAATTTCCTTGATACAGGTATAAGTCACGTTGGATAATGATCCACCACAATGAATAAGAACACATTCCGTTCATCCATCCGGGGAGCGGAGTATCAGTTTTGGCTATGTCGAGACTTCTGTTTACCACCTCATTTATTCCGAATACACTGTTGATAGTCATTATTTCAGGATGCATATCGCCCACCCATACCAGGCGGTCTCTTTTTATGCCATCCCATAGATAGTTTTGCATGTTTAAATGAACCGTATAGGCACCCGTTTCCCAGATGCGGTTCAAGCGTTCATTATCCGATTTGAAAGAGCCCAGATAGGGAATATCCCGGTACTTGAAAACAGCCTGAACAGAATGTAGCGGCAAATCTACATCTTTTTCCAGTAAATCAATCCGGACGAAGCGAAAACCTGTATTTCCTATTTCCAGAGAACCTAGCCAGGGAAGTTCTATTTCAAAGTCGCGCATGGCGTGGTCGTTGGTTGCCGATGACTCGGGAGTGTTGCCATCTGTGTCGCTCATTGCTTCAGTGACAGATTCTCCGAAACGGACCCGGATTTTTATAGGATGGTTGGCAGAGCGGATGGCAGCAGTGATAAGTAATCCTCCATGTAGCTCTTTTCCGAAATCCAGTAAGATACCTGCCTGGTTTGTCTTGCGGGTACTTAATATGCAGTTCTGGTCGGAGGCAACAGTAATTTGTCCCGAAAAGTCACTAAGTAAATTTTCCGGGTGGAGGACACTTTCCCCTTCGGAATCAGACATCCATACGATGCGCGAGGGCAGGATATATTGTATCGTTCGCGAATCTTTTGTCCATCGGTCGGATACTCCTTTTTGCAAGATATTATTTTGTGCCATGGCCGATAGACCAATTTGCAAGAGTAAAAACAAGAGTAATTCTTTTCTGTACGTCATAGGTTTATAAATTCAATTGAGTGATGATGCAAAAGTACGGGGAATATACGAAGTAGGGCTTTTGTATTTCATCAAATGTTTTCGTAGATGTTTCTGTTTATTCTCTGCTTGTTTCAAAATATGCACACTTGTTTCATAGAGGGTGTTTCAGCCTTGATTAGTCATTGGATTGCTGCACTTTGGAACAAATATGATAGATTTTGGACAGAACACAAAAAGTATATTGTTTTAAATGTGATATCTTTGCATCATTTAAAAGCTGATATTATGAGAATACATTTGCGAAAGTTCTTTTGCGTGGCATTGATAATGGTGAATCTCTGCTCTTTGTGTGTTCATGGACAGAATGACAAATCAGGCATTACTAAAAATGCACTTTCCAATCTTCATATCAACGGATTTGTTCAGGATAAGTTTGGCTATATGTGGATTGCGACGGCAAAAGGACTTTGCCGTTACAACGGATACGAATATCTGACTTTTTATCACGTCACCAATGATAGCCTTAGCCTCTCTTCCGACTTCATATCGGGACTGTTGCTCGACTCGAAAGAGGATTTATGGATAGCTACGGACAAGGGACTGTGCAGATACAACTATGAATTATCCAACTTCGAACGCTTCAACTTTGACGGACATGGTAATTATTGCCTGAATCTGTTGGAATATAATCGCGAGATTATCGGCTATGGAACGGGAATATCCCGTATCAACCCCTCCAATTATAAATTATCCTTGTGTGAGAGTACGGAAAAAAATTATTTTCATACCGGAATAGAGCATAATAACTTACTCTGGATGGGAGGAGAAGATGGAATCTTTTGCCTGAATGCAAAGTTTGAGATTATAAAGCAAATGAACCTCCCGGACGATACAAAAATCAACTGTACTTATAAACATCTGGATGGTTGTATATGGTTTGGAACTAATAAAGGGATTGTAGTGGTAGATCCAGTGAGAAAAGAGCTTTTGGAGACTCCGCTGAACTCTGTGTTGGCGGATCAAATGAAGCATTTATATATTACCTTTATTACGAAGATTAGTGCTTCACAGCTATGTATCGGTACTGAAAATAGCGGTGTGTATGTATATGATTTTATTACCCGGAATTTGGAGAACATTCAGGAGACCGGGCTGTTTCCGGGTGTTACCTCCAAGCATGTGACTGCCTGCTATACGGATAAGCAAGATAACACCTGGTTGGGTACGTTCGATCGTGGTTACTATCTTGAAATAGCTAATAAGAAAGAATTCAATGCAGACAATGTGTTGAACTCTTTCATGAAAGGAAAATTCACCACCTGTATTGTTGAAGATAACGACGAGAACCTGTGGATAGGTACTCGTTATTCAGGCTTGATATGCTACAGCCGTAAGACAAGTTCTTTTGTTCAATATGACTTTTCCAACTTTCTGCCTTTCTCTGTTCCGTCAGTAGTGCATTCCATGCATTTCAGTTCTAAAGGCAAATTATGGCTGAACTATGGAAAGAAGTTGTTAGCATGTGATATAAAAGGACGTATTGTGTCTTATAAAGAGATAGATGTGCCCGACGGTATTGGTACGATAACGGAGGATAACCGGGGTAGAATATGGGTAGGATCCGCTCAAAATGGTGTCCGGGTCTATGATCCGGAAGATATGCACCTGATTACTGCGGTTACCCCGAAACGTTCATACTATAATAATGTGCCCCGTATTCTCAAACTTTCTTCGGGAGATATGCTGATTTCCTCGTATGGTGAAAATGTATATAAAGTAAATCCGAATACTTTTGAGATAACCCCACTCTCGGAAAATAAGGATATCTTGCCTTATGCATCGCGTGCTATATATTTGTATGAGGATAATCATCATGACATTTGGATTGGTACGTATGGAGAAGGTATGGCTAAGTATATGGCGAAGAATGACTGGGTAGAAGGCTTCTCTTTATCCGAAGGGCTTCCCAGCAATGATGTTCTGTCTATAATGGAAGATGACGCCGGGAATATGTGGGTAAGTACTTCTTTCGGTCTTGCACGTTTTGAACCGGGCACCCGTAAATTTTACAACTACTTTGATTATGATGGGATTCAGGGAAACCAGTTTCACGAAAAGTGTGTGCTTAAAACCCGAGATGGAGAACTGTTCTTTGGTGGAAATCATGGGTTGACTTTCTTTTACCCCAGCCATATCCACCTTTATTCGGTGATGTTGCCTGTCATACTTGAAGACCTGAAAGTGTTTAATGAGAGCGAACAGATAGGGGCAAAGGACGGTGTATTGAACAAACATATCTCGCAGACGAAAGAAGTGGTATTTAATCACCGTCAAAATGTATTCAGCATTGATTATTCGGGCCTTGATTTCGGCTTTTCTCCGAAGATAAATTATGCTTATATGATGGTGAACTTTGACAAGGATTGGAACTACGTAGGTAATTTCCGGCGTGCCACCTATTCAAATCTCCCACCGGGAGAATATATCTTTGAGGTAAAGGCCCAGAATCGTGACGGAGTGTGGAACAATATCCCCACCAAACTGCTGATTCGTGTGAAGCCCTCTCCTTGGATGACGACTGGGGCTCTTTGTACTTATATCCTGTTTGTCCTTGCCGTTGTCTATATCTGTATTCGTATTTATGTCAATATGAAGATCAATAAAGTCCAGCTGTCGATGGTAGAGAAAGAAAGAGACCGTGAGAAAGAGATTTCTTTGATGAAAGTCCGTTTCTTCTCCAATATATCCCATGAGCTCCGTACTCCTCTGACATTGATATATGGGCCAGTTAAATTATTGATGAATTCCGATATCAGTACTTCCGAGCGGCAGTATCTGATTGCTTTTCTGGAGCGGAATATCAAGCGGATTCTCTTGTTGATAGACCAGCTGCTCGACTTCAAGAAATTGGAAAGTGATACGCTTCCCTTACGGGTGGAGAAAGAAGACATAGTTCCTTTAGCAGCGCATATCATCGATAGTTTTGCTTATTTTGCTAAAGCTAAGAATACAGAGCTGAAGTTGAATTGTGAGTATGAATCTTTGGTTGTTCCCATAGATGTGGACAAATTGAATAAAATACTGACGAACTTGATTTCGAATGCCGTGAAGTATACATTGAATGATGGGCATGTGCAGATTTCGTTATCTATCACGGAGCATCCGGGCAAGGAGTATGGCATAACGGTGAGAAGTTCCCGTTATCTTGTTGTGAGCGTAGAAGATGACGGCATCGGGATGAGTGAGGAGGATTTGGCTCATCTGTTCGAACGTTACCAAAGGTTTGAGGATAAGATTGATGGACATGGAGTCGGATTGAATTATGTTAAGCGTTTGGTGGAGAAACATAAAGGTGGCATCATAGCAAAGTCGGGCAAGGGAAAAGGGACCGTTTTCAGTTTTGTACTTCCAGTGGACGAGGCTGTTTATGCGGATGAAATGGAGCAGAATAAAGTAGACATTATCTATCAGGAAAACAACGACAAATTATTGAAAGAGCCCACCGCTTCGACAGAGTCGGAAGTGAATGAAGCCTCGGAAGATGCTATGAAGAATGAAAAGACCGTCCTGGTGGTGGAAGATAATGCAGAAGTAAGAATGTTCATTTCCATGTTGCTGAAAGAATATATGGTATTGACTGCTAATAACGGGCTTGAGGGGTATCAGGTGGCACAGGAGGTGATTCCCGATTTGATCGTGAGTGATGTTCTGATGCCGGAGATGGATGGATACCAGTTCTGCCATAAGGTGAAGAATGATCCTGAATTATCTCATATTCCGTTTATCATTTTGACAGCCAAAACAACAGAAAGTGATTTGATAGAGGGATACTCGCAAGGGGCAGACGTATATCTGAACAAACCTTTCAATCCGGAACTTTTCCAGACAGTTATAAGGCAGGCTTTTATCAACCAAGAACGGAGGAGGGCGATTGTATTGCGAAACAATGGACCGGAAGCGGGAGAAGTGGATATGAAAACGGTACTTTCTCCCATTGACCAACGCTTTATGGATAAACTCTACGCGTATATTGACAGTAATCTTAGTAATTGTGAACTCAATATCAATATGCTTGGCAAGGAACTAGGATTCAGTCGTACCAGCTTCTATCGTAAGATTAAAGGGTTGACAGGACAAACACCCAATGATTTTCTACGTATTTACCGTCTCAATAAAGCGGCAGAATTGATACTGGCTGATGAGTTCTCATTGAATGAAATCGGTGATAGAGTAGGATTTGGCACGTATTCTCACTTCTCTACTTGTTTCAAGAAACATTTTGGAGTTTCACCGAAAGATTATATGGGAACATAAAATAAAGGGATTTCCGTGCCTAATTCATAATTTCACTCGAAACGGTGCAGAAATAAGCTAAAGATACTCTCGCTGACAATAACTCGTCAGTATGCAGCCTTTATTTCTTTCTCTTGTTTATATTATTTTTTCAATAGAGGGTTTCAACATTGTAGCAAGAGAATGGTTACTAGAATCCCTAAAGTCTTGTTTAACATACTATTAAAAAAATGGTTACCTGGCAAATATACGTTTTTACCAGGTAACCACAGGACTATTCTCTCTCTTTTTTCTTTTTTACAAAGGATATTCCTCAAAAGCATACAAAATTGTAGACAGGTAACGTTCTCCAGTATCAGGAAGCAGAGCAACGATCATCTTCCCTGCATTTTCCGGTCGTTTCGCCAGTTCCGTAGCGGCATATACAGCTGCTCCTGAAGATATACCTACCAATAAACCTTCTTGTTTGGCCAGTTCACGACTCGTACGAATAGCATCGTCATTCTGCACCTGAATAATTTCATCTACGACAGAAGCTTTGTACGTTTTAGGAATAAATCCTGCACCGATTCCTTGAATCTTATGAGGACCAGGTTTTCCTCCCGACAGTACAGGAGAATCAGATGGTTCCACTGCCACTATCTTTATACTCGGATCACGCATCTTCAATGCCTCACCTACACCGCTAACTGTCCCGCCAGTACCTACACCGGCTACAAAGATATCGACTTTCCCCTCGGTATCTCTCCATATTTCCAGACCGGTAGTTCGTAAATGCATGGCGGGGTTAGCAGGATTCTCAAATTGTTGTAAGATGACAGCTCCCGGAGTTACACCTTTTAATTCTTCCGCTTTGGCAATTGCCCCTTTCATACCATCCGCACCAGGAGTCAGCACTAATTCTGCTCCTAAGGCTTTCAGAAGATTACGTCGCTCAATGCTCATTGTATCAGGCATCGTCAGAATCAGTTTATAGCCTTTCGCTGCTGAAACAAAAGCCAATCCCACACCGGTATTGCCGCTAGTCGGTTCAATGATCGTTGCTCCGGGTTGTAAGACACCTTTCGTTTCGGCATCCTCAATCATAGCCAATGCGATACGGTCCTTAACACTTCCCGCAGGATTAAAAGATTCAATCTTTACAATCAGACGGGCTTTCAAATCATTGTTTTTATTATAGTTACTAAGTTCCAATAACGGAGTATTACCTACTAGATCCGTCAATTTCTTTGCAATCTTTTCCATATATATCTGTTTTTAAATTTTCTTGTTTTAAGATATGACAAAGATAGTGCAGATTCTGTTCAGAGGAAATACCACAGATGTGGTAATTTCATACCACATCTGTCTGACTTTCGATCCAGATACTACGCCAAGAAATCCGCTCGTATATTATTTGAATCTCTTCACATAATCTACAATCAGATAACATGCCGGGCCGAGTACCTGACCATGGTCGAATCCCTGCATCTCATACAAAACGACTTTCTTATTGCCTATGCTTTTCAAGACTGCTTCCAACAGTGCATTTTCTTCATATCTTGCCGCCATCTCCAGATGCTTGTCACCCGTTATCAATACAAGAGGGGCTGTTTCCTTGCGGGCCTTATTTACTGGAGCATATTCATCAACCACCGGAATACCGTCGGGCAAACCACGTTCCTTGCGAATTGTGAAATGGGTTACTGTCTGACCACTGACCGGAAGATAAGCAGCTACGCTATCAGCATCTGCTCCGTATGTTGCCATATACTTTTTATCCATTGCCAGAATCAACGAAAGATAACCTCCCGCAGAATGACCGGAAACAAAAATGCGATCCTTACGTCCACCGTACTTCTCGATGTTCTTGAAAACCCATGCCACAGCTTCAGCCGCATCTTCAATATAAGTCGGATTTTTCGCCTTCGGACTCAAACGATAATTTACCGCCACTACGGCAAACCCCTGTTCCGTAAATTCTTTAGGAATAAATTTATTCCCACCTTCCATGCCACCACCGTGGAACCATACGATCGTTGAGAAACCCTTCTTTTTTTCGGGATAATAGATATCCAGTTTACAACGTTCCAAACGATAAGTATCTATTTCGGAACCGGATACATAAGATATATCCTTGTCTGTACGATAAACAGTCTGTGCCTGAACAATGCAAACACAAAGCAAAAAGAGAAGAAGAAGACAATTCTTTTTCATGTTTTTTATTTATTTCAGTTATGAATAGTCATGGTTCTAATAAAATGCAATATTACAAAATTCTGACAAGAATAGAAAAGAAAAGATTTAAAAGAGTAAGAGCGTAAAAATCTCACAATTTTTATTTATGTTTATAACCTTACTTAGTGGAAAGAACGACATAAAAAGTCTTATATAAATAAAATCATAATAGATCAACGACTATGAATAAACTATTAATTTACCTTTTTCTACTTACAACAGGACTCTTGTCCACCGCGCAAGTATTTGCTCAAAAAGAGATTGCTCCGGGAGTTATCAAACTGGAAAAGGGGGAGATCGATACCTTCACCCCCTATTCGCTGTTCGGTGGAAAGCCCATCATTGAGGCAATGAAGTCACTTCCTACAGCCAAGTTGCCTTTCGACACCGAAGAAGTACAAATAAAGATAACCGACCGGGGATGCCTGATAGAAGTCCCCTTGGAAGACAATGAACAAATCTATGGCTTCGGACTTCAATTCGAAACCTTCGGCCAGCGCGGTTTACGCAAACGCCCGATAGTGAACGATAATCCTTTGAACGGACTCGGATATACACATGCCCCGCAGACATTCTATGTCTCCACCAAAGGTTATGGTATCCTCGTCAACACAGCACGTTACACTACATTCTTATGTGGTTCCAACCAGAAAACCCGACAAAGCATGCAAAGCACGGAGGTCCGCAAACCTATCTCCACCACTACGGAAGACCTGTATAAGAACAGAAGCAACGGAGACAAAGTCTTTATCGACGTCCCCGGTGCAAAAGGTATCGAAGTATTCATCATCACCGGACCGGAATTGCTGGATGTGGTGAAGAGATACAATCTTCTTTCCGGTGGGGGATGCCTCCCTCCGATGTGGGGACTCGGATTCAAATACCGTGTGAAAGGAGACGCCACACAAGACTCTGTCATGCGTTTTGCCAATTACTTCCGTAACAACAATATTCCATGTGACGTATTAGGACTCGAACCGGGATGGCAAACAGCTACTTACTCCTGTTCTTACATCTGGAACAAAGAACGATTCCCACAACACAAAGAGATGCTAACCCGGCTCCAAGAGAAAGGCTACAAGGTCAATCTATGGGAACACGCTTACGTGCACCCTACTTCTCCTATCCGGAAAGAACTTGAACCTTACTCTGGCGACTTCCTTGTATGGAATGGACTTGTACCCGACTTTATCAAACCGGAAGCACACAAGATATTTACCGACTATCACCGTACACTGATAGATGAAGGTATCTCCGGATTCAAACTGGACGAATGTGACAACTCGAATATTTCATTCGCCTCTGCCACCTGGTGTTTCCCAGACTTGACTCAATTTCCTTCGGGCATTGACGGTGAAAAGATGCACCAGATATTCGGCTCTCTCTATGTAAACGCTATGGACAGCATCTACCGTGCCAAAAACACCCGCGCTTACCAAGATTACCGTTCATCCGGTATGTTTATGTCTCCACGTAGCGCCGTGCTCTACAGTGATACATACGATCCCAAAGAATACATTCAGGCACTCTGCAACTCTGCATTCGGCGGATTGTTGTGGTGTCCCGAAGTACGCGAAGCTCACTCTGCCGAGGATTTTTTCCATCGCCTGCAGACTGTGATTCTCTCCCCACAAGCTATGATTAACGCATGGTACCTGCAATATGCCCCCTGGCTACAATTTGACCGCGGAAAGAATGAGCGAGGAGAGTTTCTGCCGGAAGCAAAACAATACGAAGAGTATGCCCGCACGCTGATTAACCTTCGCATGGAACTGATACCTTACCTTTATACAGCTTTCCGCACATACCAGCAAGAGGGAATACCTCCTTTTCGCCCGCTGCTGATGGATGATCCCAAGGATGAACGTCTGCGCACCATCAGCGATCAATACATGATTGGCAACGGAATGATGGCTGCTCCCCTGTACGAGAATAAGAAATCACGGAAAGTTTACTTCCCGGAAGGAGTCTGGTATAACTTCAACACCAATGAAAAGTACGAAGGTAACCGTGAATATGAGATAACGACCGAACTTAATCAATTACCACTCTACGTACGTCAAGGAACGTTATTGCCTCTTGCCGAGCCTGTTCCTTATATAAATACGCAGACCGTATTCAACCTGAACTGCAAAATATACGGCACTCCCACCGCTACTTGCCAACTTTTCGAAGATGATGGTGTAAGCTATGATTTCCAGAAAGGGCAATTCAATCAGGTTACGTTGAATGCAGCTAAGGGAAAGGTCAAACTTACAAGAACAAAAGGCTGCAAGATTAAGAGATACCAGCTCAAAGGCTACGAATTTATCAACTAGAGCATGTCTTTTTAAGAAGATATACTTACTATATAACTTTCTTGAAAGGACATTTTCACCAGGGACACAATACGACAATCTCCCGCCCGAATATGTACCCGAAAACACATTTCCAGACAGGAGATCCACCATTATAGACAACAAAGTCCCTCTCTAAAGTTTCTTGATGGAGAAATCGGCGAAACGGATTTCTTCATCGCGCAACTGGTCTTGCCAGCTACGGTTCTCGCCCAAATAGCGGTAGATACCCCATTTGGGGCGAAGTCCCGTACAATCGGTGCGCCACATATCCATCTTTTGGGGATCGAGTTTCAAGAGAACTTTCCCGTCTTTCACGCGCGTGATGGTTACTTCATAAGAACCATCCTCACCGAAACGGGCTTTCTCTTCCACCTCTACCCAGTTACCGAGGAAGTCGGCCAAATCCGTGCTGGCAATAGTCGTAGTACTCTCGCCACGCTTGTCATAGCGCACACGTAACTGTTGTCCGCCCTTACTATTCGAATAGGCAGTCAGTGTGATGAGCGGAGAGCTGACGTCTGCCGTACCGGATGCGTTGTCGATGCCTTTCAACTGGTGAAGATGGGAGAATTTGGTAGTTGTACGAAATCCTGCCGGCAAACAGAATTTCCAACGGAACACCATTGTCTCTCCTTGCTGGCCAACAAGGCTTTGCGGAGATTTATTATCTGTTTTTATTTCATTCCGCTGACGGTCTGTGATATTCGGCAGACCGCGGTCGTCGTCTATCGCAGCATGAATAAAAAATGCGAATACATATTTGTTCAACTGATTGTCACGCACCTGCTGAATATGCTGGAAATGCTCCGTTTTATGCTCGCGCGAAGAATCGGGAGCCTCGTGGTTGTAGCCCGATCGCTTTATCAAGTCGTACGTTTTCGCGCTGTTGCCATCGGCTATTAATGAACCGTCCACTTGCTGTTCCGGTTGTCCGGGCTTCGGCTGTTCCTTGTCGTCTATCACTTCGGATGAACTATTGGAGCAGGCAATAAAGGCAAAGAGGGCTAAGAATAAGATTCCTGTTTTCATACGTTTATTTCATATAGGTGGTCAGGAAATCGACAGACTTGAAGAAAATCTCTTCCATCTTATCAGAAGTCTTTGAACTTACGTTGTGGTCATAATACTTATACGTCAGCAGGTTGCAGACGCCTCCTTTTTTCTTTAGTGCCGATGCAAACATTTCACTTTGCTCACACTCTACCGTCACATCACACGTGCCACATACCAGCATGGAAGCAGGGATATTCTTCTTTGGAATGAGATTGATAGGAGATGCTTCGCGCAGGACTTTCGGGTTCCGGTCACAGAAATAAGCGATGCGTTGAGCATCTTTTGTCTTCATGGTGATGGCAGCCTTTTCCAGATCATAGATACCGGAATAGCCGACAAGTGCTTTCGTTCCGGGAACAGTCATGGCAGCAACTGCCGCCAGGTGTGCACCTGCAGAAGTGCCCAGGAAGCCGACACAGGCAGGATTTACATTCAATTCGGCAGCATGCTCCTGCACGTATTTCACAGCATCCAGAATATCTTGAATGGAGACTTTCACGGTTGCGTCGGATTGCGGTGCCAGTGTATAAGAGACACGTACACCTGTAATACCCTTTTGCTTTGCCAGGTATTGAGACAGAGATCTGGACGAACCATTATCTCCACGTGCCCATCCACCTCCGTGGATGTAGACCACGAACGGAGCGGGTTTGTCAGTCTCTGCAAAGTCTACTGTGAGTATCAGCTCATAATCCTTATGTTTCTTATACACAATGTCTTTGGTAGTCACTCCCTTATAGTCCTTGCTTTTCAGACGGTCCGGCTGATAGGTATAAGGCACCATCACATCGGGAATGGTATTCACATCGATAAACTTCGCATATTTCTTTGCATACAGCAGCGCATAGGAGCCGTCCTCATTCTGCGTCATCTTCATGCCATAGCGATTGGAAAATTGCTGCGGTTGCGCTTCCTGGGCAAGGCAAAAAAGCGGCAGCATACACAAACATAAAATCAGTTTCAATTTCATGATATCACTTCATTAGGTGGGATAATCTTATTTCTTCTTTAAAATTAGATACGGTATCGTTTCTACATCCGACGTACTGTATTTCAGTCCGATGCGCTTTGCCGTATCTATGTACTTCTGATTGCCCAATGCCGTTCCCGCTTCATAAAGAAGAATGGCGGCACGCGACTGGTCGAATGGTTTAATCTGCTTGAACTTCCAGCTTTCGGGATTCATATAATAAGGATACAGATAGTCTACTGCCTGCGAAGCCACTTTGCCGTTGGCGGCCGGAGTATTCCACAAGTTGATACCTATCTGGCTGGTAATCTGATTGGCTTCCATCAGAGCTTCGAGAGCGAAAGTTGAATAATGCAGGGAGAGCGTCCGTTCCAGTTCTTGGGGTAGTGAGCCGTCATCGGCAATCTGTGCACCCATTTTGGGGAGGATGCTTTGCTCGGCTACTTCACGGATGCGGTCGGTGCGGTCCAGATAGGCGAGTACCATCAGGTGAATGGCTTCGTACCACAGGCCATGATTGTTGGCAGCATGAGATTCTCTTTGTCCCTGTGTGCTGTTCTCCATCCAATAACAGAAAGCGGTAGCCCAGTCATCGAGCTTTTTCTTGTCCGAGGCAGTCCAGCTTTTCGAGCTTTCTATCAATTTGGCAACTCCCAGTGCACGACTGAAACGGCGGGAGTCAATGAAGCCCGAACCACGCATATTTTTCATTCCCGGAACGGATTGTGCATAAGTCATATTGGGGTTCATACCCAATTTCGGGTCGGTAAACCATGTTCGTAAATGATCGGCACAGGCTTTGGCGTAGACTTCTTTTCCGGTGATGTAATAGAGTACACCCAAACAGTAGGCAGCGTCGCCAAAACGGTTGGCATTCTCACGTTCAGGGTATTCATAAACTTCCGGGTTGCGTTCGCCATCCTTACGGATATAGGGAAGCCCATCTGTCTTCGTGGAGTCCGGCCACCAGTATGGGGATAGAGTCATATAATCCCGGGGGTCCTTGCTGGGAGGTAATTTCTTTTTAGCTGTTACCGACAGAGGAGACATCTTTATATATTTCTCTGCCGCCTTTTCCTGTAATTCGATGTACTGGGTCACCTCTTTATCGCCTTTCTGATAATCGGTCTTCAGCTTCTCGAGCAATGTCGCATTAAACGGTCCCAACGGTGCCGCGTTCAGTACTCCCCAACAAAGGCATAGAGCCCATATAGCAAAGATTCGTCTCATAAATGTATTCTTTTAGAGTAGTGGAGATGAGTGGTTAAGATAAGATGTGTAATGGTAAGATTAATAGTGAAGCAAGTAAGAGGTAAGTTAGCAAAAAGCAGGTAATCAGGAAATAAGCAACCAAGCAGTAAGTAGTTGAGTATAAAATATTTGCTACTTAACTACTCACTACTTGATTGCTAAATCTTTACTACTTATACTAGCTCCAGATTCGGTGATTCTTCTTTAAGAGAAGAAACAACCACCGTTAATATCAATATTCGTACCTGTCAGGTAAGAAGATTCGGAGCAAGCCAGGAAGCAAACCAGTTCGGCAACTTCATCAGCAGTTCCCTCACGACGCAATGCGTAAGAGCCTTTCATACGTTCACGATTCTCCGGTGTATTGAAGCGGTCGTGGAACGAAGTAGCAATCGTACCCGGACAGATAGCGTTGCAGCGGATTCCTTGAGGACCGAGTTCTTTGGCCATAGAGCGAGTGAATGTCATTACGGCACCTTTGGCAGTTGCATACATGGAAGCTCCGTTGCCACCGCCGTCGCGGGCAGCCAATGAAGAGAAGTTTACGATAGAACCACCCTCCGGCATCATCGGAACTACCTCACGGGTACAAAGGAATACGGAACGCATATTGACATCCATCAGGAAGTCATACCAGTCTTCATCCTGTTCGGTGATTTTCTTACGGCCTACGATTCCGCCTACTACATTTACCAATACATCTACCTTGTCGCCAAAAGCCTTGTTGCACTCTGCAAAAAGATTCTTCACCGCAGCAGCTTTCGTCATATCACCCTGAACAGCGATTGCTTCACCACCCACGTTTTTAATCAATGCCAGTGTTTCCTGTGCATCGGCTTCATTATCAAAATAGTTCAAACAAACTTTAGCGCCTTCTGCGGCTAATTTTACAGATATTGCGCGACCCAGGTCACGTGCACCACCAGTTACAATAGCAACTTTTCCTTCTAATTTCATAATTGTCTTTTTTAAAATACGTTTATTTATTGATTTGTTTAATCTCTCCTACTGTCAGGAAGATGGAGCACAACGATAGTGGTACCAAAGCTCCCAACAGGCTGAATAATAAAATCCAGTTTGTAATATAGCTGGCAAAAAGAATAGCCAGAATTGTACCCAACACGGCCGAAGCACCTCCAAGACCTGCTAGAGAACCTACGGACTTGCCGCTATGCAAATCGCTCGGAATGGTCTGCAAGTTCGTCATGAAGAACTGGAAGCCTCCCAATACCAGTGCCATAAAGAGAATGGCAACCGGAGCCGTGGTAGATATGATAGCTGCCAGAATGGACGGAATGATTATAAATCCACCAATCAGCATGGCTGCTTTGCGGGCATAGTTCACAGTCTTTCCACGGTTTATCAGCCAACCGGAATACCAGCCCCCGGCAACACTTCCCAAAGCCGCGCCCACATAAGGCACCCAGGCAGAGAACGCCACCTCTTTTATATTCAGATGGAATACGTCAGCAAGATAAAGCGGCAGGAAGGTTACAAACATCCACCAGATAGGGTCGAGGAAGAATCGGCCGAGAATGACAGACCAGTTCTTTTTCACACGCAACAGTTCGCCCCAGCTCTTTCCTTTATCTTCTGTCTTTATCTCCTTTTCGGGCTGACCGCTTAGAATATAAGTACGCTCTTCTTCCGTAATCCAGGGATGCTCTTTCGGAGTTGCCTTATTGATTATCAACCAGGGAATCAGCCAAATCAATCCCAATCCACCGACTACAATGAAAGTCAGTTTCCAGCCAAAGGCGATGAACAGCATCAGAATGATAATCGGAGCAAGAATGGAACCGATGGAAGCTGCCGCTCCAAACAATCCCTGTGCAAAAGCACGCTCTTTCTGCGGGAACCATTCGGCATTACTTTTCGTAGTGCCCGGCCATGGGCCGGCTTCACCCAAGCCCAACATCATCCGGAAAAAGGTCAGTGAGAAGATTCCTCTGGAAAGAGAGGCCAGCGCATCCGCCGCTCCCCATACCAGCACACTCCAGAAGAAACCTTTCCGGCATCCGATTTTATCGTACAACTTGCCGGAGACAAGTTGGCTGATACCGTATGCAATCATAAAGAAAATCGTAATCAGGCCGAGAATGTCTTTCGCTTTCTGCGACGCATCGGGATCGTTACGGTCTATCAGACCGAGGTCGATGGCGATACCCTCGCGATTGGTGACAAAGATGACTCCGTTCTTCTCTTTCATCTGCACATTGGCTACGCTGACCGAATCGCGGTTTCCGTTGGCGGCTGTCAGGATATACTGGTCGCCCACCAATGCGGCGTGGTTGCCTTTATCGCTCAACGCCTCTACCTCGGGCAGAAGACGATAGTCGATATTAGCCACCCACATATAGTTGAGCGTGCCTCTATCCAGATAATTGATGATGGTTATCAACATGATTAATCCGATAACCACCCATCTAAGTCCTTTTACTTTCATGCGCCTAGAGGTTTAAGAAGTCTGCACGCACGGGACTAAAAGTATCAATCAGAATACCGGCTTCCAGGCAAACGCATCCGTGCCATTCATCCGGTGCTACGTAATAACCATCTCCGGCAGAAAGAATCTCTTTCTTATCGCCGATGGTGAGTTCGAATTTGCCGCTCACCACGTAAGTGGCCTGGCTGTGATAATGCTCGTGCATGGTTCCTACCGCACCTTTATCAAATTTCACTTTGACCATCATCAACTGTCCGTCATACGCCATAATCTGACGATTGACACCCGGAGCGGGGTTTTCCCACTTCAAATCTTTCTCAAACTGAAAAGTTTCACTACATGTTTTCATACTTTCTATCTATTAATGGTTTGTTCTCATTTGGCAAAAACTCCGCAACGACCGTTCCAGTCGTAATTCTTTCCTTCGACGGACAAGTGATGTTTATTCTCTTTGCTGTCTTCTGCGTTGGCCAGACAGAGTGTTACGGAATGTCCACCTTTATATATAGCTTTGATAACGGTGTATTCGGCCGTATCCATCACCACTTTCACTTCCTCGCAGGAGGATGTCAGATTGTTGGAAGTCTCCATCACTACGTCATAATCTCCATGCGTTTCGATGGAAGTAGCAAACGTGTGATTCTTCTGTTCCTTTTCTCTGATTAGAAACGCTGTCTCGTTTCGCAAATTGAAATCCGGATCATTGGCTCCCAGGCGAAGCATCTTTAGCTCTGTCTGGGGAGTGGTGGCCGCACTAATGGTATAGAGGCGGTTGTCCTTGACAAAAGTGAAACTGGAGGTGTTCGTTTTCTCATTCTGTCCCCAGGCTTCCAGCCACAGATGCTGATAACCGTTCTTTGTTCCGAGAGTTTGCAATCCGTTGCTTGCTTTGGTATATGGGAAATTCAAAGAAACGAAGTGCCCGTTATACCATAGCGGATAGTCGTATTGGTGTTCCTTGTCGGAGTTGGCCTGCAACACGTCCAGTATCAGCGGGAATTGCAGGAAAGGAGTAGTCACATACACCAATGTACGTTTCATTTCCACTCCGGAATATGCATTGGTTTCTTTGGCTACCATCACTTGGAAATGATCTCCGTTGAAATCACTGTAAATGATGTCCGAATGATAACGGGAAGACACTTTTATATCGCCGCCGAAATTGGAAGTTTCATCGACCACCAGTGTGTTGTGTGCAATGGTCTGTTTGGCAAACGATTCGTTCTCACGTGTGTAATGTCCCTTATTCTTGGCTTCGATATTGAGAAAACGGGAAGCTCCGTAATCTGTCAGAATCTCGTTTCCATTATCGTAATAGGCCATTGTGAGTTTATCGTAATGTCCGTGGCTAAGGCCATGAGAAGTGGCTTTCAGGGTCAGGGCACTATTCAGTTTCGGGTCTGTCGAGCGAATCACGGCAATGCCTCCCTCGTCTCCTTTGCGTCCGTCGCGGAACACACTGCTGCGATATACGATTGGAGCAGCTTCGCCACGGGCAATATCACGGGCTACCCGGAAACCACCGATTGTAGGCAGATAAGTATGCTGGTATTCGTTCGCTACGGAGAGCAATGATTTATCCGACGGATGGACATTGTATAGAATATCTGCAGCGTAAACCAATTCCTGTGCGGAAAGTCCTTTCAGCAGGGCATCGTTGATGTGGAAGAATTCTCCCTCATAAGATAGCTGTATCAACGTGGAAAGTGCTTTTGAGAGTATGCTGTCGCGATAGCTGAAGATTTTCAGCTCCGGCAATTTGTTTTCAATGCATTGGGCGAAGATGACGAAAGGCCAGATGGCATAACGTTGATAGTAGGCCCCCTCTGTGAAATAGCCATCGGGAGAGAATAGATAATCCATTTGACGGATGAATCCTCCGTGTTTGCCTGTTTCGTCGGAGCCATAAAGGGCTTTCTTCACGTAATCTTCACGATTCATGGCGAAACCAATCATACCTACGGCAGCCGTAGCCCAGGTGGCATGATTATGCATCTTGTTGAAAGTCTTATTGTTTGCATGGTTATCGCCCATACCATCCATGATGAAGTCCGCCATTGGGGCAAACAGATTCTTTTCGATGGTGGTGCGCTGCTTGGCCGAGAGTGTATGATAGATGCAATCGTATGCTACTGCTGTATGTACCAGCCATACACTTTCATTCAGTGTCTGCCAGAACAGGCGTCCGGGAACAGGGGAAAGTGATACGGGATGGAAACTCAGTGTAGGATAGAGCTTTGCATAGGCTTCCAGCATATCTGCTACGTAACGAGCGTATTTCTTGTCACCGGTCAGCTGATAGGCAACTCCGCAATGGAACATGGCATAATAGTTCGACTTATGCTGTTCGTGTACCACCCCGCCACCGCCATCTGTCGGAACGGGAACGGAGATAGGAGAATTCAACGCTGCGTCGGCTGCGCTCAATACTTCCGAGAGCGTTTTATCGAATGCAGGTACGGTTCCCTTTCCTTCCCTCATCTCGTTCACTTCTTCCTGTGTGAAAAGAAGAGACGGATGTTGGGCAAACGAAAGGAGACATCCTCCCAAGACCATGAATATACAAATAATAAGTTTTCTCATCTAATCATTATTTTCTTGTTCCACTTACGGTTACGGTTATTGCGGAAGCGAATTCTTTTTCAAACCAATAGAGAGTTTTTCCAATTCGCTGCCCGGCACTGGAGTATAATTGTATGCGTCGGCATTGATATATGCGGGACGGATATTATACATTTTTCCTTGTATAGCTTGGGAAGTGGTAGTTACCATTCTGCCGGAGTTCCACAGGTTACAGTTGGCTATGCGAACTTTTTCCCAGGTGGCCTCATCCAAACGGATGGTTGCTCCTCCGCGTCCGCTGTTGTCAAAATTACAATTCTCTACTGTCAGTACTTGTGGACCAATCAGGCGCATCACGCTTCCACGCTCTTTGTTACAACAGTCTGCGAAATTACAATGTCTGATAGTGATATAAGGGCCAGCCGTACTTTCATCACTTCCTCCACGATAAATATTAATAGGTAAACCCAGCAAACGATAGAAAGAACAGTTTTCAATCAGCATATCATCCGCATTGTAACGACCGATATCGTCTTTCTCGGCGGCATAGTTGATGGCATCTCCAGATAAGTCGCGGAAAAAGCAGTTTTTGATTGTCACACTCTTGGCGAAAGTGGCTTTCGTTCCTTTGATGGCAAAGAAGCCGCCCTCTCCGAAGTTCTGAAATTCGCAACCGTCTACTGTCAGTGTATAAGGTTGTATCATATCGATGGCTGTAGAAATTCCCGCTTTAGCCAAGGCTTTACCGGGTTCCAGCACTCCGTCAAATGCGATATTCTCAATAATCAGTTCACCACCGTCGGCGATGGTTACCATGTTATCCGGTTTCTCTCCGTTGAAACGAACCAACGGTTTATTGGCTGCGTTGGCAGCGCGAATTGTCAGCGGTTTATCGATGAACATGGCGCTTTGGATAGGATAGGTACCCTTAGCCAGAACAATAATCCCACCCGGTTCTGCTGAACGAATGATTTCAGAAAGATCAGTTCCCGGAGCTGCGTTGTATTCCTTATGAGTCTTTGCAGATGGTTGCGCTACTCGGTTTTCAAACCAGGAAGCACCTTTATCCTTACGTATTGCGGCCTGATCCGGCAACTGGGGAGCCTTTAGTTTCTCCGTAGTAAATCCCGGAGCCGAATAGTTCTTTGCCAGTTGCACTTTATTACCTTTGAACTGAATACCTGATACATCATCAACGGCTATGTAAGGTTGAGACAGTTCCTTATTTATTATGATATTATCCGTAAAGCTCACATTGTCCGGTGCAAGGGTACGTTCCATGTCTTTGCCTGTGCCGAATTCGATATTTGTACAGTCTACGAAAGTATTACGGTACATCTTCACGTCAACTACCTGGCAATAACGGTTAGGCAACGAATTAGGTACGGCATCCATCACTCCCAAAGCAGAGAAGAAACGGGTTCCTGCCAGACCGACCAAGGTATTGTCATAAATCTGATGCCCGGCATTGACTACGCGAATACCGCCTGTGTTACGGAGTCCGTTGCCAATAAACAGGTTATTATTAACCGTGTTACGGTCACCGTGTCGCAGTGCTACTACTCCCTCACATTCCAGCAAGATATTGTTCCGAATCACATTATCGCTGGATTTTATAGAGATTACTTCCACTTCGCCGGAACAGCGTTCGAACAGGTTATTTTCAATTACTGTGTTCGAGGAACTGTATGCCTGTTGGGAAGTTCCCACACGCATGGTTTCCGCACCGTTCGAACCGTACACCGGCCTCTCTCCGAAATAATTATGGTCTATCTGATGATGATTTTCCAGACAACGTTCATCGTTGAGGATGACAATCAATGTCACCCCCAAATTAAGTTTTCCTGTCAATGAGCAATGATCTACACGGTTATGACGACCATAAAGCAAGATATAGCTGTAAGCCTGGTCCCGACGGGACGGATTGAATCCGTCTATCACACAATTTGTCAGGCGGCAGTGATTGGCCAGTTCCTGTCCGTTGCGGAATTCTATCACAGAACCTTTGGGAGCGTATCCATCTGTAAAATGTAATCCACCGACAGACATCCACTCTCCTGCTATCCGCAAAGTAGAGCCTCCCTCAATTTTTACTTTTCCAGGATTCAAGGCTTCTATCTTGATAGGAGCTTTCTCGGTTCCCTTACCTGTCCACTTCAACTGCATGTCTTTATACTGACCGTCTTTGATATAAATCTGGTCACCCGGTTGTGCAGTCTTCAGGCAGGAGGCTACTTCGGGAAGTGTCACATCATATCTCTTTGCAAAAGAGGTGAAGGGAAGCCCGATAAGTAAGGAGGCTATAATCGCTTTATGTATCTTTCGTGTCATCATTGGTTATTGAACTTTTGAGTAATCGTAGTCTTTCTTCTGCCAGTACATATCAAATTCAATGGAACTGGATGAAGGAGCATTGGTGTTATTGTACATTTTAAAGTCAATCGTCTTTATATGCAGTAGTCCAATACGTTTCACGTTATCAGCGACATTAGACGTCGAACCATTTACATTATAATATAATATAAGCAAGACGGCACCTACATTCACTTTTTGCTCTTTTCCCACTTCAAAAATACCAGGTGCCCATACATCTGTGTTTATTGATGTTTTCATGCTCGAAATGCTAAATCCACGACAAGTTTTAGCTTCAATATCTATCGGGAAGGTAGTTTCATCAATATTATCCAACGTACCGTTTTTCACTTCATCTATCAATGCTTTATAACCGGACTTAGTTGGGTCTAAGTATAAGAAAGTCAATACCGGAGTACCATAACAGTTTCCATTGATTCCTGGCACCCTATTCTCATCTGCCGAATTATTTATCATATAAAAATTCTTCAACTGTCCATTAGAACCCGCCGGGCTATTGATTTGCAATGTTCCTGCATTAACACCCGAGAAGAAGAAATAAGGATTCACAGAATTATATTCACTTTCAGAGACAGCCGGTTTATTATTTGCAGAACAAGTTGCAGCCTTGTATTGGTAAGATATTGGATCTACTTTTGTTCTCCAATCCGCATTTGCATACACCAATCCTGTTTCCGGAGAGAAGAATGAAGATAATTCTTCTACGTCACGGCCTTGTGCATATACTTTCTTGTTCTCCCAGAAATAAACGAAAGGCACTTTGACTACAAATGCATCTGTCAGAGTATGCACCTCACGTCCATCAAAATAAGAAATCTTCAATGCCATCGTATTATCTCCATCCACATAGTTTTCCGACGAAGGTACGGCAAATTTCAGTTCATTCTCTGTTTGAAGAGCAATATTACATTCAATGGTTCCCAATATTACTTTATCAATCTTATTCAAATAAGTACCATTCAGAACGACTATATCTCCTATGTTTGCAGGTTCAAAAGAAGAAGTAGTAACATTCGGTTCATAACGTGCCACGGTCATCTGCGGTGCAGATTCAATCGGAGTTTCCACCTGTGACGTACCATTGAAATATCTGAATGTAATAGCAGCTTTATCACTTTCTACATAAGGAATCTTCACTAAGATTTCATCCTCATTCTGCGAAAGTATGCTAGCCTCGTTTCCAGTAGTATGTCCTTCAGCTGTAAAAAGCACAGCACTGATTACGTTCATATGGGAACCTGAAATCAACAGTTTATTACCCATCTCTACCTCGGTAGGCATTCCCGTTGAGGAAATAGTGGGAGCCGGATATTCAATGGTAAAATTGCCTTCTGAAACTCCTTCGCCAACTGAATTACTTAATACAATTTTTCCGCTCTTTGCATTACCGGTCACTTTGAGTGATAAACGCTCATTGGACACTTTTTGAAGTATCGTGACTTTTTCTCCTCCAATTGTCGCACTGACCACATCGTCCAGATACTCTCCGGTAACTACGATTTCACTTCCGATGCTTCCACTCTCCGGTGAGAAAGATACGATTTGTGGCGCACTGGCCACAACGTCTTTCATGGATATAGAATCACAACTGGTCCAAAAGATAACACATGCAAATAAGGATGCAAGGCTCCATTTTCTATATTGTTTCATATTCGTATTCATTTTAAGAGATTAATAACCCGTATTCTGTGCAATATCCGGATTGATGTTGATTACACTTACCGGAATCGGGAGGAATGTCTGCCAATCAGCAATATCATTTACGACATAGGTATATTCCGAATAGAAAGTCTCACTTTTGAAATAATTATTCACTGTTTGAGCAGCCGTACCCCACCGGAGCATATCGAACCAACGCTGGTTTTCAAAAGCAAGTTCCAGTCTTCGTTCATTACGTACGGCTTCTCTGAAGTCGTAACGGTTAGAAAGATCGGCCAACGTATAAGTTGAAACACCGGCACGTTCGCAAATCATATTCAGATATTTCAAGTTATCAGCAGACGGACCCGATATTTCATTCGTCAGTTCTGCGTACAACAATGCGATATCGCCTACACGGATAATCGGCCAGTCACTCTCACCATCATACTGCGTAGACACAGGATTTGTGTACTTCTTGCAATAACGGCAGTTACCCGTAGTCACCCATTCTTGAGTAGTCGAGTTAAAGTACTTCTGGGCAATATTTACATCCAGGCGTTTGTCTGTTGCGCCTCTCATTGTATAGGCAGTAATGATATTATCACTTGGAGTATTATAGCCGGAAGAAGTTCCTATAATCACATTTGCACCATTATTGACCGGAGCAAACATATTACCGAATGGAGAACCGAGTCCTACATTACCCGAAAGATAACGGGCTGCAAAAATGATTTCCTTGTTCATCTCATTTGTGATGTCGAATATCTTATTATATGCTACCAGATCAGCACCTGTCTGCGGATTACCTACGGCAGCACTTTCAAGTACCTCCTTGCATAACTGTGCGGCGCGGGCATACTTGGCGTCTCCCGATTTATAATGAGTCGCATACACTTTTGCCAACAATGCTTTAGCAGCATTTCTGTCTGCACGCCCCATATCTGCATCCGCCATTCGTTCAGGCAACATTCCATTATCAAGAATCCGTTCCAGATCACCCTCAATCAGTGCATAAACCTCTTCTACCGTAGAACGCTGCATATCACGGGCTACATCTGACGGAACCTTGGAAGTAACTATAAACACAGGACCCCATAAACGAACAAGATTAAAATATTCTAAAGAACGGAGAAACAAAACCTCTCCCTCATATTGATTCCGGGTAGTTTCATCTTCTACCACATCAAGATATGAAATCGCATTATTGACACGGGCAATCGTTGCATAACAAGAATTCCAATACTCTTCCACCCATTGGTGCTCTGCCACGATAGTTCCCTGGTCAAGCTGTTCAACCAATTTCGTAGTGCTGGCGGAAGAACCAGTAGCATACATACGTCCATTATCCGAACGTAATTCAGTCATTGCCCATTCATAATACATCACGTCATGAAGAGAATTATAGCAACCAAGTACCAGATTATTCACTGAAGAAGCATTTTTCACATATTCATCCGCAGCAACTTCCGAATAGGGATACTTGTCCAAATCACAAGATACAAACAGTAACGTTACTAACAGTAATCCTATATAATTTACCTTTTTCATCGTTCACTTTCCATTAAAAGTTAATATCAAAACCTGCGGAGATAGTACTGGTCAATGGGAATCCACCGCGCTGATATCCCGAAATCATAGAGCTTGAATATTGAGAAGAAGTCAGGCGGGATTCCGGATTGATACCCTTATAACTGCTTCCCCAAATGTAGAGCAAGTTACTACCGGACACATAGAAACGTACACCCGACAGTTTCAACTTACGCGCAGCCGTACTTGGCAATGTATATCCCAATGTGAAGTTTCTCAAACATGCATAAGAAGCATCCTGCAAAGGATAATCAGTCAAACAGATATCATATCCCAACTTCAGATAAGGCACTTTTCCGTTACCCGGATTTTCTGCACTTACCCAACGATCCTTGGTGTAAGCTTTGTTCCATTTCACTGTCTCATTGTAATAAACGTCACCATTGTAAACGTCAATTCCCTGTACTCCCTGAATCAGGAACGAAATATCAAAATTCTTAATCTGGAATGTGTTCGTGATTCCCCATGTAAAATCCGGATACGGATTACCCAAAGGAACACGGTCTTCAGGAGTCAACGAACCGTCATTGTTGGTATCTACGATACGCAATCCACCCGGTACGTCATTCGAGAAGTGAGGATTCGCATTGATTTCCTCCACACTATTCCATACACCATTCGTTTTATATCCATAAAATTGAATCAACGGTGAGCCAACTTTAGCAATGTAACACTCGCTTCTTTCCCCCTGATTGATAACCTGTTGTTCACCTCCCAGCTCCAGCAATTTATTGCGCGACAAGGAGAAATTTATATTTGTATCCCATGAAAACTTACGATTCTTGATATTGTGCGTATCGATCTGTATTTCCACACCCGAATTACGTACCTTTCCAATATTATTCCAATAATAACTATATCCGGTGAATGACTGTGTAGGCTGCTCAAACAACAGAGCACGAGTCACAGAGTAATAAGCATCTATCGAGAGATTAATCCGGTTCTTGAAGAATCCCAGATCCAGACCATAGTTGAATTCATCTGTCTTCTCCCATGTAATGTGAGGATTAGCAAGCGAAGAAGATATATTTGCCGAACCATTAACCAGTTGTCCATTACCAGTACCTGCCACATAGTTCGCACTGTTCAATACTTCAAGAGCTGCATCATAACTGATACGGTTATTTCCCGTCACACCGTAAGAAGCACGGAGTTTCAAATTAGAAATAACTTCGATATTCTTCATAAACTTCTCCTCATTCACACGCCAGCCCAACGATACAGAAGGGAACCAGGCATTGCGATTTCCTTTCGAGAACAAGGAAGAACGGTCCAGACGTAAAGAAGTAGACAAGAGATAACGACCCAAATAACTGTAATTGATACGTCCCAAATAAGACTCTAATACTACATCCGGATAACGGAAAGTTCCCGTACCATCAGTATTCCCATTCCCTTTACTTGCCAATGAATAAACAGTTGCCGCATTCAGCGTATGAACATCATCAGTAGCAAATCCTGTTGCAGTCATGGCTACTCGCTGGTTGCGAGTGGACTCCACAGTATAACCCAACAAAGCATCAATGCTATGAGCATTATTTCTTCCGAAATCAATGTGATAATTCAATGTATTCTCGCTCAACAAATCTACATAGAGTGTGCTAAAATAAGTAGCTCTGCTCTCTTCTTTATCTTTTGTCGCGTCTTTATTACCATAATAGTAAGACGGGCTAAAACGGACATTCAAACCATTGGACGTCTTGAATTGCAACCCTTTACAAAGATCAATAGTCAGATACATACTTGCCAAACCCTGCATGGACTCACTCCAACGAGAAGTATTAGCCATCACACTACGGGGATTATTATTGGCTGACGAGAAAGGAGATGATTTCTCCAGCGTCGGATTTCCCTCCGCATCCGGTGTACCGGTAGGAGTCATGATATTATTGAAATGACTACCTCTTGCAAAACCTGAATACCCTGTCATTTCAGTACTCCAATCATTATGATAAACAGGAAGAAAAGACGGAGTACGATAGAAATCTATAAAATTATTTTTCGGACGTTCTGTTTTGGTATAAGTCCCGGATAAGTTGACCCCTACACTAACAATATTCGAGAGTTTGGCATCCAATTTCGTACGGAAATTCAATTTATCCAATGAGTTCTGCAACATCACACCCTCATCTTTGGTATAGGCAGCCGAAATAAAGTACTTCGTTTCTTTACGTCCACCGGAAACGCTCATCTGCACATTGGTAATACCTGCCATATCGCGCAATCCCTCTTTCTGCCAGTCGGTAGTCCCCATCTGACTTTCCAGATAAGCAGCGCCACGAGCTGCCGCCGGTACAGACGGACCTCCCATTTCTGCTTCCTGCGTCAACAGATTCAACCACTCGGAAGAAGTCATCATATCGTGCAACTGATAAGCATACTTAAATCCCTGATAGAACTTGAACGAATATTTCGGTTTATCGGGAGTACCGCTTTTGGTGGTTACCATGATAACACCATTTGCCGCACGTGACCCATAAATAGCGGCAGAAGCCGCATCTTTCAATATTTCAATAGACTTCACATCTGCCGCATTGATAGATGAAAGTCCACCGGCTACCGGAAAACCATCAATAATCACCAACGGCTCACTTTCAGCCGAGATGGAACCTGTTCCACGGACACGGATAGACGGTGTCACACCGACTTCTGACGTTTCATTAGAAACGGTAAGTCCGCTCATAGAACCTTGCAAAGCAGTAGTCATATCACTCACAGGAGCATTAATCAGTTTCTCACCTTCCAATTTAGAAATCGAACCCGTTAAGTGAGACTTAGCCTGTGTACCGTAACCGATTACCACCACATCATCCAGCATCTTCGAATCTTCTTCCAACGTCACATTGACAACGGTGCGTTTGCCTACCGCCTCTGCCTTATCAACGTAACCGATATACGAATAAACCAAAATGGTCTTTGAGTTAGGAACTTTAATGGAGTATTTACCTTCAGCGTCTGTCACAGTACCTGTAGGAACAGCAGCATCTTTAATTGTCACTGAAGCCCCGATTAACGGACCTTGTTCATCTATCACCTTACCAGTAACTACATGCTGGGAGTAAACGTTCAATGCTCCAACTAACAACAAGAGCACCAATACGACTTTTTTAAAATGCAGAAGTTTGTTCATAGATTAGCGTTTTAATTTCTGTGACAAACGTAACGATTAAAATTGGTAAACCAAAATTTTGGTCTACCAATTATTATTTATTAACAATACTAAATAAACATCTAATAAACAGTACGTTATGCGTACCTCTTTATAAAAAGGGAAAAGAATATTTTTGCTGTAAAGCTTTACTTTGAAAGATAATATTCGTACTTTTACACCCGAATTAAGAAAGAAAACCTTTTAAAATTTTTATATCTTATGAAGGACGAAGTAAATTCGCAACCAGTTAAACTTGTCATCGAGCACATAAAAAAACAAATCGCAGAACGTCAAATTCTGCCTGGTGAACGTCTACCGTCTGAACGGAAATTATCGGAACTGCTGAAGGTTAGCCGTTCCCATGTTCGTGAAGCTTTGCAAAAGATGGAGTTGTATGGTATTGTAAAAACATATCCTCAAAGTGGAACAGTGGTTTCCGAGTTCTCCAAAGATCAATTGGATACCATGATTACCGATGCTTTAAAGATAAGCAAATATGACTTTTCCAGTTTGGTATATGTACGCGTTCTGTTAGAGATCGAGGTCTGCAAGCTGTGTGCATCAAACCGTACAGAAGAGGATTTGGAGAATATTGAAAAAACACTTATCGAATTGGAGGAAAAGTTCGACACAGAGCTTCGTGTTGAGAAAGATTTTGCGTTTCATCAAGCAATTGCACAAGGTGGACACAACCCAGTAATTAGTTCACTCTTGCTTATCATTACTCCTGATATATTAAAATATTATCAAAAATATAAAGTCTGCGCTGTTCCACAAAAAACAGTTCATGCAGAACATAGAGAGATGTTGCAAAAGATAAAAAATAAAGACAAGGACGGGATGAAAGAGCTGGTACTTCGCCACTTGTCCAACCTGATTGATTTTGCCAAATTATCAGCTAAAGGAGAGATCCCTGAATTCGAATACGGGCATATTTAAAAAGCAAAAGAAAGCAATAAAAATAATAGAGGAAGACATTTGTTCTCCTCTATTATTTAATATTATAACAGCCACTCTTTCAATTAAGCTGCCGGATCGGGAGCTTCTCCTTGATTGCCGCCCGGATTTTCGCCATTGCCAGGATCAGAGCCACTATTACTGCCACTTGTTGCCACAACATCCAATGGTACATATTTTGAGATACTCATCTTATTCAACATCGTTTTTAACTGGGTTCCCGGAGTAAAAACTATTTCTCTCACTATGATATTGCTACTATCGACATCCTTAGCTTCTATACCACTTTTAGCGTTAAAAGTAGGACGAAGTGTACCGAACTCACCTAACTTCACCGTTTTTCCCTCATCCATATATCCTTCCAATGAATCAAGCAGACCATCTAAGACTAATTTAACCTGACCACAATGAGTGCTACAAATCAATGATACATTTTTACACAATTTCGAAAAATCAATCACTCCGTCACTCACCGGAGCAGCAACATACTTCTTAGTTTTGGTTTCATCGAAATTAAAGACCCTTTCTTTTACTGCATACCGTAATCCCATAATTTTAAGTTTTAAATTATTTCATAAAAATGTTGTTTTGTGATCACGATGCAAAGATACAGCAGGAAAAAACCGTCGAAGTGCTTTAATGGTGCTTAACTACTCGTTAATCTAAAATAGTCCTTTTAGACAAATATTCGTGTAAGCCACCAGCACGATCTTCTTTCCATTGGAAACAACCTCAACTGGAAGGTTAATCTTATTTGATAAGATAAGTAGCCACTACCGGATAATGATCCGATTCTTTATCTGCCCAATAACAAACATTGTACGCCTTTACTGTAAAGGCTTCATTCGGAGCATAAATCAGCCAGTCGCAGGTATAAGTCGGACTTGGAACGGGCACCGTCCACGGAGCAGCATCACTCAAACAGTTTACTGTGAAATACTTTTGAAAAACAGCCATGGTAGCAGAACCACGACGGGAGTTCAAATCCCCACCGAGGATGATTGGTTTGTCCAGTTGTTCCATACAAGCAAGAATCTCATCAATCTGTTTCAGACGGGCAGCATCTTCGTACTCATGGTCCAGATGTGTCGTAGCAAAATAAAATTCTTTGCCCTCTTTCATCACTTTTACATAACCAAACGAACGAACGTAGTCGTTTTCCTTCAATACACTCAATTTAAAGCTTTTCTCTTCCGAAATCGGAAACTTGGAAAGAATTACATTTCCATAGTCTCCTCCGGTAGGAATATCAAGTGCGTGGGCAAAATAATAATACTTCATGCCTGTCAGTACCGATAATCTTTCAGGAGTATCCCAGGGATTAATCTCTGTATTTCTTTCTATTTCCTGAAGTGAAACAATGTCCGGATCTTCCAGTTTTATAACCTCGGCTATTTTATCAATACCTTGTTTGCGCCCACTGTAAGTATTGTAAGTCATCGCTTTTACTGTAACTTCTTTCTGCTTATTTTTGTCTCTCTGCGCCATCACAGGGGACAACAGACAGCATACCAGAAATAACAAAATGCATATTCTGAAATTCATATATCGTCAATTAGTGAGTGAATGTTATCCTTCAAAACAATCTTTTTTACCTAATACCCTATTAATCCTTTTCTATCTTGCGAATCTTATGATTCCAATAATCTGAAACATACAATGCACCGTCGAGCCCGAATTGCAGTCCTTCCGGATGATTGAATTGTGCCTTATCCAATGGCCCATCCGTAGTACCGGAAGTACCTGTACCTGTATAACTTGTCACTACTCCATCAGGTGTAATTTTCGCGATACGATGCTTTTTACGGACTGCCACATAAATATTACCTTCTTCATCCAAATCCATCTGACAAGGCTCCTCGAGTCTGGCATCGTTTCCTTGCCCTTCTACAAAGCCTGTTTTATCATACTGTCCAATCCAAATATGAAGATTAGAAAATAATCCGGTCACCATATCATAATCCCCTTTATAAATCACATCCTTCTCCTGTGAACTCATATACACTGTAGTTCCTGCCTTATCGAAAAGGATACAACGGATCTTCACTTTCGATGCATTCTTTCCGTCCGCATCGGGAAGTTGTTGTCCGGTAGTCACCATCGTATTCTGTTCCGGATCATATTTGTAAATCATGGCATTTCCATGAGCTACGGAAAAAACTTCTCCCGTAACAGGATGTACGCCCACATTGGTAACACCGTTACCTAAAGACGAAGTTATCGACCATATTGCAGCAAGACTTCCAGTATCATACTGATGCGCATCATTACTCCATGACATAGTGGCAATATGTGCGCTTCCAGAGCCATTCGCATCATTAGACAAGAACAAAGTGTTGCCATCCAGTGAGAAAGCGATATTCATCATTCTAAATGCAACTCCACCCGTTGCGTCCCCACGAAGAAAAGTAGCTACTTGATTATCTTTCGCAATACGAATATCACGGTCATCGTCTTCCACAATATACAAAGTGCCTTCCTTATCAAAGGCTATAGAACCCGGTTTCCAAAGGACTGCTTCCATCAAGGAACCCTCTTTTTTCTCTGTTTTGGCAGCAGGAACATAGCTGCCGATATACGAGCTTACAATAGGAGACTGAGAATATTCGAATTCCGTTTTATAAGTCAGTTCCTGAATGTTTTCCCCCTGACCGATATATATTTTCACCGGACCGGAGCCAGAACCTCTCTGCACATTGGCAGTAATAATATTCCCCAAAGCACCTGTCACCTCTGCATCTACTCCGTTGACCGTCACTCGGATATTATCCAAGTCCGTACCAAAATGAGTACCATATAAAGTCAGGCTAGTAGACTTTCCACCTGCCGTCGGAGTATACATCGTAATCTTAGGAGTAACTTCACCTTCTCCGATTTCAGGCGTCATATCCTGCCGATTCTCATCTTCGCAACCAGCAAAACCTACTGCCCCAAGCAATAGTGTATATATAGAAAATCGTTTCAAATGATGAATCAATGTTTTCATGTTTCTATCTTTTTAGATTAATCGTTTATACTGAATGTAGCTACTACCGGAAAATGGTCTGATTCTACATAAGCATCATAATACACATCATAAGCCTTCGGAGCCATTCCTTTATCCGGGGTATACAACACGAAGTCAATAGCCTTTACCGGAACGGGAGTTCCGGTCGTCAATCCATAGTTCCCGTTCAGGCAACCAATATCAAAACGCTCATACAATATCTTCATCGGACCCGAATCAGCCAACGCATTAAAGTCGCCGGTCAATATCATCGGGGCATCCATCCCCTTCGTTTTTTCCAGAATAGTTGAAGTCTGATTGATACGGTTGGTTTCATTACCGACATGAGACAAATGAGTTACTCCGAAATAGAAGTTCTTCCCCTCTTTTTCTGTTTTCACGACTCCCATAGAGCGTGGATAAACATCTTCCACGGTCTCTATTCTCGGTAAATCATAATTCACCTCGTCGCTTATCGGATATTTTGAGAGAATCAGATTACCGTATTCTCCACCATCCACATCACGGGTTTTAACGAAGAAAGCATATTGCATTCCCGTCACCTCCTTCATCAAAGCAATAATATCCGCATTCTCCACCTTATTGGTTTTCGTTTCAAACTCCTGTAAACCAGCCAGATCCGGATTTATCTTTTTAATCACTTGAGCAATAGCCTCCATTCCTTTCTTTCCAGAATAAACTTTCTGGCCGCTGTATATATTGTAGGACATGACTTTTACCAGTACTCCATCCTTATCGTCAGGAGGAGTTACACCATCATCATCCGAACTGCAGCCGATAAACAAACCGTTTATCAACAGTACCAGTAATAAATAGAATTTATGTTTCATTGTTACATTCTTTTTTATCGTTTACCTTATCTGATATCATTCACAGTTACTTCCACCACCCGGCTATAGTTCACATACGGTTTGCTTTCCGCCGTTACCGTAGCCGCAACACGCACGTATACCCGATTCTTATTGGAAACAATCTTATAGTGATTCTCAATAAATTCGGTATCACTCATCAAGTCAATGACATGCGTACCACTGGCCTTTGTTCCCAATGAAGAAAGAGTAGCATGATTAGCATTGTTCACGTCTACTCCCGGAGCATAATTCCAGATAACGGAAACATCTGTCAGTTGCAATGTTTCGTTCGATGTCTTTGCATCGTAGGTAAGTGTCAGTTTATTATCTGCGGATACAGTAACATCAAGACTAATACGCGAAAATGGAATGGTATATAAGTCAACCTGCGTTTGTCCGTTCACGGTGACATATCCCTCACACACTCCAACAAAAGGGCCGTCCTTTGCCTGAATGCGGTAATTACCATTAAATACTTTGGTATGCTCAAATGTCCCATCCTGCCGGGCCCGGAAATCGACCGAAGCAGTAGCTCCGGTGTTCTGCTCATACAAACTCATCATCACCCCACTACTTCCCGGCACAGGCATGGGAATCGGCTCATTCGTTTCCTTGTCATAAATGGTGCCATGCACACCGCCATTCGGCGCATCATAATTGTCGATGTCATTTTCGCATGCTACCATGAAGCAGGCGAATAATGCAGTCAATCCTATATTTATTATTTTATTCATATCGGTTTTTCTTTAACTTATAATTGAACATATCAGTTGCCGTAACCCGGATTCTGCGTCATCAACGGATTTGTACTCAAATCTTCCGCACGGAAAACCGTATAATAGTTCTTTTCGAGGAAAAGACGTTTTCTCTTTTCAGGTACCCCAGTTTCAAATGTGTATTTTCCACTCTTGACATTGTAATATGGACAAAGAGCTGTACCACGGAAATTAGTCAAGCCACCTTTGCTGACATCCAAATGGGCCAGACGCCAACGTTTCAAATCCCAGTAACGATGCTTCTCAAAAGCAAGTTCCACTTTTCGTTCATGGCGAACCTTGTCAAGAGTCAGATCACCGGCAGTCAACAGCTTGATACCTGCCCTGCCACGGATCTCATTGATATCTTTCAAAGCCACATCCAAATGCTGATTCAACTCCATACAAGCCTCTGCACGATTCAGGTAGATTTCTGCCAGACGGAACACAACCCAAGGAGTAGAAGAACGTTTTGCATCAATATCCGTATAATCCGTCAGACTTTCGTCCAAAAACTTACGCTGATAGAAACCTGTTTTGCTGGCGTCACCTACACTTAATGAACCACCGTCTTTCCCGGAAGTATTGTAAGTCTGTCCGTCGATAACTACCTTATTCTCCTTATCCGGTTGAGCGGAAGCTTCATATTTGGTTCCTATTCCATCCTGTCCGTTGATTACTCCGCGCATCCACTCTATTTTACCACCGCCATATCCTTTATAATCAGCGCCAGGCAAGTAAACGGAACCTAATAAACGAGGATCTTTATTTTTAAAGATGTCATACGAACTGTCGTAGCTAATCGCCTTTCCACCGCTATCCTTCATTTTTAGTTTACCTTCTGTGCCGTCGATATATTCAAATTCCTCAACCATTTCCAGAACCGGAGACATACCACATCCCCAACCATCACCACGATATGAGAAAGGAACGTTCAGTTTATCCCACATATGCCCTTTTCCGGCAGCTACATTATACTGTTTCTGAAAAATATACTCTCCATTATCTCCGTTCACTGTCTTAGAAAAAAGATTATAAAAGTTCTGTGCCAGCTCTTCCGGATCCGTACTTGTCGACTTGTACAAGCTATATACACGAGGAACCATCTCATCCAAAATCTTTGATGAAGCTGTATAACATTCGTCAAAGTAACGCTCTGCTTCTGTCTCTGGAATATAAACATAGCCTTTGGAAACGGCTTCCCCCGTCAAGGTAAGTGTTTTAGAGTATTTGGCAATAGTACCGGCATACAATGCTGCACGAGACCACAAAGCCAATACCGCCCCACGATTGGCCCGATATTTGGCATCGCTGTTGCGCACTTCCGGCAATGATCCATAGATGGCTTTACACTCTTTGATTATAAAATCATACGTAGCTGCTTCCGTATCACGAGCCTGATACAGCGCTTGCGTATTTCCGGCGGTGTATTCTTGAGGAATAGTTTGCAAAGGCACACCTCCGTAACGTTTCACCAACCCAAAATACTGCATTGCACGGATAAAGCGAGCTTCTGCTCCAATCTCTTCTTTTTCATCCTCACTCAGCACTGAAGTCTTTTCGATATTCAGCAGGAAGTTATTTACGATACGGATCTGTTTATAACGAGTCACCATATCGTCATTAAATACATAATCGCCATAAGAATAAGTAGAATTTGATTTATCAAATGCACTCTCTTTCTGATAACTGGCCGTAGCCTCATCCGAAAGACTGGTCTGATTCGCCAAATTCGCTTTCTTGCTTCCATACCAATCATCAAACTCATCCAGCTTTAATCCGGAATCATACATATCCGCCAAAACGGCTGTAATTGCTTTCGGATTCTGCCAAATTAGATCCGGAGTGTTAACCCCACTGGTACTTTCACGATTCAGGTAATCATCACATCCCGTCAATCCGAGGATAGATACTCCGGCTATCCATATATATTTCAAATAATTTCTATTCATTGTCTTTATAGATTTTAGAAGGTTACATTCACACCAAAGTTATATGTCTTCATTTGCGGGTAATAGCGCACTCCGCTAGAGTTGCTTTCCGGGTCAACATTCTTCATCAATCCATCACGATTAGTGAAAGTCAGCAGATTGTTGCAGTTGATGTAAAAACGCACACGGTCGATAGCTGCTTTTTTCGTCAATGCTTTAGGTAGTGTGTACCCTAGCTCCAATGTTTTCAGACGCAGATAACTTGCATTGTGCAGTGACCATGAATTACCGGAACGATTATCCGCAACACCCGCTACACGAGCGGCAGGCATATACCCGGAAATCCACTTACTATAAGGATCGGTCGGGTCTTCCCGATGCCAACGGTCGGTCATGATGGCCAGTCCATTACCCAAACCCTGCTGGATAAATGGGTCCAGAATATCCCCACTGACATAAATATCATGACCTGCCGCCCCCTGAAAGAATACCGTCAGGTCGAATCCTTTATATTCTCCGGACATATTCAATCCATAATACATACGTGGAGTAGCACCATGTCCGAGTGGCTGCGTATCGTTATCATCAATAATGCCATCCCCATTATAGTCCTCAAATTTCAGATCACCTGGCATTAATGAACGGTTACCGTCTTTATCCTGAACCGGTGAATTCAAGATTTCCTCGAAACTGGAGAACTGTCCGATAACTTTCTTTCCCCAACGAATATCTTTATAACGACCGTTCGTGTTATTACGCCAATCATCATACATATTGGTAGAAGCAGCTCTCTCTACATAATCATACTTAATCCGGGTAGTAGAGAAATTAGCCGACACATTATAATTGAAGTTACCAATCCGGTTCTTATGTCCAACTACAATCTCAAATCCCGTATTAATATCAGAATTCAGATTCTCCTGCGGCATTGATTCTCCGAAAATAGTAGGTAATGATCCTACACGAGTAGCAGGAAGTCCCGAACGGTTTCTACGGAACCAATCGAATTCTACGGAAATCAATCCTCTATGATAAGAGGCTTCAAAGCCAATATTCATAATCTTTGATTCATACCAGGTCAGCCACGGATTGGCCATACCTACCGTAGTCATACCGGAAGTCACTCCGTTACTGCCCATAATATAGCTCCCATGAGATGTATATCCATCCAGATATTGAAAAGCGTCGAAGTCTCCTTCATCTCCCACTTTGGCATACGAAGCACGGATTTTCAGGTTGTCCATATCAGGCAACAGTTTCTTGAAAAAGGCCTCTTCGGAAACACGCCACCCTAAAGACACACCTGGAAAAAATCCCCAACGATTACCTTCACGGAATTTATAGGTTCCATCGTAGCGGAAATTGAACTCAACAAGATAGCGATTGGAAAAATCATAATTCAAACGCCCCACCAGACCGGCATGTGCCGTTTCCTGTGTTTTACCGGAGGCTTCCTGATTGGTTTTATCTCCATAATCCAAGTCAGGAATGAGTCCGATAGCAAAATCACGTGTTCCGGTCACCCAACTTCTTTTGTCATTATACATTTCCCATACCAGCATAGCACCAATATTGTGCTTCTTGGCAAACGTATTATTATAGTTCATTGAGAACTGATAAGTCGGCTTATCATAATTTTCCAGTTTCGATTCCAGATGTGCGGTATTAATCACCTTCTCTATATACTCTTCATTGGCATAATCATAAGTATATTCCGACAAATCTTTCCTCCACGTTTTCCATTCCTTATTTGTATAATCATAAGCAACCAATGCTTTTGCCATCAGTCCTTTCACCCAGGGAAGTTTCCAGGTAATAGCCAATGAGCTGTTAAATTCACGACGCAGACGATCTTCATATCCGCTGTCATCCGAACTGGATACATGTACAGGATTGGCCATATCACCTACCGCTCCCCAATAATCCGGATTATCATTGGCATACATGGAATAAGTCGGGATTGCCATTTGTGCCGAACGGAACAGATTATCGCCGTTATAAGGCTTCTTGCGGTTATCAAACCGTCCGCTCAAACGCAACTCTACGTTCACCCCTTTAGCAACTTCTACACTTAGGTTTGAACGGACATTGTAACGTTGGTAGTTCCAGTCGCCCGAACGGATGATGCCGCCCTGATCCATATATCCGATAGACATATAATATTTCACCTTCTCCGTACCTCCCGTCATGCTCAAGTTGTGTGAAGTTTGAGGAGCTGAGCTACGCATGGTTTCATTCCACCAATCCGTACCTGCCGTACCATTCCGGTAAGCTTCCAGCTGCTCCTGCGAGTAAGCAGAAGCTCCGCGCCACGGATTCGCATTATGAATCGCTTCATTGTAAAGTGAAGCATACTCATAGGCATTCATCATTTCCGGATAGCGGGTCACTTTCTGAAAACCTACGTAACCATTATATTCTATCTTTGCCTTTTGCTCCGTTCCTTTTTTAGTAGTCACCAATAAAACTCCATTAGAACCTTTAAAACCGTAAACAGCTGCGGCGGCATCCTTCAGTATGGAAATTGATTCGATGTCATTCGGGTCTAGTTGGGCATAATCACGCTCGATACCATCCACAATCACCAACATACTTCCATATCCGCGAATATCAACAGAAGCTCCGTCATCGCCAGGACTACCACTACGTTGCACGGCACGCAGCCCCGGCAAACGTCCGGCAAGCATATTTGTCACACTAGGAGCTTTTACCTCCATCAACTTATCCGAAGAGATGGCAGCTACCGATCCAGTCACAGAAGCTTTCTTCTGAATACCATAACCTACTACTACCACTTCATCCAACGTTTCCGTATCTTCCTGCAAAGTTACTTTCAATCCGGCTTGTCCGTTTACTTTCACTTCAGCCGTTTTATATCCGATATAGGATATTTGCAACACTCCGTTAGCCGGAACTGACAAAGTGAACTTACCATCCAAATCAGTAATCGTTCCTATACCGGTACTCCCCTTCAACTGTACCGAAGCTCCGATAACAGGTTCTCCATTGGCATCAACCGCCACACCCTTTACCGAGATATTCCGTACCGTCTGTTCAACATCTGATATCAAAGGATTTTCTGCATATACCGTGAAAGGTAGACACAAGAACGTCCCTGCCATTAAAGCTGAAACAGTAGCTATCTTCAGCCGATCATTGAACGACTTTGAGACAACCGTGTTCATTTTACAACCATGTTTCATAGATTAAATTAGTTATGTGTTTTGAGTTTTAAATCCATATTATTATCACATATCGCTACTGCAACCTGCGAATCAGCGCAGCCATAATAGAGATATAGTTTATTTTTGAAGTAAGCCAATCCTTCTATAAATACTGTTCCGTCTTTATATTGACCACTCTTCTCAAAAGCAGCCTCAGGCACAAAGAATGGTTTATCCAAACGACCCAGTACTTGATAAGGATCATCGGCATCGAACAAAAACTGCCCTGCACAATAAGCTCCAGCTGGATATTCCGAATCTCTTTCTTCTTTATATCCGTTCTTACCATTATACAGTAGGACAATACCATCTGTTGTTTTTATGGCAGGAGGACCACACTCAGTCAAACGACTATCAAAATAGCCGCTGCGGGGTTTGGCAATTTCTCTCAATTCATTATTCTCGTTCAATACCGGTGTCCAATCTATCAGGTTGTCGGAAGTTGCTGCACATACGGCATTTTCCCCCCAATACATAAAATATTTGCCATTCACTTTCTCAATGACAAGTTTTCCATCCTTCACCCCGGTAACAATAGAAGCAGATTTGCTCGCTATATTGGCAAAACGTCCGTTATACGCTTTTGCAAAAGCAAGTCCATGCTTTGTCCAGTTCTTCAGGTCGGTGGAAGTAGCAACTGCCAGACGGGGGAGATGACGATTCCAAGCTGTATAGAGCATTACATATAATCCATCCTCCGTCATTGCCACACGCGGGTCTTCGCAACCTCCTTCCCATTCTATTTCTTTATAATCGTCTTCGGAAGGGAATAATACAGGGGCATCCGATTGTTTCATCGTCACTCCATCCGTACTTTCTGCATAGCCAATGCGGGATGTTCTCTTTCCTATACCTTGCGCTGAATTATCTTCTGCCCGATAGAGTACTACAATCTTTCCATCTTTAACGGTGGCTGCCGGATTGAAAGTATCACTCTCCTCCCATTTTACCAACTGCTTGCGCATCGGGCATTGAAAAGTAGTCGGTTGTGGAGAAATCACCGGATTCACTCCTTCCGGACGAACGAAAGGACCTATTATCCAATGTTCGTTCTGCTCTTCAACAACAGCAGATGTTTGCTTCTGACCCGAGCATCCGGCAAGTGTCATCATACTAATTAAATAGATTACAGCTTTTAGTTTTATCATACGTCATTTTTTAGTTTTTCCGAATCAGTCGTTCCTTGTTTTTCTGTCAGCAAAACTACCCTCGCTCCACAAAAATTGAGTGTACTATATTCTCAAAAGGGTATATAGGTGCTGTACAACATAATAATTCATTCGTTTGCAACGACGATTTAACGATTTTGAAATATTAGCGAATAGCTTGATTCTGTCTGATGATGTTCCGGGCTAATGGATAGGCAATCAACTGCAAAGCTCCCACCAGGATCAATGCATACTTCAATGCAAAATCCTGTGATATGACAAATGCGAGTACCATAAAAAGTATTAGTCCGAAAGCACGTCCCAGAAATAGTCCGAACTCATGGCTTAAAATATAGGTATATTCATTTCTTTTTTCGATTTTTACTACTGCATCGATGGTTTGCATCATAATAGGGTAATAAGGCAAGTCAAACAATGGCTGAAAGATCACCTTACAGAGGACAAAGATAATCACTCCGGTGGCTGAAAACAAGATTCCGTTGAACAGAGTACCGATAAAAAAGACAAGTAGCCCGGCTATAAATACCTTCGACCGGTCTTCAGGTTTGGTTATTCGTCCCAATACATAAACCAAAACAGCTGTCAGTGTACCACTGATTCCCTGTATTAGCCCCAATACGCCTTCATCACCTACTAACTTCAGAACCAGAATAGCAGGAGCGGTCACCAAAAATCCCTGTACCATTCCTTTCAGGGAAGCCAGCAACAACATTTTTTTCCAAAGTGTACAAAACCGGAAATACAGAAAATTCTTCTGCACCGGATTGGCGAACTTACCACGCCATAAAACGGCTACAGCAAACAAAGTCACTATGATTACTCCAACCGTCACCAACCGATAGGCTCCATTAATATCAATCAGGCATCCCATTATTTCCCTGCCATCTATCTGACTGATAAATGCTCCAATCAATAAAGGTACAGTAATCGAAGTAATGGAAAAGAAAAAAGACTCCAGCCCGAAGAAGTAGTTACGACTATCATCTGTCGTGTTATTCAGAGTCAGCAGATAGCGATTAGTCCAGAAGAAGCCCGATGCAGCTCCAAGTACAAATCCGGCTATACCCAATTCCACAAAGCCTAATGACTTTACCAACATCATGGCAAACATCGACAATCCACTAACTAATATCCCTCCTGCATACAGCATCTTCACACTCACATGTCGTAACAAGAAACCATTCACAAATGAGGTAGTAATGATGCCAATGTACATGAAAAGCTGATAAAAAGCCACCGAAACCGGTTCACTGGTATGGCGCATCACATAAGCGCCCACGAAAATCTCAACTACAGGAAGCACCAGCGCATAAAGAAGATTAGTCATCAGCAAGACCCGTACATTAGAAGTTTGCTGTTTGAAGAACTGATACTCTCTTTTTAGTTTATTCATTATCTATCTTATTTATATTACGACTTTAATGAACGGAGAATCTCTGCAATAGACAACTCCGCCCCACAGATTACTTCATCACTGGCACCATAATAAAGCCTTATCTTATCTCCCTCTACCAAATGTCCGTTGGTGAAAACTACATTCCCGAAAAATCCGGTTTGTTCGTAAGGAGCAACAGGCTCCATGATAGGTTCTTTACTTCGGGCAATTACCTTTGAAGGATCATTTAAATCAAGTAGAAGAGCTCCCAGACAATAACGGTTTTGATAGTCCGCACCATGATAAATTTCCAACCACCCTTCCTCTGTACAAATAGGTGCCGCTCCTGCACCCACGCGGGCACAGTCCCAACTATCAGGACGGGTAGTTGCAATGCAACAGTGGTTGCCCCAATACAGTCGGTCGGGTGATTCGGCAAGCCAAATATAGTTGCCACCCAACTCTGGGCTACTCGGACGATGCAGTGCAAGATATTTTCCGTTCACTTTCTCTTCAAACAGCGCGCAATCTTTATTATGAGGAGGGAAAATCATGCCATAACGAGTATAGTTTTTCCAGTCATAAGTATGAATCAGCCCTACACCAACAGCTACAGAAGAGACTTCCGTAAACGTAAGATAATAACCATCGGCAGTAGTGGCCACCCGGCAATCTTCAATGCCAAAAGCCTCTAATGCTCCTTTACCAAAAATAGGAGGATAATCCGGCTCTTCCTTGAAGTGAATTCCGTCTTCACTCGACACCAGTCGGAGATAAGACATGGTAGTCAGATAATTCTGCCCTGCATATCCTATCACACGAGGATCAGAAGCATCCAGTTTCGGGTCATTCTCATCGAAAGAGAGCACTTCTATTTTTCCATCTTTATTATATACGGGAAAACTAATAACTCCCTGTTTCTGCACAGGCCGTTCGGCCACTCGCAGTAATAACCAAATTTTTCCGTCGAAACGGAACACGCCGGGATTCAGGAAACAGGTGATTTCCATACCTTCTATTCCTGGTTGTAAGTCGGAGGGTTTCAACAATGGGTTTTGATGAAATCGTTTTGCAATATCCATTTTCAGATTATTAAATATGTGTTGTTTTTATTTCTGGTGACAAAGCTACCCTGCACAACAACGTAAAAGGTGTACTATATTCTCAAAAGGGTATACAGGTGTTGTACAGCATATTTTTATCTTTGTTTTCTTATTTTTCCTCTCTATCTTTGCGACATGATTCTACGAAAACACTCATATTTCCGCTACATCTGCATCCTTATTTATTCATGCCTGATGCCTGTTTTATTACATTCCCAGAATGTAGTGAAACAGATTTCGAATGCAGACGGGTTATCCAATAATTCAGTGAATTGTTTTCTGGAAGATTCGGAACATACTCTCTGGGTAGGAACATGGGACGGGCTGAATGCCTACAACGGACGTAGCTTTAAAACCTATTCTTATAATAAAAAAAATGCAGGATCTATCAGTAATAATGTAATCTGGCAAATTATCGAGCAAAATGACTCTGTCTTGTGGGTATCTACCGACTATGGTGTCAACCGGTGGAAACGTTCCACACAGCAATTTACTCCTTATTATTTAGGTACGCAGAACAATCCGCCCAAACAAGAGAAATCATTCCTGCTGGGTATCACTTCCGGCAAATACATTATCTGCTATGTGAAGGAACAAGGTTTATTCTATTTTGACGACCGGAAACAGGACTTTGTTCCATTGAAGAATAATCTTCCTGATGACATCAAAAATTTCGTTATTGATTCCAAAGACCAAGTATTCTTCCTCACAGGACATGGACAATTATTACATTATCAACTATCTGTCCATAGCTCTAATCCAGAACTCTCGTTCAAAAAAGAAATCAAACAACCTGCTTCCATTTCCGGCATTTATCTTTCTCAAGATTATCTTATCATTAACGATGACCGGGCATTAACTGTTTCTTTGGACAACCGCATACTGAATAGCATAGATATTCCAGAAAATAAAACGGTTTCGCAAGTTATCTGCCACAAAGAGTATCTTCTCATCAGTTTTATCGAAGGGGGATGTATCAGGTATAATCTGGAAGATAATGCTTCAACGGAATTACCTCAATTACCAGCGAAAGCATCCATTTTCACCATCTACATCGGTTCACAGAATATACTCTGGGTAGGCACCGACGGGCAAGGAGTATTGGAAGTCTATGAACACAGTTCTCCATTCCACACCGTAAAAACTGATTATCCCGTACGTTGTTTTTGCGAAGAAGATAATGGTAATATACTCGTGGGAACCAAAGGAGAAGGAATTCTGCTGCTTGACAAACAGGAACGGCAGGTCGAACCTTATCTGTCAACCGGCAACGGATTGATTTCCAATTCTGTCTATACTATCCGAAAAAATATGTCCGGAGACATATTTATCGGAACCGAGGGAACGGGCATCAATTATATTCCACTTAATAGCAGTCAGGTAAAGAAGTTAAGCATTCCTGCTGAATATCCGACTTTCAAAGCTGTATACAGCATTCTGTTCACTCATAACGACTCACTATTATGGTTGGGCACTTCCGGCTATGGACTTATCAAACTAACCTTGCAAAGGGAAGGAAAAAGTTATAAAGTGACAGAAATGAAACAATATAAATCTCCCGGACCTTCCTCACCAAGTAATAATATCATTTATTCGGTCATTGCCGGGTATAATGAAAATGAACTTTGGCTAGGCACACGAGGTGGCGGAATCAATAAGTTCGATATCGCATCCGAATGCTTCCAACAAATTCATGAGATAGACTCTACTTTATCCCTAACCAACAATGATATACTCTATCTGACCAAAGGAGATTCTGCCAGCATTTGGATAGGCACCAGTTACGGCCTCAATCGATTATTTCCGGCAGACATTCCGCCATCTATTATGGAATATACAGATCACAACGGACTACCCAACAATACGATTCACGGTATTCTGAAAGATGAAAACGGTAATATCTGGGCAAGTACCAATCAAGGTATCTCTTTTATTAATCTATCTTCGGGAAAGATTACTAACTATTCTTCCAGAAACGGATTACAAAATGATGAATTTTCCGATGGAGCGATTTTTAAGGATAAAGCAGGATGGTTGTATTTCGGAGGAGTCAGTGGGCTGAATTATTTCGATGAGAACAAAATACGTTTACGGGACCATATTGCTACTCTAAGTTTGAATAGTCTAAAAATTAATAATACCAGCCAAAACATTTACGAGCGTATTTTTAATCATACGCTCCGGCTCGACTATGACGAACCTTACATTACATTAGGGTTCACAGCACACGACTTTATCAACAACGAGAACTGCGAATTTAGTTATCGGATTATTGACTTCGCCGATGAATGGATTTACAACGAAAACAACCCCAATATCGTCATCACCAAACTTCCTCCGGGGAAATATAAATTGGAAGTAAAATGTACCAATGGTGACCGTGTATGGAGCAATCAGATCTACTCTCTTCATCTGGATGTCGCCTATCCCTGGTGGCTAAGTACTACTGCCTTTATTATCTATTTTATTTTAATTGCTATTGCTATTTATATAACACAGTCTGTCATCAAGAATCGTATCCGACTGAATCGCCAGATTTTACTAGAACATATTGAAAAGCAAAATCAACAACGTATTCATGAATCGAAGTTGAACTTCTTTACGAACGTGGCACATGAGTTCTTCACTCCGCTAACACTGATATATGGTCCGGCACAGCATCTGCTGGAAAAAGCAGACCTTGACAGTTATACGAAAAGGTATATCTACATCATCAAGAACAATGCCGACCGGATGCAGAAACTCATCAACGAACTAATGGAGTTTCGGAAAGCAGAATCGGGACATACGGCTATCTATGCAGAGAAAGTAGATATCCAGCTACTCGTTGATTATGTGTCAGACAACTATACTGAAATTGCTGAAGAGAATAAAATAGACTTTAGTTTCAAAAGTAAAGAAGTGTCGTCTTTTACTACAGACCGGAATGCACTGGAGAAAATTATATTCAACTTATTATCTAACGCCTTCAAGTATACACCGTCCGGAGGATATATCCGGGCTGAAATAAGACAGAATGCCACTACCGGAACATTACATTTCCGTATACGCAACTCTGGTAAGGGATTGACTGAAAAGCAAACGAGCGAAATATTCAGTCGCTTTAAGATTTTCGAGAGCAGTAACCTGAAGCACGCCGGAAGTACCGGAGTGGGTCTGAACCTAACCAAAAGCCTGACTGAATTATTAGGTGGAGAAATCACTATAGAAAGTACTTTGGGAGAATATGTAGAATTCAATGTATCCCTGCCTCCTATGCACGTGAATTCCGAAAAAGAAAGTCAGCCTACAGAAGAAAAGACAGAGGTCAGTGAAATGCTTTTCATTCCTAAGCAGAAAGAAATTACCATACTGATTGTAGAAGACGAAAAGAATATCCGGGAACTGTTGAAAGATATTCTGCTTCCCTACTATCAGGTTCGCGAAGCTGCCGATGGAGAAGAGGCGCTGAAAGAAGTAGAACAAAAGCAACCGGACATCATTATCAGTGATGTATTAATGCCCAAACTAGATGGCATTACACTGACAGATATATTGAAGTCTGATGAACGGACAGCTCATATTCCGGTTATTCATATTTCTGCCAAAAACTCTATTGAAGACCAGATCAATGCCTATAATCACGGGACAGATTTGTATATCCCTAAACCTTTCCATCCAAGACATGTGTTGAGTGCGGTAGAGAATATGATTAATAAATACTCTCTGATGAAAGAGTATTTCAAATCCGGCCGTTCCTCTCTTATTGTAAGGGATGGGATCACCATGCACAAAGAGGATGAATTATTACTGAACAAGATTATCAAGTTCATTGAAGATAATATCGACGATGAATCCATGAATCCGGATTCTCTTGCAGACTTTATAGGAGTAAGTAAAGCAGGATTGTACCGCAAACTCAAAGAATTGACTGAAAAAACACCAAGCGAGTTTGTCCGTACCATTCGTTTAGAGTATGCCGCTAGCCTGCTAAAAACAACTAAGCTCACCGTTACCGAAATTATGTATAAATCAGGCTTCTCGAACAAGTCTTATTTCTACCGGGAGTTTGCGAAATTGTACAATACATCTCCCAAAGAATACAGAAGCGAACAAACAGAAGAAAAAGATGCTAAATAACCATTTAACAATAAAAAGACAATGAGAAAACTTTTGATTGTATTGGCGCTCTGTGGTGTGTCAATACTGAATGCGCAGCAACTAAATGTAGCCTCCTACAACGTACGAAACAGTAATCCCAACGATGCCAAAGCGGGAAATGGCTGGGAACAACGCTGCCCGGTACTTACCCAGTTAATCACTTTCCATGACTTCGATATTTTTGGAGCACAGGAAGTGAAACATAATCAACTGGAAGACATGCTCAACGCTCTGCCTGCGTACAACTACATAGGTGTAGGACGGGATGACGGCAAGACAAAAGGAGAATATGCTCCTATTTTCTATCGGAAAGATAAATTCAAGCTACTCAAGTCCGGCAACTTCTGGTTGTCGGAAGACACTACAAAGCCAAATAAAGGATGGGATGCTGCTTATACCCGCATCTGCACGTGGGGAGAATTCAAAGACAAAACCGGTAAGTTCAAATTCTGGTTCTTTAATCTGCACATGGATCATATCGGAGTGGTAGCCCGCCGAGAAAGTGCCAAACTGGTTATTAGCAAAATAAAGGAAATGTGCGGCAAAGATCCCGTTATACTGACAGGTGATTTCAATGTAGACCAAACCAGTGAAAGTTATCAGGTTCTTCATGAATCCGGAATATTATCAGATTCTTACGAGGTAGCTCAAATGAGATATGCGACTAATGGGACATGTACAGGCTGGAATCCGAATACATATACTCCGAACCGTATTGACCATATCTTCGTAACCCCCAATTTTACTGTAGAGAAATACGGTGTATTAACAGATACTTATCGCACCAAGAACGAAACTACTGGAAAGTATGAATCTCATATTCCTTCGGATCATTTCCCGGTAAAAGCGGTTCTGAAATTTCAGAAAAAACACTAATTAGAAAAAATCGTGAATGGTAGAGATTGTTTTTACCTCCGCCATTCACGATACTTCCCTAAAGTTTAAGGTTGTATTTCATAGTTTGTTGTATATATGCCCAATAAACAGGGAATACATGACTAGAGCTGTACTTCCCTCTATTTATGTCTCTGTCTACTATTTGGAGATAATCATAATCTGTTCATCAATACCCTTATCAGGCATGCGCACACTACATATACCAGTTTCTTTATCCCAACTCCATAGTATAGATTCCGTGTCATTCTCTAAATTTTCTTCCAATCGTTCCGGTTTTACCTTCTTTATCTTCTTTCCTTTAGCAGTTACCTCTTTCGGAGCTTTCGCAGAATAAATACGGAATAATAGATTTCTCGGACCGGGGACAGTGTAACCTTTTCCTTCACGGACAGAGACAGTCAATTCATATCCATTTGCCAAAGTATTACAAACAATCGGCGTTTTGACAAATTCATCGCGCTGATATCCTAAGTCTTCTCCTTCATCTTCGTAGAGAGTAAAGGTAGCCTGTGCACCTTCCTGTGCAGGGAAAACTTCAAAAGTTAGTGGGTATACCGGTTTCTCATGGGTGTAGTTCATCACCGGCATGGTGGGAATGATAGAACCTTGCTTCACAAACATAGGAACGGAGGACAAGGGAGCATCAACCGTAGTCCATTGCTCTCCGGTATAAACCGTCTTCTTGTTATTATAGTCAATCCATGTACCTTCGGGCAGATAGACATTTTTGGTACGAGCGCCTTTCTTCACCACAGGAGCTACCAGCAATTCACGACCGAACATAAATTGGGCATCCGTAGAAAATGTTTCCATATCCATTGGATATTCGAGAAACAGAGGGCGCATGATAGGCAATCCTGTATCATAAGCTTCGCGGGCATAAGTATAGATATAGGGCAATAAACGATATTTCAACTCGATAGCTGCCTTTGCGTTCTTTTCTGCTTCGGGACCGAAAAGCCACGGTTCCACCGGATTATCTCCCTCGTGGTGAATACGGCTCAAAGGATTGAATGCCCCGAACTGTATCCAACGGGTATAGAGTTCGGCCATAGCCGGATAATCTTCAATATCTCCACAGTAACCAGTAATGTCACAGGAAGAAAACGGTATCAGTCCTAAACCGGCGGAAAGCATTACGGGAATCTGATTGGCTAACTGTCCCCAGCCTTGCAACACATCATCTCCGTTCCCGCTATCGCCTGTCCAACCAAACGTATAACGTTGCAATCCGGCATAAGCAGCACGGGTCATTTGGAACACACGACGGTCCGGATTCCTCTTTTCAAATTGTTCTTTCACCACTTTATCCCAAGTCAATCCATAGACATTATGGATTTCATCGTGCATACCCAGATAGTGTTTCATGACGAGACGTTCCGTTTGCTCTTCGTTACTCCAGGCAGGTTCGCCCATGTCCGTCCAGAAGCCGGAGATACCGTCGTCAATCGGTTTCTGCTGATAGGTTCCCCACCAGTCGGCTACGGCAGGCAAAGTGAAATCCA
>ERZ839947.106-NODE-106-length-115611-cov-7.094993_pt1 | contig 115611 bp, 110 predicted proteins | sample MGYA00519908_ERZ839947 | MGnify/ENA primary metagenome ERZ839947 (study PRJEB31850, sample SAMEA3708857) | human gut metagenome | biome: human gut; feature: human-associated habitat; material: faeces | place: China | collected 2014 ... | reverse complement strand
CCGAGCCGTTGCACGATGCAACGGCACAAACAGCTGACTTTGCAGAGATGCAAAACCAACATAGCAAGCAACGCTAAACACCCATTTTCAAAAATTATATAGGTTTATCGACAGTCTGAGCAGGCGGAAAACCGCCTGCCTTAATAATCACAGAACATCACAGTTCATAATGCCGAAAACGGATATTTTTGCAAAATCGTTATCCGTACTGTCGCAGGCGGTTTCTTCCGAGCTTTCGCTACCGGTATCACCGCCGCCGAAAAGCCCCTGCAACGCTTCAAATATCGCAAACTTTATTTCATAATCACGGCTTTCTTCAACCCGCTTGCTCTGTTCTTCGGTAAAAAATTCACCCGATGCGGCAGGCAGGCACAGCGGCGGGAACATTACGCACCACCAGTTCCTACCCTCTGCATTTCCGATAAGCAGGCGGACGGCTGTGTATTCTCCTGCCGGTAAGGTTACATTTTCGTACTTTCTGGTGGTAAAATATGTTTTTGCGACCTCGCATTTTACATTGTAGCTGTAGCCTTTGGAATGTACAAATTCGTTAGCCTTTTCTTCGATTTCGGCTCTGCGTTCGTTTGCAACGGCTACCGATTGACTGAAGCTGTCACAGTTTCCGAATACATCCGAAAACGTTGAAAGCATATAGTCACGCAGATCGTATTTCAGCGTTTGGTCATCCTTACTGTCCGAGTTTGCCAGTATATGAAGCCTCAGCACTTCCTGCGGCTTTTCCTCACAATCCTCCGCAAATGCGGTAAAGGCTGTTATTACAATACATATTACCGCACCCAGTATCATAGCCTTGTCAAGAATATTACGTTTAAAAAAACCTGTCATAAGTACCTCCGTAGCGTTTAGCTTTGTGAGGTAATTATTGACAGGTTGGTTTCGTTTATTCGCAGATAAGACTTTATTTCAGATTTTCTATCTGACTTAACCACAGCGTTGCACAGGCATCGCTCGGCATTCTCCAGTCGCCTCTGGGTGACAGCGTTACCGATCCGACCTTAGGACCGTCGGGCAGGCACGAACGCTTGAACTGCTGTGAGAAGAAACGGCGGTAGAAGGTTTTCAGCCATTTCAGTATTGTTTCACGGTCATACGCACCGTCAAAAGCGTACAGCGCAAGCCTGAATACTTTTTCGGGGGTAAATCCCCATCTTATGCCGTTATACAGGAAGAAATCGTGCAGTTCATAAGGGCCTACAAGGTCTTCGGTTTTCTGCGATATTTCTCCGTTATGTGCAGGCAGAAGCTCGGGGCTTACAGGCGTATCAAGTATATCCTCAAGCGATTCTTTGAGCAGCTTGTTATCTGTCGTCTTGCTGTAGTAGCTGACAAGATGTTTGATAAGCGTCTTGGGTATTGAGCAGTTCACACCGTACATAGACATATGATCGCCGTTGTAGGTCGCCCAGCCGAGAGCAAGCTCGGACAGATCGCCCGTGCCTATTACAAGTCCGCCCGTCTGATTGGCGATGTTCATAAGCACCTTTGTACGTTCTCTTGCCTGACCGTTTTCAAATACTACCGATAGATCGTTTATATCGTGTCCGATGTCCAGAAAATGCTGTTTTACGCTGTCGGTTATGTCGATTTCACGCAGTGTGACGCCTATCGCCTCGCATATCTTCACAGCGTTTGATTTTGTGCGTTTTGTTGTGCCGAAGCACGGCATTGTCACCGCTACAATATCCGTCATAGGTCTGCCGAGCAGCTTCATGGCATTGGCGCATACAAGAAGTGCAAGCGTGCTGTCAAGTCCTCCCGAAATTCCTATAACGGCGGTTTTTGCGTAAGTATGGGCAAGGCGCTTTTTGAGTCCGTGTGCCTGCATCGAAAGAATAAGCTCGCATCTCTTGTCGGTCTCATCGGCAGAGTAGGGGATAAACGGTGTGCGTGATACAAAACGTGTTATCTTTGTATCGGTGAGCGGCATATCAAACCATATAGTTTCCGTATCGCATTTGTCATTTCTGAATGATGTGTTTTTTCTGCGTTCAAATGCCAGCTTGTTTACGTCTATCTCGCTGATAACATAATCGTTTGAGAAAAGCTCGCTTTCGACAAGCGTTGCACCGTTTTCGGCAATTATGTTATGCCCTGAGAATACAAGGTCCTGCGTGCTTTCGCCTTCTCCTGCGGAGCAGTAGATATAACCCGAAATAAGCCTTGCAGATTGATTTAAAACAAGCGAACGGCGGTATTCCGACTTTCCTATCATCTCGTTGCTTGCGGAAAGATTAAGAATGATATTTGCGCCTTCCTGTGCAAGATATGTCGAGGGAGGGCAGGGCGACCACAAATCTTCGCACAGCTCGATTCCGAAAGAAAAATCATGCATAGTGTTACAACAGAATATAAGTCCCGCACCGAAATACGCACTCAGCGAATCGTCGCATTCGCCGTCGGCATCCGTGTCAAAGCGGTTTAAAAAATATTCGCATTTACTGCCGTCCCAGGCGGTAAAGTGGCGCATCTCGTAAAATTCGTTGTAGTTCGGCAGGTACTGCTTAGGCACATAGCCCAGCACTTTTCCGTGATATGTCACAGCCGCACAGTTATACAGCTTGCTTTCAAACTGCATCGGCAGTCCGACTACAGTTATCATATCAAGCTCAGACAGTTCTTCCAGAATCGTTACGAGCGCATTCTTAGCACCGTCAAGGAGCGTTGTCTGGTAGAACAGATCCTGACAGGTGTAACCCGTGATGCACAGTTCCGGGAAAACTGCGAGCTTTACATCTTTTTTAGCAAGCTCCTTTGCCAGAGAGATTATCTGCTTTGCGTTGTGCTTGCAGTCGGCAACCTTAATCTCAGGTGTTGCCGCCGCTACTTTTATAAATCCGTCTTTCATATTGTTCTTTTCGGCTTAAGGCTTAAAATTCGTAATTGCCTGTCATTCCGCCGACCTTTCTTTCTATCCAGGTTAAAATATCGTCGAAAACTATTTCCTTCATAGTTTCGTTTACAAGCTCGTGACGTGCGCCGGGGTACAGCTTGATATCAACGTTGCAACCCTCGTCAATCAGCTTTGCGTATACGTTTCTTACGCCCTTGCCGTATCCGCCGACAGGGTCTGCCGTTCCTGCCATGAATATAACAGGCAGCTTTTTCGGCACCTTTTCAGCCCACTGCTGACTTGATACTCTGCGAAGAAGGGTAGTAAGGTCAACAAATCCGCTTGCCGTAAACACAAAATTGCTCTTTTCATCGTCGATATACTTTTTTACAACATCTCTGTCATGAGTGAGCCAGTCATAGATAGTCTGACGATCTTTGATTTTGTCGTTATACACTCCGAAAATGAGAGTGTTCAGCTTATCACTGCGGAAACGTTCGCCCTTCAAGGAAACAACGGAGCGTGTAGCCCTTACTCCTATTTCGGAAAGTGCCTTGTCATCGCCCGTACCCATAATTACGGCGCAGGTAAGCTCGTTAGGAAAGCGTGTGAGATACAGCCTTGCAACAAAACTGCCCATACTGTGACCTATAAGAATATACGGCAGTGCAGGGTACTTCTTTTTCATTATCATCGTCATTCGGTGCAGATCGTTTACAAGGTGGCTCCAGCCGTCCTTTTCGGCGAAAAAGCCGAGATCATCGTTTGATCTGACGCTGTTTCCGTGACCGAGATGGTCGTTACCGCAGACGATATATCCGTGTGAGGTAAGAAAATCCGCAAAGTGTTCATAACGCTCAATATATTCACACATACCGTGCGAAATCTGAATGATGCCTTTATATCCCACGTTCATAGGAAGAACCGGAACATAGATGTAATATGCACAGTTATCAGTGCCGTTCGAGGATTCAAAAGTGCCTGTGAGCTTTTCGTATGCCATAGCGTACCTTCTCCTTTCGCAAGACGCATCAAATATTTCTTTATACTTATTATAACAAACACAGCCATAAAATACAAGTAAAACGGGGAAAAAGGGGCGTGGTGGAGATAGATAAAACTATAATCGTACTTTTTCCGGTAAAACTCCGAACGTATTTTTCTTATTGCGGCTGATATTAACAAACATATTTATATCGCAGTGCAATGCAAAAAAACTGACTTTATTGCCTAAAATATTTGACATTTCGCCAAAATATGTTATAATATATACAAAATCATTTCAACTTACCATAAGAAAAGAGGTATCCTGTTATGGGTAAGAAAATACATGCACGAGATCTCAGAGAACAAAGAAAGACCGATAGAACGGAAAAATTTGCAGATCAGAACAAAAAACGTGAAGCAGAGAGGGCAGTTCAGAAAAAAGACGCAGCCGTTTCTGTAAAATCAGTTTCTTCTGTTTCATCAAAAAAAGACAATGTAACAAAATCTATGGCTAAAGCCGCAGGCGTGAAGTCGGTTTTTGCTGTAGGAAATACTGTTTATATGACTTCATTCGGCAGAGGAAACGATGCTGTACTTGAGCAGAAAATAGTCGATACATCGCATGAGCCGCTGAATATTGACGATCCGGCATATCAGTTGAACGTTGTCACAATGAACGGTTATTCGGTTACCGGTCACAGAGGTGAAACGGTATCTGCCGTAACAGATAATCCGTTGCGCCGTTTTAACGGAGGAAAGAAAGATGAACCGGAACAGTCTGTGCCTACGGATATGCTGTGCCTGAAACCGACTCTTGAAAAGAAATTCTTCGGCAAAGAATTCAATGATAATATACATATCCAGCTTATTTACAATATTCTTGACATTGAAAAAATACTGGCGGTTTATTCGACAAACGCTGTTTATGCCTTGAATAACACGATTGCCGACGAAAACAACGAAAACTGGGACCTTTTTGCAAATTTTAGTACCGATAATACATATGATGAGCTAAACGCAATTGCAACATACAAAAAAAGCGCTGACGACGTAAGCACTGACGACGAAAAGAGAAGAGAAGCCGAAAAAAAGAAAAGAGAAGCAAAAATAGCCGAAAAAATCCTGGCTGATTATGAAAAATTCAGAAAGAATAACAGGTTGGCTTATTTTATTGATTCAAACAGATTCGAGTACCTTGTGCGGTACGGAAATCCCAAGAAAATCCGTGAAACGGCAAAATGCGAGCCTGCTGTACGGTTTGTGCTGAATGAGATCCCGGACGCACAGATTGAAAGATATTATAAGGCTTACTATCCCGATGAAAAATCATTGTGCTTAGCAAATATGCAACGTGATAAACTGGCAGGTGTGATAGCTGATATTAAGTTTGATGATTTTTCGGATGCCGGCAGTTATCAGAAGGCAAACGCCACATCAACAAGAAGAACGTCTGAAGCTGAAATCAAGCGCAAGAATCAGGCTATAATCCGTCTTTATCTTACTGTTATGTACATTATGCTGAAGAACCTCGTAAATGTCAACGCAAGATACGTTATCGCTTTCCATTGCCTTGAAAGGGATGCAAAGCTGTATAGCGAAAGCGTATTGAAGGTCGGTAATACAAATGAAGAAAGCAGATTGCAGACCGGTAATACAAATGAAGAAAAAAATAAGGTAAAACTCACAAACCTTACAAATCTTACAATGGCTGTAATGGGAGTCAAGCTCGAAAACGGAACCATAAAAACGGAATTTGACAAGAGCCTTGCAGAAAATGCCGCAAACAGATATCTCAGAAATGCACGCTGGTATAAGCTGATACTGGATAATTTAAAGAAGTCGGAAAGAGCGGTTGTCACCGAGTTCAGAAATACTGTGTGCCATCTGAATGCGATAAGGAATATCAATATCAATATCAAGGAAGTAAAAGAGGTCGAGAACTACTTTGCTCTGTACCACTACCTCATTCAGAAACATCTCGAAAATCGTTTTGCCGATAAAAAAGTAGAAAGAGACACCGGCGATTTTATAAGCAAGCTCGAAGAACACAAGACTTACTGCAAGGACTTTGTAAAAGCATATTGCACGCCTTTCGGATATAACCTTGTGAGATATAAAAACCTTACGATAGACGGGCTGTTTGATAAGAATTACCCCGGAAAAGACGATTCTGACAAACAGAAATAATATTAATATGTAAATCGGTGCGCAAGGGTGATTTTATGAATAAATCTATTGACATTTGTACAAAAGTGATATATAATATAGATAATTCAAAATCACCTTTGTGTATTTTGAGGAACTACACCCGTGCAAAATTGCAGGGGTCTAAAACTGGGCTTTACACTTGCAATAAGTGTATTAAGAACTACACCCGTGCAAAATTGCAGGGGTCTAAAACCATATACATATTGGCAAGAACTTCGTAGCGAACTACACCCGTGCAAAATTGCAGGGGTCTAAAACACGCAGTGACGAAGACAAAATTTTTGTTTTGAACTACACCTGTGCAAAATTGCATAGGTCTAAAACAAAGCACTTCTAGCTATAAAATCTATATTTGGAACTACACCTGTGCTAAATTGCATAGGTCTAAAACAGAATATTTGACTTTTCAGTAGCTAATCTAGAACTACACCTGTGCTGAATTGCATAGGTCTAAAACATGAGACTTCTCGTTCACTTCTCAAAGAAGGAACTACACCTGTGCTAAATTGCATAGGTCTAAAACTTTCCACCTGCTACATCGTTATTGGAACTGAACTACACCTGTGCTAAATTGCATAGGTGTAGTTTTTTACGCAAAAAAAGCCGTACCCTTTGCACTTTTGCATCGGGTACGGCTTGTTACTCTTATATTAAATTGTATCAAAATGAAAAAACTCCCGGAGAAAATTCCCCGGGAGTTGCTATATATATCAGAACATTGTGTTATTTACTTCTGCGACAAGGTTAAGACCGCCTCTTGAGTCACTGCAGGTTGCCGCCGCTTCACAGATGTAACGGTGATCGCCCTTAAGAGCGATTTTATAGTGACCGGTATGTTCTATAATCTCGATACCGACATCTCTGAGCGCCTTTGTTATCTTAGCTGTTGAGAAGTTCTTGTAACCGTCAAGAGTATTTCTGATGATCGTTCTGTATTTTTCCGGCGTGCCGTCGGCGTGATTTGCCTCTAAGACCGAGAGGATAATATCAGCTCTGCGGCTGTCAGGAACGGTGGACTTTGCAAGGTACTCCTTAAGAATGTCGATGATGATTTCATACTGCTCGTTATTGTATAAATCTGTTTCGTTTCCACGCATAAGGAGCGGAACTCCTTGTACAAAAAAACGTTCGTTTTCCTGCCTGAGCCTTGCGTTCTCGGCAATAAGCATATTATTTTCATAGCTGAGCTTGTCCCTTAACTCTGCCGCTTCAGCCATCTTTGATTCAAGCTCTGAGTACATTTCGCCCAGTATCTCATTATCGGAAGAAACACTGCTGTACTTACGAAGGAGGTTTCTGTTATTTATATCGGTTCTTTCGTTCTGAATACCGTCCCACGTTTCCAGCTTTCTGTATTCTCTGCTGTTAAGATAGTTTTCAACGCAGCACTGAATATCTCTGTGGAAGGGATAATTGTCAAATGCTGTCGGAGCCATGTTTCTGTGAGGGTAGAATACATAGATAGGTTCAGGGTACTTGTCGGCAATGCAATCATTATGATCGCTTACGACCAACGCAAGCCCGGACAGCTTTGCGGCGAGCCTGTCGGCGTTAAGCTCTGAGCGTGAAGAAAGATATACCATAGGTAAAGAGAATCTGTCAGACGAGGATATTGCACTGAGAACAGTTTCTCTGTCGTCAATGCAAATAGCCTTGTTGCTGATAGGGATACCCATACTCTTGTCGGCATAGCCGTTGTCGATGATCTGTGTTACGATGAGCGGAGCAAAGGCATAAGCCGAAGGGTTGTGTGTATCCTCGCTGACGGTTCTGTTCACATATACGGAAAGGACGCTTTCGGCATAGTTGAACACAACATCTGTGTTCCACATACCGCCGTTGTTATCAATATGTATTCTTGCGGCAATTACATTTTCTTCTTCGAGATCTGTCACTTCAAGAAAGTTATTGTCATCGCCGGCAATAAACGAAAACGAATCCGTTTCAATATCTTCGATAGGATTTGACCCTTTTTTGTTCCACTCGATAATTCTGTCAACGAAACACTTCTTATCGAATGCGGGAATAACTCTGAATCTGGTTGAATAGATAAGCATATTTGTTTTTGTATGATACAGTCCGACTGCACCATACGCTCCTTCCTCATTTTTTAACGTTGCCTTTTCTGAAATAGGTCTGACTCTTAGCAAAACAATACCTGCTGTGAATGATAATTGCCGATACCGGCGGATATGCCTTATTCGTTTGCGAAAAGCAGGCTGTTAAAGTTCGAAAATAATATCAAGGATCTCTCCGATTTCCTTAAAGAAGCATTCTGTCATTGTTTTCACCTCCGTATTCCTTATTCGTTTGTGAAAAGCAGGCTGTTAAAGCTCGAAAATAATATCAAGGATTTCTCCGATTTCCTTAAAGAAGCATTCTGTCATTGGTTTCACCTCCGTATGAATTCAAAGAATTCCGTATGCCAAAATTCTGTTTTGCATATTATGATGTTTGTTCGGGATTGCCGTTTGATTGATAATCAAAGGCTTTTCCTTACCGTAATTACATTTTATCATATTCAATTCGAAATTGCTAATAAAAAACTGTACCCAAAAATACAGTTTATGATTTTCGAAAATTTACAACGAAATAAACAGCTGCTATTATACGCAGATAAACAAAACAGCGCCGTGACTGAATGTGTCATTCGGTCACGGCACTGCTTTATTTAAATACAATGTTTTTTCTTTTCAAGCAGATACACGGTAAACGAAACAGCCTTTTTCTCTGTGGCATATTCAAGCAATTCATCGATATTGTTCTTTTTGATAACTCCGAATTGCTCCAAGTCAAGCACCAGCTTCATATCATCTGCATCAATGCAGAGCTTTACCGCATTTTTGCAAAGCGTAATAACTATTTCAGATTCAAAGATTTTCTGATAGCTCTGCTGTAATGAGCATCTTTTCTGCTTTTGTCATACCGTAATTATATCACAAAATCAGTACATTAAACCGTACAGAAATCACAGCTTCAGGCTGTCCAACACATTCTTACCTTTTTTGAAATGACTTTCCTTGTACTCAAGCAAATATGCGGTAAACGAAACAGCCTTTTCTCTGTGGCATATTAAAGTAATTCATCAATATTATTGTTAATTATAGCACTTTTCGTCGATTTTTGCAAATTTGATACAGTATTTTTCTGATTATTTAAGAAAGTTGTTGAAATTTACTAAATGATGTGCTATTATAACAATAGTAAGAGAATAGTTGATTCATACAGTAAAAACGTAATTCGAGAAGCAAAATACGGTTATCAAAGTTTATCAAAATTTGTTCAAAATGAAATTAACAAAGATGTTTGGATATTAAATAATACTTCCGTAAAAAGTATTGAATGGCATTTTTATTGGAGTAAAGTTGCACAAACCGGTGGTCCATATGGTCCGTTGTTAAAAGACCTAACTAACCGTGGAATAGGTAGAGTTGATTTGTCAGAACAAAATCTGTGAATTTTTTATGGAATACTGTATTCTCGATTCTGCAGAACCCCAAAATCAAGGAATAACCACTCTGAGAGTTGCGGATAAAGCAACACATCCCGATATAATGTTAGAGGTAGATCTGGACGTTCCGGTAGAATGCGGAATTTATGTTGTTAAGTAAACTGTTCCGGCAAAACAATAACATATGACAAAATAGGAAATCCGCTGACTTACCGTGACTCGCTGTCGTTTACCTGGAAGAACGGCAGACAGCTTGCCTCTTTACAAAACGGCAGCAGTGTGATAAACTATACATACAATGCCGACGGAGTAAGAATAGGAAAAAGCGGCTCAAGAGCCGGAACTTTTATAGTTTCAGGTACACAGATACTGCGTGAAATAAACAGTGTAGCGACCATAGATTATCTCTATGACGAGAACGGTTCACCTGTAGGACTTACTTACAAGGGAAAAACATATTATTACCGCAAAAATCTTCAAGGGGATATAATAAATATAACCGACAGCACAGGAGCAAAGGTAGTAACATACACCTACAATGCCTGGGGCAAGATTATGTCAATGACAGGCAATATGGAGCTTGCAGTAAACAACCCGTTCAGATACAGAGGATATTACTATGATGTTGAGAGCGGATTGTATTATCTCAACAGCAGGTATTATGACCCTCAGACGGGTAGGTTTATTAATGCGGATGATACAGATACACTCTTATATTCTTTAAGTGAATTAACTGACAAAAATCTTTTTGCGTATTGCGATAATAATCCAATTATGCATGATGATAAAAATGGCGATTTCTGGAATTTTGTTGTAGGCGCAGTGGGAGGTTTAATTGTTGGTGGAATCGTACAAATTGCCAGTAATTTAATTTCAGGAAATAACTGGTCAGATGGACTTGCAACAGCAGCTATTACAGGAGCCGCAAGTGGATTGTTAGCAGCGAGCGGAGCTGGTTTAGCTCTATCAATTACAGGAAATGCGGCGATATCTTCGCTTGGAAATGCTGCAAATCAAATTAAAAATAAAGGAATCAAAAACTTTGATTTTGGAGATATGATAATTGATGGTTTGATTGGTGGCGTCGCAGGTGCTGTTGGAGGTCGTGGAATGGGAAAAAGTGCAAATATTAGAAAATTGAATAATAATCTTACAAAGAAAGTTTTTTCCCGTTCGTCAAAAATTGCCAAAAAAGGAGTAAGGTATTATGTTTCGCAAACTAGAACTATATATAAAACCAACCTGCGTAACCCTTTGATATACTCAGGGTGTACATCTATAATAGGATACGGAATGAAGTCATATTGTCAGAGGAAACGATAAATGCAAAAAATTTTAGAACCCATTTTAGTTACGATAATTTTTGTCGGCTCATACATTCTAAATAATTCTTGCTTTGACACCTGTCTTTCCGATGATGTCGAGTTTAATTACGGAAAACACAAAAAGCGCAAAATATATAAAGAAACCCATGGCTTTTGGAGAAAGTTTTTCTTCATAGATATAAGAAAAATGGTAAGCCGATGGCATTACGTCCTGTTTATTGTAAATTTTGTCGCTTTTGTTCTTATGCTTATTTTGGTAAATATTTATGTATTGAGCGAAGAAAATGTATCCAGATGGTTGTTTCTTATTTGTGGCGGAGTTTACTTTCTGTCGTCTGTTCCAGTAGTATTTGCAAGATGGGGGCTTTACAGAGGGAACGTTGTCAGAAGTCGCAAAGAGTACAGGAAGAATAATCGGAAGTGATTACATTTCTTGATGAGTTGTGTGTAATCGTAGTTCTTTAGCGTTATCAAAAACAAGGCATTGATTTCAAACTTACAATGCCGAATAAGCATATATACGACAGATAGTATGAAGCTTGCGTCAAATTCGTTTCATAAAAGAAATATTCAAATATGGAGGAGATAACCTGTGAGTAATCACTGTACAATTTATGCAGAGATGCACCTGATTTTTGATAATGATTTTGATGTGCACTCGATCACAAAGCAATTAGGAATTGCTCCGACAGAATGTAAATTGCGTGATGAAACACGAATGTCACCTTTGACAAATAAACCTATTGAGGGCTTTTGGACGCTGAAAACAGAGGAAAAAGAAGAAAGGGACTTGGGCGTTGTACTGAATGAGTTAATTGAAAATATATCCGCTAAATTACCGGATATCAAAAAAATCTGTGATGAAAACGGAGGGATAGTTGTTTTCGATATCATCCCATTTTTGATGGCGATAGTAAACCTGCATTGTATTTTGAAAGAGATTTTCTTGATATTGTAAATTATTTAAATGCTACCATTCAAATAGATTTATATATGAGGTGAATTCGAAGTAGTATGATGAGTGATACAGCGTCTTATAGGCAGGCGTTATTACTGAATTTAAAAAGGAGAAAAATAAATGATAATCAAAATAATTGTTCTAATGTTGCTTTGTGCTGTTATTGCATTCCGGAAGCACTTTAAAAAACGTGCTTTATTTGTAATTGTTTTGATTGTGGCTATTTGCGCAAACATTTTTATTCCGGCTTTTGAATTTTTTGTTCGTTCAGAGCCACAGAATGACAGAATATTGGATTATATCAGTCAAATCAATTGGCATGACAGCGACTTGTTAAAATCAAAAGGTTTTGACTGTGACGGTGAAACAGGTACATACACAGATGATGATAAATTCAGCATTCACGTTGCTGATGCGACTTCTTATGATAAAGCAGAAATTGTTTCGGAATATAAAAATATTCATTATGAGTATTTTTCGTACTTGTCGGATACTCTCCTGATTCCGCAGTTGCGTAAGAGCTATTCGGTCATAGTAAATGATAAGGTTGTTGAGATCAATTATAAAGACTGCCTTAGCAAGCCGGGCATAATGGATAAGCTGGAAGGAATATTCGGTGCAGCTGCGTAACCACATAACCGATAATGCCGCACTTTTTAAAATCATAAAACAGAAATTAAATCACGACGATAGAAAAACCGGCTATCGCCGTGATTTTCTTTTTCTGATAGCGAAAATACAAAGCTGTGCCGACGGGTACGGCTTTGTATCAAGATTCTTTGAACATAAAAACACCCCATCGCAAATAAATGCAATGGGGCTTTCTATCTGGAGCTAATACCCGGATTCGAACCGGGGACCTCATCCTTACCAAGGATGTGCTCTGCCGACTGAGCCATATTAGCAAACTCCTGACGGTTATTAATTATATCATACCATATCGACTTTGTCAAGGAAAATTTTCGAATTTTTAACTTCGATATACCGTAGCGATATTATCAACGGTCAATATGCCGTAAAAATCAAACAAACCGCATTGTTGTGCGGTTTGTAGCTGGTACGGGTAACAGGACTTGAACCTGCACGCTTTCGCACCAGAACCTAAATCTGGCGTGTCTGCCAATTCCACCATACCCGTATATAAAAACGACGCTGAAAAACTCAGCGTCGTGTGGCGGAAAGAGAGGGATTCGAACCCTCGAACGGGTATTAGCCGTTACACGATTTCCAATCGTGCGCCTTAGACCAGCTCAGCCATCTTTCCACGACTTTAATATTTTATCATATCCCAGAAGAATTGTCAAGAACTTTTTTCAAATGTTTTCTTATTCCTTTACGCATTGGTACTAATTTTGAAAAAAATTGTGTCCAAGCCTCTTGACAAACACAATATGTTGTGGTACAATTGAGAAAACAACGAAATGTACTTACTGCTTTTATATACAGTAAATTGAAAGGAAGATTGTTATGGTAAAAGTAAATGTAAAAAACGGCACACTCGATCAGAAAGAGATTGACGCTTACGTTCAGTATGCTATCGAAGCTAACCCCGGAAAACTGGTCACCGAGCTTGATATAGACATTGACGGAGATTTTGCCAATCTCACATATCATTTCGGCGAGATACCCTTTGACCGCATACGCCGTATCACAGGTTACCTTGTAGGTACGCTTGACAGATTCAATAATGCGAAAAAGGCTGAGGTTGAAGACAGAGTAAAGCACAGCATAGCGCCCGATGTCGAAGACGATATTTATGTTACGGCATAATTTGTGATTGCCTGTAATCCGACAGAATAAAAAACGTTATTCCGTCCATACTTTTATTGGAAAATGAAAGTATGGGCGGTGTTTTTTTGTATTACAACAAGGTTGAAATAAGCGGTGTCAACACAGCGAAGCTTAAGGTCCTCAAGGAGTCGGAAAAAACCGAATTGCTAAGGCAAATGCGCAGCGGCGACCCGACAGCCAGAGAGAAGCTGATAAACGGGAATCTGCGTCTTGTTCTCAGCGTGATACAGCGTTTTTCGGGCAGAGGAGAAAACCCCGACGATCTTTTTCAGGTCGGATGTATCGGCCTGATGAAAGCTATCGACAATTTTTCAACTGATTTTAACGTCAGATTCAGCACTTATGCCGTGCCTATGATAATGGGCGAATTGCGGCGTTACCTGAGGGACTCAGGCTCAATCCGTGTCAGCCGTTCAATGCGTGATCTGGCTTATAAAGCTATGCAGGCAAGAGAAAAACTTACCAATGACAATTCTAAAGAGCCTACAATTGAGCAGATAGCCAAAGAAATAGACGCAAAACGTGAGGATGTGGTAATAGCGCTTGAGGCTGTCAGCGACCCTATTTCGCTTTACGAACCGGTGTTTTCGGAGTCGGGCGATACCATATATATGATGGATCAGATAGGCGATAATAACGATGACAGAAACTGGCTCGATGAAATAGCATTGAAAGAGGCGATAATCGGGCTTGACGACAGAGAGAAGAATATTCTCAAGCTGCGTTTTTTCAGAGGCAAAACTCAGGTGGAAGTCGCACAGGAAATAGGGATTAGTCAGGCACAGGTATCACGGCTTGAAAAAGGCGCTCTCGGTAAGATAAAAAAGGCGTTATAACTTTGCAATCACATATTTCTGCTTGACTTATACAGTATATTGTGGTATACTTACTGTTAATATTAAATTAAGGATAATAGTAGAAATATGAAACGCTTTCTTTTACTCATGCCGGTGATGATTCAGCCATATATTTTACTGTTTGCTCTCTACTCCATATTTATAAATCAATATATTGTAGAGCGTTTTTTCGGCGGTAATGGGCTTTGGCTGTTATTTGTGATATTTGTGACAATTGTCATTTCGTTTATATGCACGCTTGTGTATATGCCGCTTTGCCTTGCAAAGGGGTGGGGAGCAAGACAGACAGCCTTTTTCAATATGCTTATAAAGCTTGTTCAGATACCGGCATATCTTGCTATATTTGTGCTTGGCGTATTATTTTTCCTTACAATTTTCACTTACGCTTTTTCTGTTTTTTTCGTGCTGTTCGATTGTATAACGATATTCCTTACAGGACTTGTCGGATTAACGGCAAATCTCAGGGTTTATAAGGAACGTAAGTGTTCCGGAAGCTTTGCGGCTTTGAATTCTGTATGTCAGTTTATTTTTTGTATAGATGTTATAAGCGCTGTTGTTGTTTATATATATTCAAGAAAAGAGCCTGTGCAGTGAAATTATATTGAATAAAATGCTATAATTCAGTGTGTTGACTTGTTGTGGTCGGCACACTTTTTTATGTTGCCAAAAAATGCTGATTATAACTATTGAAATTCGCAGAATAAAGCAATATAGGCATACAGCAAATGAGTTTTATATAAAGAAGGTTATTTCCAGGCAACAAAAGCGCGCTTTTTTGAAAAAACATACTTTTTCTATAAACTGAAGATGGATCAGATATGCGACAACAACGATGACAGAAACCGGCTCGATGAAATAGCATTGAAAGAGGCGATAATCGGGCTTGACTACAGAGAGAAGAATATTCTTTAGCTGCGTTTTTTCAGAGGCAAAACTCAGGCGGAAGTCGCACAGAAAATAGGGATAAGTCAGGCGCAGGTGTCACGGCTTGAAAAAGGCGCTCTCAGGAAAATAAAAAAAGCATTATGATAAAGCGGTGTCAATCTCTGTAGGTTGACACCGCTGTTATGCTTGTATGACAATTATGGAAAAAATCCGCCAATTATGTCATTTTTGTTGACAAAAAAACTCTTATGTACTATAATTATATATTAATGTAAACTGATAAGAATAAATCGTATTAAGGCAGTGGAAAGATGAGTAATATCCGTATTTTTGTATCGCACAGGATAGATATTGACAGCGAAACAGTAGACACTCCCGTTTACTTTCCGGTCAGATGCGGTGCGGTCTATGATGAAAGTAACAGTGAGATTCAGGGCGATGACACGGGCGACAATATTTCAAAGCTCCGTATGTCGTTTTGTGAGTTTACCGTTCAGTATTGGGCGTGGAAGAACGTTGATGCCGATTATTACGGACTCTGCCATTACCGTCGTTATCTTTCCTTTTCCGATAAGCACTATAATAATACAGCCTTCAATATGGTGCGTGAGCTGAGGCTTACAGCACATGAAAAAAAGAAATATCATCTTGATGATACCAAAAAAATCAACAGCGTTGTTCAAAAATTCGATATGATAATTCCCGTGGTTGCAAAAGCGTCCGAGATGAGTTATAACAGGGCAGAAGTCAAAACGCTTCGGGAAATGTGGGAAAGCTATAACGGAGTTTATTTTGAGCAGGGAATAATAGATAATATGTTCTCCCTTATCAAAGAGCTTTCGCCCGAATATTATAATTCCGCCTGCGAATATTTTTCCGGTGAATATCACAGAGCATTCAATTGCTACATAATGAAAAAAGAACTGTTTGTCCGTATGTGCGAGTTCCAGTTTCCTATAATGAACAGGATAATGGAAATAACCGATTGCAAAACTTATGAACGTGCTCCCGGATACATTGGGGAAATGCTTAACGGAATTTTTATACATTATATGCTGACGGTTGAAAACAGGTCGGCTAAGGAAACCCAGCTTGTGTTTTTTGTAAATACGGAAAAGATAAATTCCGCAAAAGAGTATTATAAGTACAGGATTCATGCCGTTGCCGATAAAGCAGTACGGAGCGTTGCCGACAAGATATTCCCGATGTACTCGCCCCGACGTGAAAAGGTTAAAAAGCTGTTAAGACTAAAATAGCGCTTTAATAATTTAGCTAATGATTTAGTTAAAGAGGTGCGTGTTTTTAGCTGGTTTTTTGTAAAAAATTAACCAACTGAATCTGTTCGCATTGACAAAAATGCTTTTTGTGTTATAATTATTTTGATATTAGTATGAAAAATGCCCGAGTTTTGACATTTTTCAACACCATCAGGAAATGAAAGGATAAATAGCAATGAAAGTATTAGGAATAATTCCCGCAAGATACAAGTCGAGCCGTTTCCCCGGTAAGCCCCTTGCGGATATATGCGGAAAGCCGATGATATGGTGGGTATACAACAGAGCCATAAAAGCCGAAACTCTGACAGAGGTGTATGTTGCCACCGATGATGAACGCATTTACAATGCCTGCAAGGAAAACGACATTAATGTAATAATGACTTCCGATACTCACAAGACAGGAACAGACCGAATAGGTGAGGTCGCAAGAAAAATTCCTGCGGATTTATATGTCAATATACAGGGCGATGAGCCTATGATTGAGCCGGAAACAATAAACAAGGCAGTATATCCTTTCTTCGAAAATCCCGATTTGCAGATCACAAATCTTATGACTAAGATAAAGGATCCTGTTGATGTTGTAAACTTCACAGTACCTAAGGTTATAACGAACGCTGACAATATAGGCGTATATCTTACCAGAAGCACCGCTCCTTATCCTAAGGGAAGCATAGACTACAGCTATTACAAGCAGGTGTGCGTATACGGCTTCAAGCCTGAGGCACTTCAGTTCTATTGCTCTTCTCCCAGAGGAAAAATAGAATCCATAGAGGATATTGAGATTCTCAGATTTATCGAAGCAGGCTACAGAGTTCAGTACATAGAGGTCGATTCCGAAACAGTAGCCGTTGATACACAGAACGATCTTGAAAAGGTCAACAGACTGATAGCGGCAAAGCTCGAACAGGAAAAGAATTAATTATTACAGGTGGGTATGAAAAGAATACGGATACTTGATTGTACTCTGCGTGACGGCGGATACATAAATAACTGGAAGTTCGGTTATGAAAACATAAAAGACACAGTACGGCGTCTTATACAGGCCGGTATTGATATAATAGAGGCGGGTTATTTATCGTCAAAGGGAGATTTTTCTGCGGATGAGTCGCAGTATTCTTCGGTTGACGCTATAAAAAGAATCCTTCCTGCCGACAGGAAAAATACTCTGATCGCCGTAATGATAAACTGTGGCGATTATGATGCAGAGCTGTTGCCGCAGTATGACGGTACAGGACCAGACTGCATAAGGGTTTGCTTCCATAAGTCGCAGGCATTGCAGGCGGTTGAGCTTTGCAGAAAAATCAAGGAAAAGGGCTATAAGGTGTATTTCCAGCCTATGGTAGCTCTCAGCTATTCCGATGCCGAGTACCTCGGCCTTATAGGTATGGCAAACAAATTCCGTCCCGACGGTTTTTATATCGTTGATTCGCACGGCTCTATGAAACAGAAGGATGTTGCACGTTTCTTTTACCTTATAGAGAACAATCTCGATAAGGAGATAGCTGTCGGATTCCATTCCCATAACAACCTTCAGCTTTCGTATTCAAACGCTCAGTATTTAACCGCTTTGCATACCGATCATAATCTGATAATAGACAGCAGTATTATGGGTATGGGCAGAGGTGCGGGAAACCTCAATACCGAGCTTTTTGTGGAATATCTGAACGAAACCGCAGGTGCCGATTACAGCACAGAGCCTATTCTCTGTTCTATCGACAACACCATAGCTCCTATTTATATGACTACGGCGTGGGGCTATTCCTTATCGGGTTATTTGTCCGCAAAATACAGATGCCATCAGAATTATGCCAGATTTCTCAGTAACAAAAACACCCTCACATTCGAAGGTATGAATGCTATTTTCTCGAAAATAGAGCCTGAAAAGCGTGACAATTATGACCGTGAATATATAGATAAGCTGTATACTGCTCATATGTCGTTAAACGGCGAAAAAACACCTGAAATAAATCTCGGCAGACTTTTCGAAGGACGTAATGTTGTTATTATCGCACCGGGCAGGACAACATCGGTAGAATCTGAAAGACAGAAGGTTTTTGATAAGGTCAAAGCCACCGATGCAATCGTGATTTCCGTAAACCACTGCCCCGAATGGATTAAATGCGATTATGTGTTTGTAAGCAATATAAGACGTTATGAAAAGCTAAGCGGAATAGAAACCGACAAGCTGATAATCACATCTAATATTAATGCACAAGCGGGCTACACAGTAGGATACGAGCCTTTGCTGTGTTCTATAGAAGCTGTTCGTGACAATGTTACACTTATGCTTATAGCACTGCTTATAAGATCCGGAGCAAGCTCCGTTTATCTTGCCGGAGTTGACGGATATTCATTCAAGGACCGCAACTTTGCGTATAGAGATATGGAAACGTATGAAGACGAGCAGGTAGCCAAAGAGCAGAACAGCGGTATATCAGCCGCAATCGCTCAGCTTTCACAACGGATACCCGTTTCATTTATAACAAAATCACTTCTTGAAAGAGAGGAAAACCGTTCATAATGAAGGTAGTTTCTTTTGGAGAAATAATGCTCAGACTATCGCCCGACGGATATTACAAATTGTTTCAGAAGCCGGAGCTTAATACATCGTTTTGCGGTGCTGAAGCTAATGTAGCCGTTGCCCTCAGTAATTTCGGAGATGATGCTGAATTTGTGACCGCACTTCCCGATAATGATATAGGCAGAGCGGCTTGCAGAGAGCTTATGAGATATGGCGTAAAGACGGATAATATAGTTTATACGGGCGACAGGCTCGGGATATTTTTTGCCGAAAAAGGCGCAAGCCAGCGTCCCTCAAAGGTGATATATGACAGAAAGAACAGTGCGATAGCATTGGCTGACTCTTCGTCGTTTGATTGGGAAAAGATATTTGACGGTGCGGATTGGTTTCATATTACGGGAATCACTCCGGCACTTTCCGACAGCCTTGCAAAAATTTCTGTCGACGCCGTAAAAGCCGCAAAAAAAGCGGGTCTTACCGTAAGCTGCGATATAAACTACAGAAGCAAGCTGTGGAGTGCAGAAAAGGCACGTCCCGTAATGACCGAAATAATGAAGTACGTTGATGTCTGCATAGGAAATGAAGAGGACGCTGAGATAGTGTTCGGAATAAAAGCAGGCACTACGGATGTCACAAAGGGACAGCTTGATACAGACGGCTATAAAAAGAGCCTTCAGACCGTTGCGGAAACATTCGGCTGTAAAATAGTTGCCTACTCACAGAGAAAGAGTTATTCCGCAAGCGACAACGGCTGGTCGGGAATCATTTATGATGACGAAAAAAAGCAGGTTTATATATCTGCACAATATGATATAAGAATTACAGACAGAATAGGCGGCGGCGATGCATTTGCGTCGGGGCTTATTTATGCTCTGCACAACAATATATCGCCGGCGAACGCTATTGAAACAGCTGCTGCGGCAGGCTGTCTTGATCAGACGCTTGAAGGCGATTTCTGTCTGTTCGGAATTAATGATGTAATTGATCTTGCCGGTGGAAATTCGTCGGGAAGAGTAAAGAGATAAAAGAAAGGAATTTTATTATAAATGAGTAGCGGTGAAAACAACAGCAAAAAAATCGCAATTTTCGTTTCACACAGAATCGACCTCAAAAGTATGGTGGTCGACAATCCTTTATATGTACCCGTAAGATGCGGTGCAGCACTTGACGAGAATGATAAAGGCAACGCAATAATGGGCGACAACACAGGCGATAACATATCCGAGAAAAGAATTTCTTTTTGCGAATACACAGTACAGTACTGGGCGTGGAAAAATTATGATGTGGATTATTACGGACTTTGTCACTACAGAAGGTATCTTTCGTTTATGGATTCCTTTATGCCGGGCAATGACTACGATGTACGAATGGAAAACAACCTTTCGGTACGCACCGCAGAGTTATATCAGCTTTTCAATAAGTCAAAGATGGAGAAGGAGATCTCATCCTATGACGTTATTGTCGGCAAGGCTTTCGATACGACAAAGATCACCAGAGTACGTCCCAGAAACAGTGTAAAGGAGTTATGGTACGCATCAAGAAATCTTGTCGATCCTATAGCTATTGATACATTGATAAAGATAATAAAAGACAGGCACCCCGAGCTTGTTGAATCTATGAATGAGTATTTTGCCTCAAAGTATTACAGAGGCTATAACTGCTTTGTAATGTCAAAGAAGATATTCAACGAATACAACAATGTGCTTTTTGACATACTCTTTGAGTTTGATAAACAGTTTGATACCACCGGCTACGAGGGCAACAAGCTCAGAGCCACAGGCTATATGGGCGAGATCGTTTACGGCGTTTATATGTGGTATCTTCAGCATCACACCGACTGCAAGTTCCTTGAGCGTCAGATTGTATACTTCAAGAACACCGAAGCAGATCCCGATGCAAATACCCTTGCACAGCGTACTCTGTCATACAAGAAACCAAACGATGACATCAAGATTTTCGTTTCGCACAGAATGGATCTTGACAGTGCCGTGATAGGTAACCGTATATTTGAAAACTATAAGTGTAATGCAGGCTCGGCGAGATGCTTCCTTAAGATGAACGGCGACGACACCGGCGACAATATCTCCGATCTTGCAAAGTATTTCTCGGAGCTGAGCGTTCAGTATTGGGCGTGGAAGAATGCCGATGTAAATTACTATGGTCTTTGCCACTACAGACGTTATCTTTCATTCAGCAATAAGAAGTTTGACCAATGCTCAAGAGGCTACATAATCGAAAATATGCTCAATGACGAGAGCGTAGAGAAGTACGGCCTTAAAGACTATGACGGTATGGCAAAGCAGATAAAGAAATACGATCTTATCACAGGCGGAAGCATGAATGTTGATGAGATGGATTTCCTTTTTGGCGGAAAACGTGCACATTGCATCAAGGATATATTCATGATTCAGGAGCATTTATTCGATAAAAGCGCACCTGAGCTTACACTTAAGCTGGTCGATGAGCTTTACCCCGAATATTCTAAGGCTGCCGAGGAATATATGGCTTCAAAGAAGTACTATGCGTACAACTGCTTTGTAATGTCAAAAGAGCTGTTCAACCGCTTCTGTACATTTGAATTCGGCGTACTGTTCGAATTCATGAAAAGATTTGATATGTCAAAATATCAGGGTACCAAAATGAGAACGCCCGGCTATATGTCTGAGGTTCTTTACGGTATCTTCATATACTGGGTATTAAAGCAGAGAAAGTACAAGGTAAAGGAAAATCAGCTTGTATTCTTCAGAGAAACCAATGCCGCAAAGTGCAGGCTTGCTCCTGCAAAAACAGCGGCTGCTCCCAAAAAGCCCAAAAAAGACGAAAGCGTTTTAAAGAAGATAATGAGAAACACCTTCCCTGCATATCGTGTTGCTTTACGAAACGAGGAAAGACTCGGCGCACTGGTTGCTTCTGTTAACGATCTTCAGAAAAAGTCTACAGAACACAGCGCACTGCTTGCAAGAACCGTAAAGGTTTGTCAGAGCACTGCTCCCAAGAGCGTACAGGCAGCGGCCGCAAAGTCTCCTATCATCGCTACCAGTCTTCGCAAGGATATATGGGATGCAAAAACGCTCACCTCAAATATCAATCTCAATATTGCCTGCCTTGCAAATGAGATACACGAAACTCATAAGAAGTCATTCGGTGAGTTCAGAAATATCAATACCGGCAGAGATGTTGTTGTAATGGCATCAGGACCTTCAATGAAATACTACAAGCCCATTCCCGGTGCAGTACATATAGGTATGAACGCTTCATTCTTAAATCCTGATGTTGATATTGATTACTATTTTACCACCGATTACGAAAGCCGTGCTCCGTGGTTTGAAAAGCTGAAGGAATACGATTTTGTCAAGTTCTTCGGTCAGTATTCTACCGGTGAATACAGAGATAAATTCCAGGTATCCGAGAAGATTATCAGAGAGAATAACGGCAGAAGATTCTTCCAGGCGGCTCCCAGCGAGGATATACATATTAATATAGAATTCTATCCCCTTATGGCATTCTATTCAATTGCGTTCCAGGCTATCCACTTTGCACTCTTTACCAATGCGAAAAGAATTTATCTTGTTGGTTGCGACTGCACCAATGCGGGATATTTTGACGGCAGCAAGCAGAGATTGTCGGATCTTGTAGCAAAGACAAGTGTTCCGCACTGGTTAGACGGTTATCAGAAGGTCAAGGCTTTTGTAGAACGCTTCTATCCGGATACAGAGATTATATCCGTTAATCCTATGGGTCTCAGAGGACTTTATTCAGACGTTTATACGGATGACTTCATAGCAGATCATCCTGAAATAGATAGCAGTAAAGTGACACGTCTTAACAGCACACAGGAGGAAAAATGAAAGTTGTAATACTTGCCGGAGGTTTCGGCACCAGAATCAGCGAAGAAAGCCAGTTCAAACCAAAGCCCATGGTCGAACTTGGCGGTATGCCTATAATATGGCACATAATGAAGCTCTATTCAGCTTACGGCTTCAATGAATTCGTTATATGTGCAGGTTACAAACAGCACGTTATAAAGGAGTATTTTGCAGACTACTTCCTGCATACATCCGATATTACATTTGACTTCACAAGCGGCAAAAACGAGATGATTGTTCACCGCAACAGCTCGGAACACTGGAAGGTTACCGTAGTGGACACAGGCCTTAACACAATGACCGGCGGACGTGTAAAGCGTGTAAAGGAGTATATCGGCAACGAGCCGTTTATGCTGACATACGGCGACGGCGTTTCCGATGTAAATATAGCCGAGCTTGTCGAGTTCCATAAAAAACACGGAAAGCTCGTAACAATGTCAGCTTATAATCCCGGTCAGAGATTCGGTGTGCTTGATATTGACGAAAACGGAAAAATAAACGAATTCCGTGAAAAGACATCCGGTGACGGCAACCTTATCAATATCGGTTTTATGGTATGCCAACCCGAATTCTTTGATTACATTGACGGCGACGATACCGTTCTCGAAAAGAAGCCCCTTGAAACAGTAGCAAAGCTCGGTGAGCTTATGGCATATAAGCATACAGGCTTCTGGCAGTGCATGGATACTGTAAGAGAAAAAGAACAGCTTGAGAAAATGTGGAGCAGCAACAATGCTCCCTGGAAGATTTGGAAATAATGAGTAAATTATCCGATAAACTTGCGGGATTTTTCGGAAGATTATTTCCGATGTCACGCAACAAGACAATAAAGCTCAACAACGAGATAAGGCAGACAGAAAGCGAGCATTTTGCACAGCTTTGTGAAATGCTCGGTTTTCTTGAAAACAGCCTGAATACTTGCACGGATATATGCCGTGATAATGCGGAGCAGATAAAACTGTGCCGTCAATCGTTGCGCACATTGGAAGATAATCAGGTTAAATTCGGTGAGGATACCGCATTAAGACTCACAGAAATAAAACTTGATATTGAAAATCTGAAAAAGCAAAATGAGCGTATCAGCGAAAAACTGAGTAACGAAATATCGGAGAAATCTGCCGGAATATCTGGTGAACTTAACGGCTGTATTTCACATCACACAAGGGAAATACTCGGTTGTATGACCGACAGCGACAAGCGTTCTTCCGATAGCGATAAGCAAATTGTCGAACTCATCGAAAACGGCATATCTGAAAACAATAAGCACGCAGGAGAAATAAGAGCGTTCAACAGTTCACTTTCCGTTGATATTAAGTCACTTTCGGACAGCGTAACCGCAGGCTTCGACAAGACCTCAAAGACGGGCGAGTATTTGTCTGTGTTTGACAGCTTATCGGCAGATAACGAAAGCATTTCGGCTGATATTAAGTCACTTTCGGACAGCGTTACCGCAGGCTTTGACAAGACCTCAAAGACGGGCGAATATGTGTCTGCACTTGACAGCTTATCGGCAGATAACGAAAGCATTTCGGCTGATATTAAATCACTTTCGGACAGCGTTACCGCAGGCTTTGACAAGACCTCAAAGACGGGCGAGTACGCACAGTCTTTGCTTGATGCAGAGAATACGGCAAATACGATCCGCCGTGAGATGAATCTTTTCAAAAGGCAGTCATATCTCAGAAAACTGTATTTTCATCCAGGTGAACGTGAAGCTCTGGCAAAATTGTTCAGTGACGCTATGAACAGAGAGGACAGCGCACAACGATTCAGCGCACTTATAAGCGGACTTGACAACGAGAGCAGAAATACCGTTTCCGATATAATTCATCGTATGGGAATGATAGCGGACGGCAACAAGTCCTTGCAGGATGTCTATACACAGCGTGAGCAGGAAGAATTCGTTCGTATGAATGATGAATTCAGCTCAAAGATAGTAAAGCTGAACGATAATCTTTATTATTACAACGGTTATTATCTCCCCGTTAACCAGTTTGACAGCAGCGTATTCTTCACAAGATACGGAATAGATAAGCTGACCACACTGGACAGCGTGAGAAATAAGCATATAATCGACGCAGGCGGATATGTCGGTGACACGGCGCTTCTGTTCTCGTCATATACGGATAAGAACATTCATGTATTTGAGGCCTCTCCCTCAAATATGGATATTATCCGTGAAACGATAAGGCTGAATCATCTTGATAACATAGTGCCTGTAAGCAAAGCACTGGGCGAGAAAAGCGGCACAGCAACATTCAGTCTGGGTGAGCGCAATTCCTGCAATTCCCTTGTTGAACGTCCCGGTTATAATTATCCGGATCATATCGAAGTTCCCGTTGTTACTCTTGATGATTATGTACGGGAAAACAATATCGAGGTCGGTCTTATAAAGGTGGACATTGAAGGAGGCGAGCAGCTGCTGCTCAAGGGCGCTGTCGAAACTATCCGCACACAGCACCCGATACTTCTTATCAGCATCTATCATTCGGCAAACGATTTCTTTGAGATCAAGCCTATGATAGAGAAAATGTGCGGTAAATATACTTTCAGAATAGTTAAACCCGCTAATCCGGCTATTGCGCTTGAAACAATACTGTTAGCCGAGGTCAGAGATGAAAGCGGCGAAAATATTATTAATTCGTAAAGGAAAAATCAATATGGATATGTCATTTTACAAAGGTAAAACTGTACTGATAACAGGTCACACAGGCTTCAAGGGAAGCTGGATGTGCAAACTGCTTTCTATGGCAGGAGCAAAAGTTATCGGTTATTCTCTCACTCCCCCCACAACGCCCTCTCTTTTTGAGCTTTCCGGAGTTGAGAAGGAAATAGTTTCGGTTATCGGCGATATAAGAGATCTTGCAAAGCTGAACGAAACAATGCAGAAGTACCGCCCCGAAATAGTAATTCACATGGCGGCACAGCCCATAGTAAGAGAAAGCTACGCAAAGCCTGTCTATACATATGAAACAAATGTTATGGGTACTGTAAACATCTGCGAGGCCGTAAGGCTGTGTGACAGCGTAAAATCATTCGTAAACGTAACCACCGATAAGGTTTACAAGAACAACGAATGGGAGTGGGGATACCGTGAAAATGACGCACTTGACGGCTATGATCCTTATTCCAACTCAAAAAGCTGCTCGGAGCTTGTAACAAGCTCTTATATAAAGTCGTTCTTCTATAACCGTGACATTGCGGTTTCGACCTGCCGTGCAGGTAACGTTATCGGAGGCGGTGACTTTGCAAAGGACAGAATCATCCCCGATTGCGTAAGAGCAATGGAGGCTAAGCAGGAGATAACAGTAAGAAATCCTTATTCGACACGTCCCTATCAGCACGTTCTCGAGCCGGTCGTTACATATCTTGTGCTTGCGATGAAGCAGTATGAGGACAAGAGCCTTGCCGGTAATTATAATATCGGTCCGGATGATTGCGACTGCGCCGCTACAGGCGAGCTTGTCGATCTGTTCTGTTCACACTGGGGCGACGGCGCTTCGTGGAAAAACGTTGCGGATAAGAACGCTCCCCACGAGGCAAATTTTCTCAAGCTTGATTGCTCAAGAATAAAGCGTGTACTTGGATGGAGTCCCCGCTGGCATATTTCCGACGCTATCGAAAAGGTGACCGAGTGGAGCAAGGTGTATCTTTCAGGCGGCGACATTAGCGCCGTTATGGAAAAGCAGATAAACGAATATCTGGAGGTAAAGTAATGAAAAAAGCTCTTGTTACAGGTGCAAACGGCTTTGTCGGAAGTGCGCTTGTGCGTGAATTGGTAAAGAATAATGTTGAGGTAATCGCACTTGACCGTGACGGTTGCAATAACAACATACCCGAAAATGTAAGATTTGTGGCTCACGAGCTTTCCGAATCGTCAAAGCTCGCCGATATTATCCCCGACCGTGATATTGATGTATTCTATCACTTTGCGTGGGTAGGCTCGGCAGGCCCTGCGAGAGCAGACACCGCTTTACAGCTTAATAACGCTCAGTGGACGGTAGATTGTCTGCGTGTGGCAAAGGATATGGACTGCAAGAAGTTTGTATGTGCCGGCTCTATAATGGAGCATGAAACAATATCAGCCGCATTCAGACAGGGTAATAAGCCCGGTGCAGGCTACATATACGGAAGCGGTAAACTTGTTGCTCATACAATGTGCATGAGCGTTGCCGCACAGATAGGTATAGATCTTTGCTGGGCAAAGATAACCAACGCATACGGTGCAGGTGAGCTTTCACCCCGTTTTGTAAATACGACCATCAGAAAGATCATAAACAATGAGCCTTTACAGTTCACAAGCGGTACACAGAATTATGACTTTGTATATATAGACGATGTTGCAAGAGCGTTCTATCTTATCGGAGAGAACGGCAAGCCTTTCTGCCACTATCTTATAGGCAGCTCGGATGCAAAGCCTCTCAGAGAATTTGTTCTTGAGATGAAGGCTGCACTGGCTCCCGACAAGGAGTTCGTGTTCGGAGATGTTCCGTTCACAGGCGTAAATATGCCGCTGTCGGATTTTGACTGTTCGATTACAGAAAAGGATACAGGCTTCAAAGCTACAATACCTTTTGGTGAAGGCGTCAAAAAAACAATGGATTGGATTAAGGAGCAGAAATGATACAGAAGTTTGAATTCAAGGAAACAGAGATTAAGGGACTTATAGAAGTAACTCCCTTCAATGCCGATGATATAAGAGGCTGTTTCACAAAGGATTACTCGAAGGAAGTGTTCGAGGCAAACGGCATAAAGCACGATCTTGCCGAGGTTTTCTATACGACAAGCTACAAGGGCGTTATCCGTGCACTTCATTTTCAGCGTGAGAAACAGCAGCCCAAGCTGGTACGTTGCATACACGGTCACGTTTACGATGTAGTAGTCGATTTACGCAAGGACAGCCCCACGTTCAAGAAGTGGCTTGCATTTGAGCTTATCGGTGAAAAGCACAACGAAATACTCGTTCCCGCAGGTTGCGCTCACGGTTATCTTGTACTTGAGGACAGCATAGTATCCTACAAGTGCGGAGAAAAATTCTACGGCGAATATGATGACGGCATTATGTGGAACGATCCCGACATTGCAGTAGACTGGAAGCTTGACAGAGTAGGCGGAATTGATAAGGTTATACTTGCCGATAAGGACAAGAATCTGCAGACCTTTAAAGAATTCATGAGCAAGTACGGTGGCTTTTGATGAGCAGTTTTGATTTTGACACCCTTATAGTCGGCTGTGGACTTTCCGGAGCGGTAATTGCCCGTCATTTAGCGGAAAAAGGCAAGAAGGTCGAGATATGGGAACGCAGGGATCATATCGGCGGCAATATGTACGACCATGTTGACGATCACGGAATACTCGTACAGGATTACGGTCCGCACACATTCCACACGAAAGAGAAATATCTTTTTGATTATATGTGCCGCTATGAGCAGTGGTCGGATTACAAGCTGACCTGCGGTGCGGTATGGAACGATACATATACCCCCACTCCCTTCAACTTTACCACGATTGATAAGTTCTTTGATAAGCAAAAGGCAGAAACGCTCAAGGCAAAGCTGACTAAGGTTTACGAGGGCAGACCTACCGCTACCGTGGTCGAAGTTCTCGAAAACGAGGACGATGATATAAGAGCATACGCTCAGTATCTTTTCGATAACGATTATGCACCATATACCGCTAAGCAGTGGGGCGTATCTCCCTCTGAGATTGACCCGTCTGTGCTTAAAAGAGTACCTCTGCGTTTTTCATATGACGAGGGATATTTCGATGACGCTTATCAGGTAATGCCGGTGCATTCATTCACGGAGTTCTTCAGAAATCTTCTGAACCACAAGAATATCACGGTCAGAACCGGTGTCGAGGCGCTTGAGCGGATTACCGTAAAGGATAATAAGCTGTATGTTGACGGTGAACCGTATAATAACATTCTTGTATATACAGGTGCGCTGGATGAGCTTTTCAGCGAAAAATACGGCAGACTTCCTTACCGTTCACTGCGTTTTGAGTATAAGTATACCGACAAGGACAGCCTTCAGGACGCTCCTGTCGTCGCATATCCTCAGGAAAAGGGCTTTACCAGAATCACAGAGTACAAGAAAATTCCTGTCCAGAATGTAAAGGGCAGTACCTATGCGGTAGAATATCCTCTCCCGTATAAGTCGGGCGAAAAGCTTGAGCCGTATTATCCCGTTCTCACAAAGGAGAGCATGGAACAATATGTAAAGTACGAAGCTTTGGCGTCGCAGATTGATAATCTTATCTGTTGCGGAAGACTTGCCGATTTCAGATATTACAATATGGATCAGGCGTTAAAACGTGCGCTTGAGCAATGCGATAAAATAGATAATATATAACGAACCGTCTGAGCTGTGGGCATTGACCCACAGCTTTATTTTTTACACTTATTGCAAAACGCTTTCAGCCATGTTATACTGGAATAAAAGAGGTGAGCAGATGAAAAAAAGAATAGCAAGGTCGTCCGTTTTACATATAATATTGATAATAACCGCCATAGCTGCCGCAATGCTTTGCAGACAGCTTGACAGGATCGGTACTATGCAAATATTCGGCATTATCAGAAGTCTGATATATATTTTTATGTTTCTGATATGGGGAATCACCCTGAGAAACAGGATAGTGCAGATACAGGCAAAACGCTTTATGACATCTATAGCAGGGCTTATTGTGTTCTGGGTAGCTATACGTTCGGTGAAGTTCATTATAGCCGAGAGTCCGCTCGCTGTCAGAACGCTGTGGTATATGTATTATATCCCGATGATATTTATCCCTATGTTTGCACTGCTTGTCGCTCTGTCGCTCGGAAAGCCCGAAAACTACCGCCTGCCCGCAGTTACATCCTTACTGTATGTCGCTTCTGTCCTGATGGTAATATTCGTGCTTACAAACGATCTGCATTGCCTTGTGTTCAGATTTCCGGGAGAAAGGGAAATGTGGAACGACAGAGATTACAGCTATGCAGGCGGATATTACATAGTGGCAGGATATATGCTTTTATGCACAATCGGCGCATTTGTGGCTTTAATATCCAAGTGCCGTATACCAAAGGCAAGAAAAACGTTTATTATGCCGTTACTGCCTGTTGTCGCAATGGTTATCTACACGTTGCTCTATGTGTCCGGAGAAATCACGGGCGGTACGTTCATTCACAGACTGGCAGGCGATATGACTATTACCGTAAGCCTTCTTACTGCGCTTTCTTTTGAATGCTGCATACAATGCGGACTTATACGCTCGAATACTTATTACATACAGCTTTTGCGGCCGTGTACAGTTCCTGCTTTGATTACCGACAATGATTACAATATACTTCTCTCGTCCGATTGTGCCGAAAAGATAGACCGTGAAATAATGCAGATGGCAAAGTCCTCTTCCGTAATGCTCAGCAACGGAAAACGTCTTTCCTCCGCAAAGATAAAAGGAGGCTATGTCTTGTGGCTGGACGATCTTTCCGAGCTTATTGAGGTAAACGATAAGCTGGCGGAGGCTAAGGACGATCTTAAGGATGATTATGATCTGATTTGCGAGGAATACGATCTCAGAAACAGAGAGGCTCACATACTTGAGCGTGACAGGATATATGACAGGATCAGCCGTGAAACGTCAGGTCAGATAGCTGTATTGAACAGCCTTACAGACAGCTTCGAGATGTCGGAGGATGAAGATGAGCGCAGAAAGCTATTGGGTAAGATGGTGGTAATCGGCGCTTATCTAAAGCGCAGGAACAATCTCATATTCATATCGGAAAGAAGCAGTATGATAAGCGAAAAAGAGCTGTACCTTGCGTTCCTTGAGCTTACGGATAATCTTGAGCTGTACGGCGTGACCTGCGGACTAAATATCAGATTAAATAAGTCCGTGCCGGCTGTGGCGGTAATGGAGATGTTCGATACATTCGAAAAAATGATTGAGTTGTCACTGGATAATTTATCGGCTGTGAATATATCCGTGACGCTAAATGAAGGTATATTCACAATGACGGTCACTGCTGAAAGCAGTACGGATTTTAATGTAATGAACGGTGATTTTGTAACGGCGGTATGTGATGATGACGGCGAATGGCAGATCGTATACAGAAGGGAGGCAAAAAGATGCAAGGCTTAGGCAGACGCTATCTGTTGCGCAGAACGGTAAAAAACGCATTTGATAATCTCCCGTCGGGTATATGCTTTTTCGACAGCAACGGAATAGCAGTCCTGTGCAACAAGCAAATGGACAGGCTGATATATGAATTGAAAGGCTTTGACGTACAGTGCCTCAGCGAACTGCAGGATATATTTTCGGAGCATAACAGCGGCTCGGTCGTACTTGTAAAGGGAAAAGCGTGGCGCTTCAGACTTGATGTGATTTCGCTGAACGGCATCGGCTACTATACGCAGGTAACAGCAACAGATGTTGACGAGTTGTACAGACGTCAGCTTCAGCTTGAAGAAAGCAGCAGAAAGCTCGAGCGTGCGGGCAGACGAATGCGAAAGCTGACAGAGAATATAAGAACGGTTATCCGTGAAGAAGAAATACTCAGTATGAAGATTCGTGTACACGACGATATAGGCAGGAGTGTAATTGCGACCCGTAATCTGCTGTCAAATAACAGACCGACAAGCGAGCTTGACCTTACAGCTTGGAAGAATGCTGTAAGACTTCTTATGAGGGACAACGAAAAAAGCTACGGAGCAAACAGCTATGATATATCCGGTCAGCTAAAGGAAACATCTTCCGTTCTCGGAATCAAAATAAACGTTGAAGGAGATATTCCCGACCCGTTTTATTATAAAATATTCATAACGGCTGTCAGAGAGTGCGCTACGAATGCGGTACGTCACGCAGGGGCGACAAAATTGAACGTAAAATGCAGTAAAAGCGGCGGCAGACAATGGATAGCCCTGTCCAATGACGGAAAAGCACCGGTCAGCACCGTCACTGAAGGCGGCGGCCTTTCATCACTGCACGACAGAGTAGAAAAAAGCGGCGGAACTATGAGCATTAATTCATATCCGTATTTCGAACTTGTAATTTCATTTCCGCTCAACAAGGAGGTAACACTATGACGCAGGTACTGATTGTAGAAGACCAGAAAATGATAAGGGAAAGCCTTGAAAATCTTGTAGCACAGGCAGACGATCTTTCTCCGGCAGGCTCGCTTTCTTGTGCGGCGCTTGCCGAGCAATACTGTATGCGTGGCAATATCGACCTGATATTAATGGACGTATGTACGGAAAATGATGAGAGCGGATTTGTCGCTGCGGAAAAAATAAAAAAACGCTTCCCCTCGATAAAAATTATCATCATAACCTCAATGCTTGATTACAGCAATCTTGATAAGGCGAGAAAAGCAGGTGCGGAGAGCATCTGGTTCAAGGATGTAAGCGCAGAGGAACTGCTCAGCGTTATAAAGAGGACGATAGACGGAGAATGCGTATATCCCGATAAAATGCCCGAAATACCCGTAGGAAACGCTACCAGCTATGAGTTTTCCGATGCGGAGATCAGAGTTCTGCGTCTGCTGGTTGAAGGTATGACGTATAAGGAGATGGCACAGGAGCTTTGCGTTACTCCCGACTGCGTAAAGGCACACGTCAGCAGTATGCTTTCCAAAACCGGTTATTCATCAAAAACAAAGCTCGCCGCAGTTGTAACATCAAAAAAACTGATTGTTAACGGATTTTGACAGAAATTTCTTGCATTTACTTTTATTTTACCCATTTGGGTAATGGCTTAAATGGAATGGTATGGTATAATAACCTCAGACAGATAAACCGCATAAGCGGATTATCCCGTGCATAAGCACGGTTGGCGGTTACCCGCCTGTCTGAGGACATTTTATCATCAAACTCTTTTGCCGATTTCACATTACACCTTAGTTTATCTGATTATGACGGAGAATTATTATGTATCACTCATTGAGCTTTGAGGATTACTGCAACGGAATGGTTCGTGAAGAAAATAAATCAGACGGTACCGTAAAAGTATCCGGTTTATCCGTTGTACACAGTGCGATGTCAAACCGCAATTGCTATTCTTTTTCGCTGTATCACGCAAAGAACGGTAAATATGTCATGGACGCATTCTGTAATTGTGCTGACGGCTTCGAAACAAAGCGGATAGATATGGGATATACCGCAATAGAAGACGAAGACGCTTTAGCAGTGCTACGTCTTGCAGATACAACGGGGCTTATAAAAAGAATAGAGGAATACAAAACCCGGAAAAACGGTTGTCCTGCGGGTAAGCAGCCGTATGACAAGTCTGTAAGAAGTTGCTTGTTATATTATTCGGACGGTTCAGTAAAGAGTGTGCCTTTTGAGATTGACAATGAGATAAAGAGTGCTTTTATAAAGCTGGCTGAGAAATACACTAAAGACAAGGTTTGTACGCAGAAATGAGCTGAAAAAGGGGAGAGAACACATGGGCTTTTTCGAAAAAATGAAAAAATACAATTATAATGATGTAATTGAAATCTATGCGTCCTGCGGTCATATGTGTTACACCTTTAGCTATAACTTCGATCTTAATAAAAGCGGTGATAAATGGCTGTTCAGCTGTAATTGCTCGGTAAGCGACAAAGAAGAAAGAGTTAAATTTGATAACCGTGAGATAACGCAGGAAGAAGCCGAAAATGTAATCAAAGCGGCTAAGGAAAGTGATCTTGCGGATAAAATCAAGAAACACCGACCAAGACCGTTAAGCCGTGTGGTTTTTGTATGCGATGAAACGATGTATTCGAGCAGCCTGAAGTTTGCAGACGGCACTAATCTTAATGCAAATTGTGAGGTAAGCGAAAACGTAAAGGATTTGTTTTACGCACTGGCAGAAAAATACGGCGAGGAAGAGGATTCCTGAGCGGAGCAGTAATAGCCCCATACAGCCGCATTGATAAATGATATTACGATAGGAAACATAAATTAATTACTCGGTAAAAAGCTAATCAGCTTAAATACAGATGATACAGGAGGAACACAATGGGACTTTTTGACAAACTTAAAAACACAGCGGCAAGCGCTGTAGGAGGTGCGGTAAATAACGCCGCAATGTCTATAGGCAACAAGAGCGAAACATTTACATTCACAGCACTTCCCGAAAGCCTTGCACAGATGCAGGCACTGCCTGAGGCAAGCCTTGATTCGCCGTTCAAGGCGGCTGCACTTACTGTATGCGCACTGTGTGCCTATGCGGCAGACAAAAATATCGGTACGGAAATGCTCAACTGGCTGAGAGGTCCCCGTCCGCTCAACGGTACGGAAATATCGTTCCTTAACGACCGTTTCCGTGACGGAAAGACCTATATTCCGTTCTCATATTTTGAGGGAGCAACACCGGACAATGATTACACGCCTTCAGAGCCGTTCAGAGTAACGGTACAAAGTACGCACGTTTCGGGCGAGGAACAGGGATATATGAAGCTGTTCATTCCCTGTGGCGGCGCTGACAGCCCCAGACCCATAAAACTGCGTATGAAGGGCGACGGCAAATGGTTCTTATGGGAGCAGTACCTGCTTACAGGTATACGCACACCAAAATCCGCAGACCCCTGGGCATAAGCTGTAACGGCTTATGTCCGCATAAATCAGGAAAATTCAGAGTATGAAAGGATGAATAGTATGAATCTTATCGGAAAATGGAAAGTTAAAGAATTGCCGGTTTATCCCGAACCGTGTAAAACGATTTTCGTAGCGGTTGAAGAACTCCCGAAGTATATCACTGACGAGGATCTGCTTAACGATTATATGCAGCAGGCATCTTTTATTTACGAATTTTGCGAAGACGGCACGGTTGAAACAATGATGCCTATTCCGGAAGAAATGATGGAAAAGGCAAAGGAGCAGGGAGCTAAGATAAAGGGTAACTACGGTGTGATTGACACTACCGTGTGGAAGGAAGAAGACGGTAAGATCTTCTATGATACAAAGATAAACGGTACCGTTATGGATGAGCCTGTTTCTTCATTTGCTGAAATAAAGGAAGCTGAGGACGGAACTATCCGTTTTAACGCAGGCTTCACAGTTTTAGAAAGAGTATAATCTCCTTGTTGATCCGGGGTTACCACCGTATGCTTAGGCATACGGTGGACTTTTTTGTAATTCTGTATTTTTGTCTTGCAATCTTCCCGATAAAGTGTTATAATCATACGTCGAGTGATTAAGAAAAGAAGGTTATTTTTTGGCAGAAAAAGCAAGATCCGTTTCTCCGGAATTTTTCGGAACAGAAAGCGTGTGGAAGATAATGCTCCGTATAGCTCCGCCTATAATGCTGGCTCAGCTGATACAGGCAATGTACAATATAATCGACAGCCTTTTTGTCGGACAGTATTCCGATGACGGACTTACCGCCCTGTCGGCTATCTATCCCGTTCAGCTTATTATAATAGCTCTTGCGGTCGGCACCGGGGTAGGAACCAATACGCTTATGGCAAAGCAGTATGCACTGAAAGATGAAAAAGGCGCCAGCCATACGGCAGGTGTCGGAACTGTTCTCGCTGTGATAATGTGGGCGCTGATTTCCGTAATATCAATAGCGTTTATGGGACCGTACGTTGCAATATCGGCTCAGTCGCCCGTTGCAATGCAGTACGCAAACGAATACGGTATGATAGTAAGCATAGGGAGCATAGGACTTTTCCTTGAAGGAAACTGGACAAAGGTACTTCAGTCGGAAGGCAATATGAAGCTGCCGATGATTGCTCAGATTATCGGAGCGGTAACAAATATCGTTCTTGACCCGTTGCTGATTTTTACCGCAGGACTTGGGATAAAGGGTGCGGCAATAGCTACCGTTATAGGTCAGATAGTCGCCGCAGTTATCGTCGGTGTAAAAGGCGCACGAAAGCCGCCTGAAATAAAGCGTATCCCGTGTATCGCCAAAAGCATATATAAGCTTGGTTATCCGTCAATATGTATGCAGGCTCTTTACACTGTCTACATAGCAATTCTGAACATTATCCTTGCGGGATTCTGCGATGAGGCTGTGACCGTACTCGGCCTTTACTATAAATTACAATCGTTCTTCTTCATACCGCTTCTGGGGTTGCAGACGTGCATCGTACCTGTACTCAGCTACAATTATACATCGGGAGATTACTTAAGGTGCAGAAGAATCTTCCGCAGCTCACTGATAATATCCGGAGTATTTATGATACTCGGTGTGCTGTCCTTTGAGCTTATCCCCACTCAGCTTATAGGGCTGTTCACTCAGAGCGAAACGGTAAAAAGCATAGGTGCGGTTGGATTCCGCCTGATAGGAGCCAGCTTTATTCCTGCTGTATTTTCGTTTATGACGCCGGTTTTCTTTCAATCTATCGGTTATTCAAAGACCAGCACGTTCCTTTCCGTATTACGTCAGCTTATCTGTCTTGTGCCGTTATTCTGGATATTCTCTTTTATCGGACTTGATTACGCTTGGCTTGCATTCCCTCTGACAGAGGTAATTACCGGAGCTATCGGTATGGGGATGTACTATTACGCAATAAAGCGTTTCTGATTTTCCCCTGTAATATGAAGCAACAAGCCCCGTTCCGACTAAGAACGGGGCTTGTTTTACGTTTTGTTTATCAGAAGTTCAATGTTTCCTGCGGCTTTGTGAACGATGACAGGGTAGCGGTGGCATTTTTAAAGTAAAACACCTGCGTGTTGCCGTCATCCGCATCATACAGAGCCTTAAGCTCAGGGTAGGCATCAAGCATCGAAATTCTTGCCGCACGGTCGTCGTCCTCGACAAGCTCCCCCTCGATTCTCAGCCAGTCGCCGTCTGCCATAGCGCATATCTCAACATTGGGATTTGCAGCTATCTGATGCGATACCGCCTTTTTCTTTCCTGTCTGGATATACAGCTTTCCGTTGTAGATGTGAGCCGTACCGAAAGGTCTTACTCTCGGCTTGTCACCGTCTACGGTCGCAAGGTAATATGTACCTGCGGCTTTAAGAAATTTGCACACATCAAGTAAAGTTTTCATAGATATACCTCCTGAATTAAAACCCTTTCGGGATATTGCCGTTATCTTATTGCCGCCTTGAAAGCGTTATAGTTGCCTGTCTCACGCTCAGTATGGAATACGGCAAATTCGATAGCCTTGAAACAGCCTCTGAACGCCTGAAGCTGCTCTGCGAAAACCTTTGCCACAACTATCGGCGGATTTTTGAACGCACCGCAGCCGAAAGCACCGAGTATCAGCGCCTCGTTGCCGTTTGCCGCCGCAATCTCGAATATCCTGCGTATCCTCGATGTCAGAAGCTGTGCAAGCTCTTTATCGTTTATATCAGCCCGTTTGTCGCCGGCTCCGGGATTCATACAGTTGCTCGGCTTGTGTCGCAGATTCGGTGCGGCACAGGTGATTATGTTCACCTTCTGCCATTCGCTTTCGGGCAGCAGCTTAGGTATGCTTGTGTCGCTCTTTATCACATATACATCGGGAGTGTAGATGCAGTCGTTGTTGTAGAGCGGATTTTCAGCTTGTCTGTGCGGAGTGTAGAAACAGCTCCACATATCGCCTGTGTTAAGGCAGGGGTACAGCGTCGAGCAACGGCAGATTGATTCTTCCTGCGCCGATGCACCGAGAGTAACACCGCCGCCGGGATTGCTCGCCGAGGCAAAGTTCAGCACGCAGGTCTTCATGCCTTGCTTCGTATACTCAACAGCTGCCTCAAGAGAGCGTTTTCCGCTTACCGTAACGGTCGGCGTGTATCCGGCGCACTGCGGCAGCTCCACCGTTTCGTCAGCCGCCGTAAACTTCTGGTTCGCAACCGAATTGCTTACAGCCGCTTTAAGTGTGGGATTGCTCTTATAATGCTTCATTGTGTCTTCAAATACTTCTATGTTGATTTCTCTTCTGTCTTTCATTTTATAGTCCCTCGTTTTTGGAATTATTTGTCGGTTGAGCCGAGCAAATCGGTCATAATGTCTGAGGGATCGTCGGAGCCGTCCATTCCGTCGAGCATTTTTTCGACTGTGGTCTTGTCCTTGTCGTCCTCATATTCGCTCTTGTATTTTCTGGGCTTGTCATTGTCAAGGCGGCGCATGAGAATAGCCTGCTTATATAAGTCGGGCATCTCCTCGGCAAGCTTTTTCCTGTCCGTCATAGGCACCTTATCGCCGTTCATTATACGCATTGCTATCTTCAATAATTTACCGTAATCTGTAAATTTCTTCCCGCTTTTTTCGGCTTGTTTTTCCGCCTCACGCTGTTTCTCAAGCTGCTGAATTACGCTGTCGTACTCCTGCTGTTTTTGCTCCCTCAGTTGCTCAAGTCTTGTTTTTTCTTCAGCATGCTTATCCAAATTCGCTGAAATTTTTTCTTTATTCTCTGATTTGTCGGAATCGGCTTTGTTGAGCGGTTTTTGCTGATTGTTCTTTATCTGTGACGGGGAGTAAATGCCTGTTTGTTTGAATGTTACGTTCATAAATTTCCTCCTGTTCCTGTGCGTTTTTACTTACATATTTGTATAATTGTGGTAAATCATCACTTAAACCGCCAAATGTAGTTTTATGATGAAGAAAAAGGGCAGACTGTCACCTTGTCTGCCCCGATATTAAGTTGATAAATATGTGATATTATAAATATCCGAATTTTACAATAAAACTCACATTGCGGTATTATATAAAACAATTACTTGGAGAAGCTGTACTTATCCGAAAAATCGAAAGTAGCGAAATAATCCTTCGGAGTTTCTGCTCGGCGGATGAGCTTGAACGAGCCGTCCTCTTTCAGAAGAACCTCTGCACTGCGGAGCTTGCCGTTGTAATTGTAGCCCATCGAGAAACCGTGTGCGCCTGTATCGTGGATATAGATTATATCGCCAATATCAATCTTAGGAAGCATACGGTCAACTGCGAACTTGTCGCAGTTCTCGCAAAGACCGCCTGTTATATCGTACTTGTGGTCGCAGGGCTGATTTTCCTTGCCCATAACCGTAATATGATGATATGCGCCGTAGATGGCAGGACGCATAAGGTTAGCGGCACAAGCGTCAAGACCGATATATTCCTTGTAGATATGCTTTTCACGGATAGCCTTTGCAATAAGTGCGCCGTTGGGTGCAAGCATATATCTGCCAAGCTCTGTGAAGATAGCAACATCGCCCATACCTGCCGGAACGAGTATCTCTTCATAAGCCTTGCGGACGCCCTCACCGATAACCTTTATATCGTTTGCGGGCTGGTCAGGCTTATAAGGAACGCCCACACCGCCGGACAGATTGATGAAGCTTAATTGTATGCCTGTCTTTTCCTTTATCTCAACAGCCGTTCTGAACAGAATGGCGGCGAGTACGGGGTAATACTCGTTGGTGAGAGTGTTGCTTGCAAGGAATGCGTGCATACCGAAACGCTTTGCGCCCTTTTCCTTAAGTATCTTGTATGCTTCGATTATCTGCTCGTGGGTCATACCGTACTTTGCATCCTTGGGGGTGTCCATTACGTTGCCCTTTTCGCTTGTCTTGAATTCACCGCCGGGATTGTAACGACAGCAGATGGTTTCGGGGATACCTGTCAGCTTGTCGAGTACATCTATATGAGTGAAATCATCAAGGTTAATTATAGCACCGAGCTTGTAAGCGAGCTTGAAATCCTCGTCGGGAGTAGCGTTTGAGCTGAACATAATGTCGTGCTGTTTTGCGCCGACCTTATCGGACAGCATAAGCTCTGTATAGCTTGAGCAGTCAAAGCCGCAGCCCTCCTCCTTAAGTATTTCCATAAGGTAGGGGTTAGGTGTTGCCTTAACGGCGAAATATTCTCTGAAACCCTTGTTCCACGAGAATGCGTCATACAGCTTTCTTGCTGTTTCTCTTATTCCTTTTTCATCGTAAATGTGGAAAGGTGTGGGGAGCTGCTTGATTATCTCCTCCAGCTTTTCCTTAGTGGTGAAAGGTACTTTGCTCATTTTTATGCCTCTTTCTTTTGTTTATATTCTGCCGTTCACGGCTTGGTTTATAGGTTGCTTTTACTCAGACTCCGAGATACTTTGCAAGGAAGTCAACGGACATCTTTATCCACTGCTTGCAGTTATCAAGATAGAATGCCTCGTTCCAGCCTGTTACCTTATCGCAGGTCGAAAGTCCGTGAGGTCCGCAGTCGAACATATGCAGTTCAACGGGTACTTTATTAGACACACACGCTTTAGCCATAACAAGACTGTTCTGTGCAGGAACGCAGTCATCGTTTGCGGTGCACCATAAGAATATGGGCGGTGTTTTGGGTGTTACACGGTTTTCAATAGACAGCTTTGAAAGTTCATCCCTCGTTGCGTCCTTGCCGAGCAGTACGTCAAACGAGCCCTTGTGGGGATTTGTCGTTCCGCTGATAACAGGGTAGCTGAGTATCGCCGCATCGGGACGGATGTCCTCGGGCTTGCAGCCGAGCGCCTTGTATATCGACGGATCCTGCCACATTGTAGCTGTACAAGCGGCAAGGTGACCGCCTGCGCTTGCTCCCCATACTGCGAGCTTGTTCGGGTCTATGCCGAACTCCTCACATCTCTGACGTAGCTTCAGAATAGCATAAGAAGCGTTAAGGAGCGGGGCAGGGTGTCTTGTGTTACAGCTGTATATAAGCACGAAAGCGTTATAGCCCTCGGCAAGATAGTGCATTGCAACAGGCTCTCCCTCTCTTGCAGAGCAGAATTCATATCCTCCGCCGGGAAGAATAAGTATACCCGGACGTTTTTCGCAGAAGGGAAGTCCTTCAACGTTATCAAGCATATATGCCTTTAAATAGACCGTTTTATCTTCGCTGAGAAAGTATGTCTTTATAGTCATACGGTAGTCCTTTCTTTATGTAAATATCCGCATTTAAGCTCAGATAGAGTTTTACACAATAATTGTACTACTTTTTTGTGGAAAAATCAAGTACCGCAACATAATAATTGCGGTACTGAGCTTGTATAAAAAGTCTTTTATTTGATGTACTTCTATTATATCATTCAGTTTAGTCTACGAAGGCAAGCTACCGATAGTTCTTTTTGTCGGACAGTGCTTCTCGGGTTCGCTATTCGAGTAGGTACACTTGTCAATATTAACGTGGGAAAGAACCAAAATAATTAGGAAAACAACTGCTAAACAATTACAATCCCCACCTTAGTTGGCTCGGCTTGACCGAGCAACAGAACCTCACCCTTTTTCGAGGGCGGGCATGGATGTCCGAAGTTGAACGCCCAAAGTTTCGCAAGGATGCGAAACCAACAGAGCGTTCATTTAAAGGCAAGGATATAGTGCTTTTTGAGGAATAGTGCGGTTTTGAAAGGGGTGGTGTGTAGGGTGTGACAATCCCTCAATAGTTGGCTGAGCGAAGCTCAGCAACAGAAGCTCACCTTTACTCAAGGGAGCCAAGAATGTGGTGCAGGGCGAAGAAATAGTGCGGTTTTGGAAAGGGTGGTGGTGTAGCAATCCCTCCGGTAGTCGCCCGAATTTTTTCGGGCGACAGCACCTCACCTTTGACAAGGGAGGCAAGTGTGGTGGCGCGGAGCGAGGGATAGTGCGGTTTTGGAAGTGGTGGTGTGGCAATAATTTCTGATTTAATTATAATAAGTTGTTTTGGTAAAGTCAACGGAAGTTACAGAATTGTAACCATTCCGTTAGCATTAAGCAACCGCTTTTCCGGGCGGAGAACTTTACCCGGCGGCAACGGCACATTTAACGTGATATTTCGGTTTTCTCTATTGACAAACTGCGTTGTGATGGATTATAATTATGTAAGGAGCGTGTAAGATTTTACACGGTAAAATTCTATGAAGTTTTTTTAAAATAAGGAGAAAAGATATGGCATACATACTCGGTGTCGATATAGGTACGTCCGGTACAAAAACAGTGCTTTTCAGCGAGGACGGCACACCTGTTGCATCGGCGCTTTACGATTATCCTCTTTACACTCCCTGCAACGGCTATGCCGAGCAGGATCCTGCGGACTGGTGGAACGCCTGCGTTAACAGTATCCGTGACGTAGTTGCAAAGAGCGGAGTTCCCGCAGACGAGATAAAGGGCGTAGGTCTTTCGGGACAGATGCACGGACTTGTAATGCTGGACAAGGATAACAAGGTAATAAGAAACAGCATTATCTGGTGCGATCAGCGTACAGGCAAGGAAGTTGTCGAGATAACCGAAAAGGTAGGTCACGACAGACTTATCGCTATCACCGCAAACCCTGCTATAACAGGCTTTACAGCCGCAAAGATAATGTGGGTAAAGAATAACGAGCCTGAAAATTATGAAAAGTGCCGCCATATTCTTCTCCCCAAGGACTATATAAGATTTATGCTCACGGGCGAGTTTGCTACCGAGGTTTCAGACGCATCGGGTATGCAGCTGCTTGATATTCCCGGCAGATGCTGGTCTGACGAGGTGCTGACTAAGCTCGGTATCGACAAGTCACTTCTTGCCAAGGTTTACGAAAGCCCTGAGATAACAGGTACCGTTACAAAGGCGGTAGCTCAGGCTACAGGTCTTAAGGAGGGTACGCCCGTAGTCGGCGGTGCAGGCGATAATGCGGCTGCCGCTGTCGGAACAGGCGTAGTAGAGGACGGTAAGGCTTTCACGACTATCGGTTCAAGCGGCGTTGTGTTTGCTCATACTTCCGATATATCTATCGACCCCAAGGGCAGAGTACATACATTCTGCTGTGCTGTGCCGGGATGCTGGCACGTTATGGGCGTTACTCAGTCAGCAGGTCTGTCGCTCAAGTGGTTCAGGGATAATTTTGCGTGGAGCGAGATGGAAACAGCAGCTTCTATGGGCGTTGACCCGTACTACCTTATGGATAAGGAAGCCGACAGTGTGCCGATAGGCGCAAACAGACTGCTCTATATGCCTTATCTCAACGGTGAGAGAACACCTCACCTTGACCCCAACGTAAGAGGCGCATTTGTAGGTCTTTCCACAATGCACAAGAAGAAGGATATGCTCAGAGCCGTTATGGAGGGTGTTTCCTATTCACTGCGTGACTGTGTTGAGGTTATGCGTGAGATGAATATAAGCATTGATGATATGATGGCTTGCGGCGGCGGCGGAACATCACCGCTGTGGCGGCAGATGCTCGCAGACCTTTATGCCTGCAACGTAAAGACTACGGCAAACAAGGAAGGCCCCGCACTCGGCGTTGCACTTCTTGCGGCAGTAGGCGCAGGTATATACAGCTCTGTTCCCGAAGCGTGCAAAGCGGTAATCAAGCCCGAAAAGATACAGGAGCCTATTGCTGAAAACAGTGCCAAGTACGAAAAGGTATATGCACTTTACAAGAAGCTGTATCCTGCTATGAAGGCAAACTTCGACGAGCTGGCTTCACTTGATGTATAATTTGTAATATTGTCAGTAACGGAATACGGCTTTTGTGTGTTGCCGTAATCCGTAGGAATATTATGCTAAGTCCGGTTAACCGGAAAGGAGTACCTATGAAACTTTTTATCGACACAGCCAACGTTGATGACATCAGACGTGCCAATGATATGGGCATTATCTGCGGTGTTACCACAAACCCCTCTCTTATCGCAAAAGAGGGAAGAGATTTCAAGCAGGTAGTAAAGGAAATCACAGAAATCGTAGACGGTCCTGTTTCAGCCGAAGTAATTTCGCTTGAAGCAGACAAGATGGTTGAGGAGGCTCTGCCCCTTGCCGCAATACATAAGAATATCGTTATAAAGCTCCCTATGTGCGAGGAGGGTCTTAAGGCCTGCAAGCAGCTTACCACAAAGGGTATAAAGACAAACGTTACTCTCGTATTCTCAGCCGCTCAGGCACTTCTTGCCGCAAGAGCAGGCGCTACATTTGTAAGCCCGTTCCTCGGCAGACTTGACGATATAGGCATGGAAGGCATGAACCTTATCGAAGAGATCGTTGACATATTCAATGCACAGGGCATTGAAACAGAGATCATCGCCGCATCTATCCGTAACCCGATGCACGTTACACAGGCGGCAAGACTCGGATGTGATATAGCAACCGTTCCTATGAACGTACTTCTCCAGATGCTTAAGCACCCCCTTACCGACAACGGTATCGACAGGTTCCTTAAGGACTGGGAAGGATTCACTTCCAAGCAGAAGTAATTAAAGCCGCTCTGAGAGCGTGCTTAAAATAACCGAAAGGAAAAATGAAATGTACAGTAATTTAGTTGACACGATCGGCTTTCTCAAGGGAATAGATCCCGATGTTGCTGACGCAATGGACAAGGAGCTTGCACGTCAGAAAAGAAATCTTGAGCTTATTGCAAGTGAGAATATCGTTTCTCCTGCTGTTATGGCGGCTATGGGAAGCGTTCTTACGAACAAGTATGCTGAGGGATACCCCGGCAAGCGTTATTACGGCGGATGCGAGGACGTTGATATAGTTGAGAATATCGCTATTGAACGTGCCTGCAAGCTGTTCGGAGCAAAGTATGCGAATGTACAGGCTCACTCCGGCGCACAGGCTAACACGGCGGTTTATTTTGCACTGCTGAATCCCGGCGATACGGTAATGGGTATGAGTCTTGCTCACGGCGGACACCTTACACACGGTTCTCCCGTAAACATTTCGGGCAAATACTTCAACTTCGTACCTTACGGACTTGATGAGGAAACCGGCAGACTGAATTACGACAATATACTTGCACTTGCAAAGGAGCATAAGCCCAAGATGATCGTTGCGGGTGCGAGCGCATATCCCAGAGCAATTGACTTTGAAAAGCTCTCGGCTATTGCTAAGGAAGTTGGCGCATATCTTATGGTAGATATGGCGCACATTGCAGGTCTTGTTGCAGGCGGTCAGCATATGTCGCCCGTGCCTTATGCAGATGTTGTGACTACTACAACGCATAAGACACTGAGAGGACCTCGCGGCGGACTTATCCTTACAAATGACGAGGAGCTTGCAAAGAAGATCAACAAGGCTATATTCCCCGGCATACAGGGCGGACCTCTGATGCACGTTATCGCCGCTAAAGCTGTTTGCTTCGGCGAGGCGCTGAAGCCCGAATTTACCGAGTATGCAAAGCAGATTGTGAAGAACGCATCCGTTCTTGCCGATTCTCTGCTTGAAAAGGGATTCAATCTTGTATCGGGCGGTACAGACAACCACCTTATGCTTGTTGACCTCCAGCCTTTCAATATCACAGGTAAAGAGCTTGAGAAGAAGCTCGACGAGGTGTATATCACAGTTAACAAGAATGCTATACCCAACGATCCTCAGAGTCCTTTTGTAACGAGCGGCGTGCGCATCGGTACACCTGCGGTTACGACAAGAGGATTAAAGGAAGACGATATGAAGCAGATTGCACAGTGCATCTATCTTACTGCGACCGACTTTGACAACAGCGCCGACAAGGTAAGAGAAACAGTAACTGAAATCTGCAGAAAGTATCCTCTGTACGAATAATTGCATATAAGCGAGAACGAGAGATTGATTCCCTCGTTTTCGTGTTGTATAAAATATCGGTTAATTGTTGAATATAGAAAGGAATTTGTAAATGACAGCATCTGCAAGAGATATTATTTTTAATCACTCGGAGAGAGTAGCTCCGCTCGGACTTATTGCTATACCCGGTTCTGAGGAGCTTGGCAAGAAGGTCAACGATTACCTTGTAACGTGGTCAAGGGAAGCAGGCTACGATTATGATAATTTTCTCATTGAGAACGAATGCCCCAGATTTTCTTCCGGTGACGGTAAGGCTCTTATTAAGAACACTGTAAGAGGTTATGATGTTTATATTATTGCCGATTTCGGCAACTACAGCCTTGAATATCCGCTGTTTGGCAGAATGAACCGTATGTCGCCCGACGATCACTTCCAGAACCTCAAGCGTATCATACAGGCTATCGGCGGTAAGGCTCACCGTATCAACGTTATCACACCTATACTTTACGGCGGAAGACAGCACAGAAGAAACTACAGAGAGTCGCTTGACTGCGCTGTAGCGCTTCAGGAGCTTCAGAATATGGGCGTTTCCAATATCATTGCGTTTGACGCTCACGATCCCAGAGTATGCAACGCAGTTCCTCTGATGGGCTTTGATAATATAATCCCCACATATCAGGTGCTGAAGGCTCTGTTCAAGTATGTAAATGACTTCAAGATGGATAAGGATCATTTTATGGTTGTCAGCCCCGATGAAGGTGCGCTCAACAGAAATATGTACTATTCATCTGTACTGGGTGTAGATCTCGGTATGTTCTATAAAAGACGTGACTATTCGCAGGTAGTCAACGGTCGTAACCCTATCGTAGCTCACGAATATCTCGGTAACTCGGTAGAGGGCAAGGACGTGTTCATTGCTGACGATATTATTTCATCGGGCGAATCTATGCTTGATATTGCTATCGAGCTTAAGAAGCGTAACGCAAAGAGAATTTTTGCATATGCGACATATCCTATCTTCACAAACGGTCTTGAAGCGTTTGACAAGGCCTATGCCGAGGGCAAGATCGACTATGTGTTCGGCACAAACCTTTCCTACAGAACGCCCGAACTGCTCAGCAGGGAATGGTTCTGCGAGGTTGACGTATCAAAGTATCTGTCATATCTGATTATGGCTCTTAACCACGATATGTCTATAAGCAAGGTAATTGATCCTCACCAGAAGATAAGCGCTTTACTTGAAAAGCACAAGAACGACTGATAAGGTAATATGATATTTCAGCCTCCGCTCTGTGACGGGCGGAGGCTTATATTTTACAGGAGATGAATTATGCCGTTAGCAGACAGAATACGTCCTTCAACGCTTGATGAGGTTGTGGGACAAAGGCACATCTTAGCGCAGGGAAAACCGCTTTACAATATCATCAGCAGGGGAAAGATACCCAATATGATATTCTACGGGCCGTCGGGAGTGGGCAAAACCACGGTGGCGAATATTATCGCTCAAAAAACAAGTATGAGCCTGTACAGGCTGAACGGTACGCAGGCATCGACATCTGACATAAAGGACGTTGTTGCGAATTTAGGTACATTCGGTGCGGCAGGCGGAATTCTGCTTTTCCTTGACGAGATACAATATCTCAATAAAAAGCAGCAGCAGACACTGCTCGAATATATCGAGAGCGGAGAAATAACGCTGATTGCATCTACGACGGAGAATCCGTATTTCTATGTATACAGTGCCGTTCTTTCACGCTGTACCGTGTTTGAATTCAAGCAGGTGACGGCGGAGGATATACTTCCTGCGGTGGAACGTGCATTCAGGCTTATGGGCGAGGAGATGCACACGCAGTTCACGCTTGAGGAAGGCGTTGTAAGCCATATTGCTTACGGCTGCGGCGGTGATGTGAGAAAGGCGGCGAATACGGTTGAGCTTTGCTGTCTTTCGAGCGAGGGCGATACGGTGACGATGGAAACCGCAAAGCTGCTTACGCAGAAGAGCAGTATGAACTACGACCGTGACGGCGATCATCATTATGATATTCTGTCGGGGCTGCAGAAGTCGATAAGAGGCTCGGATGAAAATGCGGCGCTTCATTATGCGGCACGTTTGCTTGCGGCAGGTGATATTACCTCGCTTTGCAGGCGGCTGCTTGTTATAGCAAGCGAGGATATAGGGCTTGCGTATCCTATGGCGGTGCCGATAGTGAAGGCTTGCGTTGACAGTGCGTTACAGCTTGGACTTCCTGAGGCGAGGATACCGCTCGGTGAAGCGGTCGTCCTGCTTGCAACATCGCCGAAGTCCAACAGTGCGTATCTCGGTATAAATGCCGCTATGCAGGATGTTGAGGACGGCAAAACAGGAGATATACCCCGACAGCTTCAGAACAAGCATTATGACGGAGAGGGCAATGCGGTGAAGGGTCAGCATTATCTTTATCCGCACGACTATCCGGATCATTATGTAAAACAGCAGTATCTGCCTGACGCTATAAAGGACAGGGTCTATTATACGTTCGGCGATAACAAATTTGAACAGCAGTCAAAGGCATATTGGGATAAGATAAAAGGAAAGAAGTAAAAGAATCCGACGGCGTTACTTGCTGTCGGATTTCAGTTTGTAGAAAAAGTCTTGTATTTGATGTATTTCTGTTATATCATTCAGCTTCGGCTACGATAGTAAACTACTGATAGTTCTGTTTGTCGGATAGCCGCATTGTTTTTATTTGCACTGCTATTTATTACATTTGCTATCATTTTCTCTTTTTGTAGGGCGAGGGTCTGTGTGTGCTTTATTTGTTTCGCATCCTTGCGAAACTTTGGACACACACGCTAAGGCATCCTTGCCTTGCTTGCCCCTCCCGTCGCACTAACTTCTAACCATTCGCCAAGTTTATAATCTGTCAACTATCAACCGTAACCCAAAGCTTAATTTCCTTGCAAATTGTTTATGGTAAGCACCACAATATTTCGGGAGGAGCAAGCTCCTCCCCTACGAAAAATACTATGTGATAGTGCAAATGCAAAACCATACAAGCACACACAGACCATCACCCTATTATACGTTCGGTGATAACAAATTCGAACAGCAGTCAAAGGTGTATTGGGATAAGATAAAAGGGAAGAAGTAAAAGAATCCGACGGCGTTACTTGCTGTCGGATCTTTTTTTGCACGGTTTATTTGAAAAGCTGACGTATAGCTGATTTATCCCGATATATAAAACGAATATCCCGAACAGCTTTCGCAGAACAGTCACATCAGTAATTCCTGCAACATAGCTTCCTGCAACGGCACAGGGAAGTCCGAGTATAAGATATTTTCCCACAAGCTTTAAGTCAGTCAGCTTGTTTTTTATGTGTATGACAAGGGAGAGCAGTGCAATTGGGAGGAAGAAAAGAAGGTTTATCCCTTGCGCAATATCCTGCGGTATTTCAGTGAATACCGAAAGATACACGAGCAGAATAAAACCTCCGCCAAGCCCCATTGACGCAGTGGCTCCGGTGAGTATCCCCACTAAAATATTCATAATATCATCCTCACTCCGCTTGCAATCATAAGCAGACCGAATATTATCCTTATCAGCCTGTCGGGGATTTTTCCGAGAAGAAAAGAGCCGAGTATCGCACCGATAAGACCGTAGGGTATATATTTCCACGCTGTGCCGAAATCCAGTTTCCCGTTCATTAAATATATAACGGCGGTGACAAGGCTCAGTACGAATATCAGGGCGACCGAGGAAGCGTGGGCGTTTTTCGGCTCTGTGCCGTTTTTCTCAAAGGCAGGCACGGCGACAGTTCCGCCGCCTGAGCCGAACAGACCGTTCAGAAAGCCGCAAATCGAGCCGTAAAGCAGATGGGCGTGCTTTCCTGTGCGGTCGTATTTTCGTTTACGTTTACTGTTCATAGAGATAGCTTTCGCAGAAAAAAGCGGATTATGCAAAATGAAAAGCCGTACTGTTTTTAAGCAGTACGGCTGTAATTTTTAAGACCACCTTGCCGTGGTATGACGATGAAACCCGCACATAAAGTACGGTGGGTAACTTTCCCCCGATTGTTTCACGCTCCCTTCTTCCGCAGGGCGGGAGGTCTGCAATCCGCAAACGGAGAGAAATCCCTATTAAAGAGTGTCGGATCATATGAAATCATACTGAAGCGAACAAGGCAGTGTATTAACTTTTATTCTTCCTCTTCGTCAAGTTCCTCAAACACGTTGAAGAATTCCTTGGCTACACGGTCGTATTCCTTATCGTCATCTATTGTTGACAGGTAAACCTCATCGTTCTTGTTTACTTCCTTCAGGATAACGTAAACGTCGCTGTCGGCGTTCTCGTCTTCTTCTTCGGGAATAACGGCGCAGTATGAGCAACCGTCAACCTCAATGCGTCCGATAAGCTCAAATGTAACGGTATCGCCGTTTTCGTCCTCGAGGTCTATATACTCGGCAGTGTCTAAGTCGTTGTCTGTGATGTTTTCGATTTCTGACATTGTTTATTCCTTCCTTTTCCGAGGACCGTTTCAAGACCTCTGTTCTGTATATAATTTTACACGAAACCAAAGGTGTTGTCAAGAGGTATTTTATGATTTTCTCACAATACTATTCCTGTAGCGGTAAACTTCCTTAAAATAGCAAATCGACGTATTTATAAGTTATAAACATAGCTTAAATACGCCGATATTGTGTAAACTGTGTAACTATGTGACTAATATACAAAACATCAATGTGCAATTTGTACAGTTTTCATTCAGAAAAGTGTTGACTTATGCCTTTTGATGTGTTATCATATAGACAAGGAAAAGGAAAGTTCCCCAGACAGAATAAAACATCTTCATGCTGACTATTTAACACGATAAAGAGGGTTTTATTCAACATATATACGATTCGGAAACCGTATATAAATAAAGTCGGATAGGAGGCGAGTCCAATGGGTCAGGAAAAAAGTGAGTCACAGCAGTCTGTTGAGGCTCGCAACATAAAGTAAGAAGTGAATAGTACGATGACAATACTCATACGGTACTCATCAACACACATAATAAAAGGGTTTTGACCTTTAATTGCGAGTAAAACGGCTACCGGGACATAGAAAACAAGAAACCTTATAGCGATTTGAAAAATCGCAGATTTCCGCAAAAGCGTTTATTATATACAGCTTTCAAGGTAAATACAGGTAAGGTGATTGAGATGTACAGTTCAAGACATTCAAAGAGGCAGTTCTACTGATAACAGCTTAATATCCTGCATCGGCAGAAGTCGATACAGAGGATAAAAAGAGCAGCTGATAAAGCTGAAAGAAGCTGATTTGAGCTCTTAAGGATGTGTTTCAAATGGTAATATACGCTGACTGCATAATAAAGCATCAAAGAAAGGTGCTTAACGAAGAAAGACAGTGAGGTATAGTCCAATGTACTGACAACGTACAGGTAGTATAAACTACGAAATAATATAAAAGTCGGTTAAGTTTAACGGCAGACAGGAAGTTGGTAGGATGATACCACGATGATGGCTGCAGAATATGCGAAGAACGCATAAAGCAAGGCAGTAAGCCGATAACCGATTCGACAATTGAATATAACAATAACGGACGGGCTTTGGAGTATGTGTTGCTTCAAAGCCCGTTTTGATTGCACACATAACTTGCACTTACCGACAAAAAGTGGTATAATCAGAAAAACTCTGATTAAGGAGATTACTATGATAAAATTACCGAAGATGTATACAGCAAATTCAATTAAAGCGATGCACGAGAAGCTTAACCTTGATGCACAAACAGTAATGCTGTTATATGATTATTTTGATGCGTTTTCAAATTTTTATGAGATGTTACCTTTGAAAGACGCATATAAGATAATCAAAAAACAAAATGATAAATTAAAGCTGACGGAAGAAGATTTTATTGCTTTTTCTGAGATAGCAAGGCACGAGGAGCATTTCTATTTTATACTCGGCAGTGAAGATCTGGACAAGAACAGAAAAAAGAGTAAGCCGATGGAAAGAACAATCGTAAACGAATCGTTGGTGCTTATTGACGAAATATTTTATAAAATGATGGTCACTTCTCAGAAAGGCAAGCCACTATTTGTTCCGGAGAAAAATAAGCTGCTCAGATATGTTGATGATTCTTTTATAGAAGAAAATGAGTATACAACGGCACTGTATGATTTCTTTGCGAATAATATGAAATTAGGCGAGTCAGATGCATGGGATACTGTCGGCGATTGTATTCTGGAAATAAAAAACGGTGAAAATCCTCTTGAAGAAGTACTAAGCTATCTTGATTATCGCAAACTTTTGCCGGAGGAGAAAAATTTAAGTGAGTTGATAGGCATTATATCACGTTTGAATAACTTTACAAGAACACCGGTAAATCGTGGATTTACACCTGTTGAACTTAATCAACTCGGCGGAGGTCTGTCTGCCGACAGCATAGTTTTTGAGGAAGATGATCTGATACCGCTAGCCGTTCTAAATTCAAACGGTGCTTCGTCAAAACAGTAAACAGGATAATTATAAAGCAAGCCGTTGACGTTGTGATGTGCGTCAACGGCTTGCTTTTGTTGTCAGTATATTTCCTGTTCAAGATTTCTGAACATATCGTCATCGAAAAAATCCGTAATGGTTATCTGAAGTCCGTCGCAGAGCTTTTTCAAAGTTACTATACCGATATTTTTGGATTTCATATTGATTATATCGTTTACGGTTGATTGGGTAACAGCAGAAAGAGTTGCCAGCTTGTTTACGGTTATGTTTTTATCCCTGCATAGCTGTAATATGCGCCTTGAAACTGCTTCGGAAACAGATTTGCATTCCATTATCATCATTCCTTTCAGTAATGATGATACCACAAATTTCCGATAATTATTAACGGTAAACCGTTGACAAACAAGATGTGATGTGATATAATTCTATTAACGGTAAACCGTTAATATCTTATATGAAAGGAAGTTATAGTTATGGCAAGATGTCCGTATCTGGATTACGAGTCGGGAGGAGCGTTTTTTTCTCAGGGAGATTACGTCTGCAAGCTTTGCAATAAAAATGTTTCCGAGAACGAAGTGAAGAATAAGTGTAAAACTGATTATGGCGAGGAATACGAGAAGTGTCCTGTATATAAGAATCGTTGAAGCTTATGGAGTAGGAGAGATGTATGTCATATAATACTAATGATATAATGGGCTATGCACAAGATCCGATTGTATTTTCTAACGAGCAGGGTGGTAACGAACTTTATGAAAAAGTTAAAGAAGTTATGGTGTATGGCATAAACGAAAATGGTTTGCCAGCTACAATGTTTGAAGATACCATCAAAAGCGGAGGAATGTTTGGCACAAAATGCCCTTTATTGATGATAAGACATTCCGATTCATCGTGCAGGTTTTTTATGATTGGAATATTTGTTTACGGTAATCAAGTTATGTTTGCGTTGTTTGGTGAATCAGCAGAAAATACTAAATATAACCGTAAGCAGTATTATCAAGAAAACGGAAACTTCATTAAAGCCGCTTTAATCAAGCCAGATGAATTTAAATTGCAATCAGAGCTTCAATGGAGAGAAGACATATTAAATGTATTTAATAATGCTACACATTGATGTGTCAAATGCAATTGATAATTAGGAGCTTCGGATGTATCTTTTTGTATGTACTTTATGTATGCTGATAGATGGCGTTTTAGCAGCAGGTTCAAAATTGAAATCTATCAAATACAATACACAATATACTGTATTTGAAAATAAATTATTCATAGTTATTTTTTGCATCGGAGCATTTTTCGGAATTGGTGCTTATGGTGTAGATAAAATGGAACTTGTCGCAATAATTATAACTGCAATTGTGGCTTTTGTCGTTGGGTTTGTGGTTTTATATTATATTGGCAAGCATCGAGCAGAATAATCTGATAGTATGGTTATATTAATATTTATAAAGATGAATAAAACGGTGAGCCTCACAAGCCCACCGTTTTTGTTTTACAGCCTTCCGGTATATTTCCTGTTCGAGATTTCTGAACATATCGTCATCGAAAAATCCGTAATGGTTATCTTAAGTTGTTTGCAGGGAACGGGAACGTGTGCAAATTCTGTCGGAAAAGTGCAGTTTTTGAATAATTGCTTGACTATCTCTTTTCAGAATGTTAATCTTTATTCAGCCTTTAAAACGGCTTATATATTGAATAAGGAGCATAGGAAAAAATTACAGTTTTTTGTTAAGGTGAAATTAGTTGTAACATAAAATATAAGCACATAAATAAAGCTTTTTATAAAAATCGGAGATACCGTCTACAGCTAAAAGTAACCGCAGACGATCTGACGGATTTTGCGGTTGTTGTTAAAGCACCGTAAGATTCAATTGCGAGGAGGTAAATATGTATAAGAAATCAGGTTCTAAACTGAAAACGATCGCACTTCTTATCAGAGTGTTCGGTTTTATAGTAGCATTAGCTTCCGCTATAGCTTGCTGGAGCATAGCAGGGAATATCAGCAGTTACAATGAAACTTTAAAGAGCGTTATGATAGGTGCAGGATTCGAGATAGGTATTTTAATAATTGTTCCTGTTATTATCGGTTCGCTTATACTTGAAGGATTCGGCGATCTGATAGTTCTTACGGATGACAATAACGAATGCCTTAGAAAAATGGCGGGTCTTCCTGCTAAACAGATGGTTAATGTGCCTAATACTTATTACAATAACAATGCGGTTAATCCCACAAGTACAGTTTACAATAACAATGCGGTTAATCCCGCAAGTACAGCGGGTACGGCAAATGCCCAGAATTCTTCAGGCACCTGGGTTTGCGCAAAATGCGGTAAGATAAATAATTCAAGAGGAGATTTCTGCGTAGGCTGCGGAGTAAGAAAGCCTTTCCTTTAATCCAATCGGAATTTACGGCGGATGTATTTCTGCTGTGTATCGAATGTGCGTGGCACATATTGATTATGCGTGTTCCTTATTCAATAAATGCAAAAACGGCGTACTGAAAATGTACGTCGTTTTTGCAATTTCGCTTATTCGATTTTTGAAGCGGCACATTGCTATTAGTAAAAATAAAATCTTTACCATCGTCCAATCCCGACCGTCTTACTATCCTGCATATATCTGCAACCTATAAAAAGGTCGGAATTTGAAGCGGCACATTGCCGCAAGGTCGGAACAGTCAGCGGCGACCCGCCGCAAGGTCGGAATTTGAGGCGGCACATTGCTATTAGTAAAAATTAAATCTTTACCATCGTCCAATCCCGACCGTCTTGCTATCTTGCATATATCCGGAACATATAAAAAGGTCGGAACAGTCGGCGGCGACCCGCCGCCTTAGTAGCCGTATTCGTCGGAGATGAGGATTACTTTTATTCTGTCCTTGTCACGCTGATGAGCCATTATGGCATAATCGTTGCAGATCCTGTCGGGGCTTAAGCAGTGCGCACATCTGCCTGTCTTTGCACAGGGGGTGTTTCTGCCGAGCCTTACGCAGTTTGCGGGAGATGCAATCGTTTCAAGACGGTCAACGGCTGAGTGGAGGTCTGTTACAATCTTGTTTAAGCCGGCAACAATGATTACCTGCTTCGGTCCGAATATCATAGCGGCTACACGGTTTCCGGTGCCGTCAACGTTGTATAATTCGCCGTATTCGGTTATCGCATTAGTGCTTGCAAAGTAGGTGTCGGCTGAAAAAGCCTTCCTGTAAAGGTCGTTTACCTCATCGGGAGAGAGTTTTTCACGGTCAATGTAGATACCGCTGTAGTTTTCGTTCAGAAAATCCTGAATGCCGGTTTCTTTAAGCGTCATTGTTCCGCCGGAAACTATCAGCTTGTCGTCCTTTATAAGCTCCTTTATTATCTCCTTCGCCTCGTCGGGAGTATCGACAAGATAGCCCTTCATATTGTTCTTTTCAAGGGCGGATATTACCTTTTCCGCTCTTTTTTTGAGTGCGGCTTTTACATTTTCATTCATATCATCAGTTCCTTTCGTCATTTTGTGCGGTATGACCGCTGTATAAGATAAATATAACATATTTCGCAAAAAAGTCAAGAATAGTGATAGACATTTAAAGCTGAATGTGCTATAATTGACTATAAGCAGAGTTGTGAACTGCGATCTATGAAGATACGATATAAAACGGTAATATTCCGATAAATAGAAAGGAACATAATATGGAAATATTAAAGCTCAGTGCGCCCTGCAAGGATTATATCTGGGGCGGTAACAGATTAAGAGAGGAATACGGCAAGGTATCAGACGCAGATAAGATAGCTGAGAGCTGGGAACTGTCCTGCCATAAGGACGGTCAGAGCGTTATCGCAAACGGCAAGGACAAAGGCAAGACGCTTTCCGAGTATGTAGCGGAAAACAAGAATGCACTCGGTACAGCCTGCGGCAGATTCGAGTATTTCCCCATACTTATAAAGCTTATTGACGCAAAGGATAATCTGTCTGTACAGGTACACCCCGACAATGATTATGCCATGCGTGTAGAGGGCGAGTACGGCAAGACGGAAATGTGGTATATCGTTGACTGCGAGGAAGGCTCACAGCTTATATACGGCTTTGATAAAGAAATTTCAAGAGAAGAGTTTGCGGACAGAATAAAGAACAACACCTTACTTGAGGTCACAAACAATGTTCCCGTACATAAGGGAGATGTGTTCTTCATCGAGTCGGGTACGCTCCACGCTATCGGCAAGGGCATACTTATTGCCGAGATTCAGCAGAACAGCAATACAACATACAGAGTATATGACTACGGCAGAGTAGGCAAGGACGGAAAGCCCAGAGAGCTTCATATAGAAAAGGCTATAGACGTTACCGAGCTTTGCCCTCCGAAATATGATACAAAGCCTCAGGGCAAGCCTGTAAAGATAGACGGCGGCGAGGAAACATTGCTCCGCAGCTGTGAATATTTCGATGTTCATAAAATCAAGGTTTCAGGAACAGTAACGCTTGACGCAGACGAAAAGTCGTTTATGTCGGTTCTGGTGCTTGACGGCAGCGGTAAGATCGGTGAGCTTGACGCAAAGAAGGGCGACAGCTTCTTTGTTCCTGCGGGCTACGGCAGATTTACTCTTACGGGTAATCTTGAGGTAATTCTTTCTGATATAGTTTAAGACTTGTGTTTTGAAAGGTTAAAGGGGATATATGAAGTATTATATCGGCGTTGACATTGGCGGTACGAATATCAAGGCAGGAGTGGTTGATGAGAACGCACAGCTCGTTTCGAAAATATCGCTCAAGACAAATGCGGCAGACGGTTATAAAAGCGTCCTTGCGGTAATCATTGACGCTGTTGAGCAGGCTGTACAGCTTTCGGGCGAGGATATTGACAGGATAAAGACTATCGGCGTCGGCTGTCCGGGAACTATGGATAACGAAAACGGCACAGTGCTTTATTCGAACAATCTGCACTGGGAGAACGTTCCGCTTGCAAAGGATCTTGCAGAATATTTCGGCAAGCGTATCATTCTTGAAAATGACGCTAATGTTGCGGCATACGGCGAGTATCTTGCAGGTGCGGCAAAGGGTGCGAAAAACGCTGTAGTGCTGACGCTCGGAACTGGTGTGGGCGCAGGTATAATTATTAACGGCGAGATATACAGCGGCTCAAACAACGCAGGCGGCGAGATAGGTCATACTGTTATCGAGGTTGACGGTGCGCCGTGTACCTGCGGAAGAAACGGCTGTTTTGAGGCTTATTCTTCGGCTACGGGACTTGTCCGTATGACGAGGGAAATGATTGAGAAATATCCGAGCGGACGGCTTCACGAAATGGTTGACCGTGACGGGAAAATTTCAGCAAGAACCGCGTTCAATGCCGCTAAGCTGGGCGACCCTGAGGGAAGGGAAGTTGTTGATAAATATATCAAGTATCTTGCCTGCGGAATAACGAATGTGATAAACGTATTCCAGCCTGATATTCTCTGCATCGGCGGAGGAGTATGCAACGAGGGCGATAATCTGCTTATACCGCTGAAAGCACAGGTGGCAAAGCAGATCTACTCAAAAAACAATGCTAAGAATACCGAGATAGTAATCTGCACGCTTGCAAATGAAGCAGGTATGATCGGCAGTGCCATGCTCGGCAGAAAATAAAAACACTTTTTACAAAGGAAAGGACAGTAAAAATGAGAAGCGATCTTATCAAGAGCGGCGTAGACAGAACACCGCACAAAGCCTTACTGAAGGCACTGGGTGTAACAGACAGCGAGATGCACAAGCCGTTTATTGCCGTTGTATGTGCGGCAAGCGACTATGTTCCCGGTCATGCGCATCTGCACGAAATATCAAGACAGGTAAAGGACGGTATAAGAAACGCAGGCGGCGTTCCTTTTGAATTCTTCACCATCGGCGTGTGCGACGGCCTTGCAATGAACCATAGAGGCATGAGATATTCTCTTGCATCCCGTGAGCTTATCTGCGACAGCATCGAGGTAATGCTGACGGCACATCCTCTTGACGGTATTGTATTTATACCGAACTGCGACAAGATAGTTCCCGGTATGATAATGGCTGCCGCAAGAATGAACCTCCCCTCTATTTTTGTAAGCGGCGGTCCTATGAACCCCGGCAGAGTACAGGGCAAGAGAGTAGGATATAACGAGATATACGAAGCTATCGGTCAGTATTCCAACGGCACTATAGGAGATGATGTTCTTCTTGACTACGAGAATAACGCTTGTCCTACCTGCGGCTCATGTTCGGGTATGTACACGGCGAACTCAATGAACTGCCTTACAGAAGCAATCGGCCTTTCGATGCCGAAGTCGGGTACAGAGCCTGCTGTAAATGCCGCTCGCCGCAGACTTGCAAAGGAAACGGGCGAAAGAATAGTTGAACTTGTAAAGCAGAACATCTGCGCTAAGGATATTATCACAAAGAAAAATATGATGAACGCACTCGCTACCGATATGGCAATCGGCGCTTCCTCAAATACGGTACTTCATCTTCTTGCTATCGCACACGAGGCAGGAGTAGACATTTCTCTTGACGATATTGACAACAAGAGCAAGACAACACCTCAGCTTTCAAAACTCAATCCTGCAAGTGATATATTCATAACAGACCTTAACGATGTAGGCGGTATCCAGTCGGTTATCAAGGAGCTTGCAAAGGGCGGTCACGTTGATACAAGCGTTCTTACTGTTTCGGGTACACAGGCTGACAGAATCGCCAAGGCTCCGAATGCAGACGGAACAATAATCCACACCTGCGAGAATCCTATCAGAAAAGACGGCGGTCTTGCAATACTCAGCGGTAACCTTGCAGAAAACGGCTCTGTTGTAAAGCAGGGTGCAGTTAAGCCCGAAATGATGGACTTCACAGGTACTGCGAAGGTATTTGACGGCGAACAGGCTGCTTGTGACGCTATCCTCAATAACGTTATCATCCCCGGTGACGTTGTTGTTATCCGCTATGAAGGCCCCAAGGGTGGCCCCGGTATGCCTGAGATGCTTGCTCCTACGGCGGCTATTGTCGGCAAGGGTCTTGACGGAAGCGTTGCTCTTATCACAGACGGACGTTTCAGCGGTGCCAGCAGAGGTGCGGCGGTAGGTCACGTTTCTCCCGAGGCGGCTGACGGCGGACTTATAGCTTACGTTGAAAACGGAGATAAGATACATATCAATATACCTGCAAGAAGCATTGAACTTCTCGTTGACGATGAAACGATAGCACAGCGTAAGGCTAAGGGCGTAAACGCTCCCGTAAGACAGCTTGACGGTTATCTCAAGCGTTACGCAAAGCTGGTTACAAGCTCGAATACAGGCGCTGTATTTGAAGACTGATATGCTAATTTAATACTGTTCAGCAAAGGCTGTGTATTTAGGTACACAGCCTTGCGGTGATATTGATGACAGAAGGGGGCGGTAGCTATCGCTCATAATGATAATATGCACGCAGGACACAGGGAGCGTATGATAAGCCGCCTTAAAGAGTTCGGCAGTGAGGGGTTTCAGTCACACGAGCTGCTTGAAATGATGCTGTACAGCTCTTTTAAGCAGTGTGACACAAACCCGATAGCGCACAGGCTTATTGACAGATTCGGAACGCTCAGCGGTGTGTTCTCCGCAAGCGAAAACGAGTTGTGCGAGGTCGAGGGTGTAGGCAGGTCTACCGCTCAGATGATAATCGTACTTCGTGCGAACATAGAGCGTATGCTGGCTGAGAGCGTTCAGAAGGGTGAGATGCTCGGCGCATCCGGAGCGGTAAAGGACTATTGTATGGGGCTTTTCCGCTTTGTAGATACCGAACAGCTGAGAATGATATTTCTCGACAGCGAGTATTGTTTTATGTCGCAGGAAATAATAAGCACGGGTGCGCTTGAACAGGTGCGGCCGGATATAATGAGATTGCTTGAAAAGGCAGTGCAGAAAAGATGCCCTATAGTCGTTATGACGCATAACCATCCGAGAGGCAGTGAAATGCCGTCTACGGAGGATAAGATAATGACGAGAAATCTTTTCAACCTTCTTGAAAAGGCAGGAATTTATCTTGCCGACCACGTTATAGTCGGTATGCACGGCAGTCTTTCTATGCGTGAGAACGGTATTCTTCCTGATATATGGAACGATTTTTAAGGAGCTAAAATGGACAAGTTCGTATTAAAATCAAATTATAAGCCGATGGGCGATCAGCCACAGGCTATAGACAGCCTTGCAAACGGTGTGCTTGACGGCGATAAGGAACAGGTTCTGCTCGGAGTTACCGGTTCGGGAAAAACCTTTACTATGGCAAATATTATCGAAAAGGTCAACCGACCCACGCTTATCCTTGCGCATAACAAGACGCTTGCGGCACAGCTGTGCAGTGAGTTCAAGGAGTTTTTTCCGGATAATGCTGTCGAATATTTTGTAAGCTATTACGACTACTATCAGCCTGAGGCGTATATTCCGTCAACCGATGCCTATATCGAAAAGGACAGTGCGATAAACGACGAGATAGACCGCCTGCGACACTCGGCAACAGCGGCTCTTGCGGAGCGCAGGGATGTAATTATCGTTGCCAGTGTAAGCTGTATCTACAGCTTGGGCAGTCCGGAGGATTACCGTGAGAATATGCTTTCTATCCGTGAGGGTCAGGAACGAAGCCGTGACGATATAATAAAAAGGCTTGTCGAAATACAGTATGAACGCAACGATATGAATTTCATCCGTAACAAGTTCAGGGTAAGAGGCGATGTACTTGAGGTTTTCCCTGCGGGAAGTACGTCCGACAAGGCGATAAGGATAGAATTTTTCGGTGATGAGATAGACAGAATATCCGAGATAGATATAGTGACAGGCGAGGTGAAACGCCGCTTTTCGCACGTTGCCATTTTCCCTGCGTCACATTACATCGTAAGCAAGGCAAGGCTTGAAAATTCGCTTACCGAGATAGAAAACGAAATGGAAGAACGTGTTAAATTCTTCACCGATAACCATAAGCTGATAGAGGCGCAGAGGATAGAGCAGAGAACACGCTATGATATGGAAATGCTCCGTGAGATAGGAACGTGTAAGGGCGTAGAGAACTATTCACGGGTGCTTGCAGGAAGAGCGCCGGGCAGCTCGCCTATAACTCTTATGCACCATTTTCCGAAAGATTTTCTTATGTTCATTGACGAGAGCCACGTTACATTGCCGCAGGTAAGAGGTATGTACGGCGGCGACTTTGCACGAAAGAAAAACCTTGTGGATTACGGCTTCCGTCTGCCGTCTGCGTATGATAACCGACCGATGAATTTTGACGAGTTTACCTCGATGATAAATCAGGTCATTTATGTTTCGGCTACACCGGGAGAATACGAAAAGAGCCACGCTGTGAATACAGCCGAGCAGGTCATACGTCCTACGGGTCTGCTTGATCCGATAATCGAGATAAAGCCTGTTGCGGGACAGATAGAGGATCTTTATTCCGAAATAAACGAGCGTACCAAAAAGGGTGAGTGTGTGCTTATCACTACGCTTACAAAGAAAATGGCTGAGGATCTGACGGCTTATTACGAAAAGCTCGGCGTGAAGATACGCTATATGCACCACGATATTGATTCTATCGAACGTATGGAGATAATTAGAGATCTGCGTATGCACGTCTTTGATGTGCTTGTCGGAATAAATCTTCTGCGTGAGGGTCTTGACTTGCCGGAGGTATCGCTTGTTGCGATACTTGACGCAGATAAAGAGGGCTTTTTACGAAGCGAAACCTCACTTATACAGACTATAGGCAGGGCGGCAAGAAACGCCGAAGGCAAGGTCATAATGTATGCCGATACGGTTACGGACAGTATGGAAAAGGCAGTGACCGAAACCAACCGCCGCCGTGAGATTCAGATGAAATATAACGAGGAACACGGCATCACTCCAAAGACTATAGTAAAGGATGTAAGGGCGGTGCTGGAAATATCGTCCGGCAAGGATAAGGGCAAAAAGAGAAAATACACCAAGGCAGAGCGTGAGGCGCTTATCAAACAGTATACCGCAGAGATGAAGAATGCGGCAAAGCTGCTTGACTTTGAACATGCCGCATATCTGCGTGATAAGATAAAGGAGCTTCAGGAAAGCAAGTAAGCTGTTGACGGAGATGACAAAAGAAAATGGGAATAGATAAAATAATCATCAAGGGTGCAAGAGAGCATAATCTGAAGAATATTGATATAGAACTGCCCCGTGACAAGTTGATAGTTATGACGGGACTTTCGGGATCGGGAAAGTCATCGCTTGCATTCGATACTATTTATGCGGACGGTCAGAGAAGGTATATCGAGAGCCTGTCATCATATGCAAGAATGTTCCTCGGACAGATGGAAAAGCCCGATGTTGACAGCATAGAGGGATTATCTCCCGCTATATCAATAGACCAGAAAACAACCTCGAAAAACCCCCGTTCCACTGTCGGAACGGTAACGGAGATATACGACTATCTCAGACTGCTTTATGCAAGAGTAGGCATTCCGCACTGTCCTGTCTGCGGTAAAGAGATAAGACAGCAGACGGTGGATCAGATAGTTGACAAGGTAATGGAACTGCCCGAGCGGACAAAGTTTCAGATCTTATCGCCGATAGTAAGAGGCAGAAAGGGCGAATACCGCAAGGAACTTGAGGACCTTGTAAAGCAGGGCTACGCAAGAGTGCGTATTGACGGGATAATCTACGATCTTTCCGAGCAGATAAAGCTTGACAAGAACAAGAAGCATAATATAGAAGTCGTTGTGGACCGTCTTGTTATGAAAGAGGATATAAAGTCACGTTTATCCGACAGCCTTGAGGTTGCGGGAAATCTTTCGGGCGGACTTATTCTTATAGATGTAATTGACGGCGAAGAACTGAGTTTTTCACAGAACTATGCCTGCCCCGAACACGGAGTAAGCATAGAGGAGCTTGTACCGAGAATGTTCTCGTTCAACAATCCCTTCGGCGCTTGTCCTACCTGTACCGGTCTCGGAATTTTCAGAAGGATAGATGTAGACCTGATTTTACCGAACCGTGATCTTACTATCCGTGAAAATGCGATAAAGGCGAGCGGCTGGAAGTATGCGGACGGAACTATAGCGCAGATGTATTTTGACGCTGTTGCAAACGAATACGGTTTCAGCGTGGATCAGCCTGTAAAGGAACTGACAAAGGAACAGTTAGATGCGGTGCTTTACGGTACGGGCGAAAAGAAGATAAAGGTCGTGCGCAGTAAAGAGCAGGGCGGCGGTGTCTATATGACGGCGTTCGAGGGCGTAGTAAACAACCTTGAAAGACGCTATAAGGAAACAACGAGCGTATATTCAAGAGAGGATATAGCTCAGTATATGGGTGATGCGGTGTGTCCGGATTGTCACGGTCAGCGACTGAAAAAGGAGGCTCTTTGCGTTACCGTATGCGGTAAGAATATCAACGAATTCTGCGATATGAGCATCAGCAAAGCACTTGAATTTGTCAATAGCATAAAGCTGTCTGAACGTGATATGATGATAGCAAGTCAGATACTGAAAGAAATCAAGGAACGTCTGGGATTTCTGAGCAGCGTCGGACTTGAATATCTGACATTATCAAGAACGGCAGGTACTCTTTCGGGCGGTGAAAGTCAGCGAATAAGGCTTGCAACCCAGATAGGCAGCAGTCTTATGGGAGTGCTGTATATCCTTGACGAGCCGAGCATAGGACTTCATCAGAGGGATAACGACAAGCTTATCGCAACGCTGAAAAGACTGCGTGACCTCGGAAATACGCTTATAGTCGTTGAGCATGATGAGGATACGATGAGGGCGGCTGATTTTATCGTTGACATAGGTCCCGGTGCGGGCGTTCACGGAGGTGAGGTTATCTGTGCAGGCACGCTTGACGATATAATGAAGTGCGAGCGCTCGATAACAGGACAGTATCTCACGGGAAAATTAAAGATAGAAGTACCCGAAAAACGCAGAAAGCCAACTAAGAAGTGGCTTAAGATAACAGGCTGCCGTGAAAATAATCTGAAGAACATTACGGTAAAAGTACCGCTCGGAATATTCACCTGCATTACAGGCGTATCGGGCAGCGGCAAGAGTTCGCTTGTTAATGAGATAATCTACAAGCACCTTGTTGCAAAGCTGAACCGTGCAAGAATAAAACCCGGTGCGTTCGATACATTCGAGGGTACGGAGTATCTTGACAAGGTAATAGCTATCGACCAGTCGCCGATAGGCAGAACACCGAGGAGCAACCCTGCGACCTATACGGGTGTATTCAACGATATAAGAGAGCTGTTCGCATCGACCAATGACGCAAAGATGAGGGGCTATACAAGCGGAAGATTTTCATTCAATGTAAAGGGCGGACGCTGCGAAGCCTGCGAGGGCGACGGTATCAACAAGATAGAAATGCACTTCCTGCCCGATATATATGTACCGTGCGAGGTCTGCAAGGGCAAACGCTATAACCGTGAAACGCTCGAGGTTCACTACAGAGGCAAGAATATTTACGATGTGCTTGAAATGACGGTAGAAGAGGGTATAGCTTTCTTTGAAAATCACGAAAAGATAAAGAGAAAGCTACAGACGCTTTACGATGTAGGACTTGGATATGTAAAGATAGGTCAGCCTGCGACAACACTTTCGGGCGGTGAGGCGCAGAGAGTAAAGCTGGCTTCGGAGCTTTCAAAGCGTGCGACAGGCAAGACGGTGTACATTCTTGACGAGCCTACAACAGGACTTCATACCGCCGATGTACACAAGCTGATAGATGTACTTCAGAAGCTGACAGACGGCGGAAATACCGTGCTTGTAATAGAGCATAACCTTGATGTTATAAAAACAGCCGACTATATCATTGATATGGGGCCTGAGGGCGGAAGCGGCGGCGGTACGGTGATTGCTACCGGCACTCCCGAAGATGTAGCGGCAAATTCCGTAAGCTATACGGGCAGGTATTTAGCACCTATGCTCGGTATCGAGAGGACGGAGCAGACGATGCTTGAATAAATTCTATACGGACAGATAAGTAATAATTCTTATCTGTCCGTATTTTGATAATATAGGCAGGCTTAAAAAGAAAAAATTCAGGTACGCCCAATAGATAACAGCAGAGTTACCGATTGCTAACCGAAAAAATTAAGAAAATCCCTTGAAAATGGCGAGAGAATAGTATATAATATATTTGTATGTTCCGGGTATTTCCCGGCAAAGAACTACCGGTGACCGTGACAAGCTACGGCTGCGGTCACGAAAATTTGAAAGGAGTCTACAACTGTTATGACGTATTCACATGAAGTTGAAACTATGTGTCCCGTGAAGCAGGGCGTAGCGCACGGCGCAGCTCCCATTCCGGAAGAAGCAAAGTGGGTAAAGGCGAAGGAAATCAAGGATATTTCCGGTTTTACACACGGTATCGGCTGGTGTGCACCCCAGCAGGGTACATGTAAGCTGTCTTTAAATGTTAAGGATGGTGTAATTCAGGAGGCACTCGTTGAAACTATCGGTTGCTCAGGTATGACACATTCTGCAGCTATGGCGGCTGAAATTCTTCCCGGCAGAACAATTCTTGAGGCACTTAATACTGACCTCGTTTGTGATGCTATAAACACAGCAATGAGAGAACTCTTCCTCCAGATCGTTTACGGCAGAAGCCAGAGTGCTTTCTCAGAGGACGGTCTTGCAATCGGTGCAGGTCTTGAGGATCTCGGTAAGGGTCTTCGTTCACAGGTAGGTACAATGTACGGTACTCTCAAGAAGGGTCCTCGTTACCTCGAAATGACAGACGGTTATGTTACAGGTCTTGCACTCAATGAAGATGATGAGATCATCGGCTACAAGTTCGTTAACTTCGGCAAGATGATGGAATTCATCAAGAACGGTGACGATGCTAACACAGCATTCGAAAAGGCACAGGGTCAGTACGGCCGTGTTAACGATGCTGTAAAGATCATCGACCCCAGAAAGCAGTAAGGAGGAAATAACAATGGCTTTATTTGAATCATATGACAGACGTGAACCCCAGATTCTCGCTGTTTTAAAGAACTATGGTATAGGCTCTATTGAAGAGTGTGCAGAAATCTGCAAGGCTAAGGGTCTTGACATCTACAAGCTCGTTGAAGGCATTCAGCCTATCTGCTTCGAAAACGCTAAGTGGGCTTACACAGTAGGATGTGCTATCGCTATCAAGAAGGGCTGCAAGAGAGCCGCTGACGCTGCCGCTGCTATAGGCGAAGGCTTACAGGCATTCTGCATCCCCGGTTCAGTTGCCGATCAGCGTAAGGTTGGTCTTGGCCACGGTAACTTAGGCAAGATGCTTCTTGAAGAAGATACAAAGTGCTTCTGCTTCCTCGCAGGCCACGAGTCATTCGCAGCTGCAGAAGGCGCTATCGGTATCGCTGAAAAGGCAAACAAGGTTCGTAAGGAACCCCTGCGTGTTATCCTTAACGGTTTAGGCAAGGATGCCGCTCAGATCATCGCTCGTATCAACGGCTTCACATACGTTGAAACAGAGATGGATTACTACACAGGTGAGGTTAAGGAAGTATTCCGCAAGTCTTACTCTGACGGTCTTCGTGCTAAGGTTAACTGCTACGGCGCTAACGACGTAACAGAAGGCGTTGCAATCATGTGGAAGGAAGGCGTTGACGTTTCTATCACAGGTAACTCGACTAACCCCACACGTTTCCAGCACCCCGTTGCAGGCACATACAAGAAGGAATGTGTTGAAAAGGGCAAGAAGTACTTCTCAGTTGCATCAGGCGGCGGTACAGGTCGTACACTCCACCCCGATAACATGGCTGCAGGCCCTGCTTCATACGGTATGACAGATACAATGGGTCGTATGCACTCTGACGCTCAGTTCGCAGGTTCTTCTTCAGTTCCCGCACACGTTGAGATGATGGGTCTTATCGGTATGGGCAACAACCCCATGGTTGGTGCTACAGTTGCTTGCGCAGTTGCTGTTGAGGAAGCGCTGAAGGCGTAATCAATAACATCGGTACAAGATAATATGCTATATAAGGCGGTCGCTGTTTGGTGACCGCCTTTTTGCATAAAAACCGCTTAAAAAAGCCGATGAAACGTTAAAAACTATATCAACCCCACTACACATTAAAAATAAATCAGAAAAATCCAAAGGCGGATATGATATGCTTGTTGTGTCTTATTTGCCGTTATGCTATAATTTAATCAGAATCAATTGGGAGCGTGAGAAAATGCACAGTGCCATATATCCTGTTCCGGCAAGCGAAGTCAGGCTGCCTTTTTATCTGTCGGGGATCGGGAGAACATCGCCCGAATTTCACGTTAAACGTGATAAGGGGCTTACCTCGCATCAGTTTCTTTATACTGCAAAAGGCTGCGGTGTTTTAGAAGTCGGTAACAGAAAATATAAGCTTGAAAAGAACTCCTTTATGTATCTTCCGCCAGAATTGCCTCACGAGTATTATCCTGAAAATGATGAGTGGAATACCTGCTGGATGGTGTTCAGAGGCGACTTTCTTAAAGGCGTTATGAATACAATGGGCTTCAGCGGAGAAATGGTCGCAGCTGACGCTGACCTTACCGCCTTTGAAAAGATATTCGGCAGAATATACAGTCTTGCGGCGGATAATCTTCATAACGGCGAAAAATGCTCGTTGCTGATATATAACGCAGTGTTGGCGGCAAAAGAGATATTCGGCGGAAAGCAGGAAGAAAATAATACGGGAAATCTCATAGCGGATAATGCTGTCAGATATATAAATGAGCATTACGGCGATGATATTACGTTAAATGAGCTTGCCTGCCTTTCCGGCGTTTCACCGCAGTATTTCGACCGTATTTTCAGAGAACGCCTTAATATGCGGCCTATGGAGTATATCGCTCGTGTCAAGATCTCAAAAGCCAAGTCGATGCTTCTTGACTCCGATATTTCCGTGACACAGCTTTCAAAAAGTCTGGGATACACCGGCCCCACTTATTTCGGAATCGTATTCAAAAAGTATGAGGGTATTTCACCGTCCGAGTTCAGAAAAAGCGGTGGTAGCGTAATTTAGTTTCAAAAAGTTAGAGTTATCATTAATTTAAGATTGACGGCGGACGTTTTCCGATATATATTTATATTGTAATTTTATATCGGAAGGGGTGCTTTTATGGGCATTTTAAAACGAATAACCGCACTTGCCATCTGTGCGGCGATTATGTGTACCGCAGTTAATACTGTATTTGCGGAAAATAATAACGGAGGAGATACGGTGAATATTAAAATTGACGGCAGTAAAGCAAACACAAGCGAAAACTTCCTCTACAGAGGACAGGGTATGATCAGCTGTAACGGCTCGTCAAGGCTTTTGCTTGACTATAAGGAGAAAAATCCGGAAAGCTATAGCAAGATACTTGAACATCTTTACGGCAAAAACGGACTTAAATTTACTCACTTCAAGGTGGAAATGGGCGCCGATGTAAATACATCGTCCGGCACAGAGCCTGCTACCATGAGATATGAGGATGAAAAAGCCGATGTGACCCGTGGGGCAGGTTTTCAGCTTGCCGCCGATATTAAAAAGATAAATCCTGACGTAACACTTGATATGCTGTGGTGGAGCGAGCCGCGCTGGGTCACAGATGCCAAAGACGTGTATGCGGCAAGGTATAAGTGGTATAAGCAAACGCTTGATGCCGCTTATGAGACCTACGGTCTTGCGTTTGATTATGTAAGTGCGAACCAAAATGAGCGTACCGTTGATACGGATTGGATAAAATACCTTTCAAAAGCTCTCAAAAGCGAAAAGGACTGTCCGTATGATTACTCTGAGATCAAGATAGTTGCGGCGGACGAATGCGGCACTTGGGGCATATCAAGGCTGATGATGAAGAATAAGGAGCTGTGTGATGCGGTCGATGTGATAGGTTCTCACTACACAAGCTTCGCTGATGATACTACAAAAAAGCTTGCGGAGGAATACGGCAAGGAATTATGGTTTTCCGAGGGAAGCTCACCTATGACCTATGCACAGTCGGCTTACCGCTTTGACGAGGGTAATTCCGGACTTACAGGTCTTAACGGTGTTCTTGATATTGCAAACCGTATGATTACAATGGTGAGCGGCGGATATATGACGCAGTATGAATATCAGCCCGCCGTTGCGGGATATTATGACGGCGTTACATATTGCCACAAACAGCTTATAAATGCCTGCACCCCGTGGAACGGCTATTACACCCTTGACAGCGGATATTATATGAATCTGCATTTCTCACAGTTTATGGATAAGGGCTGGAGCTTTATATTTGACGCTTGTTACGGCGATGCAAAGGTCGGCGGTGACGGTCACGCACTGGTTGACGCAAAGTACAGCTATATCACCGCTTGCAGTGCGGAAGGCGATTACAGCACGATTATTACAAATACGACATCGGAGCCTATCACATATAACTTTGAGATAGCAAACCTTGCAAAAGCGGATAATGAAGTATATGTATGGGAAACAAGAGGTCCTGATGAGAGTCAGGAGTACAATGCCAATTATTTCAAGAAGACTTCGACAGTTACTCCCGAAAACGGCAAGTATTCGGTTACGATAAAGCCGTATTCAATGATAACTGTATCAACTTTGAATATATCAGAGCCTGAATTTGATGCACCTGCGGAAAGTGAGAACACATTGCTGTCGCTTCCGTATTCCGATGATTTCGGTTATTCGGATGAATTCCTTGCTTCAAGAGGAAACGCACCGCTTTATACGACCGATGAGGGCGGCGCTTTTGAGGTTGCCGAAAAGAACGGCGAAAAGGTGCTGATGCAGAAGATTACAAAGGATATTAAGGCTAACGAATGGGGCGGTACACCTGATCCGACAACTAATTTCGGCGATGACCGCTGGTATAATTACAGCGTAAGTGCGGATATACTTACAGACGGGAAAGACAGCTATGCAGGCGTAGGTCTGAGATATATCCTTGCAGACAGCGGAAGGAGCGGTTACAGCGTTACACTTTACGAAAACGGCAACTGGATTTTCTTCGGTGGAAAGAAGAAGGTTCTTGACGGAAATATAGCAGACTTTGATTCGTCAAAGTGGCATAATGTAAAAATTTCCGCACTGAACAATGATATAACAGTTTCAGTCGATGGCGAGAAAATAATTGATTATAAGGCTGAGGAGGGCGGCTACAGTGCAGGAAGAGCGGCACTCTACAGTTCATATAACAATTGCTGTTTTGATAATATCAAGGTTGAGGCAACCGACAGCGTTCAGCCGTATGTGAACAAGTTTGATAATTTCGACAACATATTTACTTACAGCGAAAACGGCTGGGAACACAGCACTATGGACAGCTTCAAAAACTACAAGCGTACAATTTCGCACGGCACTGAAGGAGATTATTTCACCGTTGATTTTGAGGGAACAGGCATTATCCTTACAGGCGCACAGAAAGGCGACACGGTTGTAAGCATTGAGCTTGACGGCAAAACCGTTAATAAGGAATATGCCGTATCAAAAATCAGCAACAGACAGTCGTTCTTGCTGATAAACGGCTTGGAGCAGGGCAGTCATACTCTGAAATTGACTGTCGTAAGCGGAAGCTGTTCTGTCGATGCGGCACAGGTGCTGTACGATTATGAGGCTGTGAATAAAGCCGTAACCAACGAAACGTCATCGGTAGCCGAAAGCACAGATTCATCCGACAGCGTTCCCGAAGATAACGACAAATCAGCAAAAAGCAACGGCGGTAAAGGCTCATTCCCGTTTGTTCCCGTTGTCGTAGGAGCGGTTGCTGTGGCTGCCGCAATCGGTGCAGGCGTTGCGATAGCAAAAATGAAAAAGAAGAAAGATTTATAATCAGGAGGGTATATTATGTCAAGATTTGAGATAAGAGATAAGTTTTATTTGGACGGGAAACCGTTCAAGGTAATTTCGGGTTCAATACATTATTTTCGCACCGTACCGGAATATTGGCAGGACAGGCTTGAAAAGCTCATAAATATCGGATGCAATACAGTTGAAACGTATATTCCGTGGAATTTTCACGAAACTGAAAAAGGAAATTTCAATTGGAACGGAATGCATGATATCTGCCGTTTTATAGAGCTTGCCGATAAACTCGGACTTTATATGATTATCAGACCGTCGCCGTATATCTGTTCAGAGTGGGAGTTCGGCGGATTGCCTGCTTGGTTGTTAAAAGACCGTTCAATGCGTCTGAGATGCTCCTACAAGCCGTACCTTAATGCAGTGGACAGTTATTACAGCGTTCTTATGCCCAAGCTTGCACCTTATCAGATTGATAATGGCGGCAATATAATTATGATGCAGATTGAAAATGAGTATGGCTATTACGGAAATGACACGTCATATCTTGAGTTTCTGAGAGATACTATGCGTAAGTATGGCATAACTGTACCGTTTGTGACATCTGACGGCCCGTGGAGTGAATTTGTTTTCAAATCAGGTATGGTTGACGGCGCATTGCCGACCGGCAATTTCGGCTCTTCTGCTGAATGGCAGTTTGGTGAAATGCGGCGTTTTATCGGAGAAGATAAGCCGCTCATGTGTATGGAATTCTGGAACGGCTGGTTTGACGTCTGGGGCGAAGAACACAATATCACAGCACCTGAAAAGGCAGCTCAAGAACTTGATATTCTGCTCAAAAATGGCAGTATGAATTTCTATATGTTCGAGGGCGGAACAAATTTCGGGTTTATGTCCGGAAAGAACAATGAGAAAAAGACAGGCATAGTGACATCGTATGATTATGATGCACCCTTGACAGAAGATGGTCGAATAACCGAAAAATACGAAAAGTGCAAAGAGGTGATTTCTCGTTATACCGATATAAATGAAGTCCCGCTTACAACACAAATAAGACGTCTGGAATACGGAGAAATCCGATGCACAGCCAAAACCGATCTTTTCAGCACACTTGACAGTATCTCAGACCCGATAAAGTCGGTGTACCCGCTGAGCTTTGAGGAACTGGACAGCTATTACGGTTATGTTCTTTACAGATTACACATCAGGGAAAACGAAACAGTCAGCACTGTGAGATGCGAAAATGCCGCAGACAGAGTACAAGGCTTCAGAAACGGCAAGTATGCGTTTACGGCTTTTGACGAAACGATAGACGAACAGTTTGAGCTTGCTGAAAAATCCGCAGGCGGAACAACAGATCTGCTTGTTGAGAACATCGGCAGAGTTAACTTTGGTACAGGACTTGAGTGCCAGCACAAGGGCGTTCTCGGCGGAATAAGAATTAACGATCACAGGCAGTATGGATTTGAAATGTTCACACTTTCACTTGATGAAAATCAGCTTGACAGAATAGACTATAACCGTGGTTACAATGACGGTGTACCGGCATTTTATAAATTTGAATTTGAAATAAGTGAAACCGCTGATACATTTCTGGATACCGATGGCTTCGGAAAGGGTGTTGCGTTTATTAACGGATTCAATCTCGGCAGATTCTGGAATATAGGCCCTCAGAAAAAGCTGTATATTCCGGCTCCGCTTCTGAAAAAAGGTAAAAATGAAATAGTTATTTTTGAAACCGAAGGAAACAGCGCAGACAGCATCACTTTGTCCGATAATAACTGAATTTATGTAAGCCTCTGCTTTTTTTGCAGAGGCTGTTTTATCAGCTATTGACACATATGTTATAATAAGATTGTATATACCAATCTCTGAAAGGAAAAATTTTCATATGCAAGAATATGTAATGGGAAACGGTGCGATAGCACTGGGTGCGCTTGCGGCAGGTGTTAATCTTGTTGCAGGTTATCCGGGTACACCGTCCTCCGAAATACTTGAAACCATTTCGAAATACCGGCATGACGGCGTATATATCGAATGGTCTGTAAACGAAAAAGCCGCTATGGAAGTAGCGGCGGCTGCGGCATACAGCGGCGCAAGAGCAATGGTGACTATGAAACAGGTGGGACTCAACGTTGCCGCCGATCCGCTTATGTCACTCGCCTATGTAGGTGTAAAGGGCGGTATGGTGATAGTGTCGGCTGACGACCCCGGTCCTATATCTTCACAGACGGAGCAGGATACCAGAAGATTCGCTGATTTCTGCCGTATACCCGTGTTTGATCCGTCATCTCCCGAAGAAGCGTATAAGATGATAGGAGAAGCGTTTGAGTATTCAGAAAAATACAACACTCCCGTTTTATTCAGACCTACGACCCGTGTCTGTCACGCCTACGCTTCGATTGATAACTGCGATAGCCCTTCACCTAAGAAATACGAGGGCTTTGTAAAGGATTCAAAGAAGTGGGTAATTTTCCCCCGCCTTTCTTTTGCAAATCACATTATGATTGAAAAGCGTAACGTTGAGATCGGTAAGGATTTTTCGACCTACAGCGCAAACAAAGCCGAAGGCGTTAACTCGGAAAAAGCGGTTGTTACATCGGGTATCAGCTACGCATACACAAAGGAATGCCTTAAGGATTATCCGGATGTAAAGCTGATAAAGATTGCTACGGCATATCCTTTCCCCGAAGATTTTGTGCTTTCATCTCTTGAGGGTGCGAAAGAAGTTCTCTGCATAGAGGAGCTTAGCCCCTTTATTGAGGAGCAGATTCTGAAGCTGGCAGGAAAGCACGGTTTACAGCTCAAAGTGTCGGGAAAGCTTGACGGAAAGGTTCAGGCAGGCGGTGAAAACAGCACAGATAAGATTGCCGCTATACTCGGTGACTTTTTAGGAAAAGATTTCACGGCGGAGGGCTACGATCTGTCGGACGCTCCTGTGCTTCCCGTTCGCCCTCCTGTGCTTTGTGCAGGTTGCCCCCACCGTGCGTCATTCTATGCGGTAAAGCAGGCTATGAAAGGCAGAAAGGCATATTTCTGCGGCGATATAGGCTGTTATACTCTCGGAAACGCAATGCCTCTTGATATGGTCGATACCTGTCTTTGTATGGGTGCAGGCATCACTATGGCACAGGGCTTTAACCATACGGACAGTGACGGCGTATGCTTCGGCTTTGTCGGTGATTCCACGTTCTTTGCATCGGGCATCACGGGCGTTGTAAATGCGGTACATAATAACGCAGATATGATTCTCTGCGTGCTTGACAATTCCACAACGGCAATGACAGGTCATCAGTCGCACCCCGGTCTTGACAACAACCTTATGGGACAGATAGTTGACAAGATAAATATCGCAAAGGTGCTTGAGGGTATCGGTGTTAAAAAGATAATCACAGTAGACCCGCTTGACCTTGACGCATCTGTAAAGGCTGTCAGTGAATGTGCGGATATGCCCGGTGTGAAGGCTGTAATATTCAAATCACCTTGTATAGCAATATCTAAGCCTACGGCAAAATGCAGAATTTCCGACAAGTGCATACAGTGCAAGAAATGTATCCGTGAGATTGGCTGTCCTGCTCTTATTGTCGCAGACGGTAAGGTGACAATCGACAACAATCTCTGCACAGGATGCAAACTTTGCGCTCAGATTTGCCCTGTAAATGCTATAGGAGGTGGAGCCGATGAATAAAAACATACTTATCTGCGGTGTCGGCGGACAGGGAACCGTGCTTGCATCAAAGATTATAGCGGCATCAGCTATGATTGAAGGCAGTGCAGTGCATTCTGCAGAAACCATAGGAATGGCACAGCGTGGAGGTTCGGTAACGAGCCATGTAAGAATAGGCGAGGCATATTCTCCTCTGATTCCTTACGGCACAGCCGATATGATACTTGCCTTTGAGCCTGCTGAGGCTGTTCGTAATCTGATATATCTCAAAAAGGGCGGTATTGTTATTGTAAACAGCGTTCCGGTAAAGCCCGTTACAGAATCGCTTGCCGATACAGGCTATGACGGAACCGCAATGCTCGAATATCTTAAAAGCAAATGCGGCTGCGTTGTTATAGACGCAAAGAAGATATGCGAACCGTTCGGCTCGTCACGATATTTCAATATTGCGATACTCGGAGTAGCTGTCGGCACAGGCAGGCTCGGCATATCAAAGGAAACCATACTGAAAGAAATAGAAAAACGTGTACCTTCAAAATTTGTCGAAACGAATAAAGCGGCATTTTTTGCAGGATACGGTGAGGGTGAAAAATATGAAACTGAATGAGAAACAGCTGGCGATGGTTGACGCTCAGATAAAAAGACTTATCAAAACGGACAGCTATTACGGAAAGATGTACAGAGATGCCGGAATTGACGGTGTTTCAAGCCAGGAGGACTTTGAAAAGCTCCCCTTTTCGAGCAAGGCAGATCTGAGATATGCTTATCCGCTCGGAATACAGGCTGTACCCGATGAAGAAGTGGTGCGTATACATTCTTCTTCAGGCACAACGGGTAAGCCTGTAATTATCCCTTATACAGCCAAGGACGTTGATGACTGGTCGCTGATGATAGCACGTTGCTATGAAATGGCAGGAATCACCGACAAGGACCGCATACAGATTACGGCAGGATACGGCCTGTGGACAGCAGGAATCGGATTTCAGGCAGGCTGTGAAAAGCTGGGCGCTATGGCTATCCCGATGGGACCGGGCAACACCGATAAACAGCTTCAGATGATGGTAGACCTTAAATCGACGGTTCTGACGGCAACATCTTCTTACGCCTTACTTCTTTCTGAGGAAATAAACAAACGCAATATGCGTGATAAGATTTATCTTAAGAAGGGTATTTTCGGCTCTGAGCGTTGGAGCGATAAGATGCGTAACTACATAAAAACTGAGCTTGGCGTTGAAATATACGATATTTACGGTCTTACCGAAATATACGGACCCGGTATAGGTATCAGCTGTGCAGAAGATGACGGTATGCACTACTGGGACGATTATGTTTATATTGAAATAATCGACCCGAAAACAGAAAAGCCCGTTCCCGACGGGGTAGAGGGCGAGGTAGTAATTACTACTCTTGTAAAGGAAGGCGCACCGCTCCTGCGTTTCAGAACGCACGATATATCACGCATTATCCCCGAGCCTTGTAAGTGCGGAAGTCATTATCCCAGACTTGACACGGTAAAGGGACGCAGTGACGATATGTTCAAGGTACACGGCGTAAATATGTTCCCGAGCCAGGTCGAAGAAATACTCGGAATGGTGGACGGCGTTTCAAGTGAGTACAATATCAATATCGCACACGATGAAAGCATAAACCGTGACGTTATCCTTGTAACTGTCGAGGCAGAGGGCAGAGTCAGCTTCGACAAGACAGGCGATACTATAAGAGAGCTGTTCAAGTCAAAGCTCAGCGTTACACCGAAGATAACTGTTGTTCCTGTCGGAACGCTTCCGAGAACAGAGAAGAAAGCAAAGAGAGTTATCGACCACAGAGAATAATAGGATATATACAGCAAAACCTCCCGCTTTTCGACGGGAGGTTTTTTGTTACATCTTTATTATTCCGAAAGCGTTTGCGACCGAGCTTATAAGAATTATTGCCGCAAATACGGGACACAGATATTTTATCATGAAATTGAATATCTTCTTTCGTTTGAAAGTGCCGTTTTCCGCAGTCATTTCTTCTTCAATCTTCTTCACGCCCACAACTCTTGAAACAAGCAGACAGGTTGCGATAGCCGCTATCGGCATCATTACCGAGTTTGTAAGGAAGTCAAAGAAATCAAGCATCTGCATTCCGAGTATCTGCGCAAAGCCGAGCGGTCCGTAGCCAAGACAGGACAGTGTTCCGAGTGCTATCATAATAACGGTGACTATTACGGTTGATTTCTTTCTTCCCCAGCCGAGCTGATCCTGAAAGGTCGATACCGCACTTTCTGTAAGTGCAATTGAGCTTGTCAGTGCCGCACATAAAACGAGGAAGAAGAAAAGTATTCCGACAAACGTTCCTGCCGAAAGCCCTGAAAAGATCTTAGGAAGCGTAATGAACATCAGTGATGGTCCTGCCTGCAGTGTATCGGGATCGCCGCCTGAGAACGCAAATACGGCAGGTATTATCATAAGTCCTGCCATGATTGCAATGCCAGTGTCGAATATTTCAACGTTGGTGGTAGACTTTTCTATTGAAACGTCTTTTTTCATATATGAGCCGAATGTTATCAGTATGCCCATTGCTATCGACAGCGAGTAGAACATCTGACCCATAGCGGATACTACCGTCATCCACGAGAAGTTAGAGAAGTTCGGTATCAGGAAATACTTCACACCCTCAAGTGCGCCCGGCATAGTAACGGAATATGCAGTTATCATTATCGAAAGGATAACAAGCACAGGCATCATAAACTTCGATACACGCTCAATGCCGTTTCGTACCCCGCCGAAAATTACTGCAACCGTAAGCGCCGTGAAGATAAGGAAACATATCTCGGCACTGCCGCCGCTTGAAATAAAGCCTGTAAAATATCCGTCGGAGGCGAGCTGTCCGCCGTTTCCGATTATATATTCATAAAGATATTTGATGACCCAGCCGCCGATAACAGAGTAGTATGGCACTATCAGAATCGGTATTACTGCGTTTATCCAGCCGCCGAGCGTCAGCCATTTTGACTTTCCGAATGAGCGGTATGCACCGACAGGGCTTTTCTGCGTCATTCTGCCTATTGCGGTTTCGGCGGTTATCATCGTATAGCCGAATGTCAGCGCAAGGATGATATATATCAGCAGAAAAATTCCTCCGCCGTATTTTGCCGCAAGATACGGAAACCTCCAGATATTGCCCAGTCCTACCGATGCACCTGCTGCGGCAAGAACAAATCCGAGCTTTCCCGAAAAGGAACTGCGTTTATGCTTTTGTTTTTCCATTTTTACTCCTTGATAATGTAGATAATGTATATTTCCTCTTTTAATTGCAGATATACTTTCGCCGTAAGGACGGCTGAATCTGAAATATGAGGTCAGACGAAAGTGCCGGAGATATGATTTTCACAAGTGCGTTTAGCATGGTATGTAATGTGACTCGGTAAAAGCAATAGCTCAGATGAATTTGAAAGTCAGAATGTTTTTCGTATAAAATAAAAGGTATCCCCACAGCACGACATTAAATTATATTATACTACTTTTTTTATCTGTTGTACAGCTTTTTTACGGCAGAGATGGTAATTAAAGCAAATTCTATGAACTTTTCCTGTCACTGTAAATAATCAAAATGCCCCCGCCGATAAAGCAGGAGCGTTTTGTTTTATTTCAGCAATTTACTTGTTGTTCTTGCGAACCGTTATAGCCATAGCCGCAAGACCGCCTACTGCCGCCGCACCGAGTGCCGCAAGCTCGAAAGCGGGAACACCTGTGTTTACGTTGCCTGTACTGCTTGTGCTGTCACCGGGTGTTACCTGTGAAACCGTGTCGGGTATAGCTGTGCTGTCGTTTGTGCTTTCGTCAACAGAGGTCGAGCCGCCGGGAGTGATGATTTCCTCCGCACCGCTTACAACTCCGTCAACAATCTCCTCTGCGCCGTTTAACACACCGTCAATGATGTTATCGCCGTCTGCCGCAGACGCAGATAAACCGCATAAGCTCATAGCGGCTATGGAAGCTAATATAGCTACTGTCTTTTTCATACCGTTTTTCCTTTCGTTTATTCGGATCATTAGGATTTCATTATCTGTTTTGCTGTTCGGCATATTTATAATCAATATGCTGTGCGTTATTATTATGAGCGTATGAAAAAACGATATTCTGTAAAAACGCAGAAATGCGATGGTATAAATTACAAAAAAAATCGGCGGTGATATGCCGCCGATTAAGTTCGTATAAAAAGTCTGTAGATTGTTTTTGCTTCTGATGGTGCTGTTTGACAGATAGCGCTGTCGGTATGTAATCTGTGCGATATAGTTTTTGTACAGCCATATTGTTTGTGTCACTCTAACAATATGATATATCTACCACCATTTCCGATTTTTCGTAGGGGAGGCGGCTTGCCCCTCCCGTTTCACCAAACCTTAACCATTCATCGAACTTTAAAATCTGTCAAATATCAACTATGACCGACAATTATTATATAAATTCATTTCAAATTGCTTATGGTAATTACTACGATATTTCGGGAGGGGCAAGCCCCTCCCCTACGAAAAGTTATGTGCGAAACTACACCTATTCTTAAGATAGTGCGTCTTTGGGAGGCTTCGGTGACAGTGCAGTTGCACTGATACACCCACGAAATTATTAACACCTTGTCAGTACTAAAACTGTTTTCAGTGGTGTTGGCAATAAATATATTTATTTCATATAGTGTAATCGTTAAAATGCGATTGTATTTTGGTCAACTCAGATAACACGCTTTTTATTAATAAGCTTTTATTCAAATATACTTCCGAACTGCTTTACAAACGCATCTGCTACAACAGTTCCGCCTTCTCCGTTCGGATGACCGCCGTAAACCGCTTTTTCGGGTTCAGCTTCGGTTGACAGCAGAGCAGAGAAGTCAAAGAACTTTGCTTCGTATTTTTCGGCAATAGCCGGTATTTTTTCGTTGAGTGCAGTCCTTATGCCCTCGTTTGTTTCCTTGAAGTCCTGAGGAGGTGCGTTGCACAGGATTACATCACAGCCTTTTTCGGTGAGATATGAAACTATCGTGTCAAGGTAGCCCTCGATCTCTTCCGCAGTGCTTTTCTTTCCCCCATATTTTCCGGATACTATATCATTTGTTCCGAAAGCCACAATTACCGTGTCATATTCCGATACCCTTGAAAGCCAGCTTTCGTTTGCCGCAGCGTCACTTGCTCTTGCCCAGCCAAGACCGCAGTTGAAGAATGCTACATCACTTCCAAGCTGTGTCGATATCTTTGAAGCCCAGAACTCATATTTCATAAATTCTGTCTGACAGCCCTGCGTTATACTGTCACCGATAGCGGCTAAAGTGTGCTTTACGTTTCTCTTTGCGCCTATAAGCTGAGGGAGCGGAATTTCATCGCAGTAATTGAACTGCGTGCCGTCCGATGAGCTTGTAGTCGAGGTAAGAGTTGCCATTTTTGTGCAGGGTATTCCCTTGCCGGAAACCGTCCATTCCCACACAAGATAGTGTCCTTCTGGAATATTGATGGTTACCGTGTCGCTGGTGTAGCTTTCATCGGGCTTAACATCCTTTTTGGTTTTGCCTCCGAATGTAACGGGAGTGCGGTTGGTTATTTCATCTTCAACGCCTGTTCCGCCGTCTGCAACTGTAGCGTTTGATACGGTGTAGCTGCCTCCGCTTTTACCGACATAAGCGATTTTTCCTTTTGCATAAGTAGAGTCTACCGTGTTTGTAAAGAAGAATTTATATTCAAGCTCGCCGTATTCCTCGACAGGAAGATATGCTCTGTATGTGATGTTTTCCGCTTCTTCAATGTAGAAATTGTTGCCGGTCGATATTACCGTGTTGGAAACGTAGGTCGTATAATCTGTTACCGGCTTGTCAGTCTGCGATGAATCGGCTTCGCTTTCGGAGGAACTGCCACTGTTTTCCTGCGACTGTGACACGCTTTGCGAATCGGCAGCGGATGAGCCTTCGCCCGTCTGAGATGTGCAGGCGGTGGCGGTAAATACCGAAACCGTAAGCACAAAAGCTAAAAAAATTCTGATTTTCTTCATAGAGTACCCTTTCACACAATAAATATTAATGATATTTATAATTAAAGCGGCGACTGCTTTTAACATTCGCCGCTTTGATGATAAATTTTAGCCTGTTCCCAAAGCCTTTTTAGCACTGTTCCAGCTGTTATCGTCAATGATATAGTCATCGCCGCTCTTGTCACCGTAAGGAATATAGAAGTCGGTCACGCTCGACTTGTTCTGCGACAGCGTATAGATGATTGCCTTTACCTTTGCGTCATAATCGCTCTGCTCGATATTCGTGTTGGTGAAATTGATAATAAAGTTAATATATTCGTCCAGCGTTTTACTGCTTGTGCCGATGAAATTCTGATCGATAAACGATGAAATGACCGTTGCGTTCAGCTTGCAGGGATAAAGCTCGTCCTTGACTCCGTAATCGGGCAGTGTGAGGTAAGCGTACATCTGCTCGGCAGTGAAAATCTGCGTACCCTTCTTTATAATAGTCACGGTGTTATCCTTTTTATTCTCGTACTTTATCTCGCTCGGTACGGTCAGCGTTGTGTTTCCTACCATATCGAACAGCTCTGTAAGCGTGGATTTTGTGAAGCGGATATATTTGTTTATGCTAAGACCGGTCTTTGACGAGAGCAGTTTTGCAACCTCCGCTTCTCCGGACTGCTCACATATCTGCTTTATGGTATTTCCGCCGTCAATTACGGCATTCGGAAGATACGGCATAAGAACAAATGTGTTGTTCTTGGCTATGTATGTGATTGTCATGTATTTATCGGGCGTCTTGTCATTATCGGCGGAAAGCGTCATGAGAACAGAAAAATCGTAGGTTGAATCCGGAGTGAAAATAGCCGTCTGATTCTGCGAAACGTTTACTGTTGCGTCCTTATCCTGCGAGTCATAGAATGATTTGAGCAATATGGATGAAACCAATATCAGAAGTAGACCCGTTACCACAAATGTGATAACGTAGATATACCAGTTGCTTCTTCTTCTTTTATTCAAATTTATCAACCTCCGAAGGCTTGAAATTTACTCAGAAAAATAGTATAATACTATAATAGCATAAAAAGAGAAAAAAAACAAGGCTTATTTTACAACGGATTTTGTTGTCGCAGGTATGATATTCTTGCTGTTTTTCCCGATATTACGATAATAATTATATAAAGAGGTTTTGTAATGAACAGATTTCTGAAACGTGCGTGGGCGGAGATTGACCTTGACGCACTTGAGCATAATTATAACGAGATAAAAAAACTCGCAAAGGGCAAGGATATACTTGCCGTTGTTAAAGCCAACGCTTACGGTCACGATGACAAGGCAGTCTGCCTTAAATTGCAGGAGCTTGGTGTGAAGTATTACGGTGTTTCTAATCTTTGGGAGGGTGAAAAGCTCCGCTGTCACGGAATTACCGGTACTATCCTCACATTCGGATATACCGATGAGGATTATTTCGATGAACTTCTCGAATACGGGATAACCCAGACGGCAGGAAGCGTTCAGTATGCAAAGCAGCTCAGCGATTACGCTGTAAGCAAGGGAGTAAAGCTCCCTGTGCATATCAAAGTGAATACCGGTATGACCCGTGTAGGAATTGACTCACAGCAGGAAATGCTTGATATTCTTGCTATGCCCGGACTTGACTGCAAGGCCGCATATACTCACTTTGCGGCGGCTGACAGCCTTGACCCGTCAGATGTGGAGTATACCGACAGACAGCAGGAAAAGCTGATGAATATAGCAAAAGACAAGGGGCTTCTTATCCATTCGCAGAACAGCGGCGGAATAATCTATCACGGCGATTTCGGCGGAGATATAGTCCGTGCCGGTGTTATACTGTACGGTCATTACCCTAACTATCCGCTTGAAGTGCCGTTTGATATGAAAAGTGTGATGACGGTAAAATCGGTCGTTTCTCAGCTTAAAACAATTCCCGCAGGTACGCAGATAAGCTACGGCAGAACATATACCGCCGAAAAGGAAATGACGGTCGCCGTTATACCGATAGGATACGCTGACGGATATTTCCGTGATTTCAGCTCCAAGGGAAAAATGCTTATAAACGGCGTGCTGTGCAACGTAGTCGGCAGGGTCTGCATGGACCAGACTATAGTTGATGTAAGCAATGTGCCGGATATTAAAACAGGCGATATAGTTTATGTTTATTCCGATAAATGCAGGGAAACAAGCGTAGATTACAATGCGTCGCTTATTGATACCATAGGATATGAGCTTACCTGTGCGGTTGCTCTGCGTATTCCGAGAGTTATCATCGAAAACGGCAGAATAAAGGAAGTAGTCCGTTACGGGCTTATATAACTGCCGTAAAAGTTAATAACGATTAAGCCGTGAGTTACAAGAAGATACTCACGGCTTTTTTGTATAATTTCAGTTGCTAATAAAAACAATTTCTTTACATTATTTAATCTCTCTTGACATATATTACAATTCACGGTATAATATGAATATACATTTACTGTAATTGTGTCAAATATTCGTCTTGGTTCTCTATGCTCGTATAATACTCCGGTTATATTTAACCCATATCAACAGATACGCCGTTATGTTATGCAGGAGGTAAATTAAATGAATTTGTTAAAGAAATGCAATTTTATATCATTAGCTCTTTTTATATGGCTTTTAACAGTTTTATACAATGGTATATTAGTTAATTATTTGTCTGATTTAATTCTTTCTATTTCCAATCCATCTTGGTTGGGGCTTGTTGCGCATATATTGATACAATTGTTAATTATATGCATAACAACAATAATCACGATAAAGTACCTTCACCTTAATGTAAAACAGCTGTTGTTTTCAATTGCAATTATGTATCTGCTATTTGCAGTTTATTCTCCTCCGGCATTATATATGTTTGTATTTACGGGTGAATGGAATGGTTTCTGGCAACAATCTCATCCTGCCATGCCATCTTGGAAAGCGTCAATTTTCATAACTGTGCAATACGGTATCGTTATGCTGATAACAACGCTGATTGCTTGCAGAAAGAAGTGTGCAAATAATCAAAAATGAAGATTTATTTTCAATATTCGCAGTTATGACGATATAGTTTTCGGCAAAGATTACAGAAAGGAAAGAATAACAGCATGAAAAAACACCCGTTGCTTTTTAATTACATATTATTCGTAAAGAAGGCGTATATTTTCATCTCTATTATAATACTTTCGCTGGTTGTTTTAACAGGTTGTCCACTAAGGATAAGCGCACGAGAAGAGGCAGAGGACATTGTTGCCACTGTAATCGAGTATATCAATAAAGGGGATTCTGAAGGACTAATCGCATTGTTCTGTGAAGAGGTTAAAGAAAACTATGAATTAACCGCTGATGTTGATATACTGTTTAATATGTTTGACGGCGAAATAACATCTTATGAAGTTTCTGCCGTAGCATCAGGCGAAAAATCAGAACTTTTCGGAGAAAGTTATTATTGCATAAGAGCAATTGTCGAAGCATACGTTGATGACAAGGAATACAGAATAGAAGTCAGCAAAACGATATACGACAATCAAGATCCGCAACGTGTTGGGCTTACTACTGTTATGGCAAAGGATGTAAATGTAAAGGGAATGTTCTTTGTCGGCGAAGTTAATGTATTTTACGGATAAAGATAAAATATACAGTATACGATACTATTTGTATTTAATAAATAAGGAAAAATTGAAGCTCAATATCTGATTTTTGATATGGAGGAAAATACGTTATGGATAGCTTGGTAAAAATAATGGGTTCTTTTTTGGCATTAAGCCTTATTATGATTTTGTCATCTTGTATTGTAAATGAACATGTTGATGAAGGCAACATTAAAGAAAATGCAGTCCAAATGATGGAATGTATTGTCAATAAAGATTCTGAAAAATTGTTCGATTTTTATAACAAAGATATGAAGGATAATTATCAAGATAGCTCTTTGGACGAAATAAGACAGCTTTTTGAATATATCGATGGTGCGATTACTTCATATAACTATGAAGGTAAAGGAGGAGGTCAAGAAGCTAAAAACGACGGTATAATTTGCTATTACAGTTGCCATCCTGAATTTGATTTCACCACCGAAACCGGGCAAGAATATACGATTTCGTTTTCATATCATTATATATGGAATGAACATCCTGAGTATGAGGGGATCAATATGATCCAAATATGCAAAGACGGAAATTGGGGCGAAAAACTGATAATTGGCAGAAATTATTACAAAAAATAAAGACACTTATTGTGGAAAGTGTGGTAGTTAATAATGAAGAAATTGATATTGTTTCTTACGCTGAGTAGCGTTCTGTTATTTTGCTCGGGTTGTAAAAGCGGACGAATTGATATTAACTCAGAAACAAAAAATCAATGCAAACAAATTTTAGATTACTTAAGCAGCAATGACTCTGAAGGTTTGAAAGATTTGTTTTGCAAAACGGTATCTTCAGAATCCGACTTTGACAATCAACTGTCCGAAGCACTGGAGCTTTTTGACGGTAGTGTCGTATCATACGATATTCGTTCAACCGGAGCAAATGAACGAATCGTAGACGGAAAGCAGTCAGAAATTCATATATCACCGCATATCTGTGATATTAAAACTGACAAAGATAAAACTTACTGTATAAAATACTCTTCGTATTTAATAAATGTTGAAGAGCCTGATTTTCAGGGACTTTCTGAGTTATCTATCGAATGTGAAGATGGACAGATATTTGTACTGGGAAATTATGAGACAGGTCACAATTTGTGAAACAACAGCCTTTTTATGCAGTATTTAGCCGATCTTGTGGTAAATAAGAATGTTCCAACAGTTCTAACTGATGTTGCCCAACGATATAAAAGCACGAAGCGGACATTCATAAAATATTCTGTCAACTTATTCATAATTGGAGGAACAGATAATATTTCCAACCCACACGAAACCATCAGCTATTACCTTTTGTCAGGGAGGTGAGATAATATGTTTATTCGTAAAATGATTTCAGCTATCACACCAATTTTTGTATGGTTTGTAATCAATGTCTATGTCTTGATTTTCTCAAAGTTTTTAAGTCCATTGAGTGGTTTGATAGTAGATAAATTGCCTTCAAGTCTTCCGTTGGTGTTAGCAATAACGCTTTTAATAAATGCTTTTGCTCAGGTAGCGATTGTAAGCCTGACGACAATAGTAGCAGTCAGAAAATTCGGCTATAAAATCAAGTACTTAACATTTTCAATACCAATTATGTATCTGCTTTTTTTACTATATAATCAGCCTTTCATTTATATCTTTGTAAATACAAATGAAAAAAGTGTATTTCTTGACTACACTCCTGCAATGCCATCTTGGAAAGCGTCTATTTTCATAACTGTGCAATATGGTATTGTTATGCTGATAACAACGCTGATTGCTTGCAGAAAGAAGTGTGCAGATAATGATTGAAAGGGAGACATTTTATGAAACCGGTTGCGAAAAGGAATATAATCATAATAACAGTTAATACGCTTGTAATGACATGTTTCTTTTTGATAAAGTATGTTTTTTTACCACGTATTCCAAATATAAATCTGGCAAGCGGCTCTGATTTATTTTTTCTTTTAACTTGGGTGCCAATCCCCTTGATTTCAATAATCGGATTGGCTCTGGAACAACAACGTGTGCTTTTTTGGATAATTCCCGATTTCGTTTACTGCGCATTGAGCTTCGCAATTTCAGGAGAAGATTGTCCTTATGGAATAGGGTTAGGTGGATTTTTTACTTCAACTTATTATTCACGCAATATTGCTCTGATAGATAGACTTATAACCTTTATAGCAATATTAATCATGCAGTTTGCTGTTAAATTGCTAATCAAACTAATAAAAAAGGTTGGTGGTAAATCAAAATCTTAAGTGAGTTATTCATCATATAAGCGACGAACACGAGCCCCCATTGGCAAATAGCAAGATAATTGAATCCAGACAGGAGGAAGAATGAGAACGTTTATAAAATATATCGTTTCGGTAATTATTATTTCTATTGTATCATATTCTCTTCAAGTTTTACGGGTTAAAATTGTTGAACCAATTATGGAATCGAACGGTATCATGTTTCAGGGTATTTTGCCGGAGGGACAGATTATTAGCGGAATTGCTGTTATACTAATAAATATTGCGGGAGCAGTCGTTTTGGGAGTACTATTCAACGGAAACATCCCAATATGGTTATGTCTATTTTACAATATATTATATACAGTATTTCTTTTAATATATAGTCCCGGTAGGTTGGAGTTTCATCTTTCCGATAATTTCTTTACCTCTGTTCCTTTTATGGCTTTTTTACTTGATATTATTCCATTTGTAATTGCTCGTATTTGTATACAAAGACAGAAAGGATAACAATATGAAAAAACACCCGTTGCTTTCTAATTTCATTTTTACGATGGCGATTCAGATAGGTGTGTATCTGATTATAATATTTGAACTGCAAATAATTGAGCCTATCCTTCAAGCATTGGGAGTCAGAAGTGAAGGGATAATGGCACCAACGGAAGTGGTAAGGGTCTTTGTTATCAGAGTAATTTTAATAAGGGCGGCAATTTTGGCAGGCATTATTCGCTCAAAGGTTTATTTTTGGATACCATCTTTTCTGTTGATATTTGTTGGCTTTGCGATTTATTATCCCGATATTCTTCCAAGAGTCGGAAAAAACAGCATAGTGAATTTGCCATTGATTGCAGAACATTTAGGTTATGGTACTATAATGTATTCTGCTATCTGTACAGCTGTATTTTCGTTCTTTTATCAGCTTCTTCCTTATACGATTACCCGTATACTGTTACTTCGGAAAGACCGCAAACAAGGCAAAAGCACTCACTGACGAAATAAAACAAATATATACGCTGACAACACGTCCGGGCAAATTAGCGGCTGATACTTTCTGGGCATCAGCCGCATTTTTGCATAAAAAAAGAAGCCACAAAAAGTGACTTCTTTTGGCGCAGAAAGAGGGATTTGAAATTTAAAAACTCATAGCAAATCGTTGATAGCTTTATTAACTTTGTCAGCTACACGGCGGTGTTCTTCGTTGAATGTATGTTGATAAATTGTTTTAAGCATATACGGTGTGCTGTGACCAAGTCTTTCCATTGCATATTTATCTGAAATGCCTAACTGCAACATAAGACTTGCGTTAGCGTGTCTGAGGGAATGCATTGTAAAGCGTCGCATACCGTACTTTTCCTGCAACTTGAAAAATCTATCTAAAATCATATTAGGCGTAAGATTGTTTACGATATAGTCGCCCTTATGTTCGATAGAATCAAGTCTTTTTATCAAATAGTCGGGTACAGCAAGCTCTCTCGTGCTTGTAAAACTTTTATTTGTGCTTTTTTCGATTAATTTGTTATTTTCGTTTGGCACAATTGCACCCTTAACGTAAATACGGCAATTACGATAATTACTCCACTTCAGAGCTTGAATTTCTGATTGTCGCAAGCCGAGTAATAATGCAAACAGTACAGGTATTTCAATATCTTCTCCATAAACAGATGATATAATCGTGTGCATCTCATCAGGTGTAGGTACTATATAATTAACCGGTTCTTTCGGTTTAAGACGTATTGATGATGTGTCTATTTCGATTCGATTTTGCTTGAAAACAGCTGTAATTAAACCGAATTGATTGTTTATCGTTTTGGATGCGTATTTGATTGCATTGTGATTAGCCCACTTTTGCAACACTAATTCATTGATTTCTGACAATGTAAGATTGTTAATATAATCGTAAGCGTTTCGCTGAAGTATACGGTATCCTCTAATAGTTGATGGCGACAGAATGTTTTCTTTACTCCTTATGTATTGTTCTAAAGCAGTTTCGAAAGTCAAGGTATTGTTAGCATCTTCGCTTTCGAGGATAAGCACAAGTTTGTCAAGTAATTGTTTTTTCGTCATATTTTATCTCCATTTCCAATTAATTCGATTATTATATCACATTTGGGAATGTAAGTCCAATATTCCAAAGCACAGCTCGTCTGTGCTTTTATTTTTTTAAAAGGAGGTGAACTAATGCCGGCAAAGATAATTGATTTTACAGCACCGCACAAGCGTAAAACAGAAAGCGAAATTGAAATATCAAAAGTTGAGAAGATGGCTCTTGATAAGAAGATGAGCTACGGACAGTATGTAGCTATGATTGAAGAAGAAAAGAAGAAGGGATACACGCAACAGTAATCATTTAACAGGTGCGACACGGTGTCGCACCTATATGAGAGCGACAGCATCCTATGGCAGTGCAACTCTGCCGGCTCTCTTAAACCGGATATGCCCAAAAAATATTAAACGGAGGTTAAACTTATGGCAAATAGTATTGTTATGTACAAATTTTGGGATACAAGAAATATATACCATCCCAAATGGAATTGGGGTCTTTTCAAACATAACGACGGCTTTTTTATGGAAAGCGAAGCATATCACATAGAACTCCCAGAAAACGTTGTGCTTGCAGAAAACAATTTTGGTGAAACTTGCTTGTTCCTTGTTGAAAAAGACAAAGAAACTATGTGTCAGTTAGACATTTTTTCTTCCCCGAAGGGAAGTTGTCCGTTACTTGTAGGACCAAATATGTATAAATACTTAAAAATCCTTGGTAAAGTTAATGAAAATGAGAATGAAATCGAGAACAGTGAAAACGATAGCCTAAATTCGGGGAATATCGAGGACGAAGAAATAGAAATGTAATGAAAAGGTGCGACACCGTGTCGCACCTATATGAGAGCGACAGCATCCTATGGCAGTGCAACTCTGCCGGCTCTCACAAGCGGTTATACCGCATGAACGACAAATTAAGAGGTAGGGTACGTTAAAGCGTACTTATGATGGGAATTGTGATTATGTCGTTCTTGGCAACGGACAGTGATAGCTACACTGTAGGACGGAAAAGTAAGCCTGCCGTCCTTTTCCGTTGCTTTTTATTTTATAAAGAGGCTTAACAATATGTGTTGCCCTGCAACAGAAAGAAGAGGTTTACTTATGAAAAAAATCATTACTGTAGCTAATCAGAAAGGCGGAGTAGGTAAAACTACAACCGTTGTAAATCTTGCGGCTAATCTCAAGCGTGAAGGATACAATGTCCTTTGCATCGACCTTGACGGACAGGGTAATCTGTCTGACTATCTCGGATATACAGGTGACGAAGGAACGCCGGTTATTACCGACTTGATCAAGGCTGAAATGTCTAAAAATATCACCACAGATGATATAATAAATGCCGCTATTCTGACAAGCACCGCTGACGGAATAGACTACATTCCGTCCGATATATCTTTATCTATGGCAGATATGTTTATGGCGTCCGCAATCGGCAGAGAAATGATACTTCGCAAGCTGCTGTCAAAAGCAATTTTCGATAAATACGACTACATAATAATCGACTGTTTACCGTCGCTTGGAATCCTTGTTGTCAATGCACTTGTAGCCGCCAACGGTGTACTTATACCGGTGCAGACGCAGAAGTTTGCACTGAACGGAATAATCCAGTTTGAAGAAATCATCGCAATGGCAAAAGAACTTAATCCGACACTTTCTGTATACGGTGTTATCGAAACAATGTGCGATAACACGAATATGACAAAAGGTGTTGACGAAGCACTCAAGAGTAGATACGGCAATCTTGTTTTTGAGAGCCGTATATCAAAAAGTGTTATGGCAAGCAACAGCACAGCGGAGCAGAAAGCTATGACCATAAACACAAAACTCGGCGGACAGTATGCTGAGTTGACGAGAGAGCTTATTGAGAGATGCAAATAATATGGCTTCAACAAATTTGAAAGAAAAATGGGATAGAACACATCTTTGCGGCAGTATATATGGTGAGCACTGTGAACATCTTATGTATGCTACACAAGAAAAAAACGAATACAATAACAAAGCACTCGATATATATTGTGTATACTGCACGGCTAATGGTACAGCAAGAAAAATAGGCGGTGCAGCTACATGGACAGGGCTATCTCCGAAATACTGTTACAAAAGGCATAATCAAGAAATTACGGAGGATAAAACAATGGCATTTGATTTTACAAATATAAAGGCAAAGGGAAAGCTCAATGGGCTTTCCTCTTTTTCTTCTCTGCCGGCTGAGGATGATACGATTAAAATAACACCTATACCGATAGATATGATAGACCCTTATACAGAAAGTCTGCACCCGTTTAAATCTTACACAGTCGATAAAATTGACGAACTTGCAGAGAGCATAAAGGTCAACGGCCTATTACAGCCGATTATCGTCAGCCGTAAATCTGACGGACGCTATATGATTATAGCCGGACACAACCGTTTCCGTGCGTGTCAGAAAAACAATATGGACACTATAGACGCAGTTGTCAGAAATGAGCTTACAGCTACACAGCGAAAGCTGATGATGGTTGATACAAACCTTGAACAAAGGCATAAGCTGACCGCCAAAGAACGTGCGTTAGCGTATAAAATAAAGCAGGATTGCTTGAAAGAACTCGGAGCAACAAACCCTACAGCAGTAATTGCAAAGGAGAACGGCGAAAGCCGTAAGTCAGTACAGAGATACATTGCAATCAGCCGATTAACACCGGAACTGCTCGATATGGTGGATACGGACCGAATTAAGTTATCTGTCGGTGTCGCCGTATCTTCCGTCGATTCTGAAACGCAGAACAGTTTATCGGAGTATCTCATCAGCGAGGGCGAAAAGGCAACCGTAGATGAAAAACAGGCTAAAGAAATACAGCTTGAAGCAACAGTTAAACCGTTATCGGTTGATGATATAGCCGAGATACTGGAGAAAAAGCCGCAGAAAGAAAAAAAGCAAAGCGATATAATCAAAATCCATTACGCTGACATAGCAGACAGTGTTATGGGACTTCCGAAAGAAGAAATCGAGCCGCTTGTACGTTGGCTCTTGACTAATAATCAATCTCAGATTGCTGATTACTGCAAAGATAAAGGCTTTACCTCCGTTGCCGAAACAACAGCCGCTGATGATGCAGAGAGTATTGACGGCATTCTGATGGATGATGAGGATGAATTCAAAATATGATGAAAGGAGCAGATATAAATGAAAAACTATAAAGACTACAATAAGACCTATATAGGAAGCAGTGACAGTGCGTATTTAACGCTCAAAACAATCACTGGCACAACAGAAAAACTTTGCTTTGGAGAAGACGGCAGTTATAGTGCCTATGTAGTTGATGAGGATACCCTTATCCCAAAACACTATCATAAGGAATTTGAGTTTACCGACAGCCTTGAGATATACAACAACTTCGGTGAACTCGAATGGTCTGCAAAAGCAAAACAAATATCCGTGTACACAGCGGGTAACTTTGGCTGCTTGATAAAACTTGAAGGAGCCGAAAATTATAAGTTTGATTTGAACTGCAGAAGTGATAAAGCTGACAGCTTGACGTGGAAAATAGTTTACGAAGCTGATGATGAAAACGGAAACCCATCACTGTGGAGTGCAATAATAAACCACAAAGAATACGGCAAATTTGCCTGGATAGCTAAATACGATGAAAATTCCTATGGCGTTGAAATTGACAACATCAAAGAAAACCGTTTTGAAATAGTTTATAAGTGCAATTCGCTTGATAATGCGAAAAAATGGGCATCTGAAAATCTGATTGCGGAAAACGAATTTCAGAATGACGAGAATGATGAGGAACTGGAACTGTAAAAGGAGAAAAATATGACCGATAAGATAAGAATATTTGTCGATATGGATGGTACTCTTGCAAGGTTTCACGATGAACAGCTGTATCTTGAAAGGATGTTTGAAAAAGGCTTCTTTATAGGACTGAAACCGTTTGACAATGCTGTCGAGGCAATAAAGCACATCATAGATAATCATCCAAATGTCGATGTGTATGTGCTGTCGACGTCTATCACAACACCTTATTGCATCACGGAAAAAAACGCATGGCTTGATAAGTATCTGCCTAACGTAGACAAAGAACACAGAATACTCATGGAAAGCTCCGCCGGCTTTAAGTCACTTTGTGTGCCGGGCAATTATATGTACAAAGACGATAACGGCAAATATCATATCAAAATATCTGAAAATGATATTTTGATAGACGATTATAACAAAAACCTTGAAGGATGGGAAAGAGATGGCGGTACGGCAATTAAAGCCAAAAACAATATTAATCACAGAGGTTTGTATGGTGCCTTGTGGAATGGTGAATTGATAGATGTAACAGATACCGCTGATAGTATAGTGGAACGTCTGACCGAGATTATCGTGAGCCGGGAAAAAGGCATTGAAGAAAACCACTACAATGAAGATGATGAAGAATTAGAAATTGATTGAATAACCATTGTCAAAGAAAAAGGAGAAAAATATGACTGTAACAGAAAACAAAATAAACCATATTGTCGCTATCACGAATGGTAGCGACATTTATTTTCCCAAAAAACTTATGGCAAGACGTGATTTAGCCGATGATACAAAACTGCTTTTTGCGGTGGCTATGACCGACCATTGCAATATGACGGTATCGGAATTCTCGGATTTTCTCATAAATCACGTTAGTGAGCAGGCTAAAACAAAGAGGGCTAAGAGAGAGCTTAAAAGACTTGCGGGACAGCTCGATGAAATACTCGGTTAAAAACGGAGGACGGACAAATGAACGAAAAGCTGAACACGGTATTTGATATTATCAATGCCACAAATACCGTCAGTGCGAATCGCTACCTGTCACACGCTCTTGGTGTAGAAGTAGCTATTATATACAATGCTCTGCTTGCAAAGTATGCATACTACAGCAAGCACGATATGATACCGGATGACTGGTTTTATTCGACCATTGATGACTTATGGCGAAGCACTGCATTGTCCGAAAAGACACAGAAAAGAGCCATAGCCATTCTTGTAAAAGAAGGACTTATCGAATGCAAACGTAAAGGAATGCCTGCTAAGCGTTCCTTTTTTGTTTGCAACGCTTACGAAAAAATAGTTGCACTCATCGAAAAAGGAAAAGCAATTCTCGGTGAAACTACTGCGGAAACCGCAAAATCAACGGCAATAGAAGGCGATTCTGCTGTTCAGCCAAAACGGCAGAACAAGAACAGCCGAAAGTCAGCAACAAGTTACGCCGTTTCAGCGGAACATACTTATAAAACAAAAGAAAATAATCAAAAGTTATATAAACATCAGCAAAAGACGGTTGCTGATGTTATGCAGACAGCTATGGACAAAGGCACTTACTATCACGGCGAATACAAGACACCGGGAGATGTATCTGAAGCTGTCAGCTGTATTGACGAGAACGGTATGCAGTATATCACAGATTGCTGTGAAAAGCATAGGAGCAAGATAAATAATCTTAAAGCATACATAACATCGCTTGTATTTTCACTTGCCGAAAGCTGTCAAACAACGATACGTTCTCAGATTGAAGAAAACAGTAACAGCAGTTTCGACGTATACAAGCTCGACGAATGGGCATTGGAGCAATACGCCACAGGCATTTAAAGCCTGCAGAAAAAGAAAGTATTCTGTAGGCTGAAACACTAACTCAATCATCGTTTAAAGGAGAATATGCAATGCTGACATCAAAGCAGTATCACGACTTGCTGAAAGCCAAGCTCAGACGCTTCAGCAGGTCGCAGGAAGAATGGAAAAGGTTCCTTGAAACCTCATCAAGAATGTACAAATACGGTTTTAAGGACAGTGTATCTATCTTTGCTCAGAAGCCGAATGCTACAGCCTGTGCCGAGATAAAAACGTGGAAAAAGGCAACAAACCGCCGTGTTATCAGAACAAGCGAAGCAATAGGACTTGTGTATTCTACCGATAACGTGAATGTTACAAGTATACGCTATGTGTTTGACATAGCCAATACAGTCAAGATAAACGAGCAGTCGAAAACACCGTATTTTTGGCAAATAGACAATACCTGCGAAGAACGTGTGTACAATGAGCTTAAACAGGCATACGGCGTTACGGACGCAATAAATCTTGAAGAAGCAGTTAAAAAAATTGTCCGTGAACGTATAACATACTTGATAAAAGATGTACAAAGCAATATAATAAAATCAGTGGAAGGCTCGGCGGCGGAAGAACTTGACGAATTCGCTTTATCGGCGGTTTGCGAACGCTTCGCCAATGAAAGTGCCACATACGCAATACTTCACCGTTGCGGTATCGAATATGACGCAGATTTCAGCGACATATTTAACTTTGATACCGTAAACTCTATAACCGCTGTCGGAGATATTATCAATCAGACAAGCGAAGAAGTATTACGCAGTATCGAAAAAACAATGAAAGCCATTCTGAAGGAGGAATACTATGAACGCATACGAGAAACAGCCCGAAACGATAACGAAAGTGATAGACGGCGTGGAAATAACATACAAATTCGACAGGGAAACGGAAACATATCTTCCGTTCTCGGATACGAAGGAGGAGAAGATCGACATCGGCAAGTACGGCAGGATGAGGCTGAAATTCCTCAGAGAGCAGAAACCGATACCGATGACGTTCAATCAGCTGATGATAAACGGAGAGCTGGAGCAGCATCTGCTGACAGTGAACGAGCAGTGTATCAGCAGAGTGTCGGAATTCGTGGAGAAGAACAGGGAGAAGTACGGAGCGACGGACGCATTGCAGAACAGTAATCCGCTCGAATGGACGAGAATCTGCAATTCGCTGAGAATGATGGCAGAGGAACAGGTACTCAGCGAGATAGTTTACGCATAACCGAACAAGAAACAGCAGTATCAAGCGAAAATGATACTGTTGTTTCTTTATCCGAAGAAAATGAGATTACCGAAACTCTTACAGGAGAAGAAATTCAGATTATTCTGCGTTATGACCGCTTTCTGAAACACAGCAAGTCGGAAATAGCAGGATTTTTTCTTTCTGACAGCAATGAAATTAATCGTGCCGAGTATCTGAAATCTGCTTACGATGAAGCCTATACCGAGATTATGGTAGGCGATCAGCGGTACGGTTATCATAACGATATACACGGACTCGAGCTATGGAAAGGTCCGAGTTATCTCAGTATGACGGCAAATATGCACATAAGTTGGGATTGTGCTGCAGACATAGTCAATGATATGATAAATTCGCACGAATACTTGTCAGCCGACGAGCTTGACAAGCAGGCTGACTATGTGGATATAGAGCCGCAGAAAGAAGAAAATGGGGAGCAGCTAACATTCTTCGATATGGACTTACCTGCCGTATCAGAAGGTTATGTACTTCCGGTAGAAAATATCAAGTCTGAACATTTTGATAATCTGTTAAGGCTCGGAAGTATCAAAAACCGTAACAGCAGACAGACAATAATTGCATACTTCAAGAAGCCCGGTCATACCGCACAGGAACGTGCGGATTTTCTTAAATCGCAGTATCTTACACAATACCGCAATGAAGATATAAACGATACCGCTTACGGCATAAAGAGCCTTGATAATAAGTTATCGGCGTACTTTTCCGAAAGCGGTATTACTCTCAAAGCAGGTGACAGTGTATTCTCGATCGGCGGAAAGTCGGAAAGCATATCCTGGACGGAAGCTACAGACAGAATACAGAAAATGCTTGATGAAGGCACTTACGCACCACAGACTGTGATTGACGCATCCGCAGAAATTGAAGCAAAACAGACAGCGGACAGTATGTGGGAGTTATGGCGGGATCAGAACGAGGACAGTAATATCAGACTTGATGTTGATGACAGCGATTTTACGCATACATCAGAAACAATAGGGTATATAGCGGAAAAACTGCTTCATGACCGTAAATGGCTTGAAAAAACAGCCAACGCTTTTATGCGTTATGCATATGAATGGCAAGCTGACCGCTCGGTACAGAGATTTAACTGTTTTGTGTACAACCCGGTTACCGTATCTGCAGAACTATCTGACCTTCTTAAAGAAGAAATCAACTACACAGCACAGGAATATGTTCCGTTCCCGGCAACACCGTATATAAATACTGACCACATCGAGATGTACTTCAGGAAACACGGACATATTGAAGGTGCAAAAGGCAAAATCAGAGAATATTTTACATCTCACGTTGATACAAAGGCTCAGGTTACATACCTGAAAAGCATATACGGAAACAGCGGCTGTATGACCGGAGAGTTTGATTTTAACGCAATATCATCCAAAGGGAAAGGAGCAGAGTTTAAAATCTCTGTTGACGGCATAACGGTTGAGAAGAAAAATGTTTCGTGGGAAGATTGCGCCAAAACTATATTCAGATCAATAAAAAACGACAGATATACAAAACCGTCGTTTGTAGCCGAAAAGACAGATGCGGAAAATGAGGTAAAGCAGGAGGAACCGGCCAAGTTAAAATCAATTGTAATCGACCTTACTCCAAAAGAAAACAAAGAACCGCATACCGATTACACAGAATACATCGGCAAAGAATTTGAATATGAAAACAGAAAATACAAGATTGACAGTATAAATGAAGGCACTGTATCGGCACAGGATATGACGATGCTTGAAACATACCGCTATCCTATATTCCGAGTGCTTGATACCGAAACTGTCCTCGGAATAATCAGAGAACAGCCGTCAGAAAAAGAAAAGACGCTTTCAGATTATACCTTATCGACGGACGATTATTCGGATCTCGGCGGAGAAAAGTCACGTTTCAGACATAACATAGAAGCAATTAAAACACTTAAAGCCATCGAAAGCGAAAACAGAAATGCTACTCCCGATGAGCAGAAAGTGCTTGCGAAATATGTAGGCTGGGGCGGTCTGTCAGCCGCATTTAATGCTGATAACAAGTCCTGGGCTGATGAATATAACGAAGTATCGGAGCTTCTGACCTCTGAGGAATATGCAAATGCACGAGAAAGCACTATGACAGCGTTCTACACATCACCCGAAATAATCGGTGCAGTGTATGACGGACTTAAAAGTATAGGCTTTGACGGCGGAAATATCCTGGATCCATCAGCAGGCACAGGTAACTTTTTCGGTGCTATGCCTGCAGAAATGCGAAAAAGCTCGAAGCTGTACGGTGTAGAGCTTGACAGCGTATCTGCAAGAATTGCTCAACAGCTGTATCAGTCAGCAAATATAACCGAAGGAGCCTATGAAAAGCGTGTGTTGAATGATAATTTCTACGACGCCGCTATTTCAAATGTGCCTTTCGGACAGTTCAAGGTACACGATAAGCGATACGACAGCCTTAATCTGAACATACACGACTATTTCTTTGCAAAATCGCTTGACAAGGTAAGACCGGGCGGAGTTATCGCCTTTATCACAACAAGCGGTACGCTTGATAAGTCAAACAGCAAGTTCAGAAAGTATATGGCGGAACGTGCCGAGCTTCTCGGTGCAGTCAGACTGCCAAACACAGCATTCAAAGCCGTAGCCGGCACAGAAGTTACATCGGATATTATCTTTCTACAGAAAAGGGATAAGATACAGTCGGTAAACAGTGAAAACTGCGAATGGCTTGACTTAGTCACAGATGAAAACGGCATACTGATGAACAGCTACTTTGTGAATCATCCCGATATGATAATCGGTGAAATGAAACAAGGCATAGAGTACAGTATGTACGGTGACGCAACAGCAACAGCCTGTGTTGCTCCCGAAGGGTACGACATCGTGTCGCACCTGCATAACGCAGTTACAAGAATAGACGGCGAATATCACCCGTATACTCCTCAGCAGGATGAAATCAAGTACGGAGAGCTGAAAAAAGAAACAATTCCGGCTGATGAAAGTGTGGATAACTACACGTATACGCTGTATAACGGTAACGTGTATTATCGTGAAAACAGCATAATGACAAAGGTCGATAAAGGCGCAGACAGAATAGCTGCAATGATTGACCTTAAAACAATTACAAGAAGTCTGCTTCAGCAACAGTTACTCGGCTATGAACAGTCGGATATTGATAATACACGCAAGGAGTTGAACGAGCATTATGACGCTTTCGTAAAGAAATACGGCTATGTGAACAGCAAGGCAAACGAAACGGCATTCAGTGCAGACAGCTCATACTATCTGTTACGCTCGCTTGAAAAGTTTGATAAGACAGATAACACATACAACGGTAAGGCTGATATATTCATAAAGAATACCGTAAGACCTGTAAAGACGGTAGTCAGTGTGTCAACAGCCGTTGAAAGTATCGGCGTTTCTCTTTGCGAGAAAGGATGTATTGATATTCCGTATATGGCAAGTCTTTGCGGACTATCGGAAGAACAGACGATAAAGGATTGTATAGATGGAGGTGCTATATATAAAGCACCTCCGTTCCCGCCTCGCCCGGATAAGACTGATATATACGTTACCGCCGATGAATATCTCAGCGGTAATATCCGTGACAAGCTGGCATTCGCAAGGACTGCCGCACTCACAAATAAAGAGTATCAGCATAATGTTGAAGCACTTGAAAAGGTAATGCCGGCACCACTTACAGCGTCTGATATAGACATCCGTATCGGTGTAACCTGGCTTGACACAAAATATTACGATGATTTTATCCGTGATACGTTTGACGCTTACGGAAGCTGGAGAATGAAAATCAAGACATACTATTCTCCGGTAACCGGCGAATTCAACGTATCAAATAAAAGCTCTGAGCCGTCCAATGTCAAAGTTAACAACGAATTCGGCACAAGCCGAATGAACGCATTGCAGATATTCGAGCATACGTTAAATCAGCGTACTGTCAAGGTTTATGACAGAGTTGTTGATGTTGACGGCAAAGTGAAATCTGTGCTTAATTCAAAGGAAACCGAAAAGGCACAGGAAAAGCAGGAACTTATCAAGGAAGCGTTTGCAAACTGGATATACAGAGATCCGGAAAGAAGGCAGAATATAGTTGACAAGTATAACGAGCTTTTCAATTCGATAAGACCTCGAACATTTGACGGCAGTCACCTTGTGCTTCACGGAGCAAGCGATAAATACAAGCTGTTTGATCATCAGTGTAATGCTCTTGCAAGAACACTATACGGCGGAAACACACTGCTTGCACACGTTGTCGGAGCTGGCAAGACCTTTGAAATGGTAGCGTCCGCAATGGAAAGCAAATATATCGGCGTATGCCACAAGTCCCTTATATGTGTACCAAATCACATAGTTGGGCAAATAGCAAACGACTTTATGGAGCTTTATCCCGGTGCGAATATCCTTGTAGCAACCGAAAAGGATTTTGAGATGAAAAACCGCAAGCTGTTATGCTCTAAAATCGCCACAGGCGATTACGATGCGGTTATCATAGGACACTCACAGCTGCTTAAAATTCCGCTGTCGTATGAACGTCGAAAACAATATATCAGAGAAGATATACGTCAGATTGAGAATGCTCTGCAGGATATGAACGAACGTTATCTTGACGATGGGCAGAGATACAGTGTAAAACAGCTTGAAAAGACAAAGAAAAACTACGAAGCCCGTCTTGAGAAGTTGACTGATAACGAAGTTGACGATGTAGTCACGTTTGAAGAACTCGGTGTAGATCGAATCTACATCGATGAAGCCCATATGTTCAAAAATCTGTATATGCCGACAAAGATGAGCAATGTTGCCGGAATACAGATGACGGAAGCAAAAAAATCATCAGACCTTTACTACAAGTGTAAATATCTTGATGAGATAACAGGCGGCAAAGGTGTGGTTTTTGCAACAGGCACTCCGGTATCGAACAGTATGACAGAGTTGTATACGATGATGAGATACTTGCAAGCAGGAACACTTCAACGGCTCGGATTACAGCATTTTGACGCATGGGCGGCAAATTACGCTGATATTACTAATACAATGGAGCTTGCACCGGAAGGAAACGCATACAGAATGCGTACAAGATTTGCAAGATTTCATAATCTCCCGGAGCTGATGACGATATTCAAGGAATGTGCGGATATAAAGACCGCCGATGACCTTGAACTGAACGTTCCGGAAGCTGTCTTTGAAAATATCGCCGCCGAGCCTTCAAATACGCAGAAAGAGCTGATGAAAGGTCTTTCAGAAAGAGCAACAAAAATACACGACAAACTTGTTGATCCAACCGTGGACAATATGCTTAAAGTAACTTCGGACGGCAGAAAGATAGGTCTTGATCAGCGACTTATGAATCCTTTATTGCCGGACGAGGATAATTCAAAAGTAAATCTCTGTGTTGACAAAGTTTATGATATATGGCAGAACACCGCAGAGGACAGACTGACGCAATTGATTTTCTGCGACTTCTCAACTCCGAAGAATGACGGCAGTTTCAATCTTTACGATGATGTCCGTGACAAGCTGATAGCAAAGGGTGTTCCCGAAAACGAAATCGCCTACATACACGATTACAATACCGATGTGAAAAAACAGACGCTTTTTGCAAAGATACGCAAAGGCGATGTGCGTGTACTTCTCGGCTCAACTCAAAAAATGGGTGCAGGTACTAATGTGCAGGACAAACTGATAGCATTACATCATCTTGATTGCCCGTGGCGTCCTGCCGACCTTGAACAGCGAGAAGGACGAATAATAAGACAAGGCAATCAGAATGACAAGGTTTATATTTACCGTTACGTCACGAAAGATACGTTTGACGCTTATCTCTATCAGATTATAGAGAACAAGCAGAAAGGTATATCACAGATTATGACCAGCAAGACACCGGTCAGAAACTGTGAGGATGTTGACGAAGCTGTTCTGAATTACAGTGAGGTCAAGGCACTTTGCACAGGTAATCCGCTTATTAAGGAGCGTATGGAGCTTGATATTGACATATCAAAGCTGAAACGCTTGCAGTCGGCTTACTTATCCGAAAAGTACAGCCTTGAGGATAAACTGCTAAAGATATATCCACAGCGTAAAGCCGACGCAGAAAAGTATATTGCTAACACTGCTATTGACGCAGAAAGCTATAAGCAATACAGCGAGGAATTCACGGAAATGACAATAAACGGAGTGACCTTTACAGATAAAAAGGAAGCCGCAAACGCATTGTTACACACAATACGGACCGTCGGCTCTACAGACTTGCCGAAGATAGGCATATATAAAGGTTATGATATGAAAGTGTCGTTCGACGGTGCTTATGGCGTTTATTATGTCACTATGGTAGGAAAAGCACGTTATACCTGGCAGGTCGGACAGGACCCGCTTGGAAACCTTACCCGAATGGAGAACACACTGAAATCAATCGGCAATGTTCACGAAAAAGCAATGCACGACCTTGAAGTAATCAACCGTGACATTGCAACTGCAAATGAATTTGTGCATACTCCGTGGGCAAGAGAAAAGGAACTTTCCGAAAAATCCGCAAGGCTCAGAGAGGTTGACAGACTTATAGCTGAAGCCGAAAAGAACGGTCAGCAGTATGAGCAGAACGTTGACAGCGAGGAAGAACAGGAAATGTAAAACAGAGATGGTGCGACATCGTGTCGCACCTATATGAGAGCAAAAGTGTCCTTCGGCGGTGCAATTCCGCCAGCTCTCACCAACAATGGAGGTTAAGAATATGGATTATAGTAAAATGATGAATATCAAGCGTGAATCAAACGCATCAGATAATGCGTTTGCAATGCCGCCTAACAAAAAAATCACTGATACAGATGACGGTGGCGGATCATATTACGGCAACGATATAGGCGTGGAAATTGAAGATGATTACAGCTATATGATTGAGGATGAAAACGAAGATACGGTAAAAAGCGTCAAGTTATCAAAAGAGCTGCTGCCATATTTCCTCAACGAGATTAAAAATATAGCGGTATCACTGCTTGAGCCATATCACACACATACATTTACCGTAAGTGTAACCGATGATTTTAGGGAAAGCATCAATAGAATGGGCGTGATTGAGCCGTTACTTATAGCACAGTCCGCAAATTATGGTAAGTATGAGGTCATATCCGGACACAGAAGGCTTGAAGCCGCAAAAGCGGTCGGTCTTGAAAAACTTCCCTGCAGAATCGCAAGAGAAGATACTCCCCGTGAAATTCTTGATGAGATTATGGTTATAACAAATCTTCAAAGAAGGAACACATTTACAAAAATGGAACTTGCACGGTCACTCAGATTGCTGAATGACAGCCGGAAGAAACAAGGATACAGAACAGATATTATGAGTAGCTCCGGAACATCAACTAAAACAGAACTTGCCGAAGAATTCGGAATATCGGTTAAGAAGTTATATATGTTAATCAGCTTTACTCAGCTGATTAATTACTTTGCTAATAAGGTTGACGATAATACGTTACCCGATAAGGTTGCATACTGTTTAGCATTTTTATCAGAGTATGAACAACATATCGTAGAGGAATATCTCACCAGCAATCCGAATTATGTTCTGACAGCCGATAAAGCGGAACGCTTGAAAGACAAAAAGGATAAGGATAAAAATCTTGATAAACGGACAATCGACGCTATTCTTTCAGCCGTCCGACAGAGAAAAACGATTGAAACAACTACAGTAAAACTTAATACAAGTACATTTGAAAAATACGGACTAAAAGGAAAAACCGCAAACGAAATTTCGGATATACTCGAAAAAGCGTTGCAAAACTATTTCGAGAACGAGCAGGAAATTGAATGATAGGTGCGACATTGTGACGCACCTGTTAATCAAGTGAGCTTTCAAGGGTGCGACATCGTGACGCACCTATGACAATAACAGCGGATTTTTTCTTTTCTGATGGCTTTTTGCTTGAACATAGCCAAATGCAAAGGCGTATGAAAACAACTGGTTTACGAAACACCCATTGCAAAGCAATGGCAGGAATAGAACGGTTGACCGTTCGCTGTAATACCGCTTTGCTATCGCAAAAAACAATGGTTACAACGTGGTTTCTATGGTTGAAAATGTGGTTAACTTAGTTTCACTGTGAAACTAAGTTTGTGAACACGCATTGCAATCACGAAAATCAAGTTTTTTTCAGTTTGCTTAACGGTAGAAAAACGGCTATAAAAATTATGAAGAAAGGGGTAAAAAAATAGTGATAAACAAAAAAACTGTGCAGCTTTCGGTTGTCCTTAACGAAAGAGTTTATGACGATGTTAAAAAGTTAGCAATAAAAAAGCGTACTTCAATGGGCAACATAATTCGTTCTTTTATTATAAAAGGACTTACCGTTGAAAGCCATGATGAAAATGAAGAAGAATTCCGTCGTATGATACACGATGAAATGACAGAAGTTTTCAAGCAGGAAGTAGAAAGACTTATAAAGCTACAGGTAAAATCAACAAAGGCAAGTGCAATCACGATGTATACAGGATTACAGATTATGTCGGAGTCATATGCCGATGATGTCAGCTTTTCCAGGGTACTGGCGTCCGCAAGCAAGCAGGCGGCGGCATATATGAAACAGAAAGAGAAATCCGATGATGAGTATATGCAGGATGCTAATGAAATAATCTCCGGTATGAAGAAGGTAGTCAGAGCAGGTGAAGAATAATGTCATCGGCACTCATATATAAAATGAGGCTGACAGCTCCGAATAAACCCGGTACGGCAAGCCACAATTCCAATTACGTCAAGTATATAGCAGAGCGTGAACACGTTATGAAACTTTCGCAGGAAAGTGAAAGCGGACTGTTCGGCAGGATAGGCGGTGCAAATAACGATGAGCTGAATGTTGCCGATACACAAAACTATGTTTACGGTATCTCGAAAGCAGGAGTTACAGTGTACAACGCATACATATCATTCCGACCGGAGATCGCTAAAAGGCTTGAACTTGACAGCCTTGAGAAGTGGCAGAACTACATTAAGTTTCACATTGAAACGCTGATGAGAGGGTACGATATACCTAAAGACAGATTTGAATATATTGCGGCTGTTCACGACAAGAAGGGACAGCCGCATATTCATATTTCGTTCTGGGATAAAGACCCGCCTGTCACAGTACAATTTGTAAAAAAGGAGGTATCGGATAATGTAAGAAAAAAACTGATACACGATACATTCGCAAATGAGCTGTCGTATTATTACGGCATAAGCAACGAAGCAATGTCGGACGCAAAAGAACTTGTAGGGAAGCTGATGATTGATTTCGAGCGTGACATTTCCGGTATCTATTCCAATCGTTTCTCCGGAGTTGATATACCCGAAGAATTGATACAGAAGTACACCGATATACTGAACAATCTGCCGGGGCGAGGAAGAATAGCTTATGCTTATCTTCCGAAAGAAACCAAGGATATGGTTATCGGTATGATAAAAGATATGATTATGTTGCCGAAAATGAAATCAATTATCAATGACTATTATTCGGGTGCAAGATCGGCGGCAGAAATGTTCGACAGTAAAGAAACCGAAAACGGCAAATCCGAAATTGACAGGAAAATGCGGAAAGCTGCAGGCGATTTGTATAACAGGCTCGGCAACATTATTCTGAAATCAATGCTCAGAACTCTGAAAGAGAACAATGAGCAGAGAGATAAGGATAACGCTGAGATAAGCACAATGATAACTGTTGACAGTATGGTATATGCTTTGAACGCAGTGAGCAGATTGTTCAGAACACAAGGCTCTGCCGGAACGGTAAACACTGCTCACGCTCTGATCGGTGATCTGTCAAAACAAGCAAAGAAAGACATTGCAAGGCAAAAACAAGATAAAGGACACGAGGTGTAATCTATGGAAACTCAGATATACTTTGATTTCAAAAACAATAAGCTGTTGCTTAAAGGAGTAAATGCCGGATATAAATTACTTGAGCATAATGAGTTTACCGATGTTGACGGCACGTTAATAGGCGTGGTGTTGGCAAAAAGTAAAACTCAGTACGCTACCTGGAGATATTCATTTTATCCCAAGAGTGAATACTTCAGCGGACTTAACTTAGGTCATTATTTCAGCAACGAGATTTCGGCTAAAACAGACTATTTTGAGCGGTTATCAGAAATGGGCAATAGACTAAAGTCAGAGATAAGCAAAACTTGTTGTGAAACAGATGAAGATATGGAAATCTGAATACTTAGAAACATAAGTGCGACACGATGACGCACCGGACGTTCTGGTCGCACAGGACGCTCTTGTCGCACTTAAAATAAAGGAGGTACAAATTACAAATGAACGAATTAAAGGCACAGCTTATCAAGAATATGCAGGCAGAGCTTGACAAGCTGAAAGAAGACTTGCTGAATATCTCGCCACAGGAAATACTCAGCAGAGCATATGAATATGCGATGAAAACGGAAATAATCTATGCAGCACACGATGCTAATCTTGATAATTATCAGATTAAAGCACTGCTAAAACACCCATCGCCACTGAATGATGTGTACAGCAAGTATCTGAAGCACGATGAAACATCGTTATCGGACGAGCTTGCAAACTGTCTTGTTGAAGAAGCCAATATTGCCAATGAGAAGCGTTACGAAGAATACAGCGACGCTTTTTTTATTGATAACGGACTAAAGCGTATTGTGTGGATTTATTACAATCCCGACAGTAACGCCGGAGGACAATACGTTACTAACATCATCAGCTTTGATAAGCTGGCGAAAATTTCTTCTATAAGCCGTAATGCCGATGATTATTTTAACACGCAGATAAGCTCACTGTGTACACAGTATCTTTCAGATGTTGGTACGGATGCTTATAAGGCGGCTGAACGAATGTTTTACGATAACCCCGATTTCGTCAGTGCAACACATACAACAATGCAGGCTCTTACAAAAATCGCACTGATAGATGAATGGGAAAACGAATTACACAATGATCTTCCCTCTTTTATCAAATCTGCGTTTGCGTGGGATGAGCTTATAGGATATGGCAGTATAGATGATGAAATTCAGTACGAAGAAACACCAGTAAAAGTTGTCCGTGACTTCTTCTTGAAAGAAAAAGGTACTATGTATTCATACGAGGGCGAATACACCGATTGCATTTGGAACCTTGAGGAACGTGACGGAAAGCCGGTAATAAACATAGCTGTAAAACGTGAAAATGAAAGCAAACCGGTATTTTCATTCGACAAAACATTTGAATGGAATGATATTACAAATGCGGTTATCGCCCGAATTCAGCAGGAAAAAATATACAACAAGCTCGTAGAACACTGTTATAAATTCAGTAAATACCATACAGACGATTACAGAGTATATGATCCCGAAGAAGGCAGAACAGTAATCAGAGGTAGTGCCGAGCAGATAAAAGAATGTTTCGGCAAACTTTTAAATAAGCAGGAAGTCAAAATGCTTATTGAAACCGAAATCGTTCCTGCACTTGCAAAAGCCGATGAGCAGTTTGAAGTTGATTGTGAAAACGATGATATGGAAATATAAGTGCGACATCGTGACGCACCTGTAGAAAGGAATAACATATATGAATGAATCAAAAACAAGAAGAGATTGGGAAGAAGAAGCAGACACGTTTATTTCTGAATGGAGAAAGGCTACCGATGCTGATCCTACATTCGATGACGTGCTGAAAGAAGCAAATAGTATCGGGGAAAAAGAGATAAGTGAAATGTCTGATAACGGTAGACATTACTCAGAAAACACTCCTAAAAAATATGCTGAAACGTTATGGGGATATATCAATGATATTCTCGAAAAAGAAAAAGAAGAAGAAATGGAAATATAAGCATATACGGTGCGACATCGTGACGCACCTATAAATAAATCAAATACCAAAGGAGGACAGAAAAATGTCAGAAGAAACAAAGAAGCCTGCTGAGGAGCAGACAAAGAAAGCTGAATATATCAGCGAGAAAGCAATGGCGGAGATACTCAAAGGTATCCGTCAGAGATTACCTGTGAAGGAATATGCAAACAAGAAGTTTTCACCCGAACAGATGAAGCAGATAAGGCTCGGTATGAAAAGCGGTATATCATATCAACTCTATGCCGCACCGTACATCTCTCCGTCAGCTATGAAACAGTGGCGTAAGATGCTTGAGAAAGGTGTTGGTGATAAAGACATCATCGACTATCTTGCACAGGACGGACGTTCATATGACGCTGAACAGATAAAGCAGATCCGTATGGGAATGAAGGATAAACTTGACGTAAAGCTGTTTGCAAATCCCGATTATTCTGCGGAGCAGATGAAGCAGATAAGGCTCGGTGTGAAGAACGGCATTGATTACGAAGTCTATGCAAACGGAAATTTCTCATCTGAGCAGATGCAGAAAATCAGACTTGAAATGCTGATTGCAAAAATAATTGACTACATCAAGGAAAAGTTTACTCAGCTGTATCAGTCGATGAAGGCATACGCAAATCTGTATATGACAAAGCTCCCTGTCGAGCCGGAAGAAGATATGTCTCCCGAAGATGTAAAGGATGCACAACTCTTTACCCTTATGAAACGTGCGTATGACAAGATGAACGATAACTATGAGGATTTCGAGGAGATGAGCTTCGACGAAAAGGTTGACAGCATAATGAAAGAATTTGAGCGATGCAATGAAAACGAAAGAACGCATACTGTTGCAAAGAGCAATGAACTTATCCCGGAAGGTACAGAAAAACTTGAAGAAAGATGTTTCTCGGACCGTAAGAATATATCCGATGTAGTAATTCCCGGAAGTATCCGAGAAATACCATATATGGCTTTCGCAAGCTCATCGGTGAAAACAGCAGTAATCGAGCCGGGCGTTGAAAGCATCAGCTCCTGTGCTTTTGCGGCTACTGACCTTGAGAGTATATCAATTCCCGATACGGTTAAGCATATCGGTGAACAGGCATTTGCTATGACCGACATAACCTCGATAGAAATCCCTGCGAGCGTAAAGGCTATCGGTTACCTTGCCTTTCACGGTTGCAGAAACCTGAAAGAAGTTACTATGTCAAAGGGTACGATATTTGATAAGGACACTTTCCCGGAAGGTGTCAACATCAGATACAGAGAAAACGAGCAGGAACAGAGTGAACCCGAAGAAGAGGAAGGTTTTGAACCGGAGATTTAACGCAAAGGGCGTTAAACATATATCATACAGGTGCGACAGAAGCGTTCTGTGCGACAGGAGCGTCCGGTGCGACACGGTGTCGCACCTGTAAATGCAGAAAGGAATGAAAACAATGTTAAACGTAAAAGTAACAAGACTGCAACCTGTGGTATCACAGAATGCAAACAAGCTCAGAGCCATAGCCGACATCGAAATCGGCAACGGACTTATGATCTATGGACTGCTGTATAAGCTGAACAAGGATAACGAGTTCTATGTACAGATGCCTCAGCATATCGGACGTGACGGCGATTATCACTCCACGGTTGAGCCGCTGTCTAAGGAATTTGCGGCAAGAATAAAGGCTGAGATTGAAAAAGCCAATATCGAGGGTAAGAATTACACGCCCACAAGCGAGGAAAGTGAGCCGCTCAGATTTACTTTCAGCATGAGAAACGGTGCAAACGGTAGCGTATACGGAAATATGCGTGTCAATGATGATCTGCTTGTACATAACATAAGTGTTAAGGACAGGCTGGATGCAGAAACCGGCAATGTCGTGAAGTTTATTTCTCTGCCGTCAAAGCAGGCTGACAACGGTCAGTGGTGGAGCGTTGTAAGACCATCAAACGATACGGTTAAGGAAGCTATAAATCATTACGGCATATCCGCAATCGGCAAAATTGCCGTTGAAACCGTCGGCAATATCAAGTATAAAGATTTGAAGGAAAAAGCACCGGAGCTTTCTTTTTACCGTCATCAGAACGTGAATTACGGCAAGGCTGTCGGAGAAGAATTGTCAAAGGCAGGTATTATGTGGAGCGGTAAGGTCGAAAAGACCGGTATGGTCATCACAATATCCGCAGACGAGAACGATTCCTATTCAAAGATAATAACTGAAATGCGTGAGCGTAACAAGGCTCAGACAGCAGAGCAGGCACAGACAGCGGGAAAGGTTGACGAAAGTGCATTTTTTGATATGAATGCACCTGAGCCTTTCTGAAACAAATAATATGTAATTTACCGGGATTGTGAAAGCAGTCCCGGCTTTTACATTACAGGAGGCAAAATGAAAATTTTCAAAATCATTGCAACTCTTGTCGGATGTGTGATTGCACCTGTTGTATCTGTATTTTTATCATACAGTCTTGATGTTATGCTGACAACACAGAAGCTGAAACTGTTTGACTTCAACACCTGCCTTGAAGGTCTGAAAATCAATCAGAAGCAACAGCAGCTCTTTATGATATTTACAGCACTGCTTATAGGTCTGATTATCTTTGTTGTGTTTGTTGTGATGAACAACAAGTATAAGGCTGATACAATAACGGTCACACCGAAAATCAAGATACCTGTTCCTGCAGGCGAAGGTCAGAACGGCTCGGCACGGTTTATGAACGACAGTGAAAAGCATAGCGTTTTCGCTACATACAAGCTGAAACAGTCAAGTGATTTATGCCGTGTACTGAATAGAAACGGCGAAGATTATTACAATGCTGTTTCAAAAAAAGGTAAATATCTGCCGTTTATTCCGATACCGCTTGATAAGATTAACAAAAATGAGTTTCCTGCCAAAGGCGGACTTGTTGTCGGAATGAAAAAGCACGGCACTTACGAGGAAATCTCATACATAGCGAAAGACTATCACTCGTTGATATTCGGGGCAACAGGCTCCGGTAAGACAAGAACACTTGTTTTACAGTCAATTATCTTCACTGCACTGGCTGGTGAAGGCATTGTAGTAAATGATCCGAAAGGTGAAATCTACTACTATACTCATCGTGTTCTGGAGTCACTCGGCTATGAAGTGATAGTAATGGACCTGCAGAATCCCGAAAAATCGTGCGGCAAGAACTTATTGCAACCGATAATCGACGCAGTAAAGGAGAAAAAGACCGATAAGGCACAGAGGGCAACGTGGGATTTGATAGAAATGCTTGTACCAAAGTCAGACAAGGGTGAACCGATATGGACAAACGGTGAAAAAGCTATCATCGGTGCTTGTGTGCTTGCGGTAGTATGTGACAATAAGAATAAACCGCAGTATCAGAATCTCACGAATGTGTATTACTTCCTTGCAAATATGGTTAAACCCGGTGCAGATAATAAGACACCGCTTGAAGGCTATATTGCAAAACTGGACGATACACACCCGGCTAAGTCACTGCTCGGCATTACAGATGTTGCACCGAGCAGAACAAGGGCAAGTTTCTACACATCAGCACTGACAACACTAAGATTGTTTGCGACAAACGATATTGCCAGTGTAACAGGCACATCCGATTTTGATTTCACGACAATCGCACAGAAAAAACAGGCAATATTCTACATTCTGCCCGACCAAAAGACAAGCTATTATCCTATAGTTACCTTGCTTGTCAATCAGCAGTACGAACTGCTTGTAGACTATGCGAAGGAACACGGCAACAGACTGCCGATAAGGGTAAACTTCTTCCTGGACGAGTTTGGTAACTTCACGCCGATAAGCGATATACAGGCAAAACTCACTGTCGCAAGAGGTTACGGAATACGTTTCAATCTGTTCATACAGGATATGGCACAGCTTGAAGATAAGTATGACAAGAATGTTGCAAATATCATAATGGGTAACTGTACCGTATGGGTATATCTTGCGGCGGCAGGCAAGGAAACAAACGAACTTATAAGCAGTAAGCTCGGTAAGTACACAACGCTGAAATACAGCTCATCGGGAAATAAAGCAAGATACTCAAATCCCTCATCGGGATTTTCTTCACAACTGGAGGGACGAGAACTCCTTACGGCAGACGAACTTGCAAGATTCGCACGTCCATATCAGCTTGTAATGGTACTCGGCGAATATCCGGCTGTAATGGTGTCATACGACCTGCACAAGTGGCAGTTTAACCGCTTTATGGGACTTGGAAACGAGAGCCATAACAAGCAGTACATTCAGATTGTCACTGACAGCAGACATGATAAGCGTAATACAAACGCTAAAATCCCGTTATGGGAGGTCTGGAAAGAGCAGACACCGCAAGCACCGCAGGAAACCGAGTACAATTACTTGTTAAGGCGTAAAGAAGCAAAAGAAAACAATGAGAAATCCGAAACCTATGATATTACCAAAAACGCATTCTATATTGCGGAAGATGAGGTAATTGACAAGGGAGAGGACTTATTCCGGAGGAAAGAATAATGAACAAGTTAAAGAAAATCAGAAACCGCATTTATAACGCCATATCATCGTTTATGGCGATGACATTTCTTACAATGTCGGGATTTGCACAGGGCAATATTGCAAACAGCGTAATTGCGACAGGCACAAAGAATCTGATAGCAGATCTCAGCTCCTGGCTTACAGGTATAGCAATAACTGTTACCGCTGTTGTATGCGTAGCTCTGTTTATAGCACGTGGCTTATCTGATGAACAGGATAAGAAAACGTGGGACAAGAGAATTAAGACAACAATTGTTTCTGGAATATTAGCGATAACAATAACATCACTGATAGGTGTAATTGCCGGCTATTTCAAATAATCTTATGTTACATAAAATACGTTCAAGGGCATATCTTACAGGCAACGACAGTGTATTAGCTGTTGCTGATGTAAATATTGATGATGCGGTAATAATCCGTGACTGCCGGCTTTTAAAAAGTGCGGACGGCAACATCGAAGCACAGTTACCGCAAATCAAAAACAAAGACGGAACATACACACAGACAGTACAGCTGATTAATTATCAGTCTGTACTGATGAAATCGCTGAAAGCAAGCATTTTCGAAGCGTATGCAAATGCTCTCAAAGGGAATCCGCCTGTATCAAAAGAAAAAACTTTTGAAATGGAAAAAGAGCAGTTTGAACTGCAAAGGCAGGGCATTAAGGCAGAAATACGGCGGATAAACTTGCCGGATTGCCCTGCACTTAAAGCGATAGCCGATATAACAATTGACAACTGGCTTGTTGTCAGAAATATACGGCTTGTTGCCGAAAAGGACGGAAAAATAAAGCCGGTAATGCCGCAGAAATCATTGCCGGACGGCACACGATGTGATCGGGTGGCGATAAAAGATGATACGCTGCTTGAAAAAATACGGACAGCAACAACTCAACTATATATGCGGCACGATGTGCCACAGCAATCGGCAATAGCAAAAGCGGACGATATGTATATGTTCCCGTAAATGTGAGGTGATAAATTAATGGCGGCTATATTAGTTATTCTGTTTTCCGTCATACTGAGCAGTATGACACCGCTTGTTTTTGAAGCGAGTGACCAACTGATACCGATAGTCTTTGAAGTTGACAAGACGCTCGGACAGTATCTCTCAACAGCGTCATCAACGATATATAATATAGGCATTTCACTGATGATACTGAAATTTCTTAAAAAGGGCTTTGAAATATACGTTATGGGAACAGACGGAGATCCGGATATGGACCCGTTACAGCTTGTGACGAATTTTATAAAAGCAATGGCTGTCGCTATAGGTTTCAGACCTATTTACGATATTTTCGTACAGATACTTAAAGAAACAGTAAACGCAATAACGACAAGTATGAATATCTACAAGGAAGTAACCGACTTTACCGGAATAGGATTAATAAACGGCGTATTCTTCCTCATAGCACTTGTAATATTTATGATACTGTTCTGTAAGGCTTTCGGGCTTGGTATCAATATGATGATATTAAATATCGGAATGCCGCTTGCCTGTACCGGACTACTCGATAATGACAAAGGAATGTTCAAAAACTACTTTATGACCTATGTCAAGACATTTCTGACCGTACTTATACAAGTAGTTCTTAGCAAGCTCGGACTTTATATCATAGTCACATCTGCCGGTATAGGAAACATTGTATCAGGCAATTTTGATTTGGTAAAAATGTTCCTGGGCTTGGCTTGTCTTACTACGGCACTCAGTACGCCTAAACTGCTTGCAGAGTTTCTTGTGCCTTCCGGTCCGGGCGGCGGTGCAATGAGTAAGATATATGCAGTAAATACAATACGTACTGCAGTTAAGAGTTTTGCAAAATAGGAGGATAGATGGGTACAATTGACCAGCTCAGTCTGATAATACAGGGCTTACTCGTAGCGGGAGTAGCACTCAGAGTAATTATCCTATTGATAAAGATTGTTCTAAATCCCGATGAGAAGCCCCAGCTGATGCCAAAAATCAGAAACGCACTTGTGTTTATGGTTTTTGGCATTGTAATTTTTCAGATCAAAGATCTTATTGTCAGGTATTACTCTTAGAAGGAGCAAACAAATGAATGATAAACATTTATATATCCCATACGGCTTGATAATCGAAAAACAATGGTGGGATGGTTGCGGTCCGAAGCAGAAGCCACAGCTGATAATCGGCGGGCTTATATCACTCGGACTTGCGGTTTTTATTTCTCTGCTGATACATATAATAATCGGACTTGCAGTAGGAATATTCGGTATTTTTGCTACAGTAGCACTGATTACAAAGCAGGACAAGACAAATCTTTCAATGATCGACTACATCGGGCTGATGATCCGAAAAAACAAGGAGCAGCAGAATTTTCTTTACAAGTATAAAGATGATTATGGGATTATGTGACAAAGATACACAACAGGTGCGTCACTGTGACGCACCTTGAATATAAGAGCAACAGTAATCATACGGGTGCAAATCCCGTAGCTCTGAAAATAAAAGTGCGACCGGAGCGTCCGGTGCGACACCGTGTCGCACTTGGAAATTGACATTTATTGTCGCTTATTTTAGAACGGAGATTAGAAATGTATACTAAAGAAAAAAACACAGAAAAATCAAAATTAACCGATAATGCCGAAAAAATCAATTGCGAAGCTTGTTATGAGCCGTGCATATTTGAATTGAAAGATTCCGTCCATACTTTCAATATAGGATTACTCGACATTCTTAAATGTATTAAATTTGCCGAGGATGAGGGAATAGTTCCTAAATTACCTGAAGAATGGTGGATCTCTATTTCACAGCAATTCGGTTATTTCGATGAGGAACGGTAATGAAATGAATGTTTTAAAATAATTTGACACGATTTTAATTTTAAGATGTAATTAGGAGTATAAATATGAAATTCGTAATTTATTCAATTTTAGTACCGAATATGGTTTATTGGATTACGTATTTTGTGATATGCGAGGTGTTTAAAATGGACTCCTTAGTGGGTGCAATTGTCGGTTCGGCTGCTACAATATTCGTGGGTATATTAGGTTTGATAGGCGTTTGTATAAGCAACGGAAGAAAAAGCAAAAAATTAAATGACAATCTTGTTAAATTGCAGGATTGCCAAATCGGCGTAAAAGACGGTGAACTTTCAATTGCAAACCGACTCGGAGTAACAAACGGCGAAGAAACAAATCTTACGGCACAAAATAAAATTCTCAGGGAAGATCACAAGAATATTAAAATAATCCTAAATGAAGAAATCAAGAAGAGCATTAATATCGTTGCAGACAACGCAAAGAATACATACACATTTATTGTGAATGAGAGCGAAATGAGAAAACAAAAAGAACAGTTACTCCAAAGCAATGAATACAGATGGGCACAAGCCATTGATGATTTAACTTTGTTTAAAAACATATTAGGAGAGAAAAATCAACTAATTGCCGATTTGTATCGAGAAAAATCTGAATTAGAGGAAGCAAATAAAGAACTTGATGAAGTAATTAAAACGCAAGCCAAACAGATAGAAGAGCTAAACGCTAAACTCAATCCCGATAAGCACGTTCACTCTCAAGAGCAGGGAATGTACCCGACACTTTAATATATAGAGAGATCTAAGCGACTGAAATCAGCCGCTTTTTCTTTTTCTGAAAACCAACCGAATATGAAGATTCAAAGCAGCCCTCACCCGTAGGACTGCTTTTTTATATCGGAGAGTAAGCGTATGCGGGTGCAACTCCCGTAGCTCTGCTGATAAATACATTATTAAGGATGGAATGTAAAAATGATGTTACGAAATTTAATGTCGTTATTAGAAATATTAATGCCACTGGTTGCAATGATTGCAATTTTCGGCTTATTGTGCAAAATACTAATGAAAATTTATAACAAAATTTACGCTCATAATTTATATTATGGATTTGATTATGTTGATAGTATAGAATGGACGATTATAATAGTTATAACCATCTTCTTTATGCCTGCAACAAGCCGAACGATTTCTATAACTCTATTGGCATTAGCAATAGTAAATAATATTTTGCTTTTTCCTTTTTGCAGAAAAACAGATAAATATAAAGATGACAGTAAATTTGATAAAATATTGTTGGCTTTTTCAACGTGTTTATTTTGCTGTGCAATGATAATAGTGATTTGGGGAAAATAAAACATAATGACAAGGTTGTTATAGGTGCGACACCGTGTCGCACCTCGAATAAGCCGCAGAAAAAAGAAATCCCGCCCAAAAGGCTGTAATCGTGTAACTTTTGGCAGAAAGCAACAAAAAGTAATACTATACTTTGTCAATGTTTTTGTCGCTGTCGGCTGGACTTTTTGCCGTAAGTGTGTTACAATATACTTGAGGAAATAATACCGAATCGAAAGGAGAGGCACAAATGGCAAGAAATATAGTAAAGGCGAAGCTGGATATAATATTCAAGAAGTTGTTTACGGACGAGGGAAATCAGCATTTAC
>ERZ839947.100-NODE-100-length-117444-cov-12.140090_pt1 | contig 117444 bp, 88 predicted proteins | sample MGYA00519908_ERZ839947 | MGnify/ENA primary metagenome ERZ839947 (study PRJEB31850, sample SAMEA3708857) | human gut metagenome | biome: human gut; feature: human-associated habitat; material: faeces | place: China | collected 2014 ... | reverse complement strand
TGCGATCACCGCACAGAGGAAGATTGCATAAGCAATTGTGCGGTGACGCGCAAAGAGGGCAAGCCCACTTTGTTCTATAAGGGCATTCATAATGCCGGTATTTGTAAAAGAAATGGATTTCCCTTCTGCTTTTGGATTTGTGCCGTGAAGATATCATGTAGAAATAGTTACAAAGTCCAAAACGATAGAGGAGAGTTGGAGCAGAAGCGTCCTGATTGATAATATGCAGGAGTATAAACGAATGGTGAGCGTTGTAAAGGAGGAGGGCGAAGAGGTGACGGCATCTTTTTGTAAGGCAGTTCTATCAACAGAAAGGTGGTTCAAAGAGATACAAAAGCATTGTATAAAATAAATTTTAAACAATAATATTATTGTGGATGCTTATGGCGGTTTGTATTCAAACAGATTGGAGCTCTCAATGGAGCAACGACGCATGATGGAACGATTCCGAAGGCAGAATCTTGTAGTGTCGGTGGGACTGTGGATGCCGGAAATGCCGTGGGGACACAGAATATGGAGCAATAAAAAAACGCTGCTGTTTCCGAATATGTGACAGAAATGCAACGTAATAAATAATATGTCTCGATACGTTGAAAACGCAGAGTTTACAAGGACTATATATTCGTTGAAATAAAAAGAGAGTTCATAATTAAGAAGTAATAGATTCAGAAATTATTGGAATCATATAAGATTATAGATGTAATGCCTAATTTAATTTTAGGACAATTGAAGCTAAAATATATCGCATTTTTCAGCATTTTCACATGAATTGATATATAAAGAAGTTTGTTTATAGCACATTTTACTCTTGTAATGTGAATCGGAGTATGCTACACTTAGAAATGCAAAATTACATTTACGACATAATATTTAATACATCACAGACGTAAATGGTTTGCCAATAGCGTAAATCATCAGAAGATGAAGGCAACTGCATGAAATTAGGAGTGGGAAAATGTGGTATGTGATTCACACAATGTCAGGATTAGAGCAGAAGTGTATGCAGCAGTGTCAGGAGTATATTGACGAAGCTGCGTATCATGAGATGTTCATCCCTATGTATAAGACGAAGAAGCATTTCAAAAAAGAATGGCATGAAGTGGAAAAACCATTATTTCCAGGGTATCTGTTCGTAGATACCGATGAGATCGAACCAATCATAACCGGTCTCAAAAAATTCCGACAGTACACCAAATTATTAAAAGATGGCGATGTCATATCGCCGGTGAAAAAAGAAGAGCAGGATTTCCTTGCACTGATGATGGACAAGAACCATATCGTTCAATATTCCGAAGGCTTCCTAATCGGGGACGAGGTTTATATCACGTCCGGTCCACTGCGAAAGATTCCGGGCTGGATCAAAAGTGTAGACCGTCATCGCCGCACCGCCAAAATGGAGATTCCGATTTTTGGACGGCGCACACCGATTGAAGTGGGACTGGGAACCATTGCCCGTGTCAGCGAAGAAGAACTTCAACAAATGGTTTCAGACGTTATTGAAGAGCAGAAAGATCAGGAAACAGTCAATACCGATCAGGTGGAGGTGCTGTCAGGCACATTCCAGGGCGTGAGAGGAATATTTCTGTACGCAGATCCGGACAAAGATGAATGGACTGTGCAAATACCGCTTATGGATACCAAAGTGAAGGTTACATTTCAGCGGGAAGAGATCAAGATGCTAATGTGAAAAATGTTGCCGATGCAAAATTTTATCACATAACCATAGAGCAACATATTAAGAAACCGTGCAAGCAGGATGACGAGTGACGCGTGCTGTGGAGCGGCGGATAGAAAGAGCGGGTGACGCGAAGTGAGAACTGCGGACTGCCGGAGGTGGGGCGCGGGTGGCGAAGCACGGTCTTTTTTAGTTTGTAAATAGTGTAGAAAAATGGTTGGAGTCAAGATGGAAGAAAAATTAAGAGTGGCAATGTTTGGACAAAAACGATTGAGCCGTGAAGGCGGCGTTGAAATCGTGGTCAAAGAGCTTTGTACAAGGATGGCTCAGAAAGGTTATCAGGTCACCTGTTATAACCGATCAGGTCATCATGTGAGTGGTGCAGAGTACGATGATAAAAAAGAATATCAGGGAATTTGCCAGAAGTATGTTCCAACCATTGAAAAAAAAGGACTCGCAGCAGTGAGCTCTTCTTTTTTTGCAGCATTGTGTAGTGGCTTTGGAAAGTATGATGTTGTACATATTCATGCGGAGGGACCGGCGTTCTTTTCATGGCTGCCGAAAATGTTTAGCAAAAGAGTGATTGTAACCATCCATGGAATTGATTGGCAAAGGGAAAAATGGAAAGAAGGATTTGGTTCTAAATTCATTCGCCATGGTGAGAAAAATGCTGTGAAATATGCGGATGAAATTATTGTGTTAAGCAAAGGAGTACAAAAGTATTTCCTAGAGACTTATGGTAGGAAAACGCATTACATTTCAAATGGTGTGAATCGTCCGGAAGTCTGTGCTCCGAAATTAATTACTGAGGAATTTGGTCTCGAGAAAGATTCATATATTCTTTTCCTTGGACGGCTTGTCCCGGAAAAGGGAATCAAATATCTGGTGGAAGCATTCAAACAAGTAAATACAGATAAAAAACTTGTGATCGCCGGTGGATCCAGCGATACAGATTCGTTCGCGGAAGAATTAAAATCAATGGCAGCAGATGATGAAAGAATTCTATTTACGGGATTTGTTCAAGGACAGATGCTGGATGAACTATATAGCAATGCTTATATTTACACGTTGCCATCCGATCTGGAAGGAATGCCGCTAAGTCTTTTGGAAGCAATGAGTTATGGAAATTGTTGTCTTGTTTCAGACATTCCGGAGTGCGCAGAAGTTGTAGAAGATAAAGCATTGATCTTTAAAAAGTCAGATATCAATGATTTGAAAAATAAATTGCAAGATGCATGTGATAATGTTGAAAAAGTTATGCGGCTAAAGAAAAAGTCAGCAGATTTTATCTGTGAGAAATATAGCTGGGATGACGTGACAGAAAAAACATTGGAACTTTATAGAGGGAGAAAAGCAGATGAGAGTCTTGATGATTAACAAATTTCTATACCCCAACGGGGGCAGTGAAACCTACATTTTTAAATTAGGTGAATATCTGCAGAAGATGGGACATGAGGTTCAATATTTTGGCATGGAACATCAAGGGCGTTGTGTTGGCAACAGGGTTAATGCCTATACATCCGATATGGACTTTCATGGTGGCTCTAAAATATCAAAGCTTACATATCCGCTTAAGACAATTTATAGCAGGGAAGCCCGTATACAAATCCGAAAAGTATTAGATGACTTTCAACCTGATGTTTGTCATCTGAATAATTTTAATTACCAATTAACCCCTTCTATTATATTGGAAATTGTTAAATGGAGAAAAAAGACAGGAAAGAAATGTAAGATTGTCTTTACTGCACATGATTATCAGTTGGTATGTCCTAATCATATGATGAACAATCCAAACACATGTCAAAACTGTGAAAAGTGTCTGGGAGGACACTTTGTGAATTGCATGAAAGGCAAGTGCATCCATGGCTCTACGGCAAAGTCTGCTGTCGGAATGATGGAAGCGGAATTCTGGAAGTGGAAGGGGACTTACAAGTATGTCGACACAATGATCTGTTGCTCAGAGTTCATGAAAGGCAAGATGGATAGTACTCCGCTGTTTGCAACCAAGACTGTGGCGATGCATAACTTTATCGATAAGGTGGAATGGAAAGAAACGCCAAAGAAAGATTACATACTCTATTTTGGTAGATTCTCTGAAGAGAAAGGTATCGATACACTCGTTAAGGTTTGTAAAGAACTTTCGAATATAAAGTTTATTTTTGCAGGTACCGGTCCCTTAGAAGAAATGGTGAATGATGCTCAGAATATCAAAAATGTAGGCTTCCAGAAAGGTGAGAGTTTAGAAAGGCTCATTCGTGAAGCTCGGTTTTCTGTTTATCCATCTGAGTGGTATGAGAATTGTCCATTTTCGGTAATGGAATCACAGATGTATGGAACGCCGGTTCTTGGGGCGAATATCGGTGGCATTCCGGAGTTGATTCAGGCTGGTAAGACCGGCGAATTGTTTGAAAGCGGTAATGCAGAAGACATGAAAGAAAAAATCAAAAAACTCTGGGAAGATAAGAAACTGTGCGAGGAATACAGTGAAAACTGTAAGGACAGCAACTTTGATACGATTGATCAGTATTATGAGAAGATTATGAGGGTGTATCAGTAAGTGGTCATTGGGAGAAAGAGATGAGCAAAGAAAATGTGATTTTGATTGACTATGATGCTCCCAAGGACTGGGAATTTCATAAGGCAATCGAGAAATCAACTGGGAATAGGTGGCAAGTATATAAGGCAGTCAGTAATGAAAATCATGGAGGCGTTTTGCAAAAACTCATTCGTTATGCAAAATACTTCCTTGTACCGATGAAAATTGCTAAAGACCATAAGAACTACAACAAGGTTTTAGCATGGCAGCAGTTTTACGGACTTATTTTGGCGTTCTATTTTAGATTGCTTCATGTTCAAAATACACCTGAAATTGTGGTTCTGACTTTTATTTATAAGCCCAAAAAATCGTTTGTCGGAAAGGTCTACGACGAATTCATGAGGTATATCGTGACCTCTGGATACATCAAATATTTTGTCGTCTTTTCTGAAAGCGAAAAGAAGCGGTACGCAGATTACTTTGATGTTCCAGAGGCATGCTTTGTTTTTGAAACCCTGGGTTATGAGGACAAAACGCAGGACGTGCCAATTTGTAGCCCGGATAACTTTTATCTTGCAGCAGGGAGAAGCAACCGTGATTATAAATTCTTGCTTGATGCATGGAACAAGAGCCAAGAGAGTCTTAAAATTATCTGCGACACATTGTCTTTAAAGAGCATTCCGGACAATATTGAGATACTTACTGATTGCCATGATAATGATTTTTTTAGAGAATTGGCAAAATGCAAAGCTGTGATAGTTCCGCTGGATGATATTCATATTTCATCAGGGCAGTTAGTTATCATCCAAGCGATGATGTATGGGAAACCGGTTGTTGTAACAGAAAATGATACAGTCAAAGATTATGTGGATGCGGGAAGAACAGGATTAGTAATTGAGAAAAATGAAAATGATTTATCTGCTGCAATTGCTGATCTATCGAATGAAACATATTATAAAGAAATATCAGCTGCCGAACGGAAACAGTATGAAAGCAAATTTAGTGTTTACGCAATGGGTACTGCAATCGGAAAGTTGTTAAATTAAAGGAGAGTTAATCATGTCTGAAGAAAAGAAGTTAAATGGTACGGTCATCGTTACTTATCGTTGCAACGCACGTTGCTCCATGTGCAACCGTTATAAAGCACCTTCCAAGCCGGAAGAGGAAATCAGCATCGAAACTATCAAGAAGTTACCTAAGATGTACTTTACGAACATCACTGGCGGTGAGCCGTTCATCCGTACTGACTTGAAAGATATCGTGCGTGAACTGTACAAGAAGTCTGACCGTATTGTTATATCCACAAACGGTTTCTTCACCGATCGTATTGTTGATCTGTGCAAAGAGTTCCCGCAGATCGGTATTCGTATCTCTATCGAAGGTCTGGAACAGACCAATAATGAGATTCGTGGTCTGCAAAACGGCTACCAGCGTGGCTACGGCACGCTGAAGAAGTTGCGTGAGATGGGCATGAAGGATGTCGGCTTTGGCATGACTGTTCAGGACATAAATGCTTCTGACCTGGTTCCTCTGTACAAGATTTCCAACGAGATGGGTATGGAGTTTGCAACAGCTTCTCTGCACAACAGCTTCTATTTTGTTGAGGCCAAGAACATTATATATGATCGTCCGATGGTTGCTAAGAATTTTGAAAATTTGGTCAATGAATTGCTCCGTAGCAATAGTCCGAAGAAGTGGTTCCGCGCCTACTTTAACCATGGTCTTATTAATTACATTTATGGACAAAAGCGTCTGCTACCTTGTGATATGAGTTTTGATACCTTTTTTATCGATCCGTATGGCGATGTCATGCCTTGTAATGGTACGAAGGATAAGGAAGTCATGGGCAACCTGAACACTCAGAGTTGGGATGAACTGTGGAACAGCTCGCAGGCCGAGGAAGTTCGCAAAAAAGTTCGCTGCTGCGACCGTAACTGCTGGATGATCGGTAGTGTTTCTCCTGCTATGCACAAGTATATCTGGAAACCTGCTACTTGGGTTCTGGTTCATAAGTTTAAGGCACTCTTTACCAAGCATCCGTACAGTATGTACGAACTGAAGATTTGCCGTGATTACCGTGATGGTAAAGTTACCAAAGAAGAACTGGACAAGTGCAGTACCTGCGATATGTGTGCTGTTGTTAATAACGGTCTGAGTGAAGCATCCAAAGAGCAACTGAAACACAAGACCGGTGAGGAAATTGTGGATGCTGATATTGCACAGCAGATGGAGACGGAGTAATGAATGAAAAGACAGCCGTAAAAATAAGAGAAAAATGGGTTGATGATGTAAAAGTTATTGCCTGTATATTGGTTGTGCTGGGTCATTTCTTCCGGCTCTTCATTTAGATGTGGGGTAAAACACCCCGAAAGTACTGAAAAATAAGGAAGGATAGCTTTTTAAAAACTGAATAATGGGGAAAAAGGGTAACTTTAATAAACTGACCATGTGATGGTCAAAAAAGAAGTGGATATTTGATCATATGACGATCACCCTATAATGCGCATAAGAGGACGAGATAGTCCTTTTTTTCGCAGAAATTTTCAAGTGTCTGCCTCCTAACTGTTTGATCACGACATGGGCAGTTTATTACTGCCGGATCCATGCTTTATCCGTAAAGTTTTGGAAATGAGATTCCATTTTTCGCAAGGATATTCTGAAGGGCGAAGGAATACTCTTGAAGAGTATGATAGTCCTCTCGGAGTTGTTGAAATGATTCCTCAGCTTTATGGATGGTGTTTTCTGCCACGACAAGCTCTGTTTCGAGTTCCCGAATGTAGAGCATGTCGGGGAATGGTTCATTAGCAAATTCAAAATCATTACGGTTGATCATAGCTGATGCGAAAATCTTGGATATATGGATTTTCGCATTGACCTCACTTTCTTTGTACGGTTACGTTGGAAGAGTGTTGCCAGATTGGTGACAAACTGTGTGGAACCGCATGTGAGAAGGATTCGCTTTCGAAAGGACTCGAAATTGTGAAGTCCATAACAGATCCGTTTCAGGACCTTGATCCGGTTGTTGTAGCCCTCGCAGACGCCGTTGGATTTGTTATATTTCCAGGTGTTCTGTATGTATCCACGCCAGTGGCGGACCATGTTAGCAACATGGCGTATTTCCGGAACTTCAGAAGAGCAGTAAACTTCCAGCCATTCGGTCAGCTGTGCACGCTGGAGAGCCGGTATGGTCATGTCGTTGATGTAATGGAAACACTGGAGTGCCTGATAGGCTTCATTGAGATTAGGATATGTTGGATTATGAAGAAGACGAAATGGCTGGAGTTCTTCTTGTATCCGAATAAATATATTAGAAAGGTATCATAAGGATGGGACTTAAAGATATGGTCAAGGGATGCCTTGGCTTGATTCGAGCAAAAATTTTTTGTGTGACGGCTGGGAAGGATGTTTATATTGGTAAGTATTGCGATCTAAAAGGAAAACACAATATTACCTTGGAAGATTCTGTGACGGTACGCCCCTATACTCAAATCTGGTCGGAGGGGGGGGTAGTGAGAATCGGCAGGGGTTCGGAAATTGGTGAACGATGCCGGATTTCCATCGCCAATTCATTGGAAATTGGAAAAAAAGTTCTTTTCTCACCGAATATCTATATTACTGACTGTGATCATGAATATCGCAATGTGAATGTTCCAGTGATTGATCAAGGAATTGTACAAAGAGGTCAAAGGGTCTCCGTCGGAGATGGTTCTTATATTGGTATCAATGCAGTAATCGTTGGCAATGTGAAAATCGGTAAGCATTGTGTGATAGGAGCTAATTCGGTAGTAACAAAGGATGTACCAGACTATTGTGTGGCAGTAGGATGCCCAGCCAGGGTGATAAAGCGAATAGATGAAAATTAAAATGAATATTAAAAGACTGGAAAAAGGCTTCTGTGCCCATTACAATGCCTGAGATTTGGAATAAAGAATTAAGAAGGAAATTTGTATATAGGAAAGGTATGTAAGATTGTTAATGCCAAAGCGATGAGGTTTGGAAAGAATGTAGGCGTTATTATGCCGTATACTATACTTTTATGTCATGAGGGCGGACATATGGAGATTGGTGTAAACAGTGTGGTTATACATGACATTCAAATAATATGCGGGAGATTAGAAGATGAAGATACTGATGCTTGTTAATTGGAAAATTGAATATTGTGATGAAAAGCCAGTAGACAAGCAGCCTCCTGATTATAAGGTTGAAGGAAAGGATTACTGGTTTTATAGATATTTCAAAAACAAGCCAGAGGTTGATGTGATAGATATAAGGTCGTTCCATTGGCTAGAAAATTTTGAAAGAAATAAGTTGCATTTTTATATCTGGCAAGCTATTAAAGCAATTCCTAAACTAAATCAATACGATCTGATTGTTTCTCATGGGATGCCAAGTGCGATTGTGATTTGCCTATGGAGAAGGTTTTTTAAGACTAAGGCGAAGCATGTGGTATTTGATATAGGCTCTTTTGCAAGCGCATCAGAATCGGGATTTTCATTGAAGTTAATGCAATTTGCGAGTAAATCATTAGACGGTCTTATTCATCATATGAGTGCTCAAAAATCATACTATGAGAAGTTCTTTCCTTGGATTATAGATAGATCGCAATTTATAAAATTTGGTGTTGATTTCGATTTCTTTGGAAATGAAAGAAAAATAAATCCAGTTGGCAGCCCGTACATAGTATGTGCAGGCAAAAGCAAGTGCGATTGGGATACAGTTGTTAAGGCATACAAAGGGAGCAAGATTGATTTGGACTTGCATTTGATAGGTGGAAAAGAGGAACATTTCGAAAATATTAGTGGTGTTGTTCAAATTCCGTATTTACCGGTAAATGATTTTATAAAGCAAGTTCAAGGAGCAGAATTTTGTGTTCTACCGTTAGAACCCGTGCCATTTTCTTTTGGACAAATGCGATTACTACAACAGATGGCTTTGAGGAAGTGTGTTATTGTTTCTGATGCACAAAGTATTTTAGATTATGTAGAAAATAATCAAACAGTAATCGTATATGAATCGTCGAATGTTGAAGAATTAAAAAAGCAGATGAATTTCTTATGTAATGATTTGACAACGCGAAAGAGGATAGAGAAAGCCGCATATGAGTTTGTAAAGCAAGACTGTAACGAGAAAAATATGGCAGAGAGAATTGAATGCTTTTTTGAAACGGTACTAAAATAAGTGTCGACGCATGGGGGAGAATATAAGATGAATGATGTATTAGTAAGTGTAGTATTGCCGATATATGATGTTGAGATGTATTTGGAAAGATGTATTGACAGTATTGTAAATCAAACGTATAAGAATCTGGAAATTATTTTAGTTGATGATGGATCTCCAGATCATTGCCCTCAAATTTGTGATAAGTGGAAACAAAAAGATTCTAGAGTAAGAGTGTTTCATAAAGAAAATGCCGGACTTGGCATGGCTAGAAACACGGGAATAGAGCATGCGACAGGTAAGTATATTTGTTTTTTTGATAGTGATGACTATGTAAAAAAAGATACTATTGAAAAGACTGTTGGTTTGGCCGAAAAGGTTAATGCAGATATTGTTACATTTGGATATTCTAATGTAGATAATAATGGCTTGGTAAAAAACGAATGCGTGCCAAGTACTGCAAAAAAAATATTTCGTGGAAAAGAAGTGCTGGAAGAATTTTTACCCGACATGCTTGCCGAAAGAAAAGAAAGCCTGAATAAAAGACTGCACATGAGTGCATGGACCTCTCTTTATTCTATGGAGTTAATAAAAGGGAGTAGCTGGAAATTTGTATCAGAGCGCGAAATCATAGCGGAAGATGTATATTCTTTACTCGTTCTCTACAAGTCGGTACAATGTGTGGCTGTTTTAAGCGAAGCACTTTATTTCTATTGCGACAACGACGCATCGCTCACACACACTTATCGAAAAGATAGATATAATAAGATTGAAAAGTTTTATATTGAAACGATTCAAAAAGCTAGGCAGCTAGGCTATTCACAAAAAGTAATCGATCGCGTGCGGATGCCGTACTATTCATTTACAATCGCAGCATTGAAAATGATATCGAGAGCAGACTGTTCGTATGGAGAAAAAAGGCGATATATTAATGAAATCATGGATAGTAAAACATTTCGGACGCTTATCAAAGAGGTAGCCTATTCAGAAGAGTCCTTAAGTCGCAAAGTGTTGTGGATAGTGATGAGATTTAAGCTTACGGATATCTGTTATATATTGCTGCGGATAAAATGATTTTATAATTCTTTTTTATGTGGCATCAATTAAAGGAGAGAAACTAATAGAATATGGCACTTAAAATTAAATATAAAAGACTAAAAGATGTAAAACTCTTATATGTTATACTGTTTATTTTGGTATTTTCAAGTAGAATAACAACAATATACTTTTTTTCAAAAATAAATGTTTTTGGAGAAGTTGTCAATATCATGCAAATATTTATGTATGGCGGACTAATATATATTGTTGCAAAAAAGAAGTATTCATTAAAAGAACTGTTTCTATTTTCAATTGTTGGAGGGGTGCTGTTACTTGGATATATTGTAAGCGGCCAGGCAGCATACTTTAGGGGATTCTTGCTTGTAATCGCTTCAAAGGATGTTCCGTACAGAAAAATATTAAATGTATGCAGAAAAGCAATGACAATTGTGTTTGAAATTGGAGTCGTGTTATATTTAGCGGGCATATCGGATGCTGGAATATCAAGACGAGGAGCGAGTGGTCTTGGATTTGGACATCCAAATGTGGCGGCACAACTTATGATGATTATTATCTTGTTGTGGGCAGCTGAAAAAGCAGGGACAATGAAGTCGATTCATTATATTGGAATAGAACTTGGAGGTGCATTGACTTTTTTGCTTACAGGAAGCAGGACATCTACCATCGTTATTTGTTTGACTCCTTTTATAATGTGCTACGGCGAAAAAGTAATGCAGTATGCCCAGCGTGGAAAAATATTTAAGACTTTGATGACGTATAGTCAGCTCATTATAATGATGTTTACTTACTTCGCTGTGATATTTATTGAAAGAAGCAGTCTGCTAATGAAACTGGATTTAATATTTGCAAGTAGACTTTTTTTAAATTATTACGTTTTTAATAGATTCGGAGTAAAGATGTTTGGGCAAAATGTAATACTTCAGGATAATTCTGGGACGGTTTATAATAACATTCATGGTTGGTATAACTGGAGTGTTACATGTGATTGTAGTTATATGGTAACGTTATTGGTTATGGGACTAATTCCAACGATAGTTGTTATGATTGGATATATTATGTTGATGAAGAAGGCAATCAAGCGAAACAATTATATGGTTGTTTCGCTTGCACTGTTGCTAGCAATTTATTCTTTTTGTGAGTCACAGATGCTCGAAATATATAGCAGCTTTGTCTATTTTTATTTAATGACTAACGATGAAGTATTAGATAATATTTCGGTAAATCAAAATCTAATAAAACTTAGTAAAAATGGGGGGATGAATACGTGAAAGCATGCATTCTTTCGATGCAGAGGGTACCTAATATGGGTTCTGTACTTCAATCATATGCGTTAAAAAAAAGATTGGAGGAGTTGGGAGCTCAAGTTGAGTTTATGGATATTAAAGAAAGTACTAAAGATAACGAACTGATGGGAAATTATAGCAGAGAATTTGCGGAGGAAAGAGAGAAAATCGGACTTGTAGGAAAAATAAGCAAGATTGATAAGTATGCGATAAATCGGTTTAAGATAAAAAGAAAAAGCATCATTCAAAACAATTTGTTTGCTGATTTCCGAGCAAATCAATTGCGGATAAATCAGAAAAGCGATCGATATGATTTATGTGTGATAGGTAGTGATGAAGTATTTAACTGTTTAAGTACTGGCGGCTGGGGCTTTACATCTCAGTTATTTGGCAATGTTCCGGAAGCAGATAGCGTGATCACATATGCAGCATCGTGCGGATCAACGGAATATGAAGCATTGCCTGGAAGAGTAGCGGAATGTATCAGAAAATCCTTTCAAAAAATTAGTTCTTTTTCCGTCCGGGATGAAAACACACATGAATTTGTAAGTAGACTTTCAGAGAAAGCAATCACGGACAACTTAGATCCTGTCTTAATTTATAATTTTAGACAGGAAATTGATCAGGTAGCGTTACCGAATCTGCCAGAAAAATATTGTGTGGTTTATTCTTATTATAATCGTATTCATACAATGGATGAGATTGATGCAATAAATAAGTTCTGTAAAAGACATCAATTGACACCGATTGCGATTGGTGCACCGCAATTTTGGATTAAAGACTATATTGTATGTTCTCCATTTCAATGTCTCAAAATATTTGAAAATGCAGAATTTGTTATAACGGACACGTTTCATGGAACAATTTTTGCGTCAAAGTTGTCAAAGCGGTTTGCAGTATTGACAAGAAAGAGCAATTATAACAAATTAGCGGATTTGTTAGAGAAGATTGGAATGCAGGTCCATTTGGTTGATAACATCGGTGAGGTAGAAAATAAATATGGTGTTATAAAAAACACTATAAAATTTGAAAAAGTAATTGAAAGAGAAACAGAGAGGACGATTCAGTACTTGCGTGCGAACATAGATTAACTGGGAGGAAGAATGAGAAGATATCTATTTATTGGTGGAATAGAAGGAAATACAGGACCAGATAATGTAAATAAAGGAATAGTATCCAATTTGCCATCTAATTTTTTGGTTATTAGTAGTGGAAATAAAGTAAAGAAATATGTAAACACGTTTCTAGATGTAGTAAGATGCAATGTTGTAATTGTTTCTGGCATATCAAAAATTGGTATGTATGCAATGAAATTGGCGAAAACCTTTGGGAAAAAGACAATTTATATTATGCACGGCTGCAATGAAATTGAATTTAAACTGAATGAGATGCCGCCAGACGAAAAAGCTTTAAAATACGAAAAGTATTTTCTAAATAATTCAGATTTGATTTTGGCTGTGTCAGAACGCTATAGTAAAATGATTCAGGAAAAGTATCCTTTCTGCGCGGATCGGATGAATTATCTACATAATGGAGTTGATAAAACCAATTTGGGCTATATTGCTATGCCACGAGAAAAGGGACGAATTATAGCTGTGGGTGGAGATCGAAAGCTAAAAAATAATATTTCCGTTGCTAACGCTGTAGCAAAGCTAGACGATAGTAAAAAATTGATGGTCTATGGGCATCTTTATCATCCTGATGATTTGCCAAAAGGAAAAAATATCGAATTCAAAGGGTTGGTTCCACAGAAACAACTCTTTGAAGAAATGATGAAAAGCGAATTGTATGTCTTGAATTCGGTCTATGAACCTTTTGCACTTTCGGTTTTTGATGCTTTACTGTGTGGATGTAGCATTCTTGTAACAAATGTGGCGGGCGCTTTGGAACTGTTAAATGTTACAGAGCATGATGTGATTTACGATCCGATGGATAAAGATGAAATCGCTGGAAAAATCGAGTATTTACTTCAGCATCCTAACAATGAACGTTTAATGAAAAATTTGAATTTTGATAAAATTACTTACGAAGCAAAAGTAAAACGTCTAGAACAGTTCTGTGAGATGTTGTATCAAAAAAAGTAGGAGTTAATGCATGAGAACTGTATGTGAAAAGAATTCTTGTACAGGCTGTATGGCTTGTGTAGGAAAATGTAAAAAAGAGGCTATATCAATTCAGGATAATTTGTCTGCATATAATGCAGTTATTGATGAAAGCAAGTGTGTTAGTTGTGGAGCATGTGAGCGAGTATGTCCGAATAATCGCAAAGTGAACCTGAATGAACCTATTTATTGGAAAGAAGGTTGGGCACCAGATGATGTTAGAATGAAAGCGTCTTCTGGTGGTGCCGCATCGGCAATGATGGAGTCCTTTGTCAATGATGGCGGTTATGTTGCAGCCTGCTTGTTTAGAAATGGAGAATTCCTATTTGACATAACGGATAAAAAAGCAGACTTGATTCATTTCGCGGGATCGAAATATGTGAAAAGTAACCCGGTTGGTATTTATGATAAGGTCGTCGGAAAACTTAAGTGTGGAAATAAGGTCTTGTTTATCGGTTTGCCCTGTCAGGTAGCAGCTATTAAAAATTATACGATGACGATGCCTGCAAATATAAGTGAGAATCTTTATACCGTAGATTTGATTTGTCACGGATCGCCTTCACCGAAAATCTTGAGTCTTGCATTGCGTGAAAAGAGCATTGATATTAAACAACTAAGTGAGATTCGCTTCAGAAGCAAAACACATTTTGGGGTGTCCTCGCAAGATAGGGATAATGAGTACAAAACAATAACACCGGCTGGTGTTCAGGACATGTACACGTATGCATTTCTTACATCTTTAGACTACACAGAAAATTGTTACTCTTGCCAATATGCAACATTAGGCAGAGTATCGGATGTTACAATTGGAGATTCTTGGGGGAGTAATCAAATTGATAGCGAACAAGGGAAAGGAATATCCTTGATTTTATGCCAGACGGATAAAGGCATGACATTGATTCAAAATTCTGGGATGAAGTTAGAAGAAGTCGATATTGAAAAAGCAATAGAGGCTAATCACCAATTGAGACATCCTTCCATCGCTCCAGAAACTCGTGAAATTTTCTTTGAAAATTTGGATAAAGGATTTTATAAAGCTGTTTCAAAGAGCGCACCTAAAGTATATTATAAGCAGAAATTAAAAGAAAATCTGATAAAGCTCAAAATCATTCGGGGAAATTAATAGAGTATAAGGTTAGCTTTCGCTGACACGGTATACGGTTCTATTGTATGCTGACAGTAAAAAGTATGCGAATTTTTTATATCTTAACGGAGGAAATGATGGCAGAATATTTGCCATGTAGATGAAATAATGCAGAAATCATTAGCGAAAAATTCAATATATAATGTCATTTATACCGTTGCAAATATTCTGTTTCCGTTTGTGACATCGATGTATGTATCGAGAATCCTTCTCCCGGTTGGTGTTGGTAAGGTTGCATCTGCCCAGAATATTGCGTCTTATTTTGTAACGATTGCTGCTCTTGGGCTTCCGTCTTACGGCGTGAGAGAGTTTGCAAAAGCTAGAGAGAACAAGTGCGAAAGTAATAGATTATTTACAGAACTCCTATTACTGAACATTGTGTCTACGACATTAGCAGTAATTGGATTCTTTGGCCTTGTTTTTATAAATGCTGGTTTTAACAGTGAATGGGCACTGTATTCTGCCTGTGGATTGGCTATTTTCTTCAATTATCTGAACATTGATTGGATGTATAAGGGACTGGAAGAATACGGCTACATTACTGGAAGAAGTCTGCTAATAAAGGGAATCTCCCTTATTGCACTTTTTTTATTTGTTAAAACTCGGCAGGACTACGTTACGTATGCGTTGATTTCAAGTCTTGCAACAGGTGGAAATTATATATTCAATGTTATCCACGCGAAAAAATTTGTCAGATTTGATTTTTCTGGTCTTAGAATTCAAAAGCATATAAAGCCTGTATTGTTAATTGCTTGCATTATATTTTTGTCCAGTATTTATAATAAGATTGATGTGACAATGCTGAATATGATGGCAACAGATGAGTCTGTTGGATTCTACTCGTATGCACAAAAGACCATCAATATGGTACTTACTATGGCAAATGCAGTCACAGCAGCATTGCTGCCTCGACTGAGTTACTATTATGACAATGACAGGGAAGGATTTTACAGATTGCTGGATAAGGGGTTCCGAATCTTGTGCGTAGTGACTCTTCCATTGTCCATTGGTATGGCGCTGGTGGCATCTCAAACTGTCCAATTTCTTTATGGTGAGGCATTTGCTCCAGCGGCATTGACAATACAATTGATGTGCCCGCTGATTGTAATTAAAGGGTTTGGCGATTTATTCTGCTATCAACTGGTTTATAGTACCAAAAGTGAAAAAATTATTCTTCCGGCAGCAGCTTCTGCATCGATGATTAACGTTATTGCGAATGCTGTGCTGATTCCTCCATTACTGCAAAATGGTGCAGTAATGGCTTCTGTATTGAGTGAATTGGTTACCAACGTAATTCAGTTTATTTATATGAAGAATAAAGTGCGATTTAGCATTGATGGAAAAGCACTTGTAATGGGACTGTTTAGTACGGTGACAATGTCTATATGTGTATTTATGCTTATGCAATTAAGACTACCGAATACAGTAGGTCTTTTTGTTGAAGTAACTTGTGGGACAATTGTATATGTTGCTGTAAACATAGCAATGAAAAATACGCTGATATTTGATATTATTGAAAAAGGAAAGAAAAAAATTTTGCGCAAGAACTAAGAATATATTCGATGCTGTGTATTGTGATTTGTGAAGAGGAAAATGTGGTGGAAAATATAAAAGAGAAGAGTACAGAATCAAATTATAAGTTAATTGATTTGCTGAAATTAATTTGTGCATTTTTAGTAATCGGAATACATACCAGACCATTTCAAGCAAGTAGTAATCTTTTAGACAAGTTATTTTATTATGATATTTCTAATTATGCAGTGCCTTTCTTTTATGCGTGTACAGGATATTTTGTGGTTATTAAGTCATCAGAAGAAAATTTGCATGTGGATTTGATACTTCGTTGTAAAAAGATTATACGAATTTATTTGATGTGGTCGGTCATCTATCTTCCATTAACTGTAAGTGGGTGGGTAATTGAGGGTGGGCTAAATCCGATATACTTGATTTTTTGCTTACGAAATTTTGTTTTTGTAGGAGAGAATTTTTACTCTTGGACACTATGGTACTTGAATGGACTGATTTTTGCGCTACTTTTGATTGGTGTTTTGTTAAAAAGTTTTTCAATTAAACAGATTTCTCGTATTAGTTTGGTTGCATATTTGGTAGGAATCGGGCTGACAATATTAGGCGGTCATTTGGAGAGTCTGCCTCTATTTTTGGCAAAACCTGTTGATATGTATTTTTCTCTATTTACAACAACGAGAAATGGTTTGTTTCAGTCATTTGTATTCCTGTCTTTTGGAATGTTGATGGCCGAAATAGATCGTGCAGATGAAATGAAATTGTCTGTGAAAAATGGGTTGTTTGCGGGAATTCTCTACATAGTAAAAGTAGGTTTTAGTTTAATCGGGGGGGGGCAGTACTTCTCAGAAATACTGGATTTGCCAACGTTCTGGTTCTTGTTTAAATTGATCATATATGCATGCAATAGGTTGAATTTCAAAGGCGCATTTTATATTCAGCTAAGAGGTATGAGTGAAACGATTTATTTCGTACATATGTATTTTGTGGCATTTTGTTCGCTTGTGCTATATAAAGAAGGATATCACAATTTTAAGTCATATTTTATTTGTGCGGGTGGTGCAACTATAATTGCATTGATTTATCAGATGGCTAAGAAACGATAAGTATAAAGGAAAGATTAAAGAGAAAGTGGTAGTGAGGAAAATCATCCCACAGCATCTTATATATCATAACCATATATGTAGAAAAAGTAAAGAATGGTGATGACAGAAATAGTATTAAGACCTTGGAGAGGGTCTATAAACACTACTACTATATAATACGAGTGAGGAATACAATTATGCAAATAAAGCAGGTGCTTAAAAAAGCAGTTTATGGTGTAAAATCAGATTCGGAGTCTTACGTTGAGCATCTTAAAGCTATTGGAATGGAAATAGGAGATGACTGCGTTGTATATGTTCCGACGAAAACTTTAATAGATGAACAATACCCTTGGATGATATCAATAGGAAACCATGTTCGTATAACTGAGGGGGTCAAGATTTTGACGCATGATTATTCATGGTCGGTTCTCAAAAACTATCGAGGAGGAGTATTTGGAGCAAGCGGTACTGTTGAAATTGGTGATAATGTATTCATAGGAATGAATGCCATTATTGAGAGAAATGTAAAAATAGGTAATAACGTTATTATTGGTGCAGGAAGTGTGGTAACCAATGACTGTAAAGAGAATAGTGTGTTTGCGGGTGTGCCAGCGAAGCGAATAATGAGTATTGACGAATTTTTCATTAAAAGGCGAGATAAACAATTAGATGAGGCAAAACTTCTTGCACAAAGATACTATGAGCGATATTGTAAAAAGCCGGAACCAGCAGTGTTCCATGAATATTTTATGTTATTTGAAACAAGTGAATCTGTTATGAACAATGCAACATTTGTAAAAAAGATGCAACTTGGAAACAGCAGGGAACAAACGGATTTATACATGAAAGAATATGCCCCGGTATTTCAAAACTATGACGAATTTATGGAGTATTGTTTTAAAGAATAAAACTGATATGTAATGACCTATGGCTCTTCATTTAAATGTGGAGCAAAATACCACGAAAGTATTGAAAAATAAGGAAGGATAGCTTTTTAAAAACTGAATAATGGAAAAAAGGGTAACTTTAATAAACTGACCATGTGATGGTCAAAAAACGGAGTGGATATTTGGTTATATAACGACCACCCTACAATGTGCATAAAAGGACGAGATAGTCCTTTTTTTCGTAGAAATTTTTAAGTATCTGCCTCCTGACTGTTTGATCACGACATGGGAAGTTTATTACTGCCGGATCCATGCTTTATCCGTAAAGTTTTGGGAATGAGATACCGTTTTTATGAGGATATCCTGAAGAGTCAAGGAGTACTCTTGAAGAGTATGATAGTCATCTCTGAGCTGTTGAAATGATTCCTCGGCTTCATGGATGGTATTTTCTGCAGTTGCAAGCTCTGCTTCGAGTTCTTGGATGTAGAGTTTGTTTGGAAATGGTTCATTGAACTGGTCAAAATCATAATGATTGATCATAGCTGATGCGAAAATCTTGGATATATGGATTTTCGCATTGACCTCATTTTTTTTGTGCGGTTACGTTGGAAGAGCGTTGCCGGATTGGTGACAAACTGCGTGGAACCGCATGTGAGCAGGATTCGCTTTCGAAAGGACTCGAAGTTGTGAAGTCCATAACAAATTCGTTTCAGGACCTTGATCCGGTTGTTGTAGTCCTCGCAGACACCGTTGGATTTATTGTATTTTCAGGTGTTCTGTATGTATCCACGCCAGTGGCGGACCATGTTTGCAGCATGGCGTATTTCTGGAGCTTCAGAAGAGCAGCAAACTTCGAGCCATTCGGTCAGCTGTGTACGCTGGAGAGCCGGTATGGTCATGTCGTTGATGTAATGGAAACACTGGAGTCCCCGCCGGGAGACCGGCTAAGGAATTTACGATTTTCGTAGCCATTGTTGCTACCTCCTGTTGTTTTTATTTATTGTCCGTCGGAAAGACAATATGATGCCATTATAGCATCGAACTGGTGGCAACAGTGGTTTCGCAAGTCGTAAATTTAAGACTTGCTGTGGATGTCCCCAGAAAAGAAAGAAGAACTACAGGAAAGGTTGGGGAGTGTAGAAGAAACCCCGTGAAAATGAGGAGAATTTGTGCAACCCCACGTTTGGGAGAAGAACTACTGAAAAAGATGGGAATTTATGAGAAAACCCCGGAAAAGAAAGTAGAATCCCCCAGAGAAAAAGGAGAACCGTTCTATGACTCATTCACTCACCCCATCAGATATTAAGCAGTTTCAATCATATCTGATGGATTCTAACATAAAACTGAATACAGCGAAAAAGTATGTGCGAGACGTTAACAAACTCGCACATTTTTTGTCGGATCAAACGCAGATTCTTTCGCAGTCTTCGCTGGATGCGTTTCTGAAGTCGTTGCCGGATGCAGGATATGAAGCCCGTAGCATTAATTCAATTATTGCGAGTATTAAATCATATTGTAAATATGCCGGACGCACGGATTTGCATTGCAAGAGTCTGAATATTCGTAAGAAATGCAGTCAGGATATTCAGGCTCGTTTGACGGAAGAGGAGTATGAGGCTTTGTTACATACAGCACTGGAGCAGGAGAATTACAGGCTGGTGTTGTTGATTCAGATATTTGCGTTGACGGATATTCGGATGAACGAGCTTCAATATCTTACCGTGGAAGCATTGGAGGAAGGTGTTGTGATGGTACCGAGAGCAGGGGAGCCGTTTGATGTTTTGTTGTCGCAAGATCTGATCGGAGACTTGTACGAATATATTGATTATCAGGAGATTTCCGATGGAATTATTTTCTGTACGAAAAAGGGGACAGCACTTGATCGCAGCTATATATGGCGGCAGATGAAGGAGCTGGCAGTGGAGGCACAGGTGGATCCGGATAAGGTGTATCCACAGAATTTGAAGCGGCAGCTGGTGAGAAGTCATTTTACGATTGACTATTCCAATTCATGATCTGTTTTGATTCTTGAAAAGGGAAGAGCTGGAAACTATTTGTTTCTGGTTCTTCCCTTTTTTGTTTTGAGCAATATGCCAAATAATTTGCAATGATTTTGTGACGGTGTGAAATTCTTTCTGTAAATTCAGATCTTCTATGATAATTGATACGGCTTAACAGAAGGTTTCTGTGGTGGTTAAGCCGTTGTATATTTAATAACAAAAATAAGCTGGTATGTCAAGAACACCCAGAAAATCTTGTTTAGTTATCTTATATCATATACATGTCATCGTAGTATTAGTACTGATCTACATTTGTTTTATCCACTTTTTCAAATGGAACCCATACATATTTTTGATCATCTGACAAATATTTGATACCTTCCAATGATTGGTTTTGTGCCAAACGAGCGGCAGCTTTGATCAGATATTCACCCTGTCCGGAGCCGGACTGATAGATCGTAAATGCCATTTTGCCGTCTTTGATGGATTGACAACCGGCATCGGTGGCATCTACACCAATGACAGGGAGAGTATCAAAGGAAATATGGTTCTCCTCGCACGACTGCACGATTCCAAGTGCCATATCGTCGTTGTTGCATGCTACAACATCGACAGGCTGTCCGGTCTTGAGGAACAAGTTAAAGTATTCTTTTGCCGTGTCTGTTGACCAATCGGCATTGTCCTCGAAGACATAATGGATATTTTTGCCGGATGCATTTAAGGTATGTTTCAATGCATTTGTTCTTCCTAAAGTAGCGGAATGTGTTTTCTCGCCTTTGAAGATAGCCACATTAATGTCGTTTTTGGAAGAATATTTATTCAAGATATATTCTGCCTGATATTTTCCGGCTTCTTTCTCATTGGATCCAACGAAGATGTACTTGCCTGCTTCCAATCGCTCCGAATTAGGGCAGGAGTTAAAGAAAGCGATAGGCAGATCACCTGCAGCTACCTGTAATTGCAGTGCCGTATCTGTATCAACAGGGTTGCAGAGGATGACATCATAACCGCTATCTACTGCTTCTTTAATATGTGCTAATTGGTTTTCCAAAGAACCTTGTGCATCTTGCACTGTAAGTTCTGCACCAATTTTTTGAGCCTGTTGTTTCGCAGCATCAATGATCGTTTGGCGAAAAGTATCAGCCGTAGAGACCGTGAGGTACATTTTGATGCCGGAAGCATTATCACTCTGTGTACTGCCATTGGAGCAGCCCGTCAGCAAGCCAAGGCAGAGAACCACAGAAAATATTTTTGTCAATAATTTTTTTCTGTATTGCATAGTTACCCTCATTTCTGCGCAAATTTGCGTCTTATATTTTGAAACGACCAATATGTTCTTTCAGATTGTCTGCACTCTGCGAAAGCTCTTTGGCACCGTCCATGACAATATTGCTGTTATCAGCAATGCTGTTTGCCTGTGCCACCATGTTTTCGGAAGTGGCTTGGATTTCCAGTGTGCTGGCTGCCTGTTCTTCGGAAATGGCAGCGACATTTGTTGCTACAGAATCTACTTCGCTTACTTTAGTCATCATCTGTTTGATCAAATCTTCCGTTACCTGAATATCGTTAAAGATTTCATCGAAAGTACGCAACGCAGTATTGATCATGAGACTGCTGTCATCAATGTTTTTCATACTGTCAGCTGCCTGCTTGATGGTCTCCTGTACAAGACCGGTTACCTCGTTGATCAATTCCACGATGTGACCAACGGACTCGGTACTGGTCTGTGCTAACTTACCAATTTCTGTTGCGACAACGGCAAATCCCTTGCCGGCTTCTCCGGCGCGTGCTGCTTCAATCGAAGCGTTCAGGGAAAGGAGATTCGTCTCATCTGCAATATTACCAATGACGCCTACGATCTTTTCAATTTCCTCAGAAGATTTTCCGACCTTATCGATTGCCTGGTCTAATTTCCGGATAGAAGAACTGATTGTCTCCATTGCATCATTGACTTGGCGCATATCGTTTTTACCCTGAATGGAAGCGGTGACAGTCTGCTGCATATGTGACTCTACCTTTGTACTTGTCTGTTTTGTATCAGAAACGACCATAGCAAGTGTTGTGGCATTGTCGGCAATTTCGCTGATAGAGCGGGAAAGCTCATCGACGGTGACGTTCAATTCCTGCATGGATTTTGCCTGTACGGATGCGGAATCATACATTCCTACGGACAGGTTGTTGGTCGTGTCTGACTGCTCAGATACTCTGTCGGAGATTTCGTGGATCTCATACAACATACCCCGAATGGAATCTAGGAAATGCCGGACACTTCTGCCCATATGTCCAATCTCATCACTGCCTTTGACCTTGACATCAACGGTGAAATCACCATCTGCCATTGTGGTAATTGTCTTAGTAAGTCTGCGTACCGGTTTGACAACCAGATGTATAATTCGCTCGACTAAAACGACCAGAACTAAAAGGGCAACGACTGCGATAACGACCATTTTTGTACGAAGACTGTTGACATCTGCGTAAATGATCTTGTCCGGAATGTAGGACACCAGTACCCAGTTTGTTCCGGAAACGGTTTCAAATCCGGTCAGATTACCATTCAATTCGCAAGTGTCATAATCGTTGTCGGAAATCTTCTTTGCTACAGAGGATAAAAAGGCATCCTTGTTGGATGTATCCAATTTCGTGGACACGAGAGAAGAATCACGATGTGCCAGGATCGTTCCGTCGTTCGTATCGATCAGAAAGGCTGCGGCATCATTCATTTTGACAAAGGAATTAACGATTACGGCAATTCTCTGAAGAGATACATCTGCAGAGATTACGCGGATCGTGCCGGAACCGTCATTTAACAATGCGGAAGCACTGACTTGGTTTGTTCCATCGTCACTTTCGTAAGCACTGCCGTATTTCATATTAATACGGGAAAGTCCTTCCTGGTACCAGGTAGACTGTGTAACATCATGAAAAGTCTGCTCTGACTTGCTGGCCTTGATGACATTACCTTCCTCATCAGCGACATAAAGTCCGTTTGGATAATTGGCATTATACTCATAGTAGGAATCTAACAACTTTTGCAATTCCGCACCGGACGCTTTGGTCTGCTCAATGGTCTGCTTTGCCATAGAAAATGCTGCGAGATTTTCATTTAGCCATCCGGCAATACTTTCTGACTGATAGCTGATGGAGGAATCCAACAGACTGGTTGCATTGTTGGAAATGATCTTGCCGGAAATTGTGTAGGACAGTAAGATCATGACAACGATCAAAATGGTTACAACCGGTACGATGGTTCCAATGATCTTTGTTTTGATTGAAATCTTCGTGTTACTCTTTTTCTTAGAAGGTTTCAAAGATGTTTCTGTGTTTGCCTTATTTTTCATAGGCGGTCACCTCTTTTCATAAACTATGGTTTTTCGATAGAAATCTTCTCCACGTATTGAGTTGCTATGTTTGAAAAGTTCCACTTAGATAACTCGAAAATCCGCTTTTTCAAAGCTTGTTGTGTGTTTTGAAAGCTAATTTGTTCGTTAATAACCCCGGATAACCAAATGCCTGCATTGTGGTCGCTTGGATCTCCCTAAGATATAGTACATTATAACATATATACCACGAGATTTGTAGATGATTTGCTGTACTGAAGATTGTTGTAAAACTTTTGATTTTGCTTGACACGATCGGTGTCGATAATGCTTCTACAGATGGAAACCCTGAGAGGATCCTGGAGAAGTATGGCGATCAGGTGACACTGTTGCAAAATGCAGAGAATCTTGGGGGATCCGGTGGATTTAATACCGGGCTCCGGCTTGTGTTAGAAAAGGGTTACTCTTATGCGATGTGTCTGGATGATGCGATGGTAGATGAACAGGCTATCGCGGAATTGTATACTTATTTGGAGCAACATCCCGATACGGGAATGGCAGGTGCCAGAGTATACCATACCCAGATGCCGGAGTATGTGCAGTAGTGCGGGATGAAGATTGATTTTGCGCAGGGCATGGTGCAGACATTATATGCGGATGTGCCGGAGGATGGAACTTTGCCGGCAGCGAAAGCCTTACATCAGATGGGAGCGAATAACAAAAGACCAAATACTTTTATAGAATATTATATGTGGAGAAATCGTTTGCATTTCTTTATGAAGTATACACCGAAGGATCAGTTGGAGCAGATGAGTGTGAACACTTTGGAAATGATCTTTGATGCCATGCTTAATGGCACCAATGTGAAAGCATGATATTTGAAAGCAGACCGTATTGTCAGGGGATGATTGATCTGAATATTCTTGAAAAGGGGGAGGATTATAGGAACCTGAAGAAAAGCTATGTCATTTTTATCTGCACATTTGATCAATATGGAAAGGGTGTATCGGATGCTTTCACGCAAGATCTGGAGGAGGCGGTGCAGTCTGTCCGTCAGAATGAGAAGTGGAGGCTGGATTATATGACATTACAGCAGGAATATAGGGAAAGATATGAAGAGGGAAAGCTCGAGGGAAAAATCGAAGGAAAAATCGAAGGAAGGCTCGAGGGCAAAATAGAAATATTATACACAGGGTTTCATATGACTCCATCCCAGATTGCGGATAAACTTTCTTTGCCGGAATCTGAGGTGCTACGGATTTTAGCAGAACTGCAAGAGTAAAAAGTAGAATATTTGTAAAAGTGTATAGTAATTCAAAAAGATATTTGATATAATTACAAGCGGGAGCAATGGGGATTGTTCCCATTTTTTTAATGGTATAGGAAAAAGATCGTAATGTGGTGGGATACCTCCAAGAATTGCAAAGCAATTCTTGGAGGGCAGAACGCTGGGGTTGTTTTGTACAAAATGGAAAGGAAGGGCATTATATGCGCAAGAACAAAAGAGTATTGGCGGTGCTGCTGAGTGCAGCGATGACGATCGCTTCATTGACATCCGGTGGAACAGGGGGTGTGCCGGCTCGTGCAGCGACTTCGACATCATCATTTCAGGATCTGAATCAACAGCAGATCACGGAGGCAATGGGAGTTGGTTACAATCTGGGCAATTCGCTCGAAGCGAATGATGCCGGAACTCCGAATGAGACAGCATGGGGCAACCCGAAGCTGACGGAGCAGTTTGTACTGGCTGCGAAAAGTGCAGGCTTTCAGTCGATCCGCATTCCGGTGTCTTATCTGAACAAGATTGACGATAATAATGGATATCAGATTGATTCTGCCTGGCTTGACCGTGTGCAGGAGGTTGTGGATTATTGTGTGAAGAACGATATGTATGCGATTGTGAATATGCATGGAGATGGCTATACGACGATCAATGGAGGATGGCTTTTTTGCGGAAGCAGCGATCAGACGAAGATCCGGGAGAAGTATAAGGCATGCTGGCAGCAGATTGCAACGCGCTTTAAGGACTACGATGAGCATCTGATCTTTGAGTCGATGAATGAGGAATTTGATGGAACTTATGGTGATCCGAACAGAACGTATTATGAGAATATTAATACATATAATCAGATCTTTGTGGATACGGTTCGTCAGACCGGCGGCAATAATGACAAGCGCTGGCTGTTGATTCCGGGATGGAATACGGATATTAATTATACGGTTGGTGATTATGGTTTTGCGCTGCCAACAGATCAGTATTTGTCATCCGGTGTGGCAGCCGGAGAGAAGAGGATCATGATCTCGGTTCATTATTATGCGCCATGGGAATTCTGTGGAACGGAATCTCAGGCGGTTACGCAGTGGGGCAGCAAGGCAACGGATTCTACGAAGAAGGCATCCTGGGGGGATGAAAGCTATATGGTATCCCAGTTCAAGAAATTAAAAGATAAGTTTGTTTCGCGGGGATACCCGGTGGTGATCGGAGAGTTTGGTGCGATCAATAAGTCTTCGATAGACAGTCAGAATACGGTATGCCGTGCCGATTTCTATCAAAAGGTCTGCTATTATGCGAAGCAGAATGGTCTGGTACCGGTAGCATGGGATAATGGTTATAACGGAGTGTATGGCTTCTGTCTGATCGACCGTTCAACGAATACGGTTGTACATCCGGAGGTTGTGAATGCGGTGATGGAGATTTACCGTGCATCCTCTACGGCAACAGGGATTTCACTGGACAAGGATCGGATTACAGTCAGTGTTGGCGATGCGGGAGTACAGCTTAATGCTTCTCTGACACCGGCGGACAGTCAGGATCTGATCTCCTGGTCATCCGATGATGACACGGTCGCAACGGTGAGTTCATCCGGACTTGTTACGGCAGTGGGCGCCGGAAGCTGTACGATCACGGCATCTGTGGCAGGAGGCTATAAGGCAGAGTGTAAGGTGACAGTGCCAAAACCGACATATATCCGTACGAAGCTTTATATGATGAATACGAACGACTGGGGCACTACCGTCAGCGAAGAAAGTGCAGATATCACGACAGCAGATCAGGAATATACAATGACCTTGAAGGTGACGGATACGCAGCTTCAGAATATCGGTTCTCTGTATTTGAAGGATATTCAGGCGACGGAGCCGGAGGATTCACCGATCAGCTATGCCACGCTTAAGGTAAAGTCCATAACAGTCAATGGAAAAGAGTATTCCATGAATAATAGTGTGTTTACTTATAATAGCAGCTTGAAGAGTACAACAGGAAAAGCGAACAATGTGTTTGACTTTGCATTTGTCAATATTTGGGCAATTACCTATATTGATGATGTGACTACGGAAAGCAAGAAAGCATATTTTAATGGGGTATCTTATCAGGGGACGAATACGATATCTATGACATTTGAGGTATCCGATGTTAAGGCGAATGGGACAGAGACACCGAGTGCCGCACCGAGCAGTACGCCGAAGGTGACGACATCGCCAAGCACCGTACCAAGCAGCACGCCAAAGGTGACGACATCACCGAGTGCCGCACCGAGCAGTACGCCGAAGGTGACGACATCGCCAAGTGCCGTACCAAGCAGCACACCGAAAGTAACAGTGTCTCCAAGTGATACACCGGCACCGGGCCTTACACCAAGTGCCGTACCGAGCCAGACACCAGCACCAAGCAGTGCACCGGGATCAAGCGCAGAGCCAAGTCAGACGCCGGCACCGGGAGAGACTGGCGTGCCAAGTGCAGAGCCAAGTGAAACTCCGGCACCAAGTGATACAGCCCAGCCGAGTGCAGAGCCAAGTGAAACTTCTGCACCAAGTGATACAGCCAAGCCAAGCGCAGAGCCAAGTCAGACACCTGCACCGGGAGAGACTGACAAGCCAAGTGCATCACCAAGTCAGACGCCTGCACCAAGTGATACAACAACCCCAAGTGCATCACCGAGCCAGACACCGGCACCGGGAAATACAAAAGCTCCGGGTACCGGTCCGAGCGCAACATCGGGGACAAACGGAGACAACTCACACACCGCAATGAGCTTTACTTTGAAAGCAAGTGTCAAAGGTGTAAAGAATCTTTCGGTTGGAACAAAATATAAGCTGGCAGCCGGAAAGAAAATGACACTTTCCGCGGACTTTATCACAGACACCGATGATCAGGAAGTATCGTTTACAAGCAGCAAATCATCTGTTGTAAAGGTAAATGAAAACGGTGTTGTGAAGGCAGGAAAGAAGACTGGAAAAGCAGTGATCACCGTGACGGCAGCAGACGGAACAAGTCGTAAAGTTACTGTTCAGGTTATGAAAAAAGCAGTGAAAAAGCTTGCGATCAAGAAGGGATCACGCAGCCTGAAGAAAGGCAAGAAGCTGAAATTAAAGGTTCAGGCAAAGCCGGGCAAGAAACTGGCATCGAATCAGTATTACTGGAAGACGTCCAGTGCGAAGAAAGCAACAGTTTCTGCAAAGGGAATTGTGAAAGCAAAACAAAAGGGAACTGTCAGGATTACTGTTTATGCAACGGATGGAAGCGGAAAGAAAGCATCCGTTAAGCTGCAGGTGAAATAGTCAGAGATTGAAATATTAAATGTGTTGGATTTGCTTGCAATTGCAAGCAAACATGGATAAAATATTAAGAAAAAGGAGGCGATACTATGGCAAACACATCTGCTGTATATGCAAGAATAGATACGAATCTCAAGGATAATGCGGAGGGAATTCTTTCGCAACTGGGTATTTCTCCCTCAAGTGCAATTCAGATGCTTTATAGTCAGATTGTATTGAACAAGGGAATGCCGTTTGAATTGCGCCTTCCTTCTTCAAAGCCGTCATCTGTTGGTGCGATGACCAGAAATCAGCTTGATGCAAAGTTGCAGAAGGGTGTCGATTCTATTAAAGCAGGCAGGGTATATTCTGCTGACGAAGTGGATGAGGCGCTTGCAAAGGAGTTTGATATATGACAGATTACTATGCAGTAGTTTATTCTGCAGTGGTCGAGATATCAAAGGAATTATAGATTCTGATGCAGATGAAATCTGAATAAACTGAGAAACGCCGGTACCGGCGTTTCTCTTTTTTATTATAGACTCGTTTTCAGCTATCCCTACTCCGTGCGTCTCAGCTGGTCAACTACACTGACCCTGCTTTCCTGACGATAGAGCAGTGCAGGAACAGTGCATCCGACAATCAGAAATACGAGAACGGCAATAAATACCGGTACAAGTGTTGGGCGCGCCGTGAAGAACCAGACGGTGTTGGTAAACATATGTCCGATCGGAAAGGTCAGTACGGTCGACAGCGCCAGGGCAAGCAGCGATGCGCTGATGGCGTAAAACAGGCCTTCTTCGATCAGCATGGTGCGAAGCTGACGGTTCGTCATACCAACGGACTGCAGCACGGCAAATTCATGCTGTCTTGTCAGGATGCCGGTCAGGATCGCATTGATAAAGTTCAGTGTGCCGATCAGCGCAATGACTGCGCACAGGAAGCCGCCGCAGATTATGAAGAGATGCTTGAAGCTGTTGAGTGAAGCACGCTGCGAAGCACGGCTGTCGAAGCTGAGCTCGCTGGCAGGAACGGAGGTCTGACGTTTCAGATAACGCTCCGCGCTGGTTTCCGCTTTGCGGTTTGGCGTATCAAACAGATAAAACAACCGGGATGCCTTCTGACCGCTGTCCGCCAGAAACTGATCGTGCGTGAGAACCGTGGAATAGGAGTCAACGGAGAAGTAGCGGTAGCTCATGCTGTACGGCACGCTGACCAGAGCACACACGGTGTAATTGATATTGCGTGATTTAAAAATATGGTACTGCAGGTATTGTTCCGGGGTAGAGTCATCAGCCGGCTCGCCGGTGCGCGCATCAATAACGCCATCCTTCCGGATATAAGATACCTTCAGAGTATCTCCGACCTTTGGATATTTCTCCGGGTTAATCATATTTCCGTAATCGTCTGTATCGACAACGATTGCGATCGCATGTTTTGATGTGTCCGATAAAGCGGACAGATCTCCGCTGTGAATGGTCAGCTTTGAAAGCAGGGAGGAATCCAGAATTTCCAATTGCATATCGGACGCAATCCGGCCATTCCGGTGATCCTCGTAGCTTAAGTTCTGCTCCAGCTCCTCTTTGGTATAGATATCATCATGGAGCTTGCGGTAGGTCTTCTCTGTGATCCATGTGACCGGCTGGATGTCATCTTTTGGCTTGTAGCCACAGCCGCTCAGGCTGTTCTGGGTGTTTTGCCGGATCTCATCGATTGTGTCCTGTGAGATGTTTTCATTCATGTTTCCGTCATAGCGGAAATAACTGTTATTGCTGACGATGAAATCGCCGCACAGCATTCTGGAGAGATATTTGTCCATATCAAAGCCGTTGACGAACAGCACCAGAATATTTAACAGTACGATGGACAGAGACAGCGATATCACGACCAGAACAGTTTTGCGTTTGTTTCGTCCCAGATTGGCAAATGCCATCTGATGTACTCTGGCTCCGCGTGTGCGGCGTTTTTTGGCGCGCGAGCGTGAAAGCTCCGTATATTTGGCGGCCTCTACCGGAGATACTCTGGAAGCCATTCGTCCCGGACGGAAGCAGGAAAGAAGAACCGTGCCGAGAGCGAAAAGACCGGCACCAAGGAAGATCCATGGGGATGTGCTGATCGTGCCGGACAGTGAAAGGTTAGAACTCTTTAAGATCAGCGGAGTCATTTGGCATCCGATCAGATAGCCGAGAACAAGTCCGATCGGAATGCCGATCAGACAGAGGAAGAGAGCCTGCTGTCGTATGATCCGGCGAAGCTGTGCCGGGGTGACACCGATGGTTTTGAGAAGTCCGTAAAATCGAATATCACTTGTGACGGATATCTGGAAAATATTATAAATGATCAGGAATCCGGTAAAGACGGTCAGGAGTAAAAAGCAGATGACACCGACCAGGGAGATAGTGTCCGGATTATCGGACAGACGGGAGGCGGTATATCCCCAGTTAGCACCGATACGTACGCTGTTTTCTTCGTCGCGTGTGTTCCAGTTGTAACCGAGATCTGTGTCGATATTCTCCATTGTTTTCTCGATATTAAAGCTGGAACGGAGCATAACGTTTAAATCGGTGCGAAAGTTTGTGAGCCCTTCTTTCTGACCGATGGCGATTGCCTCGTCCACGTAATCTCTGGAAACGTTGATATAGTGAACCGGCATGACATCATCAAAGTTCCAGTAACCGACCAGAGTAAATGTGGCGGTCTGCGTGCTGCCGGACTGTGTACTGTCACAGAGTGTGTAGGAGAGAGAAACTTTTTCGCCAAGCTTTGGTGTGACGCCGAGAAGCTTTAATGAGCCTGTGTCCATTGCGATTTCGTGTCCCTTTTGTGGGACACGTCCGGTGGTTGGTGTGGCGTAGCTCCACTTTGCTGTGTTTGGATCCATATAGCTGATCTCTGCGCTGCATTTTTCGAAACCGTCATCTGATTTTGTACCGATGACAATGCGGGTGCCGCTTTTTTTGATGTCAGGGTGTGCCTGAAGTGCCTTGATCTGCTCATCGGTAACGTCTTTAAAGGTTCCGTGGCTGTAGCCGCCGATCTGACGGAAGGTATAGGTTTCATAGCTGGCGTTGACCGACATCATCACGGTAAACAGCGAGGTGAATAAAAGTGTTGTCAGTGCGATTGCAATGATCGCGATGATATTACGCTTTTTGGCTGCTTTTAAAGCACGAAAGCTTAAGCGGCGGATACATTTATGATTGGAAACATGCATACTTTCACCCCCCCTAATTCCGACGGATGATACAGCCGTCTTCAATGTGAATGATACGGTCTGCCATCTGCGCAATCTCTTCGTTGTGGGTGATCATGACGATCGTCTGGCCAAATTTCTCGCTGGTGACTTTTAAGAGACTTAAAACGTCCTGGCTTGTTTTGGAATCCAGATTACCGGTTGGCTCGTCGGCGAGAATAATCGACGGTGTGCCTGCGAGTGCCCTTGCAATCGCAACACGCTGCTGCTGGCCACCGGAAAGCTGATTCGGAAGTGCTTCCAGACGATCCTTGAGTCCGAGTGTTTCTGCAATCTGATCAATATATTCGCGGTCGATCTTTTTGCCGTCCAGCTCCAGCGGAAGCACGATATTTTCATAGAGATTTAAGACAGGCACCAGATTGTACGACTGGAAAACGAAGCCGATCTTGCGGCGGCGAAAGATCGTAAGCCGCTCCTCGGAGAGCGAGAAAATATCCTTCCCGTCGACCATTACTTTACCGGTTGTGGGACGATCCAGTCCGCCGAGCATATGAAGCAGCGTGGACTTTCCGCTTCCGGAGGTGCCGACAATAGCGGTAAATTCGCCCTTTTCCACGGCCAGATTGATGCCGCGCAGAGCGTGAACGGCGTTTTCCCCATCGCCGTATATTTTGGTGAGATTTTCTGTTTGTAAAATAGACATGATTCATTTCCTTTCTTTGTAGATCTGTAAACACGTTTAGTATGACATACAAATCTTTCCGCAATCTTTCAAGGCAGGAAAAAATTATGACGGTTTTGTAAGAATTGCCGTCCGGGTTAGGAGAGAGGAAGATAAACAGAGAAAACAGAGCCTTTGCCGGGGACGGAGGAAACCTTAATATAGCCATTCTCTCCGGACAGGATTTCGCGGGAAAGATACAGACCGATGCCGACGCCGCTTTCATCCTGTACCTGACCGGAGCGGTAGAAGCGCTGGAATATTTTAGGAAATTCCTCCTCGTCTATGCCGATGCCGGTATCCGTGATATCGATCCTTGCAAACAGCTCATAGGTGTAAACGGAGACAGTAATGCCGCCGGTGGAGGTATATTTGATGGCATTGTCCAAAAGATTGCCGATCGCTTCGCTTGTCCACTTCAGATCAAAGCAGACCGTGGCATCGGCTTCGCAGACAGTCAAGGAAAGCCCCTTGGCTGTGGCGGCAGGTATGTACTGCTCCTGAAGCTGGAAAAGCATGGGCATAATCGGCTGCTTTTTGCAGGAAAGCGCAATGATGCCATGTTCCAGACGGGACAGTTTGACCAGAGAGTCGATCAGAAAACACAGCTTTTTCGTCTGAACTTCGATCGCCTGAGCACTGTTTCTGGCAGAATCGGAGAGATTTTCTTCCAGTAAAAGCTCACCGTAGAGCTGCAGATTGGCGATTGGTGTTTTGGTCTGATGGGAAATGTCGGCGATGAAGGTTTTGATCCGGTCTTTCTCGGTGGCAACATTCTGCGCTGAAAGAGCGGATGCGGAAAGATAGTGTGCGAATTTTGTTTCCAGAGCGGATAACAGGCTTTCGTCAAAAGTATCCTCGGTAAATTCTCCGTTTATCGCGAGAGTCAGCATGTGATCCAGCGTCTCCATCGTGCGTTTTGTCTTGTGTCTGTTCCATAGAACAACAGCGGTGGCGGTGATCACGGCGGCTGCTGTAACAAATATATAAAGGTTCATTTATTCTCCATTCTCCCAGCGGTAGCCGATTCCGTAGACAGTCCGGATGCAGGACTGGGCATGCAGCTTGTCGCGAAGGCGTTTGACGGTGACGGAAAGTGCGTTGTCGTCTACAAATTCACTGCCGTCCGTCCAGATGCGGTCGGTGAGCTGATTGCGTGTCAGTGTGATACCGCTGTTGGACGTCAGCAGATATAACAGCTTCTGTTCAGTGCGGCTAAGCTCGACGTCAGAGCCATTCAATGTGAAGCGAAGCCTTGCAAAATCAAACGAGTAGTCTCCTTGAACAAACACAGAGGATGTGTCTGTCGTGGAATGACAGCGCAGCTGCGTTCCGACACGCGCCCGTAGCACGGCAAGGGAAAATGGCTTTGTGATATAGTCATCGGCACCCTGCTCCAGACCTTCGACAATGTCCATGTCCGTGTCATTTGCGGTTAGAAGGATCACAGGCATCTGCGGTGTCTGTTCCTTGATCTCACGGAGCAGCGTAAGACCATTGCCGTCCGGCAGTGAGATGTCAAGCAGGACCAGAGACACGCTGCCGGTTATAAGCTGTTCTCTGGCAGCCTGAAGACTCTGGCAGGAGATAGTCCTGCGTCCGGGTTCTTTTAATGCCCGGCACAGACCTGCGTTTAAGCCGCGGTCATCCTCAACGATCAGTATTTGTTCCATGGTAATCCGACATTCCTTTCTGGCTTTTGGCATATTTTTGATATATGTCATGCTTTACAATATAGATGATTATAGATGTTTTTGCACAGAAAGACAACCGGATCGGAAACATCATGGCAACAGAATATACATAAAATAGACACAGATCCGAGGTATACTTGGTAAAAAGTGAGAAATTGCCCGTTTACTTGCGTTTGTCATTCCTTTCCGGTTGACGAATATGAAGATTTTGCTATAATATTTCAGAGAAATAGTACGATATAATATACGCGAAGGGAGAAAGGATCATAGTGATCGCAGAATGCGGATAATGGTACCAGGTAGTCGGCGGACTGCTGTGTGGACGCTCCTTCGAATTTGAAAAATGAAGTTTTTCAAATGGATGATTTTTCGTATAACAGACGATATAACAGATGGAAATATAAAAATATTGTCGTATATATTTCACAAAAGAATGACACGCATAGTATAGACAGAAGAGGAAGTGATAGAGATGATAAGAGAGAGGATGAGAATAGACCGGTTCCGTACATGGATCGGCATGGCAGTGCTTTTGCTGGCATTTGCGGTTTCACCGGCAGTACGGGTGCAGGCAGCGCAGATTACGATTGACGGAGATCCGCAGGAGTGGACCGGCGTGGATATGCAGAATTTTTCGGACAGCGCCGTGGCGAAGTGGGCTGTGATGCAGGATGACGATTATGTGTATTTCTATGTACAGCAGAATGGTGGTAATGAGTATTACCTTCCGATCAGCAATACGAATATTGATATTAAGTATGCAAGCGGTCAGGGCGGCAGCAATACCCAGATCCGTTTTACTTATATGATGCAGGAGTTCAAGAACGCCTAGTACGGAGATATTACCGGCGTGAAGAAGGCATATGCGCCAAGCAAGGAAGCGAACAAGTACGAGATCGAGTTTGCGATTCCGAAGTCCTTTTTCAGTGAGGATGATTATACGATCACCTACGGTGGCACCTCTGTCAAGAGCAGTGATATCAAGCATGTGAAGGATCATGAGCAGCCGACACCGACGGCAGCGGTATATCAGGGCATTACGATCGATGGAACCTTTACCGACTGGGACAGCATTTCCAAAAAGAAGATCGATGACCGGTGGATCGAGGAGACAGCAGCCGTATTTGACGGGGACTATCTGTATCTCTATGTGAAGGAGAAGGAGAATGGTTCTGCGACAGGTGCCGGAGAGTGCGGCAACGGTAAGTATACGATCTATACCGACCTCGGCAGACATACGACTTTCCAGATCCGGAAGGATCATATCGAGGGGATTGACGGAGCGAAGGTTTCTTATTCTAACAAGCGTTATGAGATTGCCATTCCGGCAACTGCCCTGCGCCAGTATAAGGACACGATTTCTTTCGGATATTATATGCGGGACGATATGCTGCTCGATGATATTGCCAATCTGAAGGAGGATACCGAGACAGACAAGACCTTCAACAAGATTGTTTACGATGGCAAATATTCCGACTGGGATTATTATCCGCATCAGCTGATCCAGTATTCGACCAGCGGTGGAACCGGTAATGATGCCGAGGCGGCACTTTATGTGGAAGGAACGACACTGTATGGTCATGTTCTTTCTATGCTCCATATGAACGAGAAGGAGTTTCAGCCGTTTGCGCTGCGTCTGAATGAGAATGATGAGACTACCATGGGACTTCGTCTGGTGACGGTCGATAAGAACGGCAATATCAATAAGGATTGTAAGATCGATAATCTGGATGCGGGAACGTATGAGTATTATCTGTGGGATTTAAACTCAGGCTCATCAGCAACGAATATCAACGATGATGATGCACCGATCTATGGCAGAATGTATTTGACGGTCCGCCAGACAGCCGATGGTAAGTCAATCTCCGATGAGATGGAATTTGAGGTTGACCTGGAGAAGTTAGCGAAGCATTTTGATCTGGATCCGACGGATCTTAAGATGATCCAGGCGAAATACATTAATATTGGTAATGAATGGGTATCCATTGCCGGTACATCGACCGGTACCTGGATGGGAATCTCTCTGTGTGGACTTTTAGTGCTGGCGGTACTGTGGTTTCGGAGAAAGAGAGCGAAGGTGGTATAAATGACACCGATATTAGGATGGATCATATTTGTCGTGTGGCTTTACGTTCTGTGGGTGACCCGCAGAAGTGAGCTGCCGGCATGGCATTTTATATGGGGAAGCTGTGGGCTTTTTGTACTGATGATGATCTTCCTTCGTCCGTACTGTACACAGCCGCTGGCACAGGTTGTCGCTGCACTGGCGGGAGGCTTTGGCAAGCTGACAGGTATGTTTCAGTCGTACTTTAAGTATGGCGTGATCTTTGTCAATTCCAGGGCGGGGGCTATTTCGCTGCTGATTGACTTTGAGTGCTCCGGCATATTGGAGATCATGGCATTTGTGGCGCTTCTTGCATTTTTCCGCGCATATACCGTTTATGAAAGAATCGTGGTAGGGATCCTTGGAACATTTTATATTATTCTGGCAAATGCGCTGAGGATCATTGCAATCTGCGTGATCATTTATGTGTTTGGCATGCCATCCTATTATGTGGCACATACCTTTGTGGGACGTATCCTGTTTTACGGACTGTCCGTTTTATTATACTTTTTTGTATTTACCAAGACCCAGATCATACGCCAGAAGGTAGGTGGCTTTACGTATGGAACTGATAAATAGATTCTGCAATTCATTTTTATTCTGGGCGGCATGGATCATCATTCCGGTGATGATGGAGATCGTACCTTCTCTTGGAAGTGTGTTTGTCCTGATCAAGAAGCATATATTTCATAAAGAGATCATAAAGCCGGCGATAGATCCGGAGATTTCTCTGATCATCCCGATCTATAATTCGATGGATACGCTGGAGCAGTGTATCCGTTCCATTGATGAGAGCGATTATCCGGATGAGAGGATTCGTATCTTTCTGGTGAATAATCAGGGGCAGGATGACAGCTTTCAGGTGTTTTGTGACTGTCAGCAGAAGTATCCACAGCTTCAGATGCAGTGGCTGAATGCGAAGCAGGGAAAGTCGAAGGCACTCAATATGGCGCTGTTTAACAGCGAGGGCAAATATATTATTCATATTGACAGTGATGGTCTGTTGGAACGGTCGGCGCTGCGCAATATGGTGTATCGTTTTGAGGCGGATCAGACGATCGAGTGTATGACAGGAGTCATTCTTACCGATCCAAAGCAGGTGCAGGCGTATCCTCCGGTGCTGCCGCGTATTCTCCGTAAGGTGGAGTTTATGGAGTATGCACAGGCGTTTCTTGCAGGGCGGAATTACTCGGCGGAGGTAAATGCGGTATATACACTTTCCGGTGCATTTTCGGCATTCCGCAAATCGGCAGTATTAAAGTCGCAGCTTTATAACACGGATACGATCTGTGAGGACACACAGATCACATTCCAGATGAAATATCTGCAGAAAACCAAAGTCGGAATCTGCGAGGATGCGATTTTCTTCGTGGATCCGATCGAGGACATGAATAAGCTTTATACGCAGCGTCAGCGGTGGCAGAGAGGAAGTCTGGAGGTTTCTCATCTGTTTCTGAAGGACAAGTTAAAGGCACGCAATATGCTTACGAATGTCGGTGTGCGGACGCTTCTGTATGACCATACTTTTGCGTTTCCGAGAATGATCTGGTATCTGGCGCTGATCTGTCTTTTGTGTATGAATTATTCGTTTGCGCAGATTGGATATTCGACACTTTTTCTGTATGGACTTTATGTGCTGATCGGCGTATTTTATTATATTTCGACGGTAGGCTTTCTGAAGAATTTTAAGGAGATCCGAAAGTATTATGCGAAGCAGTGGTATGTGATCCCTGTTCTTCCGATTTTTAATCTGATGGTGTTTTTTATCCGTTTTGCCGGTGTGATCAACAGCATCAATACGGACAGTGCATGGAAGACAAGAAATTTCACACAGGAAAAGGAGAGCTTTGTACAGACTGTGGCGAAGGATTTCAGTGTAGTGGGTCATTTTCTTGGCAGGATCAGGGATTTTGTGAATAATGAGGAGTAAATCGTGAGAAAGACAAAGTTTTGGAAATGGATCACCAATATAAAAGTGATTTCCGTGCTGATCGTTGTGGCAGCAACCGGAATGGGGGTGCTGGGCGTTCATCAGGCGCAGGAGTATGAGCGGAGTACACTGGCAATCTATGCGGAACAGCAGGATGCGTATGTACAGCTTGTGCTGGATCAGATCAACCTGCTGGAGGATCGCAGCGACGAGGAGATCGTTCAGAATATCCTCGGCTCTCTGGATACGTCCGGCAGGAAGTACTGGACGCTGACGAAGGATCAGGCACTTTTGTTCGTAAAGGATATTACGGAGACAAACCGGTATAAGGGATTGACGACGGAGACATTTTTTACCTCGGACAGTGCAGCGCATTTCTTAAAGAAGCTTGCGGTAAACCGGGTGGTTCATCAGATGATCACGTTGGATGGCGACCGCTATGTGGCATCCGGTGTGATCTTTGAATATAACGGTGCGCAGTATAAGATCTGTCTGCTGACCAATGATACCGTGATACTGGATAACAATGTATTTTTGTCCTCCAAGATCGGTCTTTATGTGTTTGGCGCGATCCTGCTTGGCATGCTGCTCTTGGTGGCAATGATCTTTGCAAATGTTGTTGATCTTCGTGACCGCAGGATCCGTAAGCTGGAGAAGCATATTACGAGTCTGAATAAGGTGCTGGAGGAGCAGACAGAGACGATCCGCGAGATGGACAGCTATCATACAAGATGGAGCATTTTCCGTCTGCCGATGCTTGAAATGTTTGTGGATAAGCTTGCCGAAAGAAAGACGGCGCCGCTTACGTTTGTGGAGCTGGAATTTGCATCGAAGGAGGAGCGGAAGCATTTCCTGAATCAGGCGCAGATTTTGCTGGATGAAAAGGTGATCCGGTTTGAGAACTCATCGGATCAGGAGATCGTGCTTTTGTTCCTGCAGTATGAGGAATGTGAGGCAATAAAGGGAATCGAGGCAGTGAGCGCGCAGGCAGGTGAGTGCAAGGTGCTGCAGAGTGAGACATATACCGGCGAAGGGGAAGCACTGATAACGGTATATGAGCGGTTTACAAAGAAGCTGGCAGAAAGGATGGAACAGGACGATGACGAACACAACATTTCGGGAATACAAATTTAAATTTTATCTGAATGCCAATCATTTTATTGTGATCAACGGAAAAGAGGGAGAGGTGCATCCGCATACATGGGAGTTTATGGTGGATGTACTGATGAGTGACCAGGAATTCGTACAGTTCGATGCCTACGAAAAGGCAATCGACGAATATTTTAATAAATATCAGAACCGCGTGTTAAATGAGATCGATCCGTTTGATCATATGGTGCCGACGCTGGAGAATATGTCGGATTATTTTGTGAATAACATCCGGCGCATCGTCAAGGAGCTGGGAGGTCATCTTGTGAAAATGGAGAGCAGTGAGACACCGACCAGAAGCTATGTGATCAGCTTTGAGCGAGAGGCGGAATATCTGGAGAGCATTCGCAGAAGCTCGAAGGAACAGATGAGTCAGGTGGTTGATGGCATTTTAGACCGTATTATTGATTAAAGGAGAGTACCGTGAAGAAGCAGGCAGGAATCAAGATGACGATCATGCTTTATCTGATGGCAGCCATAGCGATTGCCTATGTGATCCGAATCGGTGGAAATTATCCGACAGGTGTGGACACGATGTGTCATGTCTATAAGGGAGACGTGTTGTATCATGCGATCCGGCAGGGGAACTGGTATCCGCTTTATGACCGGTTCTGGTACAACGGTGTGCAGATGATGCGCTATTGGGCACCGCTGCCGGTATATTTTCTGGCGTTTTGTCAGGCGATCGCTGGGGGTGTGGATCTGGATGGGTATCTGGTCTTTGTATCCCTTGTCTTTTATCTTGGAGCACTGGTATGGCTTTATATCGGCATCCGCAAGAACCGTCTTGTACTGGGAGCGTTTATGGGGGGATTGTGGTTTTTTATGCCCAATAACCTGTATGCTCTTTTTGTGGAGGGAAATCTTCCGCGTTCCCTGTCGATGGTTTTGCTGCCGCTGTTTATTTATTTTGTCAGCGAATATCTGTTTAAAAATGACTGGCGCAGTCTGATCAGGGCGGTTCCGGTGTTCGTGGGGATCGCACTTTGTCATGTGGGGTATGCCGGTATGATCGCACTGGCGATGCTTTTGTTTCTGCTTGTATACCGGATCCTTTATCGCCGTACCGGCAAGTGTATTCCGGTGATCGTAAGCATTATTCTGCCCTTTATGATCATTGGAATATGGCTGTATGCATCCTTGAAGGGAGGTATTACATCGACGGACAGTTCACAGGTCATGAAGGGATTTTTCCAGGATGCGGTGATCTCGCTGAATCCCCTGCGTCGTCTGACCAGAGGAAATACCGATTTTTATTTCGGCTTTGCGGCATTTGTGGTTGCCGTGTTTGGTGCATTTTGTAGTAAGAGACGTTCTATGACCGGATTCTGGGCGGCACTTCTGATCTTTGTATGTACGACGACATCTATGTATACGGTGCTTTCCAAGCTGCCGGGTAGTCAGTATCTGTGGATGCTTCGTTTTATTTCAATCGCGCTCGTCATGATCCTGTACAGTTTTATGATGTGGACTTCGCTCAAGCGGGGCTTTGTGATCCTGTGCTGTGTGCTGCTGGTATTAGACTGCATTCCGTCCTATGGACTTATCTGGCATGGAATCGGGGAACGAACCGCAAAGGAGAATATGCAGCTTAGTGCAGATGCAAGTCTCATCACAAAGGCAAGAAGTATTACGAAGCAGAGAGTGGCACTGATGGATGGCAGCAGCCTCGGCGCGATGGCACCATATCTTCTGACAGACTATGATGAGGAGCAGACGCAGGGTACATATGGTGCAGGCTGGCAGTCAGCGGCTACCGCAGTCAATATTGTAGAACTCAATGAGGCGGCGGAAAGAGGCTTTTATCCGTACCTGTTTGACCGGGCGCTGGAGCTTGGCAATGATACGGTGTTGATAAAGATCAGTGAACTGAAAAATGGAAGCAAGGATATCCCCGACGTCACAAATGCGGCGAAGGAGCAGGAATTTACGCTGGTACAGTATAATGACAGCTTTCTGTTATATCACCGGGAGATCAGTACCGTTTTTGGGACAGTCTGCAAATATGACGGACTGGCGATCGGCAATGCGGCGGCATCGCTGACCTGCAGCTATCCGGATATTACAAGAGGAGATTCGGCGAATCTGGATGACTATACCTTTGCAGAGCTTTCCGGATACAAGGTGATCTATCTGTCCGGTTTTTCGTACAGTGATAAAACGAAGGCTGAGAAGCTGGTGAAAAGGTTAAGTAATGCCGGAGTGAAGATTATCATCAGCGGAGATGGTATTCCGCAGGATGCACATACGAAGGAACGGGACTTTCTCGGTGTGAGTTGTCAGGATATTTATTTTGAAAACGGCTATCCGATTCTTTATACTGCTCAGGGAGAGCTGGATACGCTGCTGTTTGATAAAGAAAACGCACAGTGGAAGACGGTATATTTTAACGGATTGGATCAGGCGGATGGTTATCTGTATGATTCAGGCATGCGTGTGGACTTTGCAGGGACAGTATATAACGATAATATCGTGTTTATCGGTTTGAATCTGTCGTATCATTATTTCCTGACAAAGGATGAAAATGTCGGTGCATATATGGACCGGCTGATGGGAGATCAGCTCAACTCCCTGCCGGACAGAACGATCGTGCCGCTAAAGATCACATATCGTTCTGACGAGATACGGATCGAGTCACCGAGGGATAATGTGAATACGTCACTGGCATACCATGATATTTTCCACAGTAAGCAAAAGCTGTTAAGTGAGCATGCACTGACAGTGGTGCGCCACGGTGTGACGGTGATCCGGTTGAAGTATCCGTATGTGATGCAGGGAATGATTTTAAGTCTGGCAGGAATTATCGGCTATCTTTTCTTTATCTTGTGGCTTCGCAGGAAACATCGGCACTTAATTGTGAACAGAAAACAGTTAAATAAAACATAATGTGAAATAACAGAATAAATAAACAGATTGGGAATTAAAATGAATGAAAATTATATGAAAGAAAGACCGGTGGTGCCTTTGCTTCTGTCGATGGCACTTCCTATGGTTATTTCGATGATGGTAAATTCGCTGTACAATATTGTGGACAGCTTTTTTGTGGCGAAGATCAGTGAGGATGCCATGACAGCACTGTCTTTGGTGTTTCCGGTGCAGAATTTTATTAATGCAGTGGGAATCGGTTTTGGCGTCGGAATCAATGCGGTGATCGCACTTTATCTGGGTGAGGGCAATGAAGAAAAGGCAGATAAGGCGGCAACGCAGGGACTTGTCTGTGCGGCAGTCCATTCCGTTATTATGACGGCGGGAAGTATTGCGGTGATGCCGTCATTTTTGAGGGTGTTTACGTCGTCAGAGGAAGTGCTTTCCTACGGCATCCGTTATTCGCGAATCGCCTTTTTGTTTGCTCCGGTGATCATGTTTGCAATGGCATTTGAGAAGATTTATCAGGCGGTTGGTAAGATGAAAGTCACAATGACAAGTCTAATGTGTGGCTGCATTGCCAATATTATTCTGGATCCGGTACTGATCTTTGGAATCGGACCGTTTCCGAAGATGGGAATTGAGGGGGCGGCGCTTGCGACAGGAATCGGACAGCTTCTGCCGCTGATCATTTATCTGGTGCTGTATCTGGTATGTCCGATCCGTGTCCGGATCCGTATATCTGATATCAAGCCGGATAAGTATATTATTGGTAAGCTGTATTCCATCGGCATACCGGGAACATTGAATCTGGCATTGCCGTCACTTCTGATCTCAGCACTGAATGCGATCCTTGCGGCATTTGCGGGAAGCTATATTTTTGTGCTGGGCATTTATTATAAGCTGCAGACCTTCTTGTATCTGTCGGTGAATGGTATTATTCAGGGAATGCGTCCGCTGATCGGATTTAATTACGGCGCGAAGGAATACAAAAGAGTTCAGAAGATATTCCGTGTGGTACTGCTTATGAGCGTTGTGATCATGGCGGTTGGCACGCTTTTGTGTCTGACGGTGCCGGGAACGCTGATGGGAATGTTTACGGATGTGCCGGAGACGATCCGAGTAGGTGAGACAGCACTTCGTATCATCAGTGCCGGCTTTATCGTTTCATCAGTGTCAGTAGTTGCTTCCGGGGCACTGGAGGGAATCGGAAAAGGGATTCCGTCGTTGATCATTTCTCTCTGCCGCTATATCGTGGTGATCATTCCGATGGCGTTTTTGTTAAGCAGTCTGATCGGTCCGACCGGTGTCTGGCATGCTTTTTGGATCGCCGAGCTGGTGACAGCGGTGATATCTGCAATCCTTTGGAAACGGTCAAGTTCATATAATATTTAGAAAATGAAAGAAAATCTTAAGAGTATTTTGAGATTTTCTTTCTTTTTTTCTGGTATATTGGTTGGCAGATGGAGAAGCTATTGATAGCAGGTGTGTTTTTATATCGCATCTGCAGCGTTGAAATTGCAGATGGAGAAAGGACGGAGGATTTTTATGAAGAAAATAACGGATGCGTTCTGCCGGCTCTGTCAGGGAATGACAGCCACAATCGGCGCGATTCTTCTGGTGATGTCAGCATCTGCTATGATGATATATGGTGAGATGTTTTCTAAAGGGAATGCGGTTGGAATGACACAGGCGATGTTATTGATGACGGTTCTGATATCTGCCGGCTTTGTGGCAGTGTACCGGATATTTCTAAAGAGCGGTAAACGTGTGGCGGTCATTTTGTTTGCGGTACTTGTGCTGCTTCAGATCGGATTTCTGATGTTTGTGTCTCATCCGATGGCGATCAGTGATCCTGCCAGAGTGCAGAATGAAGCCTTGCTGATGGTGCAGAAACAGCATGGACAGATGAACATGCAGGATATGTATTTTCAGAGATATCCGAACAATCATTTTATTGTCGTTCTTTTCTACTATTATTATAAACTGCTTTCCTTTTTAGGGATTCATAAGGTGTGGGAACCAACGGTGGCGCTGAATCTGGTATCGATCGATATCGGAGTCTTTATATCCTGGCTGGCGGCACGCCGTTTTAAGGGGATTTCCTTTGCAAATGTTCTTTTAGGATTGTTTATTTTGTGCCCGACCACGTATGTATGGCTGACAACCGTGTATACCAATACGATCTCATTTCCGTTTGTAATGGCGATCCTGTATCTGTGTCTGCGGCTTCATCAGTGCAGGGGAAATATGCGCGGAGAATATAAACTCTGGGCAGGTCTCGGTACGCTGATGGCAGTGGGATACTGGGTGCGCCCGACTACGATCATTCCGATCATTGCGGTCAGCATGTATTTTGTGATCCGTTTTATTCAAGGGGAAACAAAGGATTCCGCCCGCGTCTGTCTGGTGAAGGCAGGACTTGCGGCAGGCGCGTTTGTATGCTGCTTTATGGGATGCTTTGGGCTGGTTGGCAGACATATCGACCGGAGCAGACTGAGTGGACAGTTTCCGATAACACACTGGATCATGATGGGGTTGAACGAACAGTCCGGTGGAGAGTTCTCGAGATCGGATGAGGCATACACCATGAGTTATCCGACAAAGGAAGAGAAATGGAAGGCGGATGTGGAACGGATCAGGGAGAGAGCTTCCGGAATGGGTGCACCGGGACTTTTGCGTCAGGCGGGAGTGAAGATGTACGGAGTATGGGCACTGTCGGATGATGACTGCTTCGGAAAGGCAGGCTACGCCAGCAATTTCCCAGGCCTGTATCCGTATTTTATGGGACACTCCAACACCTGGTATCTGCTGTTTATGCAGGCGTTTCGAGTGGCAACATTTTTCTTTCTGCTGGTCAGCGTCCTGATGCAGATCAGGCAGCGGAAATTTGATATATCCTTTGTATTTTCCCTGACATTTCTGGGGGCGGTTTTATTCTTTATTCTGTGGGAGGCGAACCGGAAATATAATGTTTGCTTTATGGGCGTTTATATGCTTTTGATGGCAGATGGAATTGAGAGATGCTTCCGTTATGTCAGGGGCGTTGAGCATAACAGAGCCGGGATTCGGGAAAGACTTGGCGTCTGCATGGCGATATTTGGTGTTTTATGTTTTGGCCTTACGATGCAGCTTCAGATAAAGACGGTGCAGGGACAGGAAAAGACGGGCGAGAATGTTGTCTACCACTGTAGAAATTACCCGGATTCCGTGCCGGTCAATACCGTCGATAAAAAGAAAACAGGACAGTTTAAGCGCAGGGTTGTGATGGAGCAGACGATCCTTCAGGGACAGCGGATCGAAGCGGGCGACAAAGAGAAGATCACGATCAATTTTGAGGTAAAAGAGAAGAATCTTTCAAAGCAGGGTAAAAATCTCAAAAAAGGTTTGACGAAAGCAAAGGCATTGAAGAATAAAATAGAAAAACCGTCCGGACGAAAAGAATACCGGGTTGAGGTGATTTCTCTGCAGAGCAGACAGAAGCTGTACGGCAGAAAGGTAAGTCAGGCACAGCTTGACGGAAAAGAGCGTCTTGTGATCCGTCTGCCGCGGGCACGCAGGGATAGTACAAAGGGGTATCTGGTACGTCTTAGTCATTTGGGAAAGAAATACACAATGGTGCCGAAGGTCAGTCGTTTTCCTGATCTGAATCCATACCCGTATGGTTCGCTGTATATTAACGGTCAGAAAACATCTTATGATCTGTCAATGAGTATTTCGAAAAAACATAAAGATATTCAGGTATAAGAGGATAAATCCCCCGATAAAATAGAGAATTTTAGGGATTTGACTTGCGCAGACAATAGAATCAATGATATGATAGACAGGCTAAGGTTTCGTGAAGACGGAATCTTAGCCTAAACTATTTTTATGGGAAAATTAACGGGGAATGATGTAATTATGAAAGAACAAAGAGTGATGAAATGGACAGAAACAGAGAACGGGGCATATCTGTTTCCGGGGTGCGTTGTAACCGGCGATGTGACGATGGAAAAGGCTGCATCGGTTTGGTACAATGCGGTCGTACGCGGTGATATGGCACCGATCACGATCGGAGAAGGAAGCAACATTCAGGACAATGCGGTTGTTCATGTGGACAATGGCTTTCCGACCGTGATCGGCAATGGCGTTACGATCGGTCATGGGGCGATCGTTCATGGCTGCACGGTGGAGGATGACTGTATTATCGGTATGGGGGCGGTTCTCCTGAATGGGGCGAGAATCGGGAAGAACTGCATTATCGGTGCAGGAACACTGGTGCCGGAGGGGAAGGAAGTGCCGGAGGGATCGGTTGCCTTTGGTAATCCGGTGCGTGTATACCGTCCGGTCAATGAGGAGGATATTAAGCACATTCATGCGAATGCGGCAGAATACGTGGAATATGCAGGAGAAGGTGAAGGAGAATACAATTGAAAAGAGAGAATTTTAAGTCGCGGCTGGGGTTTATCCTGATATCGGCAGGATGTGCGATCGGAATTGGCAATGTGTGGAAGTTTCCGTATGTAGCCGGAAGAAACGGTGGCGGAATTTTTGTACTGTTTTATCTGTTGTTTCTGGTTATGGTGGGTGCTCCGGCGCTGACCATGGAGTTTGCAGTCGGGCGTGCAAGCCGTAAGAGCGTTCTCGGGTGTTATCAGGAGCTGGAGCCGAAGGGGAGCAAGTGGCATCTGCATGGCTATGCGGCGTTATTTGGTAATTATGTGATCATGATGTTTTACACAACAGTGGCTGGCTGGATGATCAGTTATTTTTACCGTTTTCTGGCAAATGACTTTTATGGTCTTGATACAGAGGGGGTCTCCGAGAAGTTTAGCAATATGCTTGCTGATCCCAGGGAAATGCTGTTTTGGATGGCATTGATCGTAATACTGGGCTTTCTGATCTGTTCCATGGGACTGCAGAACGGTGTCGAGAAGATCAGTAAGCCGATGATGATCGGTCTGCTTGGTCTGATCGTGATTCTGGCGGTCAACAGCATGATGCTGCCGGGCGGTGCAGAGGGAATTAAGTTTTATCTTGTGCCAAACTGGGAACAGGTCAAAAAGGTTGGGCTTCTTAATGTGATCATTGCGGCAATGAATCAGGCGTTCTTTACGCTGAGTGTCGGTATGGGTGGTATGGAGATCTTTGGAAGTTACATGGACCGGGAGCATACGCTGCTCGGAGAGTCGCTTCAGATTGCGGGGCTTGATACCTTTGTGGCACTGATGTCCGGATTGATCATTTTTCCGGCGTGCTTTGCCTACGGGATCAATCCGGGAGCGGGTCCGGAGCTGATATTTATCACGCTGCCGAATGTGTTTATCCAGATGCCGGGAGGTCGTTTCTGGGGAGCACTGTTTTTCCTGTTTATGACATTTGCGGCATTTTCAACGATTATCGGAGTCTTCGAAAATATCATTGCAAGCTGCATGGATAAGTGGGGGATCAGCAGGAAAAAAGCGTCTCTGATCAACGGAGTCATTATATTGATCGGCTCTGTGCCGGCAGTGCTGGGTTATAATGTATGGAGCAGCTTTCAGCCGAGAGGAGCCGGAAGCACGGTGCTTGATCTGGAGGATTTCATTGTCAGCAATCTGCTGCTTCCGGGCGGAGCCGTTGTATTTCTGCTGTTCTGTATGACCGGATGGGGCTGGGGTTTTGAAAATTATCTGTCAGAGGTCAACACAGGAAAAGGACTTAAGATGCCACGCTTTCTGCGGGGGTATCTGACCTATGTGATGCCGTGCATTATGCTGGTGATCATTATTATGGGACTGATCGGATAGTTCCGTATGAATATAGAAATTGATGGAAGGAATATGTAACGATGCAAAGAGAAAGCTTTAAATCAAGATTGGGATTTATTCTGATTTCTGCCGGTTGTGCGATCGGTATCGGAAATGTCTGGAAGTTTCCGTATGTTGCGGGACAGAACGGAGGAGGAGTTTTTGTACTGTTTTATCTGTTCTTTCTGGTCGCAGTCGGTGTGCCGGTGTTAACCATGGAGTTTGCGGTCGGACGTGCCAGCGGCAAAAGCGTGATCCGCGGCTATGAGGCACTGGAGCCGAAGAAGAGCAAATGGCATCTGCATGGCTACGCTGCACTGTTTGGCAATTATATGCTGATGATGTTTTATACGACAGTGGCAGGCTGGATGATCAGCTATTTTTACCGTTTTCTGATCAATGATTTCAAGGGGCTTGACACCAAGGGCGTAACAGATAAGTTTTCCCATATGCTGTCTGATCCGAAGGGGATGACGTTCTGGATGGCAGTGATCGTTATTATTGGCTTTGTGATCTGCTCCTTCGGTCTGCAGGCCGGCGTTGAGAAGATCAGTAAGCCGATGATGTTAGGGCTTCTTGCGCTGATCGTGGTTCTTGCGGTCAACAGTATTTTGCTGCCGGGCGGTACAAGCGGTCTGAAGTTTTATCTGATCCCGGACTGGAAAAAGGTCGAGGAGGTCGGCTTGTTTAACGTGATCATTGCGGCAATGAATCAGGCGTTTTTCACGCTGAGTCTTGGTATCGGTGCGATGGAGATCTTCGGAAGTTATATGGGAAAGGATCACACTCTTTTTGGAGAGTCCATGCGGATCGCGGCGTTAGATACCTTTGTTGCGATCATGTCCGGACTGATCATTTTCCCGGCGTGTTTTGCCTACGGAATTAATCCGGGAGCGGGTCCGGAGCTGATCTTTATCACGTTGCCAAATGTATTTATCCAGATGCCGGGCGGCAGGATCTGGGGAACTTTCTTCTTCTTGTTTATGACGTTTGCGGCATTTTCCACGATCATTGCCGTATTTGAAAATATCATTGCATGCTGCATGGATAAATGGAATGTAAGCCGCAAAAAATCGGCACTGATCAATGGAGTGATCATACTTGTGGCTTCATTGCCGGCGGTGTTCGGCTACAATATCTGGAGCAGTTTTCAGCCGAGAGGAGCCGGAAGCACGGTGCTTGATCTGGAGGACTTTATTGTCAGCAATCTTTTGCTGCCAGGCGGTTCCCTGGTCTTTCTGTTGTTCTGTGTGACGAAATGGGGTTGGGGATTTGACAAGTATCTGGAAGAGACCAATACCGGAGCCGGAGTGAAGTTTCCGAGGGCACTTCGTGGTTATGTAACGTTTGTGCTTCCGGTTATTATTCTGGTCATTCTGGTGCTGGGACTGCGGTAATGGGCGAAGTCTTATGTATGGTGCAGGGTAGATAGCTTTTGACTATGCTGATGGCGTGGTCTGCTTTGCTTCCGGTTGCGTTTGAATTTTATATTATGACATTTTGACAGGTATATCACGGTATGACATACCTGTCTTTTCTTTTGGAGGAAAATGGAATCAGCCTCTTTTAAGGATTGCATCCATATCCTGCTCCGGTGCGGTGATCGGCTGCAGATTGTAGGTGTCGACAAGATATTTGACAACGGTTTCTGACATAAATGCCGGGAGGGTCGGTCCGAGATACATGTTGCGGATTCCGAGGGATAACAGCGTCAGCAGGATGCAGACAGCCTTCTGCTCATACCAGGAAAGCACCAGCGTGAGAGGAAGGTCGTTGACGGAGCAGTCAAATGCATCGGCAAGTGCTAAAGCAACCTTGATGGCGCTGTAGGAATCGTTGCACTGTCCCATATCAAGGATACGTGGAATGCCGTCGATCTCACCAAGATCCAGATCATTGAAACGATATTTGCCGCAGGCGAGAGTGAGAACAAGAGAGTCCATCGGTGTCTGCTTGACGAAATCCGTGTAATAATTTCTGCCGGGATGAGCGCCGTCACAGCCGCCGACAAGGAAAATATGCCTGATATGTCCCTGATTGATCGAGTTTATGATCTGCTCTGCATGGGAAAGCACGGCAGCGTGTGCAAAGCCTGTGGTGAGAACATGGCCGCCGTTAATGCCGCTCATGCTGTGGTCGTGTTCATAGCCGCCAAGCCTCAGTGCGTGCTCAATGATCGGTGTGAAGTCCTTGTTGCCGTCGGCATCTCCGGTGATATGGGTCAGTCCCTTGTAGCCGACAACAGATGTCGTGTAGACGCGGTCCTGATAGCTCGGGCGCTGCGGCATCAGGCAATTGGTGGTAAACAGGATTGGTGCCGGAATATTGTCAAACTCCTTCTGCTGGCTTTGCCATGCTGTTCCAAAATTACCGGCCAGATGAGGATATTTTTTAAGCTCCGGATATCCATGAGCGGGGAGCATTTCGCTGTGTGTATAAATATTGATTCCCTTGTCCTTTGTCTGTTCGAGCAGCTGGGAAATATCCTTGAGATCGTGACCGGATACGACAATGAAGGGACCTTTCTTAATATCGGTCAGAACCCTGGTCGGTTCCGGCGTGCCAAAAGTTTCTGTGTTGGCGCGGTCCAACAGCTCCATGCATTTGAAATTGACCTGTCCAAATTCCATGATCAGATCGATCCATTCCTCCGGTGTGTGCTCTTTGTTGATCTCACATAAGCCCTTATAGAACCATTTGATGACTGTATCGTCCATGTAGCCGAGATTCATGGCGTGGTGTGCGTAGGCTGCCATTCCCTTCATTCCGAACAGGAGCGTGGAGCGCAGAGACACAATGTCATTGGCTCCGTCCCAGAGGCTGACCAGCGAAATGTCATCACCGGTGAGCTTGCAGCGTTCCTTTCGGATATGGTCTGTGAATGTGCGGATTGCTTCATCGTCAAAATTGACATTGGTTAATGTGGTAAACAATCCATCGATCAGAAGCCGGTCGGTTAATTTCGAATGCTTGTGCGCATCGTGAGCTGCCGTGGCAAGACGGATCAGTTCATACACAAGTTCATCCTGCAGATGTGCAGTCTCCGGCTGCTTTCCGCAGACTCCGGTGTTGATACAGCCCTTGTTTCCGGCGGTCTGCTGACATTGAAAACAAAACATATTTGCCATAATAATCCTCCAATCATTTTGTGATGTCAGGGTCAAAAGGTGATTGACAGATATCAATTTGTATGTAAACATACGCTGGTATCTGATTTTGCCCCTTGAATCAGTCTTTCCAAATTGTTTGCGGCGTATACCGTTAAAGTGTTCCGGTTAGAAAATGCTTGACAGAAAGAAAGAAGAATGATAGCATAACGGTGTTATGTTGGTGATGAGAAGAAAGAGGCAGCTATGAATGATGAGAAGGAAACCAGGAAAAAGCTTCAGGAGAGTGCGATGCAGGAATTTCTGGAGAAGGGATTTATGAAGGCATCTTTGAGAAGCATCTGTAAGCATGCCGGAGTGACCACCGGAGCTTTGTATTTTTTCTTTCAAGATAAGGATGATCTGTTTGCTTCTCTGGTGAAAGAGCCTTTGGCAAATGTATATGCGGTGATGGAGCAGCATTTTGCGGATGAGAAGCAGGCACTGGAATCGGGAGAGTTCTTGTCCGGCGCGATTCAGACGGAGGATGCGGCCGATGATTTCCGGGTGACTGTGGACATTGTACATGCGATGTACAGCAGCAGAAATCAGTTTCGTCTGCTGCTTGAGAACTCACAGGGGAGCTCGTTGGAGGGCGCAGTCGATCAGATCGTTCAGATCAGTGATCAACACTACCAGATGCTTGCGGAGACGATGGCGAAGCTGACAGGGGCACCGCCGATTGAGCATAATGTGATCCATTGGATCGCACATATGCAGATTGATCTGTTTGTCTATGCAGTGACGCATATTGAATCCGAGCAGGAGGCGATCCGGTATATGGAGCATGCAGTGCGCTATATGGTCTGCGGATGGTATGGAATGTTTGGAATTGTGCCGGATATGGAATAGACGTGTAAAGCAGATCCGAATAGTGATCAAAAGAATGAATAAGGGAACTGTGGAAGCAGTTCCTTAAAAAACGACAATAACATAACAGTGTTATGTTATTGGTAAAAATTATCAATAAGGAGATGCTGCCCGATGGATATTTGAACGGGCAGAGCACAAAAGGAGGACGATTATGTATCTGGAAGTGAAGGATTTGAAGAAGAGTTATGGATCAGGAGAGGGATTTGTGCAGGTTCTGAAAGGGATTACGACAGGTGTAGAACAAGGCGATATGTGTGTGATCCAGGGAACCAGCGGTTCCGGTAAATCAACGTTTCTCAACTGCGTCGGAGGGCTTGATACGATTGACAGCGGTTCTGTGATCGTGGATGGCAAGGAGATCGCAGGACTCAATCAGACACAATTGTCTGAATACCGCAGAGACAATCTGGGCTATATTTTCCAGTTCTATAATCTGGTTCCGAATCTGACGGTTCGCGAGAATATCCAGGTCTGTGAATATCTGACAAAGGATCCGCTTGATATGGATGAACTGCTGGAAACACTGGGACTTACGGCTCACCAGAACAAGTTTCCGTCCCAGCTTTCCGGTGGACAGCAGCAGCGCTGCGCAATTGCCCGGGCACTGATCAAAAACCCAAAGCTTCTGCTCTGCGACGAGCCGACCGGAGCACTCGACTCCAAAACCTCCAGAGATATTCTTGTGCTTTTGGAGACGATCAATGAAAAGTACGGAACAACGATGCTGATCGTGACGCATAATAATTCGATCAAGGATATGGTTCATAAGGTGATTCGGATCAAGGACGGACAGATCAGCAGAGAATATTATAATGAAACGAGAGTACCGGCAGCAGAATTGGAGGATTTGTAATGCAAAAAGTATTGAGAAAAAGAATCCTTCGGGATTTACGTGAGAATAAATTTCGTTATCTGGCACTGGCGGTTCTGATCATTATGAGTATGTATCTGGTGATCTCGCTGGTAGGAGCGGCGGAGACGATCATGCAGGGCGGAGAAAAGTCCGACCGTGAACACCGGGTTGAGGATGGAGAGTTTTCCGTATTTGTGCCGCTCACGACTTCAGAACGAAAGGAGCTGACCGGCAAGGGTGTAGAGCTGCAGGAAAGCTTCTATATGGATTATGAGATGAAGGACAACAGTATTCTCAGATTGTTTGAGAACCGTGAGAAGATCAATCTGGCAGTTATCCGGAACGGAAGAAAAGCGGAGTCTTCGGATGAGGTCATGCTGGAGCAGAGATACTGCGAAGAGCATGGTATCAAGGTTGGGGATACTGTGACGATCGGCGGGGAGAAGCTTACCGTGACCGGTATCGGATGCGTTCCGGATTACAATGCACCGTATCACAATCTGTCGGACAGCACTGTCGGAAGCAAGCAGTTTGGCCTTGCTTTTGTAACGGCAGAAAAGTATGACCGGATGCGTGAGCAGGGGAAAAGTGCACAAACGGAGGTGTACAATTATTCGTACATCAAAAAGGAAGATATCACAGACAAGAAGATTAAGGAATGGCTGAAGGATCAGACCATTGACAGCAGTGAGATTTTGGACAAATGGTTCAAAAAATACTGGGATCAGACAGGTGGACAGAAGGATAAGCTGACAAAGGGAATCAATAAGCTTGTCAACGGTTCCGCAGAGCTTTCCGATGGACTTAATGAACTTTCAGCAAACAACAAAAAGCTTCAGAATGCCAGCGGAAGTATCCTTGAGGCGTATTTAAAGGAGGCGTCTTCGGCACTGAAGGCATATGGTCTGAAGGAAGATCTGACCGAGGATAATTTCGAGAGCACATTAGAGCATTTAAAGAATGAAAACAGTGAAAATGCCATTGTGAAGCTGTCGATCGGTTCGCTGTCGGATCAGTTAACTATGTTAAAAAGCTATAAGGATGGGGTAGTACAATATACAGATGGTGTCGGGGATGCCGCTGAGGGAGCTTCGAAGTTATCAGACGGTGTCAGTAAGCTCAAAAAGGGAACCGACAAGCTGATGGATCAGTATTTTAATATTTCTCTGAGCAATATGACGGAATTTGTCACAGCAGAAGAGAATATGAGAATCGGCGCAACGACAGATGATCAGGTCATCAACAAAATGGGTGGTCTTGTCGCAGGTGTGATCATTATGATTTTATTTACCTATGTGATCTCGGTCTTTGTGGTACATACGATCGAGGCGGAGAGCGGAGTGATCGGTGCTCTCTATGCGATGGGTGTGACCGGAAAGGATCTGATCCTTCATTATCTGATGCTTCCAATCTGCGTCACTTCGATTTCGGGAGCGATCGGAACGGCGATCGGGTTTTCTCCGATCGGTGTCAGACAGCAGATGGCAGACACGTATAATTATTTTTCGTTTCCGGAGGTGCCGAATGTTTATCCGGTTTATCTTCTGGTGTATGGACTTGTCATGCCGGCACTGACTGCAGTTATCGTCAACTGGCTTGTGATCCGCAGGAAACTGGCACAGCCGGCACTCAAGCTGATGCGCAAGGAACAGAAGCAGGGGAGATTCGGACGTGTTAATCTTGGAAAGATGGGCTTTGTATCAAGATTTTGTGTTCGCCAGCTTCTGCGGGAAATCCGTACCAGTCTGACGGTAATCTTTGGATTATTTATCTCACTGTTGATCTGCATGCTCAGCCTTGACTGCTTTGTGATGTGCGATAATATCCGAAAAGACAATAAAGCGGACACCCGGTTTGAATATATGTATACCTACAAATATCCGACGAAGAACGCTCCGGATGATGGAGAGGAAGCATTTGCCAGAACGCTGAAGAAGGAACGGTTTGGTTATAATCTGGATGTCACGGTAATGGGACTTACCAAGGACAATTCCTTTTTTGATGCCGATGTGAAAAAGAGTATGAGCCGCGTCATTATTTCTTCTGCGGCAGCACAGAAATTTGGCCTTTCCAAGGGGGATCAGATCGTGCTAAATGATGAGGATGAGGAAAGAGATTATGCGTTTACAGTGGATGGAGTCACACAGTATTCGCCGGGACTGTACGTTTTTATGGACATTGACAGTATGCGAGATCTGTTTGGAGAGGATGACGATTATTATAACGTTGTATTTGCCGATCATAAGTTAAATATACCGGCAGGAAGACTTTACGGCACACTGAGTAAGAAAGAGGTGGAGGAAACCGCAGGTATCTTTGTCGATATGATGATGTCGATGGTATATATGCTTACAACCATGTCAGCGTTGATCTTTTGTGTGGTTATGTATTTGATGATGAAGGTGATGATCGACCGCTCCGGCTTTGGCATTTCTCTGATCAAGATATTTGGTTATCGTACCGGAGAGATCCGCAAGCTGTATCTTAACAGCAATTTCGGCATTGTGGCAGTAGGTGCGCTGATCTGCATTCCTCTGTCAAAGATTGTGATGGACAGTCTTTACCCGTTGATGGTCAGCAATATTGCCAGCGGAATGAATCTTTATTTCCCACCGGTATTGTATATCGGTCTGTATGTGAGCATTCTTCTGCTGTATGCGGTGATCAACTTCTTTCTGGTGCGCAGGCTGAATAAGATCACACCGGCGGAGGTGCTTAAGAATCGTGAGTAGCCGTTGGAGGAGATTTCGGTTTTTAAGGTTTGATTATATTGTAGATTTTTAAGCAGAAGTTTAACGATTTGATGATTCCGGAATCTAGATGCTTTGCATCTGGATTTTGTGATAATTTTTAAAGGAAAGTTTACTGTGATTCCGGTTTGCTTTTTGTGCCGGATAGCAGTAAACTTTATTTAATTGATGCAATTTTAAAAGCGGATAGTAATTTGTGCTTATGATGTTGGGGCAAAGGGGATTTTGATTCTGATTGATGCAGCGGATCGCTATTTGGAAGGGTATAAGGAGAAAAATGATGACAAAGTTTAAGATATGTGGACTAACGACATGTCAGGAGGCGGAATGGGTTTCTGAGGCGCAGGCGGATTATGCGGGGATGGTGCTTTTCTTTCCGAAAAGCAAACGAAATATCAGTGTTACGCAGGCAGAGAAGATCATACAGGTATTGCCGGATGAGATAAAGTCGGTGGCGGTTGTCGTGTCGCCGGACACAGATCAGATTCGACAGCTTGAGAAAGCCGGATTTGACCTGATTCAGATACATGGAACAGTGCTGTCGGAGGTGGTGGAGGCGTTGCACGTTCCGTTTCTGCGTGCATTTAATGTGGACAATATGCAGGAGTGGGAGATCTTTGAACAGGAAGAAAAATGTGCCGGATATGTTTTTGATGCGGTAAAGCCGGGCAGCGGAGAAACCTTTGACTGGAGCAGCCTCCCAAGCCTTTCGGAGGATGGGAAACCATATCTGCTGGCAGGAGGTCTGAATCCGGAAAATGTTGGAGATGCCATTCGCTCCCTGCAGCCTTATGGCGTAGATGTAAGCTCCGGCGTGGAGAGTGATCAGGGCAAAGGAAAAGCCCCCGAAAAGATCAAAGCTTTCGCGGAGGCTGTTCGTAACGCCGATAAATTATTGTAAAATCATTTGTAATGCTTCACGGCTTATGAAAAATAATTCGATGTCTGGCTGCGGCTCATCATGTACTCACGGTTGGAGACAGACTGAGAAAGTCCATTCAACAGATAAAACAGGATCACACCGATCAGAATACCGAAAAGGCTCATGGTAACATCGTCAATGTCACCCCAGCCCCTGCCGGCAAGATCCTGTAAAAGCTCCAGGATCACAGGAATTCCTACATATATAAGCAGACGCAGGACAAATGGAAGGCGTGCACCGTAAATGCGTACAAAAAAGCCGATCGGAATGCCGATGGCAACCATCTCACCGATATAGCAGAAAAGCGGAGCAAGTGAAACATGGCTCTTCAGTGCAAACTCAATATAGGATGCGGTTGTCATCATCGGGATAAAATTGTGTGCGCCAAACGGCAGCTCCTGATATGGTGGTGTGATCGGAGTCAGGAAATACTGCTTGATCAGCACAAACAGGAAAAACACAATAAACAAAATGCTCATTCTACGGAAGAACAGATGAAATCCGTCAAATCGTGGTCCGCGGTCGAGCATATCGCGGATATTCGAATAAAGAAACGGTACCAGCCAGTTTACCAGAACAAGCACCACCATGGAAAAGTCATAATGGATCCACTGATTCGGCTGGATCAGATAGATCACTGTGGAAAAGATAAAGGTGATCGTCACCATAAAAGCCGCATGAAGAAAGCTGTAACCATAATTGAGTGAGGACTCCAGACAAAAATGCGACAATCCAACTGAAAAGATCACAGCAAAAACAATACTGATCCAATGATAATTGACCAGATAATAAAGGCATGCCTCGGCGATGAAGCTTACGAGGCTCAGAAGAATAACAAGACTGCTGATATTCACTGCACGGTTGTTCATAACAATATCCCCCAATAACATGTATATTCGAAAAAAATACTGCCTGGAAGGGCAGCTTCGTTCTTTCGTTGCGCGGTCGTCTGACCTTTTCCAATATCATAGCAGATTTACCCGGAATGTTCTATAGTAAAGTAGACGAAAAAATTACCGGAAAAAAATAAAAATTAGGTATTGACATATAGAAAATATTTTGGTATATTATACAAGTCGCGTGAAACGAACAACGCAGACAAATGGGATCTTAGCTCAGCTGGGAGAGCATCTGCCTTACAAGCAGAGGGTCACAGGTTCGAGCCCTGTAGGTCCCATTCGATGAGTCTTTCATCGATCATATTTATGGCGAGATAGCTCAGTTGGCTAGAGCACACGGTTCATACCCGTGGTGTCGGGAGTTCGAATCTCCCTCTCGCTATTATTTTTTTGCCCGAAAGGCATCTGTCATTTGACAGGTGTCTTTTTTTGTTATTGGAATTGCGTCAAGAGAAATAATCAGGGAGATATAGAGAGATATAGAGAGAGCTAGAGAGTCATAGAGAGCTATAGGACAAAATCATCACACAGCAGCAGGGATCGTGAGACCTGTTCTGCTGTTTTTCTTTTCTTGTGAAAATAATTAAGACAAGTATGGACAACAGTTTGGTAAAATGTCGTTCATAAGATGCAGTATGGGATAAAAGACATTATGGAACGAAAGGAAGAGGCAATGGCGATGTCAAAATATGTAATAGAATGTCCGGCCTGTGGTCGCTTTGCAGAAGCTTCGACAGGATTTCTGGGAATAGGAAAAACGCGAAAAATCAATTGCAGCTGCGGTAATATTATTAATGTAGCTACAGACAAGATGGTTAGCAGGGAATGCCCTCATTGTGGAAATATGGTCATTTATGATCAGTCGAAATCGAATAGGACATGTCCGGTATGCCATGAGAAGATTAACGGAGAGGCAGCATTACATAATAAAGTGATGTTTTCCTGTCCGTCCTGTAGCTGCAAACTGAGTGCAGATAGAAATGCAGACAAATATGTATGTCCGCTTTGTGAGACCGAGATTGATGTACGGGCACAGGTCATGAAGGAGAAACTTTCAGACAATGGACTTGCCAGTGTGATCAAGTTTGAGGGAGGTCAGGATACATTGATCTGGAAGCATCCCATTGAAGATTTCAATATGGGATCCCAACTTATTGTACATGAAAGCCAGGAGGCGATTTTTTTCAGAGATGGTCAGGCATTGGATTTGTTTGGAGCAGGACGCTATACATTAGAAACGGATCAGTTTCCGATTATGGAGAAGTTGTATAAGCTGCCAAGTGACTCAGATCAGACCTTTCATTCGGAAGTGTATTTCATTAACAAAGCACAGCATATGGCGTTTAAATGGGGGACGTCAGAGAAGGTTACGTTGATTGATCCGACTTCTCAGGCACCAATCGCGGTGGGAGCAAGGGGTCTGTTTAACTTTCGTGTATCAAATGCCAGAAAGCTCCTGTTAAAACTAGTGGGAACAACCTCCGGAATAAAGCGGGGCGATCTGTTAGGCAGTGATGGAAATCAGGCAAACGGTTATGCCAGAAATTATTTCCGTGCCATTGTTCAGCTTGGCGTATCAACAAAGCTGGCACAGATTATTACAGAGCAGAACATAGATATTCTTCAGATCGACCAGCAGAAGATGCAGTTATCTGATGCGTTGAAGAAATCTATGTTGTCTTATTTTGACGATTATGGTATGGAAATTACGGAATTTCTGGTGGAGGGAATCATTCTGCCACAGCCGGGAGAAATGGGATACGATGTCGTTCAGACATTGATACGTCTTCGTCAGGCAAATCTGCAGAAGAGTGTGATTGCTACAGAAACGGATATCAGGCTTACAGAGATGGAAGCTCAAAAGACAGTGGACATCCAAGGTCAGCAGAATGCTGCGGAAGTCGAAAAGGCGCATCAGAGCGTGGTGGCTGTCAAAGGTGAAACTTCTGTAATGGAAACACAGTGGAAAGGACAGCAAAAGATTGCAGAGACGCAGGCAGATGTGCAGGCGGAACGGATCCGTATGGAACTGGAAATGCAGAAAAAGGCGCAAACAGCACAGATTGAAGCAGAGGAAATGCGAGCGAAAGGCTTCAATCAGAAGGATGTGATTCAGGGACAGGTTATGACTGCATTTGCAGAGAATCAGCCGCAGGACGGAGGAATGAATATGTCTGGAATGGCAGGTCAGGCAATGCAGGCGGGCGTTGGCTTTGCAACAATGGGAGCAATGGCTGGTATGGCAACTAATATGATGGGAACCGGGGTGCAGCTTGGAAAAGGTATGACCGGAGCTATGGCAGGCAGTATGATGGGTGGCGCGGATTCTGGAAATAATATTGGAGGCAATTCTGCTGTCACCGGAGATTCTTCGAATACAGGAGCTGCTCCGGGTGGATTTGAAATAAATGATCAGCGTTTTTCTGCTTTAGCTGCATTGGGCGGAAGAGTACAGGATACACCGCAGGAAAATGTGGGATGGAAATGCCCGGAATGTGGTCAGGAGGGAATAACCAGTAAATTCTGTCCGGAATGTGGTGCAAAAAGACCGGAACCGGTTCAGGTGGAGATATGGAAGTGTCCTGATTGTGGTACAGAAGGAATAAGCAGTAAATTCTGTCCGGAATGTGGTGCCAAAAAACCGGAACCGGTTCAGGTGGAGACATGGAAGTGTCCCAATTGTGGTACAGAAGGAATAAGCAGTAAATTTTGTCCCGAATGTGGTTCAAGAAGAAGTGAGGAGGTCGGAGAATAATGAACAAAAAACAGATATCAACGATTGCAGTGTATGCAATACTTCTGATTGTATTTAATGTAATCTTTTTTGCAGTTCCATTTCACAAAACAGCAATTTCCTGGGTCTCATTTGCATTTACCTGGATAGCTTTTTGCTTGGGATATGGAATAACCGATTATGCATTTCGTGGAACAGACACTTTACAGTCAAAAGTATATGGCTTTCCGGTATTTCGGGTTGGTTATCTTTATCTGGGAACACAGATTATAGCGACATTTGTCTTATGTGCGGCAGGTACTTTCATGGACGCAAAAGCATGGATTGCAGTTGTATTATCCATTGTACTGCTTGGAGCCGCTTTGATCGGTGTGATTGCAACGGATAACACCAGAGACATTGTAGGAAAGATTGGACAGGAGAATGAAAAACGGACGAGGGGTGTTCGGAGCTTCCGTGTTGATGCAGAAGATTTAGTGGGATTATGCAAAGATCCTGTGACAAGAGAAAAAATGAAATCACTTGCGGATGCCTTTCAGTACAGTGATCCGGTATCCGGAGATAATCTGGCGGGGATTGAGGCACAGATATCCAATGAAGTGAATGTACTTCGGAGGCTGGTGCTTGGAAATGATATGGATGCCCTGATTGAAAAAATAGATGAGGTACAGGTGTTATTGGCGGAGAGAAATCGGAAATGCAAAGAGGGAAAATAGAGGTTCGAAGAACAGCAGAAAAAGATTTGTCAATAATGTGGCAGAAAATCAAATAGGAGGAAGAGAAAAATGGCAATTTTTAAATGCAAAATGTGTGGTGGCGATCTTTCATTTCAACCGGGGAACTCCACGGGAATATGTGATTATTGTGGGGCAGAGCAGACGCTGCCGAAGGTGGTGGATGAAAATTTACAGGGATTATTTAACAGAGCAAATACACTTCGTATGAAGGCGGAATTTGACAAGGCTGCAGAAATCTATGAAAAGATCCTGCAGGCGAGCGGGACGGAAGCAGAGGCGTATTGGGGACTGATCCTTTGCAAGTATGGTATCGAATACGTTGAGGATCCGGTTACATATAAACGCGTGCCGACCTGCCACCGTGCAAGCTACGATGCCGTTACGGCAGACGATGATTATAAGATGGCGCTGCAGTATGCAGATGTGTCACAGCGCATGATCTATGAGACAGAGGCGAAGCAGATCGATGAGATTCAAAAAGGAATCATTGCGTTGGCACAGAAAGAAGATCCGTATGATGTTTTTATCTGCTATAAAGAGACGGATGAAAATGGTCAGAGAACGCAGGATAGTGTGCTGGCAAACGATATTTACTATCAGCTTACGCAGGAAGGTTTCAAAGTTTTTTACGCTGCAATCACGCTGGAGGACAAGCTGGGGCAGGAGTATGAACCATATATATTCTCAGCTTTAAACAGTGCGAAGGTGATGCTTGTACTTGGAACAAAGCCGGAATATTTTAGTGCAGTCTGGGTCAAAAATGAATGGTCCCGTTTCCTGAAACTGATGAAAAAAGATCGTGCAAAAATGATGATTCCGTGTTACCGGGATATGGATGCGTACGAACTTCCACAAGAGTTTGCTCATTTGCAGGCACAGAATATGGAAAAGATTGGATTCATTAATGACATTGTGCGTGGAATCAAGAAAATAACCGGCAGAGATGAGGCAGTAAGGGAAAATGTGTCAATACAGCCGGTCGCTCCCAATTCAAATGTTCCGGCATTGTTAGACAGGGGAAATATGTCGTTGGAGGATAAGGAATGGGAGAAGGCAGATGAATTTTTTGAAGAGGTTTTAAATCAGGATGCGAAAAATGCTAATGCGTATATTGGAAAACTTTTGGTAGAAAATAAATGTAGTACGTTGAAGGAATACCAGAATAAATTGTTGGCTCAGTATCAATATCCGAAAGATAGAGAGACACTGGAGGTCTGCAAGGAAGCAATTGACCACATAAATGCGCAGATAAGCCAATATAAATTGTCTTATTATCTTCCTGTTGTAAATATTCAGAAGGAATATGAGTTTGATCGGAAGATTATATCAACAGTCAGTGGAAGAAAACTTCAAAAAGAGTTGCAGTTAAAAGAATTGAAGGAAGAAAAAATTCTGACAAGGGCTAAACAATATGCAACAGATGAAGTGGAACAAACCCTGAAAGAAATTCAGATGGAGCTTGAAAAAGAATTGGATAATCGAATTAAACAGGCTCAAGAGGAGGAAAATGAGAAGAGATTAAAGAAGCAGAGAGAATATGATATTTTTTTGAAAACTACAGACGACAAAATAGAAAAATTATATCGTCAAGCTTTAGATAAGAAAGAAACAGATTATCAACATTGTGTAACAGAGCTAAAAAAAGATCTTTTAACAGATGATTATATAAGGATTAAGACATGTTTAAGTCGGATGGAGGGGTATCAGGAATCGGAATATTACATCACATATTGCGAGAAAAAATTAAAGAAATTGGCTGGTTTAAATGAATTATATGAAGAAGCTGAAAAACAGGTAAAAAATGGTTCTATTCCTGCACTGAAAAAGGCAATTCAGATTTTTGAACAATTGGATGGGTATGGGGATTCGGAAGAGAAAGCGAAAGAATGTAAGATATTGCGTGAACAAAAAGAAATAAAGAATAATTATGATTCTTTATATGATTCGCTTATAAAAAGAAAAGAGGTATGTCAAAAGAGGTTGGAAGAAAAGCAAAAAGAATATGAAACGCTGAAGGAAAGTTTTGATAAGCAGGTTTGGCATTATACGGAAGATTATATTAAAATCTTTCTGTTTCACATCCTTCTTGTAGGAGGATTTATTTTATCTTATCATGGTGTAAATGTGGTGGTTTCTCGTTTTCTAACCATTACGTATGCATTAGTATTTGTTGGTTGCGGAACTGCAGAATATGTTTTGATACGAAAAACTATGAAAATGAAAATGATAAAGGAGATAAGACGTAAAATGGCGTTTAACAAGGAAATGGATACATTAAAAAAGGACATTCATGTGTTACAGACTGAAATGCAGGAACTGCAAAATAATATACCATTGTATGAGGATTATTATAAACAGCATTCGAGATTTGCAAAATCTAAAAAGTGATTATTATAAAAGGAAGATTTTAGATGAGGAAGGAGAACGAAATGGCAATTTTTAAATGCAAAATGTGTGGTGGTGATCTTTCATTTCAACCGGGGAACTCCACGGGAATATGTGATTATTGTGGGGCAGAGCAGACGCTGCCGAAGGTGGTGGATGAAAATTTACAGGGATTATTTAACAGAGCAAATACACTTCGTATGAAGGCGGAATTTGACAAGGCTGCAGAAATCTATGAAAAGATCCTGCAGGCGAGCGGGACGGAAGCAGAGGCGTATTGGGGACTGATCCTTTGCAAGTATGGTATCGAATACGTTGAGGATCCGGTTACATATAAACGCGTGCCGACCTGCCACCGTGCAAGCTACGATGCCGTTACGGCAGACGATGATTATAAGATGGCGCTGCAGTATGCAGATGTGTCACAGCGCATGATCTATGAGACAGAGGCGAAGCAGATCGATGAGATTCAAAAAGGAATCATTGCGTTGGCACAGAAAGAAGATCCGTATGATGTTTTTATCTGCTATAAAGAGACGGATGAAAATGGTCAGAGAACGCAGGATAGTGTGCTGGCAAACGATATTTACTATCAGCTTACGCAGGAAGGTTTCAAAGTTTTTTACGCTGCAATCACGCTGGAGGACAAGCTGGGGCAGGAGTATGAACCATATATATTCTCAGCTTTAAACAGTGCGAAGGTGATGCTTGTACTTGGAACAAAGCCGGAATATTTTAGTGCAGTCTGGGTCAAAAATGAATGGTCCCGTTTCCTGAAACTGATGAAAAAAGATCGTGCAAAAATGATGATTCCGTGTTACCGGGATATGGATGCGTACGAACTTCCACAAGAGTTTGCTCATTTGCAGGCACAGAATATGGAAAAGATTGGATTCATTAATGACATTGTGCGTGGAATCAAGAAAATAACCGGCAGAGATGAGGCAGTAAGGGAAAATGTGTCAATACAGCCGGTCGCTCCCAATTCAAATGTTCCGGCATTGTTAGACAGGGGAAATATGTCGTTGGAGGATAAGGAATGGGAGAAGGCAGATGAATTTTTTGAAGAGGTTTTAAATCAGGATGCGAAATGCGCAGAGGCATATCTGGGAAAACTTCTGGTAAAAGAAAATTGTTCGGATATACAAAGATTACAGTCGAAGTATATCCAAAAATATAATTCTGCGAACCCGAAAAAATTACAGGCATGCTATGAGTCGAAAGATTATATTGAAGAAGTTGTTGAAAAATATACGATTCCAAAGTATTTGCCGAAAAAAGAAATTCGCAGTTTGTTTTCTTATGATTTATGCTTTCTTTCCGAGGTGGATGAGAGAAAAAAACAAAAACAACAGCAGCTAAATGAATTAGAGAATGAAAAAAACGTAATCAGAGTCCGGCAGTATGCACAAAGTCCTACAAAAGAAAAAATTGAAATGATGCTGGAAAATATTAGGGCTAAATTAGATGAAAGAATAACGATGGCTGAAAATTCCGATAGGAATAAGAAGGAGCAGGTTGTTGGAGATTATAAGAAGTTTTTAGTGGAACAAACAACGAAAGCGGAGCAAATGAACAGGGATGCTCAGCAGAAGAGGGAGAGATGGTATCAGCAATGTATTGAAAATATGACAAGTACAAAATCGTTAGAGGAATACCGGAATCTGAAGAAAGAATTTGATAGTATGTATGAATACAAAGATGCACATTCATATTCACAGAAATGTCAGATGGAAATTCAGAGAATTAATCAAGAAAATGAGGAAAAGGCAGAGCAGGAAAGAATAAAAAGAGTAAAAGAAGAAAATAGAAAGAACAAAATATGTACCATTATTATTGTTTCAGGTGTAACAGCTGTTTTGATCATAGTGTTAGCATGGATGTTTTTCTTTGAACCGTACGGCAGATATAAAGAAGCAGAAAAGATGATCAGTGCCGGCAGGGAAATAGAAGCGTTTGAAATATACAATAAATTAGGAAATTTTATGAATAGTTCAGAGAAAAAAGACCGGTTAAAGAAGAAAAATGTGATTCTTGCATTGGCAAATGCGGAGACAGGGGATGTGCTTAGCCTCGGAAATTATCAGGGGGAGTTAAAATGGATTGTTAAAGAGGTAGATGAAGATAAGATCCTGCTCTTAAGCCAGAATTGTATCGAATATGGCAGACAATATAATTCCGGCGGCGGTTCGTATTGGACGGGATGTACTTTGAGATTATGGTTGAATGGGGAGTTTAAGGATACTGCTTTTGATGATCAGACGAAAAAATATATTATAGAAAGTAAACTTACAAATGAGCGGGGACAAGATTCGGTGGATTCTGTCTTTTGTCTGGGGGTTGATGATGTTACGGGAAAGGATGGATATAATATAGCAACTTTACCGGATGGAACACCGGTAAACTGGTGGCTTCGTACGGAAAGTGGGACATTTGGAAAACAGGCAAATTGTGTGAAAAGCGATGGCACAATATCTGACAATGTAGAACAAAATGATAAAAACGAGGCGGTTCGTCCGGCTATGTGGATCAAAAGGATTGATTAAATAACTCAAACTCTTGGGGACTCTTTTTATACTTTTCGGATGAGATGTCTGATATCACTTGGATACAGGCATTTCAAATACTGCATCAATTGTTTAGGACAATACGTACGGAAAATACCAAGTTATCAAATGAGAAATCAGCGGATTGGTGGATGTGTTTATAAATGCACTTTCTGCAATGCTGAAAACTCAACTGCAAGCTGCATAACGCTGAACATTGACAACAGAATAGCTGCCAGGTATTGAATTTTCAAGGTGTATAGGCACTTATTCAAGTGAGTTTGAGATAATTATACAAAAAGCTCTCATCGAACTTGGTGAAAACTGCCAAGGACATCGTTTTCTAATCGGCAGCAGTCGTTTTGAAAGCGGCAGATTTTGTCAAAGTAACGAAAAAACACGGCAAAAACAGCAGAACGGAGAAAAGCGGAAAAAGGGCTGGATTCTGTCGACATGACACATGAGGTGTGTTATACTCCGTGCAAAGAACAATCCGGTTTGATGTAAAGAAAACAGGGGAGGATGCAGATATATTGCCAGTCTGCGTAACTTGCCAATATATTATAAATCCGCTATACTACAATCAGGAAAGGCGGTGGAAGGATGGAAGACATGACAGAAAAAGAGTTGATTGCCGTACTCATTGATAAATACACGGATTTACAGCGCATTAAAAAGGCAAATAAGAATACACCGAATGAAGAATTAGAATATCAGATTAAAGCAACAACAGTAAAATTATCTTCGATGGGTGTCAATGTAGAAGATTTAACATTATAATGAATAGGCAGATGGGCAGACAGAGAAATTGTCTGCTCTTTTATAGTGTGCATTCTTAAGAGTGATGTAGAGAAAAAGAAGGGGAAGAATGGTATGTGGAAAGCCTGGGAAGATCCACAATAAAAAATTAAGACACTTTCAGCCGTCCGTCTGATATATTTAATTGTACGCATATTTGCCATATTTTGACATACGCAAAATGCAATGTTACCATAATACATCAGGGATGAGTGAGGAAAAGTGAGAGAAAATGGATATTGCTTTGGCTGTATGAAACCGCTGGATCAGGAGGGGAGATGTCCGGCATGTGGTTTTGACAGAAAAAAATATCAGAGCAGAGGGTACCATCTGCCCTTGGGGAGTGTCTTGGATCATGGAGAGTATCTGATCGGAAAGGTGCTTGGAGAGGGCGGCTTTGGCATTACATATATCGGACTGTATAAGACACTGATGATACCGGTCACGATCAAGGAGTTTTTCCCGAAGGGATTGGTTCGTCGGAAGTATAGTCAGTCGGAGCAGTCCTATCTTGTCAGACCTGTTTCAGCGAAGTCGGAGGAGATGTTCAGGCAGGGAAAGAGAGATTTCCTGCAGGAAGCGCGGGTGTTGTCGAGGTTTGGCAATCTGGATGGAATTACACGTACCAGAAGCTTTTTTGAAGAGAATGGAACAGCATATCTGGTGTTAGATTATCTGGAGGGAGTCAGTGTCAGAGATTATGTTGCCGTGAATGGGAGGATGACCCCGGCAATCTGTTGGCAGATTCTTAAGAATCCAATGAAAGCGCTATGCAGACTCCATGAGAATGATATGGTACATCAGGATATCAGCCCGGACAATATCATGATCAATACCTCGGGAAAGGGAACACTCATTGACTTTGGAACCGTGTGGAGTGCCGGTGAGCTTAGTGATAACGAAGAGCTGGCAATCTACAAACGCAGCTACTCTGCGTATGAACAGCTTGAAAAGCATGGACAGAGAGGCCCGTGGACAGACGTTTACGGACTGTGTGCGACTATCTATTACATGCTGACAGGGGAGAAACCATTAGATGCGACGGAACGGATCTATGAGGATACACTCCCGAGACTGAGTCGGATGGGCGTGACGCTTGATGACGAAGTGGAGAAGTTGATAATGCGGGGACTTGTCGTCGAGTCTGCAGATCGCCTGCAAAGTGTGGATGAACTGTATCAGGCACTGTATCATGATTCATTGATTGCTTTTCCGGTTATGATGCAGCAGGAGACGAAAGTGAGTTCTTTTCGATGGGGCGGCAGGCAGGGAAGAAGTTGTACGCTGACGAGTCAGATGGAGAGGAAACTTGACAGAATGGATGCCAGACGTCGGAAACGCAAATGGTATCCGGTTATTTTTGGAATCGCAGCGGCGGGAGTGTTGTTCCTGTTTGCTATGTATATGATCAACGGATGATACGGGCTTCACAGAACGAAGGAAAGCAGTATACCAGAGAGGGAGGGGGATTTGATGACTTCGGATCCAAATAGTACCAGACGTATTGCCAAACAGTTTGCAGAGGAGAATAGGACGGATCATTTCGATGGCTTTGATGGATATATGACCAGGAAGCTTTTTCAGATTCCGGTGGATGACTGGCGGGCAATGGAAACTAAGCAGAGAAATAAATATCGAGAGAAGGCGTATCATCAGTTAAGCAGTAAACTCGGCAAAACCAAGTTTATTTCGCGACCGACTCTGCGCCGATGGTTTGGTCTCGATGGAGAACTTGTTTTTCCAAAGAGAATACAGATTTTGGATTTTTCGCTGCTTCTTGGCTATACGGAAGAAGAGATGCAGGATTGCCTGAGGAAGGGGATCTATGAGCCGGGAGTCCAGATCAATGATTATCAGGAAGTGATCTATTTGTATTGTGCGGCCAATGGGTTCAGTCTTGACAAATGTCAGGATATGATCCGGTTGTTTGAGCAGGCGGTCAATCAGGGTGCGGCACTGGAGCAGAAGAGTCATACCGATCTCTTATGGAAGATGTACCAGATCAATAAAATAAAGACACCGGCACGTTTTCTGTCGTGGATGGTGGAAAATTCAGTTATGTTTAAAGGCTACAGTATGATGAGTCTGAAGGTTTTCAGAGAGTACCGGGAGAAGATCATTCATTATGTACAGAAGGATATGCGGCAGCAGCTCAAGGAATGCCTAGAGGAGACGGATTTTGCGGAATGGTCTGCCGAACACGGATATTCCGAGCCGGATTATGATGCAGGGGTTGTCCAGTATATTAAGAACAAGCGTCGCCGGAAGAATCCCGGACTATCCGAGGATGAACTGAATATGATACAACAGCTTCATCTGCAAGCGTATTCCAAGATGGAAAAGAATGCGGTGATGCTGCGCGAGTTATATGCGGCGGTGTTGATGACGGATGATCAGAGAGATAAGGGACGCAGGATCTCTTTTACGAGGAAAGCAGAGTCTCTGGGCAGGGAGCTTCATTTTATGACGGACGATTATGTATCCAAGCTTTTAACGGTAGCGCAGCAGAAGGAAAAGCTGTTCCGGATATCTGTGCAGCAGGCAAAGAGCGGAGATGCAAAGCTGCTGACCATGAAGAAGAGCCAGAAGCAGCGCTGCCGTCTTGTACAGCGCTCGGATATTCTTCCTATGGTACAGTATGTGGCGGCACGGCATTATATGGAGATGCAGAAAACAGAGGAGGAATATTCTTCGGCGGATGCCAGACAGCTTTTTGTGAATATGGCGGCGGAGGTATTGAAACGCTGCGATATGGCTCCGCTGGACAAACATTACCGTCTGGATCATATACTGCTTTCGTGTTTTGAAACGGGAGAGGTTTCCTATATGTCAGAGCTGTTAGAGATTGTCATGGAATTGATATAGGTTCTTATTCATGCAGCTTTTTCCGGAAAACGAAATGAAATATTTCAGTAATAACAGTAATAAAAGAATGCATTTCAGGCAGGGAGCGTTGATTTTATCCCTGCCTTGTTGAATTTATCCGGTGGGAATGGTATGATTGTGACGTATTCGAAAGTGGCAGAGCAGAGAAATGAGGAATGCTTGGTCGGCAGCCTGGAGCTTGTGGGCTGACAGCCGGGAAAGGAATGAATATTTATATGAGAGTAGGAATGGGTTATGATGTTCACCGTCTTGTGGAGGGACGTGACCTGATCATGGGCGGCGTAAAGATACCATATGAAAAGGGACTGGATGGTCATTCGGATGCAGATGTGCTTTTGCATGCGATCATGGATGCGCTTCTCGGGGCAGCAGCGCTGGGGGACATCGGAAAGCATTTTCCGGATACGGATCCGACATATGAGGGAGCTTCCAGCGTGAAGCTGCTTGAGCATGTAGGCGGACTGATCGAGGAGGAGGGGTATCTGATCAGCAATATTGATGCGACGATCATTGCACAGCGCCCGAAAATGAGAGATTATATCGATACGATGCGGGAGAATATTGCAAAGACGCTCGGACTTGAGATAAATCAGGTCAATGTCAAAGCAACGACAGAAGAAGGTCTTGGATTTACCGGAGAGGGAGCCGGTATTTCTTCACAGGCTGTATGCTGTCTGGAGCCGATTTATGATAATGCGGGGCTGGTATCCTCCATTGATGGAACGGCACAGGAGATTCCACAGGCACCGGCAGGCTGCAGCGGCGGCTGCGGGGCATGTCCGTCTGCCGCACAGTGCGGAAAGAGCGTATAAATCAGTACAATGATGCGGATATGCAATACTGCAGCTTCGCATTATGATTTCGCATAATACAGAGAATTAATCATTGAAATTTAAAATGCAACATTCGGAAAATATACAAATAAGGAGACAATAAATATGTGGATAGCAGATGGTTGGAAGGATTATGAAGTGATCGATACTTCAGCGGGCGAGAAGCTGGAACGCTGGGGCGATTATATTTTGCTGCGCCCGGATCCGCAGGTGATATGGGATACCCCGCGCAGAGATAAGAAATGGCATAAGCTGAATGCACATTATCATAGAAGCAGCCGTGGTGGCGGTGAGTGGGAATTTTTTGACTTGCCAAAGACATGGCAGATTTCTTATAAGAATCTGACGTTCCGACTGCAGCCATTCCAATTTAAGCATACGGGACTTTTCCCGGAGCAGGCAGTCAACTGGGACTGGTTCGGGGACAAGATCCGTCAGGCAAACCGTCCGGTTAAGGTGCTGAATCTGTTTGCATATACGGGTGGAGCGACACTGGCAGCAGCCGATGCAGGTGCCGGTGTGACACATGTGGATGCGTCCAAGGGCATGGTTACATGGGCGAAGGAGAACGCACAGGTGTCCGGATTATCGGACAGACCGATCCGCTGGCTGGTGGATGACTGCGTGAAGTTTGTTGAGAGAGAGATCCGCAGAGGCAATCATTACGATGGTATTATCATGGATCCGCCATCTTACGGAAGAGGACCAAAGGGTGAAATCTGGAAGATCGAGGAGAAGATTTTTCCGTTCATTGAACTGTGTACACAGATTCTTTCCGATGAGCCATTGTTCTTCCTGGTGAATTCCTATACTACCGGACTTCAGCCGGCGGTATTGACTTATATGCTGGAGACAGCTTTGGTATCAAAGCTTGGCGGTCATGTTGAGGCACAGGAGATCGGATTGCCGGTAAGCTCCAACGGTCTTATTCTTCCTTGTGGGGCATCCGGACGCTGGACGATGTAAATAATGCTTCTGAGCTTGCAGGCTATTATAACGGGCAGAAGCACAGGTCATGGGCGTATCGGAGCATGGCCGGAGATTGACTGCCTATAAGGAAAATGCTATAATTATACGGTTAATGGAATTGTGAAGAAGAGGTCTTAAAGCATGAACCATCAAATCAAACTGACCGGCAATCTGAAGACATATCTGAGATGGCCGGTGATGCTGTCACTGCTATGGGCGGTGGCAACCATTCATATATATGTGGTTGATCGAAAAGCCGGATATTGTGTGGCAGGCTACACGCTGGCTTATTTTGTCGTTGCCATGATGCTGCGTCTGTCCGGAAGAAAGAAGCTGCAGCAGGATCTGATCCGGTTTGCACAGAGTTATGGACGGCTTCAGATGAAGATGATGAAGGAAATGGCGGTTCCTTTTGCTGTTCTGAATGTAGAGGGACACCTTCTGTGGGGCAATGACGAGTTTTTGGACGTTGCTGTTAATAAGAAGGCAGCCAGACGTAATATTGCCAATATCTTCCCGGAGATCACACTGGATCGGCTGCCGGAGGCGGCACAGGGTGATGTGGTACTGAGAGTGACCAGAGAGGATAAGACGTTCCGTGCCGTGCTGCGTCAGATTGATGCTGCGCTGGTAGATGACTTTTCGGATGGTCTGGAGTTAGATCAGTTTATTGATGATCAGAGTATCATTGTGATGTTTTTATACGATGAGACAGAGATGGTGCAGTTAGAGGAGACGATCGCAGCAGAGAAGCTGACGGTAGGTCTTTTGTATATTGATAACTATGAGGAGACCGTGGCAAGCATTGATGAGGTGCGCCAGTCACTTCTGATGGCGTTGATCGATCGTAAGATCAACAAGTATATGCAGGGGATTGATGCAATCTCCAAGAAGTTAGAGAAGGATAAGTTTCTGTTTGTCTTTAAACAGGAGCATATGAAGGATCTGAAGGAGACAAGATTCTCCATTCTCGAGGAGGTTCGTGCGATCAACATTGGCAATGATCAGACCTGTACGATCAGTATCGGTATCGGTACAGAGTCTGAGACATATACGGAGCTTTACAACAATGCCCGGGCGGCAATCGACCTGGCATTGGGACGCGGCGGTGACCAGGCGGTCATCAAGGGAAGCGAGAGCGAGGAGTTCTACGGAGGCAAGCGGGTTTCCGCAGAACGTAATACGCGTGTAAAGGCGCGTGTGAAGGCACATGCGTTAAAGGAGCTTATCGAGAGCAAGGAACGTGTTGTCGTGATGGGACATTCCATCGGTGATGCCGATTCGTTTGGTGCGTCCGTAGGAGTTTACCGGATTGCCAAGACGCTGGAGCGCAAGGCTTATGTAGTGTTAGACCAGTGTAGTCCGTCGGTACGTCCGCTTTGTGACCGTTTCTACAGCGGTGACTATGAGGATGGAATGATCGTCAACCGGGAGGAAGCAGGAAAGCTTGTGGATGAGAATGCGCTTCTCGTCATTGTGGATGTCAATAAGGCAGATTACACAGAGTGTCCGGAGCTTGTAGAACAGGCACAGTCGGTTGTGGTCATCGATCATCACCGTCAGGCGGGCGATGCGATTTCGCAGGCTGTGTTATTCTATATTGAACCGTATGCATCCTCTGCGAGTGAGATGGTATCGGAGATTTCACAGTATATCGGCAATGGATTGAAGCTGAAGCCGGCGGAGGCAGAGGCACTGTATGCCGGTATTATGATCGATACGAACAATTTCACGGATAAGACAGGTGTGCGTACCTTTGAGGCAATGGCATATCTGCGCCGCAACGGTGTGGATGTGATCAGACTTCGTAAGGCATTCCGCGAGAATATGGATGAGTACCGGATCAAGGCGGCTGCGATCGAGGCAACCAATCTTTATCTGGACAGTTATGCGATCACAGAGAGCAAAGCCGAGGGGACGGATAGTCCGACCGTGCTTGCTGCCAAGATTGCCAATGAGCTTCTGGATATCAGCGGTGTAAAGGCATCGTTTGTATTAACAAATTATAATGATAAGATATATATCAGTGCCAGATCGATCGATGAGGTAAATGTACAGGTCATGATGGAAAAGCTTGGTGGCGGTGGTCACATCAATATGGCAGGAGCGCAGCTTAAGGACTGTACGGTTTCCGAGGCAGAGGAGAAGCTTCGTACCATGATTGACAAGATGATCGAGGATGGAGATATTACACAATAGGAGGTAACAGCGATGGAAGTAATCTTATTAGCAGATGTAAAGACATTAGGAAAGAAGGGAGAGCTTGTCAATGTCAGCGATGGCTATGCCAAGAATTTCCTCTTCAAGAAAAAGCTTGGAATCGAAGCTACCGCACAGAATAAAAATGATCTTAAGCTTCAGAAGAAGCATGAGGAAAAGGTGGCACAGGAGAAGTTAGATGACGCAAAGGCATTTGCGGAGGAACTCAAAGAGAAATCCATCACCGTTTCCATTAAGACGGGAAGCGGCGGACGAAGCTTTGGTTCGGTATCTACCAAGGAGCTTGCTGCGGCTGCCAAAGAACAGCTTGGATATGAACTGGATAAAAAGAAAATGGTTCTTCCGGAGCCGATCAAAAGTCCGGGGATCTTTGATCTCCCGATCAAGCTTCATCCAAAGGTTATGGGAAGTCTGAAGGTGATCGTACAGGAGACGAAGTAGCGGCGGACGGTAAGTCTGCGGCTGTAAGCGAACGGGGGACAGACAATGGATGAAGCGGTATTCAAAAGGATTCCGCCCCACAACGATGAGGCAGAGCGTGCGGTTATCGGCTCCATGATGATGGATCAGGATGCAGTGCAGATTGCCTCAGAGCAGTTACAGGGGGAAGACTTTTATAATGGACAGTATGGCGTGATCTTTTCGGCACTGGTGGAAATGCATCAGCAGGGAGTTGGAACCGATCTTGTCACCATACAGAATAAGCTGCGTGAAATGGAGATTCCACCGGAGCTTACAAGTGTAGAATATATTGGAGATCTGATCAACAGCGTGCCGACATCGGCGAATATCCGTTATTATGTGAAGATCGTGCAGGAGAAGTCTGTGCTGCGGAGTCTGATCAAGGTGACGGAGTCGATCACCGGCAACTGTTATCTGGACAAGAATCCGCTGGAGGATATCCTTGAGGATGCCGAGAAGAAGGTCTATGACGTTGTGCAGAGACGTAATTCCGGTGAATTTGAAAATATCCGCGATGTAGTATTGCGGACACTTGACAGCATTGAGACTGCGGCAAAGCAGCAGGGACATATTACAGGTCTTCAGACAGGATTTCGAGATCTTGATTATAAGACTGCAGGTCTGCAGCCGTCGGATCTGATCCTGATCGCGGCAAGACCTGCCATGGGTAAGACGGCGTTTGTGCTGAATCTGGCGGAGTATATCGCACTTCATAGTCAGAGCACGATCGCAATGTTCAGTCTCGAGATGAGTAAGGAGCAGCTGGTCAAGCGTATGCTTTCCATGAACTCCAAGGTAGATTCCCAGAGAATCCGAACCGGTAATCTGGAGGATGAGGACTGGGGTAAACTGGTCGACAGTGTACGCCGGCTCGGTAATTCCAATCTGGTCATTGACGACAGTTCCGGTATTACGGCATCAGAGATCCACTCCAAATGCCGTCGTCTCAAGATGGAGAAGGGACTGGATCTTGTCATTATCGATTACTTACAGCTGATGAGTGGTGGTGGAAAGCGCCGCGGTGACAGCCGACAGCAGGAGATATCAGACATTTCCCGTGCCCTAAAGGTCATGGCGAGAGACTTGAATGTGCCGGTGATCGCATTGTCACAGCTTTCCCGTGCGGTAGAACAGCGTCCGGATAAGAAGCCGATGCTTTCCGACCTGCGTGAGTCCGGAGCAATCGAGCAGGATGCGGATATGGTTATGTTCTTGTACCGCGAGGAATATTACAAACCTGATTCCGAGAAAAAGGGGCAGGCGGAGCTTATTATTGCAAAACAGAGAAGTGGTCCTACCGGCACAGTAGAGCTGGCATGGCTTGCTCAATATACAAAGTTTGGCAATTTGGAGAGAGAATCCGGCAATTCCTAGGATTTAAGCTATTAAAAAACTCTAAATTTGCCAAAGAGACTTGATTTGCGGAAGCGAAACGAGTAGAATGAAACACGGTGTAAACCTTAGTAACGAATGGAGGAAAGAGAGAAATGGCTGAACAGGTAAAGTTTGATTATTCTCTGACTGCCGGTGTAATCTCAGAGGATGAGATGAAGGCAATGGAGAAGATCACGAAAGACGCAAAAGATGTATTAGTAGGGAAGAGTGGCGCAGGTAATGATTTCCTTGGATGGATCGACCTTCCGGTTGATTATGACAAGGAAGAGTTTGCGAGAATCCAGAAGGCAGCACAGAAGATCCAGTCTGATTCCGAGGTACTTCTTGTGATCGGTATCGGTGGTTCTTATCTTGGAGCAAGAGCTGCAATCGAGTTCTTACGCCACAGCTTTTACAATAACGTATCCAAAGAGATCCGCAAGACCCCGGAGATCTATTACTGTGGTAACAACCTGAGCGGTACATACCTGTCTCAGTTGATCGATGTCATTGGTGACCGCGATTTCTCTGTAAATATTATCAGTAAGTCCGGTACAACAACAGAGCCGGCTGTAGCATTCCGTATCTTCAAGGAAATGCTTGAGAAGAAGTATGGCAAGGAAGAGGCTGCCAAGAGAATTTATGCAACAACCGATAAAGCAAAGGGAGCACTTAAGAGTCTTGCAACAGAGGAAGGCTATGAGACCTTCGTTGTTCCGGATGATGTAGGAGGACGTTTCTCTGTACTGACAGCAGTAGGTCTTCTTCCGATCGCTGTCAGCGGTGCTGATATCACAAAGCTTATGGAAGGTGCTGCTTCCATGCGTGAGGTATGTCTGAATAAGGACTTCGCAGAGAATGATTCCATGAAGTATGCTGCAGTTCGAAATATTCTTCTCCGCAAGGGTAAGTCTGTTGAGATCCTTTGTAACTATGAGCCGATCTTCCACTATGTCGCTGAGTGGTGGAAACAGCTCTTCGGTGAGAGTGAAGGAAAGGATCAGAAGGGTCTGTTCCCGGCATCTGTTGATCTTACAACAGATCTTCATTCCATGGGTCAGTTCATTCAGGACGGAAGCCGTGTTATGTTTGAGACAGTGATGGAATTAGAAAAGCCTGCATTTGACCTGAAGATCCAGAAGGAAGATGTTGATCTGGATGGTCTGAACTATCTGGCAGGGAAGACACTTGATTTCATCAATAAGAGTGCAATGAAGGGTACACAGCTTGCACATACCGATGGCAATGTGCCAAACCTTGTAGTAAAGGTACCGGAGCAGAACGAGTTCTATCTCGGACAGCTGTTCTACTTCTATGAGTTCGCTTGTGGTCTGAGTGGTTATATCCTTGGTGTTAATCCATTCAACCAGCCTGGTGTGGAAAGCTACAAGAAGAACATGTTTGCACTTCTTGGAAAGCCTGGCTTTGAAGAGCAGCGCGAGCAGTTGATGAAAAGACTGTAATAATAGAATAAATCTGTTTTAAATAGAAAGGATGTCATCGAATGGTGGCATCCTTTTTTGATGTTCCATCCAATAAATAAGGTAAATCTGTAGGAAAATGCAGGTATCCATCCGGGAGGGGCAGGTGGTAAAATAAATCTACAAACGTGGGAGCGGATAATGCAACGTTTCTCAGAAAAAATGAGAAATCTGAAAAAGATTGGAGGGCAACTATGAGAAAAACAGGAACTCGACTGCTTGCAGTGCTTGCGGCAGTCAGTATGACGGTAAGCCTGCTTTCGGTCAACGCAGTGACAGCTGCACAGACGGACAAGGCACAGAGCGTACAGGAAGTAACAACAGCACAGACCGGTGGTAAGGTGCAGAGCGTACAGGCGGCGGACAGCCTCAAAAAGGCATCGAAAGCGCCGGTGACATTTTCGGAGGCAAGCGGAACTTATAAGGATGCTTTTTCGTTGAAGCTTCAGGGAGCAGACACGGATACCGCGATCTATTACACAACCGATGGCAGTGATCCGTCTGATCCGGACAATACGGCAAGGATTGCTTATGCGGACAGCGGTATTTCGATTACCGACCGCAAGAACGATGAGAATGTACTGTCAGCGATCGATCCGATTTTGTTTGATGCAGTGAATGTAAAGGGAAGCTCTGATCAGAAGAGCTTTGTCAGCACAATATCTGCGCCGGACAAGTCCAAGGTTGACAAATGTACTGTGATCAAGGCGGCAGCACAGCATGAGGATGGTACCTATTCTGATGTTGTGACCAACACCTATTTTGTGGGTGATATGGCAGAGCATATTGATGGTATCAGTGAGAGCTGCAAGGCAGCCGGCAAGGATCTGGCGGTGATGTCGATCAGCATGGACGCAGATGATCTGTTTGATTCTGCCAAGGGCATCTATGTAAAGGGAGATACTTTTGACAAGGCACTTAAGGAGTATCTTGACGGAGGCGGTAAGGTTGACTGGGACGCATCCGATCTTTGCCGGAAGCTGGATGCTAATTATAAGCAGAAGGGTAAGGGCTGGGAGCGCAGCACCCATATCGATTATTTTGAGAGCAACGGAACTGATACAAAGTGCCAGCTTCAGCAGGATTGTGGTATCCGTATTCAGGGTAACTATTCCCGTTCTGATTACCAGAAGAGTTTTCGTCTCTATGCAAGACAGGATTATGGTCCAAAGAACTTCAAGTATGCTTTCTGGGACAATGCGAAGGATGATGAAGGAAATGTGATCGACAAGTACAAAAAGATCGTTCTTCGTAACGGCGGTAACTGTGCATTTACGACAAAATGTTCCGATTCTTACTGGCAGTCATTGCTGGAGGACTTAAATTGTGATAATCAGAGTGCCCGTCCGTGTGTGGTTTATCTGAATGGCGAGTACTGGGGTGTTTATGTACTACAGGATGATTTCTGTGGTGCCTATATGGAAAACAAGCATGGTGTCAATAAAGATAACGTTGTGATCTATAAAGGTGATGCAGAAGCAATCCAGCCACTTGGCTATAAGCTGGATGAGGGTGAGCTCCCGGAGGGAGTGAAGGATGAGGATTATTATTTTAAGGATCTTGAGAGTTTTATGAGCACACATTCCAGTCTGGAGAATCAGTCCGATTATGATGAATTTGCGGCGATGGTTGATGAGGATTCCATGATTGATTATTTTGCGACAGAAGTATGGATCAATAATAAATGGGACTGGCCGGGAAAGAACTGGTCGATGTGGAAGACAACGGCTAAGGATGATACCAATCCATATGCGGACGGCAAATGGCGTTTTATGGTATATGATGTTGAGTTTGGCGGCATAAGCGGTTCCGGTGATGCATCGGAAAACACGATCAGGAATTCCAAGCTGTTAAAAACAGGAACGGCAGACGAGAAATCGGTTAACCATGATAAACCTCATGTCAGAAGCTTTGCACTGATGATGACGAATAAGAATTTCCGGGACAAGTTCATCGCACGTCTTGAGAGTTTTACCAATGGCATGTTTGAAAAGAACCGTGCGACAACAAGGCTCGATCAGTTTAAGGGAATGTATCAGCCAATTCTGGATCAGTTCTTCGAACGTTTCAATACCTTTAATGGCATGACGGCAGACAAGGCGATCAATGGAGAAAGTTGGAACACATACGGATCACTTCAGGCAATCCGTGAGTTTTTGAATGGAAGAAGCAATCAGATCCCGAAGATTGTAAAATATGTCCGTAATTATTACGGAGATCCCGCTGATGTCAGTACATCACCAAAGCCGACGAATGACCCGTCCACCGTACCAACACCGGCTCCGTCGGCAGCACCAAGCCAGGTCCCGGCACAGCAGACAGCGTCTCCGGTATCAACGCAGAATCCGTCCGATATCAGTAGTAATGCGCAGGCTGGTGAGAGTAAAGAGACATTAAAGGATGGCACGGTTGTGATTCGGACTACGGATGCAAAGGGTAAGGTGACAGAGACAAAGTATCAGACGAAAGCCGGTATTTACCGGTTAAGCAAAGATAACAGTCTGTGTTATCTGGCGAAGAACAACGCTTTTCTCAAGAATAAGACATCTGTGACGATCAAGGATACCGAGAAGATCAACGGCAAAACACTGAAGATCACAGCGGTAGAAAAGGGAACTTTTAAGGGACTTGGCAAGCTGAAAAAGGTAATGATCGGAAAGAATGTAACCACGATCGGAGATGATGCATTCTCCGGCTGCAAGAACCTGAAAAAGATCGTGATCAAATCAACACAGCTAAAGAAGGTCGGCAAAAATGCGATCAAAGGAATTGCAAAGGGAGCACAGATTACATGTCCAAAAGCAAAGAAAAAGGCTTATAAAAAGCTTTTTACGGCAAAAGCCGGCTTTGTGAAAAAAACAATGAAATTAAAATAATACAGAGGGCAGCGGCACCGCACAGTTTTAGCCGCAGGGGAATACCTTTGGAACCGAACATTATTAAAATGGCAGGACTTATTAAATAACGTCCTGCCATTGTCCGATATAAATACCATACGGGGAGGAGGCGGTAACGTGAAACCTGCAGGGGATGCAGCAGAGGAAAAACTGGCAGATCTGGTGCGACAGGCCAAAAGAGGCAGTCGGGAAGCTTTTATGGAATTATATAAGCTCTTTTATCATGAATTATATGCGTATGCATCCTATATGCTTCGCCATCCACAGGATGCGGAGGATGTGGTTTCCGACACGATCGTAGCGGCATTCGAATCGATCGGAAAGCTTCGGGATGTATATCGCTTTCGCCAATGGTTGTTTAAGATATTGTCCAACCAATGCAAGAAGCGGAGAAAGTCCTACGCGGAGCGCAACCGCCGTCATAACCTGGACTTTCCGGGAGAGGAACAGAAGGATGTGTTTTCCGGGGTCAGTGACGGTCGGGATATGGAGAAGGAGGCAACGGACCGTGAGTGGATCCGGCAGGCCTTTGAGACGTTGTCGGAGGAAGAACGCTATATCGTTAATTCATTTCTTTTTGGCGGATACCGGGGAGATGAGATCGCACAGAGTCTGGGGATAGGCTCCGGTACACTGCGGTCAAAGTACCGGCGGGCATTGGCTAAAATGAAGAAAAAGCTGGATGAGTGAAAGGAGGCGTCGTGATCATGGAAGAGCAAAATGGACTGGAAAGACTGGCATCCCATCGGATTCAGGGCGTGCTCCCAAAGAAATATCATATGGAATACCGCTCGGGAAGTGAGTCGCTTGTTGAGGAGCAGTCATTAAAAGAGGTCGAGGAAATGATCCTGGCTGCCGGTGAAAATATCGATGTGCCGGAGAGCTTACAGCCGGACAATATGAGCCGGAAGCTGGAGCAGATATATGTCCGCAAAAAGCAGCGCCAAAGACGTCTTGCAGTCTGTGGAATATGCGTTATAATATTGATTATTGCAGTAATTGTATTTTTGATCGTGAGGGGACTGTGATGGTGCTGTAGCGGGAAATGGAGATTATGAATGGAAAAACGTAAAACAATAGGGATATTTTTGGAGGGAGATGACGTTCTCCAGGAGGGCTTGATCGCCAATGCTTTAATTGGGGAAGCGCAGGTGAAGGACTACAATATATTGATGTATCACAGTCTGATGAAAAAGCCGTCGTATGAGCAGGGATGTGTATCGGATGATGTCGCCAAGGGCGAGGGTGCGATCTATCAGCTTCCGGATTATCATATTTTTGACGGTGTGGTCATTCTGGGAGAGGTATTGCGTCCGGATGTGACAAGAGAGATCATTCGCCGTGCAGCAGAAGCAGATGTGCCGGTGATCGATGTCAATGATGTGTACGATGGCTGTTACCAGATCGGATATAATGATACGATCGGTATGAAGGAAATGGTACTGCATCTGATCCGTGAGCATGACTGCCGCGATATCTATTTTATGTCCGGATTTAAGGGCAACAAAGAATCCGAGGAGAGAGAGGCGGCATACCGCAGTGCTCTGGAGGAGGAAGGAATTGAGTTTCAGCGGGATCATGTCGGCTATGGACAGTTCTATATGCAGGCGGCGGATGTGATACAAGAGTATCTGGAATCGCATCCGATGCCGGATGCGATTGTGTGTGCCAACGATACCATGGCGATGTTTGTCATTAAGTATCTCAATGACAATGAATATCAGGTGCCGGAGGATGTGATCGTCACAGGCTTTGATCACACGAAGGAAGCCTCGGAGTATCAGCCTTCCATTTCTTCTGTGGAACGTTCCCTGCGTAAGTCCGGCGTGGAGGCGGTAAGGCTTCTGGAAGCACTTTGGTGCGGAGAACAGGTTCCACAGAGAAGTCTGGTTCCGGCACATCTGGTACTGAATCAGAGTTGTGGCTGTGTAGAACATACGAAGCTGGATCTGAACAGGATTAATCAGGAGAAATTAAAGGACATTGTGCGCAGGGATTTGTTTATCCATCATCTGACCGAATTCTGGCGGGATGTTTCGCCGAAGGAGTCTGTGGAGGAAGTGCTTGAGGTCATTTGTGATTATCTGGATTTCTTTGGATGGAAGGAATTTCGTTTCTGTCTTTGCGATGATATTATTGATCAGGGTGGTGGCAGAAGCAAACGGATCCATGGGTATTCACAGAATATGACTCTGGTAACCTGCAGACGGGGAGAACCGCTTTTGATGGAACCTGTGTTTTATCCTGATATACTTCCGGATATTCCGTTGCAGGGGGAAGAACCGGCACATGATATTTTTGTACCATTGTATCTGAATCAGCGTACAGTTGGTTATCTGTGGATATCGACGGATTATTGTATGCAGGAAACACCTATGGTATATGCAATGTTGACGGTTATGAACAGCTCGGTTATTGATCTGTGTCTGTTGAAGGAGAAGGATTCTCTGGTAGAAAAGCTGGACAGCATGTATGTGCGTGACGAGTTGACCAAGCTTTATAATCGTTTTGGCATGAGACGTTATGTGGAGAAGATCCTGCAGGTAGCAAAACGCGATGGAAAGCACATTATGTGTATTGAGATGGATCTGGATGGTTTGAAGCGGATCAATGATACCTATGGTCATGATGCGGGAGACAATGCCATTGTACAGATTGCCAATGCGATGCGTCAGGCATCAGAGCGCAGAGAGGTCTGTATACGAAGCGGTGGCGATGAATTTCTGGTATTTGGAATTGCCGAAAAGGAAAGTGATGCAAGATCATTTATCCGCAGAGTGGAGGATTGTCTTGATGAGTATAACAGCCGGAATCAGTGGCCGTATCAGGTTGCGTGCAGTTGTGGATATTATGTACGCCGTGCCAGTGAGATCAATTCTCTTGAGGAGATGGTGACAGAGGCAGATAAGCTTCTTTATATGGTCAAGGCAAGAAGGCGGACGACACGGACGTCATAAGTCGCTATCATGTTTGTTTCGCGGACAGAGAAAGCAGAACTTTAATGTATATAAAAGACCCCGCAGACCGGTGACAGAATGTGTCACCGGTCTGCGGGGCTTGTATCATTTAACTATCCATGAAGACAACCGGTTTGATTGGTAGGTATCAGACTAGTATACATAAATCTTAAGCTTGGAAGCTTTTGCTTTGACAAGAAGGGAGCGGTAAGCGGATTTCTTGCCGGATGGAACAATAACGTAGCAGCCACTCTTGACATAGCGGAATGCGTTACTGTTGATCTTTGTGATCTTTTTGGAGTTGATGATAACGGCTTTTAATTTCTTGCAGTTTTGGAATGCCTTTTCGCCGATAAATGTTGTTTTGGCAGGAATCGTAACCTTGCGCAGAGCAGAACATCCGGCAAAGGCATATTTTTTGATTTTTGTTACACCGCTTCCGATTGTGACGGAGGTTAAGGATGTCATCCCCTGGAAGGCATATTTTCCGATGTAGGTGACATTTTTGCCAACTTTGACGGAAGTCAGAGCCTTGTTGTTTTTAAAGGATTTTTCGTTGATTCCCGTAACGAGGTAGCTGGTACCCTGCCATGTAACACTTGCAGGAATTGTAAGGCTGGTTTTAAGCTTGCCTTCTGCACTAAGTCCACGGACTTTAACCGTTGCTTTGGCGGTTCCGTCTGCGACAGCGGTAACACTGTAGATGTAGTTACCTGTTGTGAAACGATCACCAACTTTTAATGCTGCATTTGTTGTGATACCTGCCGGCGTTGTAGTTGTTACAACTGCAGGCGGAGTTGCTGTTGCTGCCGGTGTGATCTTGGGCGGCTGTGTTGTTGCGGTACTTTCCGGCGTCTTTGTCTCCTCGGGTGTGTCTGTGACATCCGGTGTCTTGGTGGCTTCGGATGTTTCCTGCGGTGCATCGGTGACATCAGGAGTGTCAATACCACTGCCGGAGGTAATGTTTGCTACGATTGTAGAACCATCATTTTCCGCGGCTGTCTGGTTTGGCAGGCTGCTGATCCCTGCACCGGAGATAACCAGTGCGGCACTTAACATCATTGCGATTACTTTTTTCTTCATTTGAATCCCTCCAATTTCTTTTTGATGTTGCATATCTTAACAGGCAGATAAGTCATTTTTCGGACAAAATTATGGCAGATCCGGCTCAATTTTTTGTCAGAAAAATGACAAAGTATCTAGGAATATCCCGGTTCGTTTGGTATAATTACGTATGTAGTGCAAATCGAATCATTATGAAGGAGGTAACTATGAAGAAGCAATTTATGGGGAAATGGTTTTCCTTCGCTTTAGTTCTGGCGATGCTTATATCCCTGATGGGGAACTCAGGCGCACAGGCAGCTAAGGCACCGAAGATCAGCAAGAAATCTGTTAACGTTACGGCTGGAAAGTCAGCCACGGTAACAATTAAGAACAAGCCTTCAGGGGCAAAGATCACCTGGAAGACGAAAAACGCGAAGATTGCCACTGTTAAGAACGGCAAGATCAAGGGCGTGAAGGCAGGAAAGACGACAGTCACTGCCAAGGTTGTTTACAAAAAGGGCAAAAAGAAGATTACAAAGAATTTTCGGGTAAAAGTAACCGTGAAAGCAGCGAAAAACGCTGCGACACAGGCACCGGCGACACAGGCTCCGGCAGCATCTGCACCTGCCCCGGCTGCACCGACTGTGGCACCGTCCGCTTCCACTGCACCGGTTGTGACTCCTGTTCCGACAAAGGCACCGCTTCAGTCGAGAACACCGGGTCCTTCCTATGGAGTGAATGAGTCCAATCTGACGGACGAGCATACATCTGCCAACGGCATTACCACAAAGGATAATGGTCTCATGAGAAGAAATCTTACTGCGCAGGATATCACACCTGTCATGGGGCTTGGCTGGAATGTCGGAAACTCTCTGGAGCAGACGCTTGCAAAGAGCTGCACCGCTCTTTCTGCTGAGGAGCAGGCAAAGCTGACGGACGAGCAGTGGGTAACCGGTTACGAGACCAATGCAGATAATGTAGTATCCACACAGAAGCTTTTCGACGGACTGAAAACATACGGCATCAACACCGTCCGTATTCCGATCGCCTGGACTAATATGATGCAGGTAGTCAAGCAACCGGACGGAAGCAATTATTATAAGATCAACGATGCATACTTTAACCGTGTTGAGGAGGTTATGAATTACTGTCTCAACAATGAGATGTATGTCATCATCAATATCCATTGGGACAACGGCTGGTGGGGCATGTTCGGAGATAAGGATCCGGCAGTCCGCGCAGAGGCATGGAAGAAATACGAGGACATGTGGACACAGATCGCAAACCGCTATCAGGAGTATTCTGATCATGTGATCTTCGAGGGCGGCAATGAGGAATTGGGCGAACGTCTCAATGATGACTGGACCGGCGGAAGCAAGCAGACCGGTACGCTCACACTTGAGGAGACCTACGAGGTTGCCAACAAGATCAACCAGACCTTCGTCAACATTATCCGCGAGTGCGGTATTAATATGGACGGAACGACCAACAACAATTACGATCGTTTCCTTCTGATCCCGGGTTATGACACAAACCTGCATCAGACCTGTGGAGACAAGTATTCCGATAAGGTTAAGAAAAATAACGACAAATTAACCTTCACAATGCCGGAGGATGTTAGTGACAACGGAATCAGCAAACTGTTTGTTTCCATTCATTACTATGATCCTCTCGGATGGGGAATTGCAAAGTCCTCTTCCTCAAGCTATGAGACACCAAAGGGAACCTCTAATTTCAAGGATACCTGGGGTTCTGAGGAAGATTATGCGGCAATGCAGGAGGATTTCGATGCAGTCAATACCGCTTTTACCGAGAAGGGCTACGGCGTGATCTTTGGTGAGTTTGGTGTTGTATCTGTTAACAAAGACGGCATTGCAGATTATTTCCGCCAGTTCTTCAAGAGCTGCCGGCAGTATGGCATGGTTCCGGTTATGTGGGATGAGGGAACATATGTAGACCGCTCCGGTACCGGCAATAAGAAAAAGGCATATTTTGTCTATGATGATATTGGACAGGTATTTGCAGAGATCACAGGATCGACTCCGAGCATCTCAGCCGATGCACTGAAGCTTACAACACACACAGGTATCCCGGAGAATCCGGTATCTGCCAATCAGGATCCACTTGTTGTTGCAACCTGGGACGGTGATTTTATGAGAAATACAACCACCTCTGCTTCTGTTGATCTTAATGAGATCCGCGGCGTATTCGGAGAACAGTTTATCGGACAGTATAACGGTCAGGAGGTCGGAGGCTACTGGAATGCGGGAACCACGACCATCAATGATAAATTTGAGGGACTTACCCTGGAAACATCATGCTCAAAGGAATGGTGGCATGCACATTACCAGTTGAGTGACTGGAGCAAGATTGAGAAGCCATGCGTGCGTATCACCATGCACAATGACGATATCAGTCAGTCTGCAGACCTTCAGCTTGTTTACACCGATCCGTCGATCATTGTCAATGAGAACGGTGCGGCATGGCGTTATGAGAAGGATTTTGCACAGGTTATCTATGAGACCGATGAGAATGGCAAGGTTAAGACAGATGACAAAGAGCGTGCAATCGTGAAGAGAGATGCCGATGGAAATATGGTATTAGCAGATACCGCATGGATCGGTAAGGTATTAAATCTTGATAAGAATGCGCTGGAGGCATATCCGGTACTTCTTCTTACTACGAATAATTACCTTGGCGTTGATTTCGTCAAGGTTGAGATCTGCGACGCTGCATACAATGCAGACGGTACACCGTTTACGGAGGAAGCAGACAACTAATATTGTGACGGCACAGGTGTTTCATATACAGTGACCACACTAACAAAACCCGGTATTTTGAAAGGAAAAGTTCTTTTCGGAATACCGGGTTTTTATGATTTGACATACGTTAAAAAGGAAAAAGGCGAAAATTTGTCAGAATTGTGTCAAAATTTAAGAATTTTTTAAAGATATTGAAACGATTGTATGGTACTCTAAGCGTAGAGTATGTATTATCAGGAAGCTTATGGAGTAATACATGCACAGTTTTGGGAAAGGAGGGGGAACCTTGGAGAAACCGGAAACAGAAAATAAAGGGGAACCGCGCAAGTGCGTTATTGATGTCAAAGACCTGTATAAGATCTATCCGATCGGCAAGAATGAGGTGCGTGCGCTGAATGGTGTAAGTTTCCAGGTGTATGAGGGAGAGTTTTGTGCCATTGTCGGTGCATCGGGCTCCGGTAAGTCTACATTGCTGAATATGCTTGCAGGACTGGAGAAGCCTACCAAAGGTCAGATCATGGTGGCAGGTGAGCGGATCGACAAGTACAAGGAGAACAGACTCGTACAGTTTCGCAGGGAGAAGATTGGATTTATTTTTCAGTCCTTCAATCTGATCCCGACCATGAACGCGGTCGAGAATGTGGCATTACCGCTGGTATTTCGCGGCGTTTCCAAAAGCGTCCGCATGAAGCGTGCCGGAAAGATGATCGATCTGGTCGGACTGAAGAAGTACCGACTGCATAAACCGAACCAGATGTCCGGCGGACAGCAGCAGCGTGTCGGTATGGCAAGAGCACTGGTGCTTAATCCGAGCATTGTATTTGCGGATGAGCCGACAGGAAATCTGGATTCCAAGACATCGGCAGAGATGATGGAACTGATGCGTCATGTGCTCAGCGAACACAACAAAACTCTTGTTATGGTTACACATGACAATGATCTGGCGGCACTTGCCGACAGACAGATTAGGATCAAGGATGGCAAGATCGTCGAGAATGTACAGGATTGATGAAAAGGGGAATCTGAACGATCCAGAAAATGGAGGATAACATTTTGAAAAAGAAAAAATTATTACTGGCAGTGCTTCTTAGCCTGGCAATGGTGACGAGCGTGGTGCCTGGACAGAATCTGAAAACAGCGTGGGCTGCAGGTGAGGGGGATGAACAGGGAAACACCGGTAGTCTGGTGGGTGATGACGGTATGCAGAGCGAGGTTATAAACGGCAATGCGGCAGACATCAGCTTTTCCAATGTAAGCGTATCCGGCAGTAAGGCAGGCGGTAAGGTGAATGTATCCTTTACCGTGACCGGTAACAGGAACAGCAAAAAGCACTATGATATAGAGAATATTGAGAAGATATATCCGGTATTAAATGACAGCTTTCCGTTTGTTATGGACAACGAAGCGTACCGTGTGACAAACGGCAGCGGCAATTCAGTCAGCTGCAGCTATACCTTCCGGGCAAAGGATAATCTGGACACGGCATATTATATGGCTGGTTTTACGGTAGTGTATACCAGAAAGGCTGTCGACGGAAGTCAGACAGCGTATGACAGTGAGTACAGCCTCAATAAAAATATCAGCGTCAAGCTGACAGGGAAACCAAAAGCAACCGAGAAGCCGGATGTGAAACAGGAGGCGAAGGATGCAGACATTTCCCTGAAAATGCGCAATACTCCATATGGTGTTTACGGAGGAAGCTGTGCGGTATCGTTTGTGGCAAGCAGTAAGAAATATGCGATCAAGAGCGTTGTTCCGGTGATCGACAACAACTTCCCGTTTGCAAGTACCACCGACGCTTATAAGGTGATCCGTTCTGCAGGCACGAGGAATTTATCCTGCAGCTACAATTTCAAAGTGAAGAATAACGTATCCACAGGATATCAGGGTGTGGTATTCCGGATCGGTTATCTGAAGAACGGTCAGGCAGTGACCGAGGATAAGACCGTCAATATAGAACTGAAGGGAAAGACACAGAAGAACAAAGCCGACAAAGGCAAGAAGAGCACACCCCGCGTGATGGTATCCGGTTTTACGACGGATGTGAAACAGGTGCGTCCAAACGGAAAGTTTCTGCTGACATTAGAGCTTCGTAACAATGCAAGCCAGGCAGTACATAATATCAAGCTGACTATGTCTACGGAGAACGGCGAGTTTCTGCCACTGAGTGGTGCAAGTACAGCATATCTGGACAGCATTGCCGCCAAGTCTGTGGCAAAGGTTTCCTTCTGGATGAAGGCGGCAGCCGGCTTAAGCTCCAAGTCTTATCAGGTAACCGTAAAGACAGAGTATGAAGATGGCAGAGCAAACGGCTATAATGCAGAGGATCATGTTTCTATCCCTGTCGTACAGAAGGACCGTATCAGTCTGACAGATGTGGTTCCACCGGATATGCTCAGTGTAGGCGGCACAGGAGATCTGTCCTTCTCTATCAATAACCTTGGCGGAAGTGCGCTGAACAATGTATCTGTAATCTGTAAAGGAAAGGAAATCTCCTGTGAGAAATCCTTTGTTGGTAACATTGCAGCCGGAGCAACCGGTTATGCTACCGTGACGCTGAATGGTGATCAGGCAACCGCGGATGACAGTGACGGCACATGCACGATCATCGTAAAGTATGAGAATGCTTCCGGTGAGACGAAGAAATATACCGAAAAGACAAATGTATATGTAACTGAAGAGATGGACGATGCAGATATTCCGGCAGGGGATACAGAGGATGTACAGGCAAAGAAGGGGCTTCCGCTTGCTGCAAAGATTGCCATTGGCGTGGCGGCAGTTATTGTGATTATCGTCATTGTTCGGGTGATCGTGAAGAAAAGACGCAAGAAAAAAGAAGAGGAGTTGATGGACGATGAGCTTCTATGATCTTATGACCATGAGCCTGGGGAATCTGTGGCGCAGAAAGCTGCGTACCGTTCTTACCGTGCTCGGCGTACTGATCGGAACGACTTCCATCGTGGCGATGCTCTCTCTGGCATTTGGTATGAAGCAGATGATCATGGATGAGTATGCAAGTATGGGGTCGGTGACACAGATTATGATCAGCGGCGGAGGCGGGGATATGGATTCATCGTCGAGTCAGACAGATACCTCCACGATGCTGACAGAGACAAACATGCAGATGTTTCAGGATATGGAGCATGTAAAAAATGTCCTTCCGCAGTTGTCCTTTGATGGCAATATGCAGAGCGGACGTTATTCCGGATATGCCAATCTGATTGGCGTGGATCAGAGTCTTTTAGATTCCCAGGAGTTAGAGAAGGGAGATATCCCACAGAAGGGAAGTGCCGGTACGCTTCAGGTGATCGCAGGCAATCAGATCCTGACCGGGTTTGGATATGTTCAGGGAGATCAGTATGTGGATTATTATTCCACCGGAGAGCTTCCGAAGATCGATCTGATGACACAGATCAGACAGCTGCAGGTGTATAACGATCAGACGGACACGACGGATACAGGTGCACAGACGGATACCGGAGATGATACAACAGGGGATACCTCTTCAGATGGAGACAGTACAGACAGCTCAGGGGGTGACACAGCAGATTCCAAACCGGTGGAGGATAACTCTATGCTGAACTTCCGGATCAAGGTGGCCGGAATTATGGCAGGAGGTGTTGAAGAGTACAATACCTACAGTAACAGTCTGTTAGTGAATATCGACGATCTGAAAAGTTATCTGACGAAGAACTTTGGAAAGGGCAATATTCCGGGACAGCCAAAGCCGAATGGCAAACCGATGAACGAGTGGGTTTATAGCACTCTGGTCGTTGATGTGGATGATGCATCCAATGTAGACAGTGTTATGAAGGATATTCAGGATATGGGCTTTAGTGCCAGCAGTAACAAGGATCTGCTCGATTCTGCACAGAAGAATCTGCAGATCGTAGAGCTGGTACTGGGCGGAATCGGTATGGTGGCATTTCTGGTAGCAGCGATCGGTATTGCCAATACAATGATGATGTCAACATACGAGAGAACGAAAGAAATCGGTGTTATGAAGGTACTTGGCTGTGACATGCGTGATATCCAGAAGCTGTTTCTGGCAGAAGCAGGATTTATCGGACTGATCGGAGGTATTGTCGGACTTGGACTGACTTGTGGCGTCTCGGCGCTGATCAATCATTTTGCGGTGTCGATGGGAGGCATGAAGGGTAATATATCCGTTATTCCATGGTGGCTTGCACTGGCAGCAGTGGCATTTTCTACCCTGATGGGAATGGTTGCCGGATATTTTCCGGCACGCCGTGCCATGAAGCTGAGTCCGCTGGCGGCGATCCATACTGAGTAAGGAAAGCTGTTGTGGGCGGGGTCAGGACTGCTTTGGGGAACTGCCGAAGCATTTCTTCCAGGCACGGAAGAACGTAGAATAATTGTGGAAACCGCATTCGTAGCACGCCTGAGTGGCGGGCATACCGCCGTTGATATATTCTCTGGCGAGCAGCAGCCGCTTCGTTGTGATATAAGAACCGATGCTGCGACCGGTTTCCTGCTTGAAGGAATGCATCAGATAGTATTTACTCACATAGAATTTATCGGCAAGTGTGTCGGCAGTGACCGGCTCCTGCAGATGCGTGTTGATATATTCCAGACAGTCAAGGATCTTGGTGTTTGACGTGCTTGTCTCAAGAAATTCCAGATTATGGGACAGGGCAGCACGATTCAAAAAAATCATAAACTGTAAAAATAACAGGCGCTGGGAAAGCTCCTGTGCATACTCCTCAGGGTGTGCATAGGAAGCCTCCAGCGCCTTTAGTGTATGATAAATAGAACTTCCCTTAAAATAAGGAATACGCAGAACGTGAGCGTTTGCTCTGGCGGCAAGCTCAAAGCACTGATCCAGAGCATAGTCTTTGCCGGCATATTGAGCAATAAAATCAGGAGAAAGGTATAAAATGATCCGTTCATAGGTAGAATCTGAATGTATGACCGGGCGGTGCAGCTCACCGGCGCGCACCAGCACAACATCGAACGGCTTCAGATCATAGCTCTTTCCCTCGATGGTGTAGCTGACATCCCCCTGCAGAAAGATCAGGATCTTATTGAAATCATGATAATGAAAGGTGAAATTCTTCCGTGTGTTATCCTGCAGATGAAATATTTTAAAATTGCTTTTCAGATAGCCGGTTTTTAAGTGCCGTTCAAAGGAAGGGGTGTCGTTATAATTCATACTTATCATTGTTACGCCTTTCTGGAAAATAGGTTTCAAATTGTGACGCACCAAGACGCCGTTTTCGTTAGTATAACGCAGTGGCATCCGAATGAAAAGAGGAGCCGGTGAATTTGTGGTATGAGCAAGGTGAAACGAAGTTTGACGTGATAACATTTTCTTATGAAAAAGGTATGTAAAATCTATTGACCCATGCTTCGGAATGTAAGATAATAAGGGCGGATAAATTATATGAAATGGAGAGAGAATGTATGAGGAAAACAAAGATTATATGCACACTTGGACCATCGACAGACTCGGATAAAGTCATTGAACAGCTGATCAATGAGGGAATGAATGTGGCACGTTTCAACTTCTCCCACGGCTCCCATGAGGAACACAGCAAGCGTATGGAGAGACTGCGTCGTATCCGTAAGAAATGCGACAAGCCGGTGGCAATCCTTTTGGATACCAAGGGACCGGAGGTGCGTCTGGATACCTTTAAGGAAGGTAAGACTTTGTTAAAGCGCGGTCAGAAGTTTACACTGGTCTGCGGCGAGAAGGTCGATGGTGACAATTCTCACGTTGGTGTGACATATGATCATCTCTGCGAGGATGTCAGTGTTGGCGCACCGGTTCTGATCGATGACGGACTGGTCGAGCTGGAGGTTACTGCGATCGTAAGGAATACGATCGAGTGTGTTGTCAAGAATGAGGGCGTGGTATCCGATCATAAGGGTGTTAATCTTCCGGGTGGTCATGTGAACCTGCCGTACTTAAGTGAGAAGGACCGTTCGGATATTTTGTTTGGTATCAAGAATGATGTCGATTTCATTGCGGCATCCTTTGTCCGTACGGCATTTGATGTCAAGCTGATCCGTAATCTGTTAGATGCCAATGGCGGCTCCGATATCAATATTATCGCCAAGATTGAGAATGCCGAGGGCGTTGCCAATATCGATGAGATCATTCGTGAATCCGATGCGATCATGATCGCCAGAGGCGACATGGGCGTGGAGCTTCCGGAGGAGGAAGTACCGGTCGTACAGAAAATGATCATCAATAAGGTATACGAGGCAGGCAAGCAGGTTATCATTGCAACACAGATGCTTGATTCCATGATGAAGAATCCGCGCGCGACCAGAGCGGAGACCGCGGATGTTGCCAATGCGGTTTATGACGGCACAAGTGCGATCATGCTTTCCGGTGAGACAGCTGCCGGGAAGTTCCCGGTAGAGGCTCTCAAGACGATGGTGCGCATCGCAAGCAGAACAGAGCAGGATGTAGATTACCAGAAGCGTTTCTACAGCCGGGCAAGACAGGCGAATCCTGACGTGACAGATGCGATCTGCCATGCAACCTGTACAACGGCATACGATCTGAATGCGAGTGCGATCGTGACGGTCACGAAGTCCGGTCGTTCTGCCAGAATGATCTCAAGATATCGTCCGGCATGTGATATCATCGCAGGAAGTACCTCTGAGAAGGTCTGCCGTCAGCTGAATATGTCGTGGGGGGTATCTCCGTTCCTTGTTGAGGAGAAGAATGATGTATTTGAGTTATTCGATCATGCGATCGAGGTTGCCAAGGTGCATGGTGTGATCAAGAGTGGTGACACGGCGGTTATTACCTCCGGTGTGCCAGTTGGAATCTCCGGAACGACAAATATGATCAAGGTGGAGACCGTTCGATAGGAAATACAGTAATAAATATGCATTCTTAAAAAGATGGTGCAGGAAAATAATCAGGGGCGAAACAAACGTTTTGCCCCTGATTCGCACTATATTATAAGAATTTTCCGTTACCATAAATTAAGCCCGTTTCCGGATTCATCATCCGGAAACGGGCTTAATATGGTATGTCAAAAGAAAGAATTACTGTGCCTGCTCTGCCTCATATGCCTCGCGGACTGCTTTGGCAAGTTGATCACCACAGGAGGTATTCTTGAAACCACACTTGATCCCCTTGACCTTGGATTCGATCCAGTCAACGGTCTGACCGTCAACCAGACGGGATACGGCTTTGAGGTTGCCGTTGCAGCCGCCGGTGAAGGATACGTTGCTGATCACATCTCCGTCAATGTCAAAATGGATCTCTGAGGAGCAGGTTCCGCTTGTCTTATATATATAGTTCATTGTAACATCTCCTTTATCTGAAAGAATAATTTATGAAATCATACAGACTTCATGACTGTAGTGATGATAACGCTTCTCTCATGACTTTGTCAATAGAGTCGTTAATAACAAGGTCAGCTTTGCTGTCCGCCGGGGTGGAGGATTTGTTGATCAGAACAAGGTGTCTGCCGTGGAAATAATCGATCAGACCGGCTGCAGGATAGACAACAAGAGAGGTTCCGCCGATAATCAGCGTATCTGCCTCGGAGATTGCCTGAATGGCACCGGTGATCACATCCTCGTCAAGTCCCTCCTCATAGAGGACAACATCCGGCTTGATCACACCGTGACATTTCGGGCAGAGAGGGATTCCCTTCGCCGCCAGAATGAAATCTGCGTCATAAAAGCTGTGGCATTTCGTGCAGTAGTTGCGAAGAACGGAGCCATGCAGCTCATACACGGTTTTGCTTCCGGCAGCCTGATGCAGTCCGTCAATATTCTGCGTGATGACCGCCTTTAACCTGCCCATTTCCTCCAGCTTTGCAAGAGCGATGTGACAGTCGTTTGGCTCGGCATCCGGGTAGACTAAGTTCTTTTTATAGAAGTCAAAAAAGTCATCCGGATAACGCATGAAAAAGGAATGGGACACAAGCTGCTCCGGCGTGAAATTCCTGCCGAGCTTTTGACTGTACAGTCCGTCAGAGCTTCTGAAATCCGGGATTCCGGAAGCAGTAGAGACGCCTGCTCCCCCGAAAAATACGATGTTGTCGCTTTCCTGTAGGATCTTTGCAAGCTGTGCTGTTTTGTCGTCCATCAGCACGCCTCCTTTCCTGAAAAGTATGCCGGGTTTAAAACGGCATATGCATTGTTCTTTAAGAGTTCTCTGATCAAAGTGTAGCATAAAATTTTTAAAAATAAAATGGTTGCATTTTTTGAAAATTGTGCTATTCTAATAAAAGATAATACGTTGAAGAGACGAGTACATGGCATGCGTGACTACAGAGAGGGGCAGACCGAACGGTTGCTGGAACTGCCCTATTCACAAAGCGATGGAAGACCAGCTCTGAGTGGCTTTAATACAGCCCGGTCGACACCGTTACCGTCACAATGAAGGTGAGATCAGTATACGGATCACGACAGACTGCTTTTTGGTGTAGCATATGCCTTTGGTTGAGAGCTTCCGGATGATTTCACGAACGAGGGTGGAACCGCGTGATGATATTTACGCCCCTTCTGGCATTGTAATGTGTCAGGAGGGGCTTTTTTGTGCATGGAAAGTGCTCATAACGTGGTGGAAAGAGCAAACGCCGGTTTGCCTTTTATGTTGAAATATCAGTCCCTTTTGACAAAGGATTCAAAGACGGATCTTCTGACAGCGCTGCTTCAGGAGCCTCCGGAGTACACAGCAGCGCAGAAAAGAGGGAATCATGAAAGTAACATTAAAAGATGGCTCCTTTAAGGAGTATGACCAGCCAATGTCCATTTACGATATCGCTTTGGATATCAGCGAGGGACTGGCAAGAGTAGCATGTGTGGGAGAGATTGATGGTGAGGTCAAGGATCTTCGTACCATTGTAGATAAGGATTGTACCCTGAATATTTTGACCTTCGATTCGGACGAGGGAAAGAAAGCATACCGCCACACATGTGCGCATGTACTGGCACAGGCAGTAAAGAATCTGTATCCGGATGCAAAGCTGACCATCGGACCGGCGATCGACAACGGATATTATTATGATTTTGATCTGCCAAGTCTTGACAGAGATGCACTGGATGCCATCGAGAAAGAGATGAAGAAGATCATCAAGAAGGGCGACCGTCTGGAGCGTTACACATTGTCCAAGGATGAGGCGATTAAGCTGATGACAGAGAGAGATGAGCCGTATAAGGTTGAGATGATCAAAGAGCATCCGGATACCGACGAGCTCAGTTTCTATCAGCAGGGAGATTTCATTGAGTTTTGTGCCGGACCACATCTGATGAGCACAAAGCCGATCAAAGCATTTAAGCTGACATCTTCTTCCGGTGCTTACTGGAGAGGCGATGAGCACAATAAGATGCTGACCAGAATTTACGGAACAGCATATACAAAGAAAGCAGATCTCGAGGAGTATCTTGAGTATCTTGCAGATATTAAGAACCGTGACCATAACAAGCTCGGTCGTGACATGGACCTGTTTACAACCGTTGACGTTATCGGACAGGGACTTCCGCTGTTTATGCCAAAGGGCACAAAGATGATCCAGAAGCTGCAGCGTTGGATCGAGGATCTGGAGGATAATGAGTGGGGCTATGTCCGTACCCGTACACCACTGATGGCAAAGTCTGATCTGTACAAGATCTCTGACCACTGGGGTCATTACAAGGAGGGAATGTTCCTTCTGGGCGAGGACGATGAGGATGAGAATGGAAACAGTGTTTCCGGTCGTGATATCTTTGCACTTCGTCCAATGACTTGTCCATTCCAGTATTATGTATATAAGGCACGTCAGAAATCTTACCGAGATCTCCCATATCGTATGGGTGAGACATCGACGCTGTTTCGTAATGAGGATTCCGGCGAGATGCATGGTTTGACTCGTGTTCGTCAGTTCACGATCTCAGAGGGTCATCTTGTTTGTACTCCGGAGCAGATTGCAGACGAGTTTAAGAACTGTGTCCGCCTTGCAAAATATTGTCTGGAGACACTTGGCCTGGAAGAGGATGTAACCTATCGTATGTCCAAGTGGGATCCGGAGCATCCGGACAAGTATCTTGGCGATGCTGCTGAGTGGGATCGCGTCGAGGGTGCTATGCGTGAGATTCTTGATGATATTGGTCTGAGTTATACGGAGGAAGCCGGAGAGGCTGCATTCTATGGACCAAAGCTTGATATTCAGGCGAAGAATGTGTACGGAAAAGAGGACACGATGATCACGATCCAGCTCGATATGTTCCTTGCAGATCGTTTCGATATGTATTATATTGATCAGAACGGTGACAAGAAGCGTCCTTATATCATCCACAGAACTTCTCTGGGATGCTATGAGCGTACACTGGCATGGCTGATCGAGAAATATGCCGGCAAGTTCCCGACATGGCTGTGTCCGGAGCAGGTTCGTGTTCTTCCGATTTCTGACAAGTATATGGATTATGCAGAGAGTGTACTGGCAGACCTGAAGAAAAACGGCATCGATGCAACGGTTGACGGCCGTTCCGAGAAGATCGGTTACAAGATCCGTGAAGCACGTATGGACAAGCTTCCTTATATGTTGGTAGTCGGCGGCAAGGAGGAAGAGGCGGGTCTTGTATCTGTCCGCAGCCGTTTTGCCGGTGATGAGGGTCAGAAGCCTCTGGCAGACTTTATCAACGATATCTGTCAGGAAATCCGTACCAAGGAGATCCGTAAGGAGCTTCCTGAGGATGAGAAGAAATAATTTCGAATACTTGACGTTTCGTGTCTGCTGTATACACGTTCGTTTAATGCAGTAAATGAAAACGGATATTTTCACATGATTAGTGGGAATATCCGTTTTTTTTAAAGCGCAAAATGCCCGGGGGACATATTTTTTCAAAGTGCGGTCTTACAATATGGTAAAAGGGAAAAAAGTATACAGTAAATATTCTAATAAGGTCAGGGTGAGGTTTTCATAGGAAGTGTTTCCGCTTAAGTTTTTTAGAGATTCTGCCGATGTACATATCAGAGCAGTTGTTGTCAAAGGAATGGCAGCAGCAAAAGTGTTGCCGGCACTTTACTGTGCGGGCGGCAGGACAAGAACTGGAAAGGTGAGCGAAACATGAACGTAAGTGATATCATTGCACAAAGCACCACCAACACAGGCAGGGGGAAAAGCATATTTTCTTCCGGCTCCTTCTTAAATATCGGGAAGCGCGGTCAGGTGGTTCAGGGCGTGGTCTCCAAGGTAGCGGATAAGGTTTCCATCAGCTTTAACGGCACGGAGGCAGCAGTTCCGTTGTCGTCAGTACAGAATGCCACGGAAGGCGAAACAAGAAGTTTTAAGATCATGGAAGTATCGAAGGATAAGATTGTACTGAAAGAGGTTGGTACAGAGGCCTCCTCCGGAAGCAGGGCAATGACGGGAACAACCGTCGGCACATCTTCGTATTCCTTTGCTGATCATCTGAGTGATGCCGGGAAGCTTTCCGAGGCGAAGCAGCAGGCGGGACAGAATATCGCCGTGCTGACAGGAGAAGATTATCAGAATATGGAATCGGAGCAGGGAGCTCTGGAGGAATATAAAGCATCTGCACTGGACCGGGCGGTGGAACGCCACAAGGAGAGACGCGAGTGGCAGCAGGAGAGCGCGGAGCGCAACATTGAAAACAGCAGACAGTTTCAGGAGAATATCAAGACACTGCAGGAGCAGGGAGTTACACAGCTGATGAGTCCGGAAGAGATTGAAAATGCTCTTCGCGAGGCCGATCTGCCGATTACAAAGAGCAATGTGGCAAGAGTGGCATCGGCGGTTCAGATGGCTCAGATCGTGCCGGAGCTGTCGCAGGATGCGAAAGCATATCTGCTTGAGAATCAGATGGCACCGACGATTGAGAATCTCTATCACGGACAGTATTCGGCATCCGGGGCACTGACTTCTTCCATGGCGGACGAGGAGGCATGGCAGCAGCTTCAGGGTCAGATCGCAGAGCTTTTGCAGGCAGGAGGTCTGCCGGCGGATGAGACAACCTTAGAGCAGGCAAAGTGGCTGTTTGCCAATGACATTGCCGTGACTCCGGATAATGTACAGACACTGCGGATGTTAGATGAGCTGTCGGAGGAGCTGACACCGCGGAAGTTGTTAGATCAGATCATTTATGCGATGCAGACGGGGGCGATGCCGGAGCAGGCGACTCTGGATGACCGGCAGATCGTGATTGCCAGACAGGCATTAAACAGCTTGGCAGAAATCACGGATGAGGATGTGGTCAAGACTGTCCGTAATATGGGACAGAGCGAAGTGACGTTACAGCTTTTGGAACAGGCGGTTCAGCAGAGAAAGCAGAGTGATGGGACAGCCGTACAGACCGGACAGATTTTGGCTGCGGATGCAGCCGCAGGACAGAGCGTTGCGGCAGTCGATGAGACAGTTACCATGACGAGACGCCAGCTTGAAGAGCTGCGGTTAAGGCTGACAATTCCGGCGGCTGTCCGGATGGAACAAAAGGGCATTGATATTGAGGTGGCACCGTTAAAGGAACTGGTTGATTCCTTGCGGCAGCAGGAACGGACGGATTACCGGCAGCTTATGCCGGGGACGGAGATTTCCGATGAAATGCTTGACCGCACGGAAGAGGTTCTTGACAAGGCATCACAGATCAGTGCAGCACCGGCATCGATGCTCGCGATCGGAGCCAGACAGCACAGCCTTTTGACAATGAATGTGCTGCATCGGGCGGCAGTCAGTGCAGTCGCGCAGACGAGACAGTATCAGGCGGATTATGAGGCAGTCGGCACGCAGGTGCGGACGGATCTGGGAGATTCGATTCAGAAGGCATTCAGGAATGTGCCGGAGCTTCTTACAGAACTTGGTATGGAGGATACGCAGGCGAACCAGAGAGCTGTCCGTATTTTGGGATACAACAGCATGGAGATCACCGAGCAGAATGTAACACAGGTGAAGGAGTTAGATGCACAGGTTGGAGCAATCCTTGATCAGATGAAGCCCGCAGTTGTATTAAAGCTTGTGCAAAGCGGAGAGGATCCGTTAGATCTCCCGCTGCAGGAGTTAGAGGATAAGCTGAACGGCATCTCAGATGCACAGGATATTTCTTCCGAGGAACGCTATACCAGATACCTGATGAGAATGGAGCAGGATCAGAACATTTCCGAGCAGGAGAGGGAAGGCTACATTGGAATCTACCGTCTGCTGCATCAGGTGGAAAGTTCCGATGGAGCTGCCATAGGAAGTGTTATGGAAGCAGGCTGGGATATGACACTTCGCAATCTGCTGACAGCGGTCCGGACAGAGAAACGAAAAGGTGTCGATGCAAAGGTGGATGATCAGTTTGGCGGTCTGTCCGATATTCAGTACAGTTCCAAAAGCATCACGCAGCAGATCGATCAGGCATTTTCCGGTGAGAAGGGCTCAAATGCCGGTCAGGAAAACCGGGACGAGACGCAGGAATATTATGAGCGTCTGAATCGTCAGCTTCTGCGTGAGATCACACCATCGGCAGTGCAGACCGTCAGTGATGGTGATTTGGAGCATTTGCTGGATCAGTCACTGGAAGTATTTCATGATGCGTTAGATCAGACGGAGCCGGATCCGGAGATTGAGAAGCAGCTTTACAGCCGAATGGCACAGGAACTGCGGGAAACAATCGAACAGAGTCAGGATAGTGTCCGGTATCTTGGACAGCTTGGCATCCCGGATACTGTTGTTAATATTCAGGCGGCAGAGCTTTTGTTAGAACAGAATTATGATGTCTATCATCAGGTGTACGAAAAACGGGACAGACTATCTGTAGATAAACAGCAGGAGCTTGCCGATGCGATGGATGCCATGTACGACAGTCTGGAGGATGCGGAACACATACAGCAAAGCTATGACAGACTGGAGACACTTATGGAAACCGTACTGGCACATTCCTATGAAGCTCCGGCGGTCACCGGTGAAGAGCTGCGTGGCTTAAAACAGCTTCAAAACGGTATGCTCCTTCAGAGAAGCATGGCGCGCAGGCACAGCTATGATGTGCCGATCGCAGACGGTGACAGTGTGGCAACCATGAATGTTACGTTGATACAGGGAGGAGAGGACTCCGGAAGAGTTCAGATCTATATGCAGGAGCTGTCTGCGGAGCTGCGGATCCAACAGGGCGAGGTAAAGGGACTGTTCCTCTGTGGAGATCGGGAAATGTATGAGCAGCTGTCCGGGAAAGCGCAGGAGCTGATTGCTTCACTGGAGGAAAACGGTTACCCGGTGAAGAACATTTCCTACAGCATGAATCCAAAATCACGGCTTGACACCATGAACACTCCTGCAGGGGAAAAGGAACCGGCCACAGCATTATATAAAGCAGCAAAGCTGATTGTTAAGCATGTGATAAGAAGTACCGGACAGGAATAGCCCGTAACGGAGAAAGAAAATAAACCGTCCGCTGCCGCAGAGGGCATATGTGGCAGGGCGGACAGCATAATAACATAGAAATGAGGATTTAATATGAGAATTAATCATAATATTTCGGCACAGATGGCAAATGTTAATTTAAAGAAAACGGACAGCAGACTTTCTGCCAGTCTTGAGAGATTAAGCTCCGGCTACAAGATCAATAAGGCGGCCGATGATTCTGCCGGTATGGCAATTTCTAACAAGATGAAGGCGCAGATCCGTGCACTGGATCAGGCATCCCGCAATTCCGAGGATGGTCAGTCGATCATTGAGACGGCAGAGGGAGCGATGGGAGAGATTGAAAATATTCTTCAGAGAATCCGTCAGCTTTCTGTTCAGACCGCCAACGGTACTTATGCACTTGAGGATCGTGAGGCTGCACAGAAGGAGGTTGATCAGCTTCTGGATGAGATCGACCGAATCACAACAACCACAGAGTTTAACGGAACTCCGCTGTTGGATGGCTCCGCAGCAAGAACCTTTGCGAGCAGCAACATCAATGTGAAGCCGGTATATGCTTCCATGGAGGTAGAAAAGGGAGACTATAATCTGAAGATTGATAAGATTGCACAGCCGGCAGAGATTACATTTGCACTGCCGCAGGCACCGGCTTCCATCAGTATTGAGAATACAACGATCGAGATTGATGAGTCAATGAGTGCGGACGCAGCGATGGAGAGCATCCAGTCAGTCTGTGACAGAATGAATATGGATGTGGAACGCAAAGGTGATCAGGTAACGATCCGTACTCGCACCACAGGAAGCCTGCAAAAAATTGATTTCGCTGATGAAAACGGAACGAAGACCACCGTCAGGGGTGCAGATGCCAAGCTGACTCTGGGAGAGGGATTTGCAGATACCGCAACTTACTCCAGCTACGGCAACCTGATCACGATCCGTGATAATGAGGGCTTTGAGATGGAGATCGAGGCAAATAAGGTTGGTGATGTGAAATTAAGAACCTTTGATGCCGGTTATATGACGATCCAGATCGGTGCCAACGAGTCGCAGATCCTGAATATGAACTTCCCGGAGGTATCCTGCCTGAATCTGGGGCTGCGTACCTCGGATGGAACAGATACGATCAGTGTGGCAACACAGGATGGTTCTCTTCTGACCATGGATGCGCTGGATCGAGCGATCAAAAAAGTATCCAATGCGCGTTCAACTCTTGGTTCTTATCAGAATCGTCTGGAGGCAACCAATTCCAGTCTTGATCTGAGCAGCCAGAATATTACCGAGGCAATGTCCCGGATCAGTGATACCGACATGGCAGATGAGATGACAAAGTACACACAGTATGAGGTGCTTTCACAGGCGTCGACCTCAATGCTGGCGCAGGCAAACAACAGACCACAGCAGATATTATCTCTGCTTCAGTAATAAAATGAGGAATGGATATGGATTCAGAGAAGAGAAAGGCTTATACCACGCGGATCAGTCAGGCGAACCGCAGCGAGCTTGTGGTGATCATTTATGAGCTGCTGCTTGACAGCCTTGCGGATGCCAGACAGGCATTTGGAAAAGAGGATTTTGATACCGCCGATGTGGAATTAAAACGGGCGCAGGGGCTTGTGTGTGAATTACGAGGAAGCCTGAATTTTGAGTATCCGGTTTCTTACCGGCTTGTCTCCCTGTATCGTTATATCAATGAACAGCTTGTAAAGTCTATCACGCGGAAGAAGGATGTGAATCTGGATTCCTGCGAGAGAGTGATAAGTAGTTTGAAGGACAGCTTTGAGGAGGTTTCAAAGCAGGATACCTCCGGTCCGGTGATCGAAAGCGGACAGCAGGTATATGCGGGACTGACCTACGGAAAGGGAAGTCTCAATGAAGTAGCAATCGATGCTGGTACGATTGGACGTGGATTTCAGGCGTAGCGGTAACGAGAAAGGTAGATTATGGAAAAAAAGAATTTTTTGGATGACAGAGGTGCGGGAATCCTGATGCCGATCAGCAGTCTTGCATCACCTTATGGAATTGGAACACTCGGTGAGGAGGCGTACCATTTTGTGGACAGACTGGTGAAGGCCGGACAGAAGTACTGGCAGGTGCTTCCGGCAGGACCAACCAGCTTTGGGGACAGCCCGTATCAGTCATTTTCGGCATTTGCAGGGAATCCGTATTTTATCGATCTGGATACACTGATCGAGGAGGGACTTCTATTAAAGGACGAGGTAACCTGCGAAAGCTGGGGCGATGATCCGGAGGATGTGGATTATGCGATCCTTTTTCAGAATCGTTTTCGCGTCCTAAAAAAGGCATACAAGAGAAGCCGTCATAAGGAGCAGTCATCGTATCGTACCTTCTGCAGACAGAATGCATACTGGCTCGCAGATTACTGCCTTTATATGGCACTCAAGTTTGAAAATGACAATAAGGAATGGCAACTGTGGGAGGAGGACATCCGTTTCCGCAAGAAGGCTGCTGTGAAGCTCTGGGAGAAGAAGCTTGCTGATGAGATCGGTTTTTGGGAGTTCTGTCAGTACAAGTTTTATGAGCAGTGGAACCGTCTGAAGAAGTATGCACACAAGAAAAAGATCCGTCTGATCGGAGATATCCCACTGTACGTTTCTATGGACAGTGCAGATGTGTGGGCGCATTCCGATCTGTTTGAACTGGATGAGCGCAAAAAGCCGATCAACATTGCGGGAGTGCCACCGGACTGTTTCTCTGCGGACGGACAGCGCTGGGGCAATCCGCTCTATGACTGGAAGGCAATGGAAAAGGATAATTTCCGCTGGTGGTATAAGCGTATGCAGGCCAATGCAAAGCTTTATGATGTGATTCGTATCGATCATTTTATCGGTATTGTAAATTACTGGTCTATCCCGTCCTCCTGTCCGACTGCTGTGGACGGCAAATGGAGAAAGGGACCGGGTAAGAAACTGACGGATGTGATCCGCGAGGCGACAAAGGAAACGGATATTATCGCAGAGGATCTGGGTGTTGTTGGACCAAATGTCCGCAGCCTGATCCGGAAAACAGGCTGGCCCGGAATGAAGATTCTCGAATTTGCGTTTGATGATTCCCAGGAGAATGAGTATCTTCCGCATAACTACAAAGATCCAAACTGTCTTGTCTATGGAGGAACCCATGATAATGAGACATTGATGGGATTTTATGGAGCCAAAAAGAAAAAGGATCTCAAATATGTGATGGATTATCTGCAGATCAAAAAGAAAAAGCAGATCCCATCCGAAATGATCCGTCTCGGCTACAGCAGCATTGCCAATACCGCGATCTTTCAGATGCAGGATGTACTGGGACTTGATAACCGTGCGCGCATGAATCTGCCGTCCTCGGTAGGAACGAACTGGCGCTGGCGTATGCTGCCGGGAGCATTCACAAAGGAGCACTGCCGTTATCTGAAGAAGCTTTGTAAGATCTATAACAGATAGTCAGACGATTACAGAATAAGATGTCAATACAAAAGGGCAAAACCTTGATTCATATTGCATTATGAGAATTGTTCTATACTCTAAAATAGTCTGTCCGTAAAACGGGATATCCCATTTTACGGACAGACTATTGTTTTCTAAAAATGTTTATTTAAGATTTTATTGGATATTCGCTTTGATCTTTGCAGCGAGCTCAGCGGCATCCTGCTCCGGAGTACCAGGCTTCCAGCTGATATTTACGGTATCACCCTTATAACGTGGGATCAGATGTACATGGAGATGGAATACTGTCTGACCGGCAGCCTCACCGTTGTTCTGGAGAACGTTGATCCCGTCGCAGTGAAGCACCTCCATCATGGATTTTGCACATTTGCGGGCAATCTTGAAAAGCTTCTCGGCATCGTCATCGGCAAGCTCGAAAAGATCCGCGGCATGATTCTTTGGAAGGATCACGGCATGTCCCCTGGATGCCGGATTGATATCAAGCATTACCTTGAAATCGTCATCCTCATAAATGGTAGTGGAAGGGATTTCTCCCTTATTGATCTTGCAAAAGATACAGTCATCGACATATTTTTTACTCATAATAACCCTCATTTCTGCGTACGTTCTTGTATGTAATGGGGATGTGCCGGGTACGCTCAAGACACATTCTCATGTGAAATTCATTCAAAAACGGATCTTCCGTTATGATTTGTGAAATGTTCCGGCTTCATTAAGATATTGCAATAGGAAACAGCGTGTCAAAGGTACGGATCTGTTTGAAATCGCCCTTGGCAGTCACAGCGCCGGACAAAAAGGCATTGTGCATGGTAAGCTCTCCCTGAACGATACGCCGGACTGTCTTGTCATCCAGACGGATCTGGACATTCGCGGCAGGATTTGCTTTGTTGCTGCAAATAAGCTCTTCGTCGTGAATGTCAACGGAGAGTACCCTTCCATCCTCGAATTGGAGGTTATAACATACCGTGAGCGGTGAGACCGGCCGAAAATGCTCCTGCAGGGCATCGGCAAGTGGATCGCCTGCTATCGGTGCAGCCGTTTCTTCCTCGTCGGTGTCTCCGAGCAATCCCTTAAACATGCTGGTGAGTTCCTCAATGTCTTCCTTCTGCTTCTGAACATAATTGTTATCTGATACATACATGGAAAGCTGCTCGCTTTCCTGTGGTGTCAGCTGCATTGTTTTCGGACGCAGAGTATTCTCGCAGATGGAGTTTGTGCTGGAAGGAAATACTTTTAATTTCTTGGAGAAGGAACGGTAGAAGCTTTCTGCCTTCTTCTCGATGAGTAAAGCGTAATCCGGATTTGTTTCAAAGTCCGTATGATCCGCAACATAGGTGCAGATTCCCTCGCACGGAATGCCGCCGAGAATTTCCCAGGCACGGGTCAGCGTCTGATAAGCGTCCTTTTCGCCGGCAGTAGTGGCGGTGACAACCGGAAGCATATAAAGCTCCTTGATATGATCCTTGTCTCCATAAAGCCAGCAGGCATCCAGAAACTGCTGTAAAAATCCGCCGATCCCAAGCCACTCCACGGAAGCGGCAAGGATCACGCCGTCCGCCTCCTTCAGGGTCTTTGGCAGGACGGAGATGCCCTGCTTATCCTCGTAAAGATTATATTTCTTGACTTCCATATTAAGCTCGCCGAGTACCTCGGTCAGCTTGTTCATCACATAAATGGTAGGATCCTCAATGAGTCCCCTTCCTCCATAGTAAATATTGATCTGTTGCATAAGTTTCCTCATTTCCTGATAAATAAGATGAAAGCCTGACAGATATGTCAATGGCTGACAAGGTATTCGCCAATGGCTTTATCCCGGCAAGTTCGTCTGATCCGTCTCTGTCTGCCTGTCCGATGCACGACGTTGTCTGCCGGTACCTGCGATCAGACCAATAAGAAGTCCTCCGAGAAGACCGCCGACATGTGCTGCGTTGTCGACACCCTGATCGGTGAAACCACTGTACAGACTCAAGAAGACGGCGAAGATCAGCTGGCGGTAATCCAGATCGATCTTATCGCGGTGGAATAAGACAAGTGCCAGAAGTCCTCCGGTAATGCCGAAAATAGCACCGGACGCACCAATGGAAGCAGTGTCTGTTCCTAATAATATATTATAAACCATCGAGGTGAACCCTGCAATAATTCCGGACGAAAAGTACAGGATTGTAAAGCGTGGTGTGCCGATCTGCTGTTCCAGAAATGTTCCGAGGAAAAACAGGCAGAGCATATTATTAAAGATATGATCGATTCCACCGTGCAGGAACATACAGGTGATAATACGGTAATACTCATGCGCATTGAAAACCGCCCGCCAGGAAAGACAGCCCTTGTCGATCCAGGCGTCCTCCCCGCCAAGAATGCTGAAAAAATCCGTTTTCAAAAAGATCAGTACATTGACCAGGATCAGTGCTGCTGTGGCTGAGTAAAGATAACGGCGTATGCTGCCTTCGGAAGCAGAACTCTCCCCGGCAGTCTCGAGCTCTTGATATGGTTTCATATAGATCAACTTCCTTTCATTATTTGTCCTATTGTAGCGGGAAATGATGCAAAGGTCAAATGAAATGAGGACGTTACCCTGCAGATGATTGACATTTATGTTGAATGCGTGTAATATGAAAACGATTTTCAGATTAGCTCAAGCTCTTGAAATGAGAATGTTGCATGTGCCGGTAATCTTTTTTATGAGAATCAGCAATTACAATGATTTTTGCTCATAAAGACTATGTTATCCGCAGGCTGTGTCTGAAAATTAATGCAGATCACTAGGTTTTCTGAAAAGTCTTTGCTTTGCATCGCTTTGATAAATACGTGTCCGAACGACCTGAACCCCATAGGTGGGCTCAAATATTTCGGTCGGCACGCTTCCGCTGCGTTGCCCCACGCAATGGTGCATAATGCCCTAAAGCACAGGGCATAAGCACCAGCGGGGGCAGAGCGCCTTTCGAAACATTTGAATCCCACCTTGGGGTGAGTACGGCAGGACACGTTTATCGAAGATCAAAGCGGCAAAGCAATTAGACTTTTCGAAAACCGTAATGTGACAAGATAATTTTCAGACACAGCTTGCGGATAATTATATTTTCAGGCAAAAATCACATTTAATGATCAATACTTATAAAAAAGATTACCGGCACAGGAAGAATACACACGGGGGGAGCTTGAGACTTTTATCAGAGATGGAGTTGAGACGATGAATACAGGGAAACATTATCATACAAAACAACAGAAGATTATTTTGGAATATCTGATGAGCGGCGGACAAAGTTATGTGACGGTGAGTCAGATCGCCGCTCATTTAAAGGAGCAGGGGCAGTCTGTTGGTTTGACGACGATCTATCGTCATCTGGACAAGTTCGAGCAGGAGGGACTTGTCCACAAGATCGTATTGGATGGCAACAGTGGTGCACACTATCAGTATGCGTGTGAGGACGAGGGTTCTTTCCTTCTGAAGTGTGAGGGCTGTGGCAATATGATCCCGATGGCGTGCAGCCACATGGAGGAGTTATACGATCATGTGCTGGAGGAGCACAGCTTTCAGGTCAATCCACATCGTACCATGTTCTATGGGATGTGTAATAATTGTATGGCAAAAGAACAAAAAAAGGGGAATAAGAATGAGTAAGAATAAAAGAAAATGGCGGAACCTGACGCACCTGGCGGGTATGTGTCTGCTTGTGACGGCAGTGCTTTCCGGCTGCTCGGTGGCAGGGACGAATCAGGAGGCTGCGCCGGATCGAAAGGATGGAAAAGTAAAGGTGGCGGCAACGCTGTTTCCGTATTATGATTTTGCAAGACAGGTCGGAGGAGATTATGTGGATGTATCGCTGATCGTGCCGGCAGGGATGGATACACATTCCTTCGAGCCGACAGCATCGGATCTCATTCGGATGGGAAATGCCGATCTGCTTCTATATAATGGAGGAGAAAATGAGCAGTGGGTTGGACAGGTAATAGAGGCGGCAACAGATCAGAAGCTGTTAGCCGATGAGATGGTGCAGCATGTAAAGCTCCTGACGGAGGAGCATGTGGAGGGCATGCAGGAGGAAAAGGGAGAAGCTCATGATCATGACGAGGATGAGGAGCACACGCATGATGAAGCGGCGGATTTGCAGGATACACATGAAAATGACGGCGAGATCGATGAGCATATCTGGACTTCTCCCGTGAATGCGCAAAAGCTTGTGAAACAGGTGGCAGACGATCTGGGAAAGGTTGACCCGGAGCATCAGAAGGAATATGATAAAAATGCAGATGCATATATCAAAAAGCTTCAGAAACTGGATCAGAAGTTTAAAACGGTGACGGAGCATGCAAAGGATAAATATCTCGCGTTTGCGGACCGTTTTCCGCTCCGTTATTTCGTCGAGGAATACGGTCTTGATTATACAGCGGCTTTCGCCGGCTGCAGCAGCGATACAGAGCCGAGCGCAGATACGATCACATATCTGACAAGACAGGTGAAGGAGCGTAAGCTGCCGGTTGTATTAAAGATTGAGCTTACCAGTGATAAGGTGGCAAATGCCGTGGCAGAAGCGGCATCGACAAGGGATCATAAAGTAAAGGTGGAGACATTTTACACCTGTCATAACGTTACGAGACAGCAGTTTGATGCCGGAGAGACTTATGCGAGTCTGATGGAAAAGAACCTGAAGGTTTTGAAGGATGCACTTCAATAGAAAAGAACAGGAAGGCTTTGGCGGACACGCTTCGATAGAAATAGAAAAGAATCTATAAGAAAATATATGGGAGGAGAAGATATGCCGAAGAGAAAACAAAAACATTTTGGTCTGATCGCATTGCTCATATTCAGCTGTATGTTAAGTATGCCGGGGGCAGAGGCACTGGGACAGCTGCATACGGAGACAAAGGCGATCACGATGGAGGAATTTAGCAGTCTGATCGAAGCACAGCAGCAGAGCAAGACCGTTGAGGTGTCTTCGGCAGAGGATCTTGACAGCCTGCGAAGCTTTCTGCAGAAGAAACCGACCGGTCGTGGAAATGTTTTTGTTCAGACCCGGGATATTGTGGTATCTCCGTACAGTTATCAGTATCAGGAGGAAAGTGGACGCACAGCTATTTATTACGAAGGAAAAGCGGAGGCATACTATGATGCGAAGGCGGATGTGTATTATGCTGATCCAACGACCAAGACTGCGATTTCCTATACCTGGAAAACGGAGTCGTTTGCGCCGATCGGGACGGATTCTGATTCCACTGACCCATCCTGGAGTTACGAGGGCAATGGATATAAGATTGAGGGAATTTATCAGAACAGATTAAAGCGGAGTGCATGGAAAAGCGCCGGCATCTTTTACAATGCCAAAAAGATCAGTGGTGTTTTCGTGAAAAATTACTTTGGATATGGAAAGAATGTGACAGATCTTGGTGCTTTGGGGGGGAATCTTTTGTCAATAGAGGGCTGCCGCGGTGAAAATATAGAATTGACGCTGCGGCATCGGGGAGAGGACGTAGCCGTTGGTTTTGTGCCATATATAACAGGGAATATTACGGACACAGATGTTCAGGCGGATATCTGTGTTAACAACACTGAAGAAGAGAGCGGTTGTTTTGGAGATGTGTCGGTGGGGATAATCGCAGGGGGATGGTCTAAAAAAGGTATGATCTTGAATTGCAGCAGCTCCGGTCACATTGAGAACTGGAATGATTTGCGGGGGAGCGTAGGTGGTATTGCTGGGTCTGCCGCAGAGATCAGTAACTGCGAAAGCAATGTGAAAATCGGCGGCATGGCTGTTAATGTGGGAGGAATCGTCAGTTATATTGCCGCCGGAGATGTAAAAAACTGTGTCAGCAGGGCACAGCTTTGCGGTAATTTTCAAGTTGCCGGAGGTATCGCCGGAAGTGTCACACTTCATGAATATGAGGTCTCAGACTGCCGGTTTGAGGGAAGTATCCGGACAGATCGCAGCAAATCTTCGTATTTTAATACGGATGGTACGGAAGCATTATGCTATGGCGGTATCATTGGGGAGATCCCTTTTACAAATGAAATTCTGATAAAGGATTGCATCAATCTTGGTTCTGTTACGATGGAGAGCAGTCAGAGCGGAGCAGAGATAAGCTGGGGCACGGGAAATAAACTCGGTGGAATCGTAGGGTGGATCGCAGGAGGAGAGATCGTAAACTGCGTGAATGAGGGAAGGCTTTGCAACAAACAATCTGCAGAGCAGCCGGTAAGCGGAGAGAATACGACAGTCGGCGGCATTGCCGGTTATATGAAGGAAAATAGTGAGAATTCGGTTTTAAACTGCATGAATCGAGGGGATGTATTCAATGATAACGGCTCTGCAGGAGAAATCGTGGGAACGATGACGGGAGAAGATTCGGAGGTATGCAATATATATGCAGCCGGAACTGCTTCAGGAAATGCGGTAAGTAATCAGGTGATCGGTTGTGAAGGAAAAGGGGTGGCCCGGAACTGTTTCACGGAAGAAAGCGGTGGAGCCGGGAAACTGTGCGTTCTTTTGAATCAGTGGATCCATGATTTTGATGTTACAAAAGAATACCATACAATTGTCACTCCGGGAGGGGATGAGTTTCAGCCGTGGGTAGTGGAGAATGGTGTGCTGACGCTTCAGAGAAAGCCGGTGATCAATCCGACTCCGACGAAAACACCGGTGAAAACGCTGCCGCCGACAGTGACGCCATTGGTGACACAGACACCGACAAGGACTCCGGTGGCATCGCTGCAGTCGACAAGAACCCCGCCGGTAACGCAGGCACCGACGAAAACTCCGGCATCATCGAAAAGTCCGATACCGTCAGTAACAAAGAAACCCGTTCAAAGTGCAGCTCCGACTGTGACACCGAAGCAGAGTATGCTTCCGGAGCTGACGCCGGTACCATCAGTCAGTCCGACGGCCGATATCACAAACACACCGGTATCTTTTGCATCGGCGGGGGAAACACCGTCACAGAATGGGTTGGAAACGGTTGATCAGAATACGGCGAAGAATCAGAATACCGGGAAGGTCACGCCTTCAAACGGCAGGAAAGGGTTGATGGCACCTGTCTTTACTCTGAAAAATCGTCAAAACAGCAGAAAACAGAAGTATGTCCAGGTGACTCTGGAAAAATATCAGGGAACCTATGTGGAGATCAGGGCGAAATTAAAAGGACAGAAGTATGTGCGGATGAAATTAAAAGAAAACCGGATCAAAAAACTGCATGGGTGTATTAAATTCCGGTATACGGTATCCGGCAAGAGGATTTATTTTAAGGTGAGAACGTATCAGATCCGGAAAGGGAAGAAGATATACAGTGCGGTCAGCGCACAAAAAAGTATAAAAACGAAATAATCGTTCTAAATATCAAAATAGTATTAGTTTTTGGCTTAATAATTATAGACGGAATTGGATAATACAGATATAATGTTATCAGATGGTACAGCAGAGTTCGGTTTTGTTATGGGGACATGATCTGCTGTGTGCAAATAATTTTATTTAATTTGAAAGGAGTTTACGAACATGAAAGTAGCAGACGGATTTTGGTTGAACAAAAAGGGATACGATGTAAGATATGCATCTCAGGCATATCAGGTAACAACAACAGAGAATTCTATCAAGGTCATCGCAACACCATACACAGTTATGAACAGAGGTATGACACTTGGCGGACCAAACCTTGAGATTACATATTCTTCTACATCAGAGAATATCATTAAGGTTCACATCGTACATTACAAGGGTGGACTTGACAACATTCCTCAGTTTGAGCTGAACGAGGATACCGGATATGTTCCACAGATCACACGCACAGAGGATAAGGCTGAGCTGATCTCCGGAGATACCAAGGTAGTGATCAAGATCGGTGATGACTGGGATGTACAGTTCTATCATAAGGACAAGCATCTGACAGGTGGAGCATGGCGTTCAACTTCTATCATTAACGAGAACCAGTTCGCAGCAAATGCACGCATGGAGATGCAGGAGGACGATGAGTTCTTCAATTATCCACAGGATCCACACCGCACATACATCAGAGAGCAGCTCAAGACTGATATTGGTGAGTGCATTTATGGTTTCGGTGAGAAGTTCACTCCATTCGTAAAGAACGGACAGGTTGTTGAGACATGGAACTGCGATGGTGGTACATGTTCTGACCAGAGCTACAAGAATATCCCATTCTACATTTCTTCTAAGGGATACGGTGTATTTGTAAACAGCTCTGATAAGGTGTCCTTCGAGGTAAACTCAGACACTGTTTCCAAGGTAACATTTACACAGCCGGGTGAGGAGCTTGAGTATTTCGTGATCGGCGGTAACAATCTGGAGGAGGTTCTGGAGAATTACACTACACTGACCGGTAAGCCATCACTTCCACCGGCATATACATTTGGTCTGTGGCTGTCTACTTCCTTCACAACAAGCTATGACGAGGATACTGTTATGAGCTTCATCGATGGAATGAGAGACAGAAAGATTCCTCTTCAGGTATTCCATTTCGACTGCTTCTGGATGAAGGAGTATGAGTGGTGTAACTTCGAGTGGGATAAGGATATGTTCCCGGATCCGGAAGGTCTTCTGAAGAGACTTCATGAGGATAAGGGACTTGAGGTTTGTGTATGGATCAACTCCTACATTTCACAGCAGTCTAAGCTGTTCGATATCGGTAAGGAGAAGGGATACTTCATCAAGAATCTTGATGGCAGCGTATTCCAGGCAGATCTGTGGCAGCCGGGTATGGCAATCGTTGACTTTACCAATCCGGAGGCTTGCGACTGGTTCAAGGGTATGCTCAAGGAGCTCTTCAAGATGGGCGTAAACAACATCAAGACAGACTTCGGTGAGAGAATCCCAACCAAGTGTAAGTATTACAATGGCATGGATCCGATCAAGATGCACAACTACTACACATACCTTTACAATAAGGTTGTATTCGAGGCTCTTGAGGAGTACTTTGGCAAGGACAAGGCTTGTCTGTTTGCACGTAGTGCTACTGTTGGTGGTCAGAAGTTCCCTGTACATTGGGGCGGTGACTGCTATGCGGAGTATTCTGCTATGGCAGAGACACTTCGTGGCGGACTTTCCCTCTGCTCATCCGGTTTCGGCTTCTTCTCCCATGACATGGGTGGATTCGAGGCAACTGCACCGGCTGACGTATACAAGAGATGGTGTGCATTCGGTCTTCTTTCTACACACAGCCGTCTCCATGGTTCTACCTCTTACCGTGTGCCTTGGGTTTATGACAAGGACGGCGATACAGAGGCATGTGATGTACTTCGTCATTACACCGTATTAAAGGGACGTCTGATGCCTTATCTGTGGGCTCAGGCCAATAAGACACATCAGGTTGGTGTACCAATGATGCGTTCTATGGTTATTGCGTTTACAGACGATACCGCCTGCAAGTATCTGGATCAGCAGTATATGCTGGGTGATAACCTGTGTATCGTGCCTGTTATGAATGAGGAAGGCAAGGCTGAGTTCTATGTACCTGATTGCGGTACCTGGACAGATATCCAGTCCGGTGAGAAGTATGAGGGTGGCAGATATTACACAAGACAGTGTGATTACTTCCAGACTCCGATCCTGGCTCGTCCAAACAGCATTGTTACTTACGGTAACTTCGATGCAGAGGACAAGATGACAGTTCTTTATGATTATCTGCAGGATGCAGAGGCAGTGATCTATGGTCTTGAGGATGGTAAGAGCGCGTCTGCAGTGATCTATGACAGTGAGTCTAACAAGCTGACCCAGATCAAGGCAGTCAGAAACGGCAATGTGATCGATGTGACCTATGATGCAACTGACAGAAGCTTCAAGATTACAGCTGAGGGCAAGACAGTAGATGCAGCTGCAGGAAGCACAAGCGTACAGATTACTCTGTAAGAGTGGATTTAAGAATTTATGATATAATTTAAGAAAGCCCTGCGGCATTTGTCCGCAGGGCTTCTTTTGATAAGAGAGAAAGATTCATCGTAAAAGAACATGTTATTGACTAAAAACCGTCAATAGAAGACTTGTCATGAAGATTGAAAAATGATAGTGTAGGTTATGTTAAAAACTGCCTGTTGACAAAAGGGGGCTTTTTGGAGAAAATAGGCAGTGTAACATAACAGGTGAAATGAGACAACGTTAAGGAGGAAAAGACGAAATGGTAAATTTTAAAGAATGGGACGGATTTGAAGGACGTCTCTGGAAAGAAGAAATCAATGTCCGTGATTTTATCCAGAATAACTACACTCCATATGATGGAGATGAGTCATTCCTGGAGGGACCAACCGAAGCAACCGATAAGCTTTGGGGCAAGCTGCAGGAACTGCAGAAGGAGGAACGTGCAAAGGGCGGTGTCCTTGATATGGACACGGATATTGTATCGTCTTTGACCTCCCATGGACCGGGATATATCAGTGAGGATTTAAAGGATCTGGAGAAGATTGTTGGTCTCCAGACAGATAAGCCGTTAAAGCGTGCATTCATGCCTTACGGTGGTATCAAGATGGCAGAGGAGTCTCTGAAGATGTATGGTTATGAGCCAAATCCGGAGCTTCACAAGATTTTTACCGAATATCATAAGACACATAATCAGGGTGTATTTGATGCATACACACCGGAGATGAGAGCAGTCCGCAAGAACAAGATCATCACAGGTCTTCCGGATACATACGGACGTGGACGTATCGTAGGTGATTATCGTCGAGTTGCTCTTTACGGTATCGATCATCTGATCGCAGAGAAGGAAGCGGATAAGGCAGTCTGCGGAAGCGGAAGCATGAAGGGTGAAGTGATCCGCCTTCGTGAGGAGCTGCAGGAGCAGATCAATTCCCTGAAGGGAATGAAGGAGATGGCAGCCATTTACGGTTACGATATCTCTGAGCCTGCTAAGAATGCAAGAGAAGCTGTTCAGTGGACTTATTTCGGTTATCTTGCTGCTATTAAGACACAGAACGGTGCTGCAATGAGTATCGGTCGTGTCTGCACATTCCTTGACATTTATATTGAGAGAGATTTAAAGAACGGCACACTGACTGAGACAGAGGCACAGGAGCTGATCGATCACATGACCATGAAGTTCCGTATGGTCAAGTTTGCACGTATTAAGTCTTACAACGAGCTGTTCTCCGGAGATCCGGTATGGGCTACCATCGATCTTGCCGGTATCGGCGTAGATGGCCGTCATATGGTGACAAAGACAGATTATCGTGTGCTTCATACACTGGAGAATATGGGACCTGCTCCGGAGCCAAACATCACGGTACTTTATTCATCAGATCTTCCAGAGAACTTCAAGAGATATGCAGCAAACATCTCCATCAAGACAAGCTCTGTACAGTACGAGAACGATGATGTTATGAAGCCTGTATGGGGTGATGATTACGCAATCTGCTGTTGTGTATCTGCAACACAGACCGGTAAGGAGATGCAGTTCTTCGGAGCAAGAGCAAACCTTGCAAAATGTCTGCTTTATGCGATCAACGGTGGTGTTGATGAGAAGAATAAAGTACAGGTTGGACCAAAGTATCAGCCAATTACTTCTGAGTACCTTGATTATGATGAGGTTATGGAGAAGTATGATGCAATGATGGACTGGCTTGCAGATATCTATGTAAATACACTGAACCTGATCCAGTACATGCATGATAAATATTATTATGAGGCAGCTCAGATGGCACTGATCGATACGGATGTACGCCGTACATTCGCTACCGGTATTGCAGGTTTCTCACATGTAATTGATTCCCTGAGTGCGATCAAGTATGCAAAGGTAAAAGTAATCCGTGATGAGAACGGACTTGCTGTAGACTATGAGACAGAGGGAGATTTCCCTAAGTATGGTAATGACGATGACCGTGCCGATGAGATTGGTGTATGGCTTCTCCGTACCTTCCTTGGGAAGATCAAGAAGCATCATACCTATCGTCGTTCTGAGCCGACTACATCTATCCTTACGATCACATCAAACGTGGTTTATGGTAAGGCAACCGGTTCTATGCCAAACGGCAGAAAAGCAGGACAGCCACTTTCACCGGGAGCAAACCCAAGCTACGGTGCAGAGCAGAATGGTCTGCTGGCTTCCCTCAACTCTGTTGCAAAGATTCCTTATGAGTGGGCTCTGGATGGTATCTCCAATACACAGACCATCAATCCGGACGCACTTGGCCATGAGGAAGAAGAGCGCAAGACAAACCTTGTACAGGTTATGGATGGTTACTTCGATCAGGGAGCACATCACCTTAATGTCAATGTATTTGGCAAGGAGAAGCTTATTGACGCTATGGAGCATCCGGAGAAGGAAGAGTATGCAAACTTCACGATCCGTGTATCCGGTTACGCCGTTAAGTTTATCGATCTGACCAAGGAGCAGCAGATGGATGTAATTTCCAGAACCTGCCACGCACAGATGTAGTCAGAACGCAATACGCGAGGGCTGGGAGGTGTTGTTGGCGTCTTTGCCTTTGTGTAAATCAGATGTATAGATATGAATACAAACCTTGCATTTTGGTGTATAATAGGATCAGAATGCAAGGTTTGTGCTGTATAAAAGAGAAGAACAGCAGACAGGGAGGCACCGGTAGGGGAAATGCAGCAACCGGTAAAGCTGACTTCGTCTGCAGGAAAAGGAGAGAAAACATGGGACAGGTAAAGGGACGGATCCACTCCGTGGAGACATTTGGTCTGGTGGACGGACCGGGTGTGCGCTATGTAGTGTTTCTGCAGGGCTGCCGCATGCGGTGTAAATACTGCCATAATCCGGAGACATGGAAGCCGGATGAGGGTGAATTAAAGACAGCACAGGAGGTCTTTGACAAGGCGTACCGTTACCGCAGTTACTGGAAGAACAACGGCGGTCTGACGGTCAGCGGAGGCGAGCCGCTGTTACAGATTGATTTTCTGACAGAGCTGTTTACCTTAGCAAAGGAAAAGGGCATTCACACAACACTGGATACCAGTGCCAATCCGTTTGATCCGGATTCGGCAGAGTTTATGGAGAAGTTTGAGAAACTCATGGAAGTGACAGATCTCGTTATGCTTGATATTAAGGAGATGGATCCGGAGAAGCATAAGGCGCTGACGGGGCAGACGAATGAGAATATTCTGGCGCTGGCAGACTGGCTTAATGAGCATGGAAAGCCGATGTGGATCCGCCATGTTCTGGTGCCGGAGCTTACCGATGATGAGGCAGGCTTACAGGCACTGAGGGAGAAGCTTGACCGGTGGAGTAATGTGGAGCGGGTGGAGATCCTGCCATATCATACGCTGGGACTGTTCAAGTGGCAGAACCTTGGCATTGATTATCCTCTGGAGGGGGTACGAACACCGACGCAGGAGGAGGTCGAAAAGGCAGAAAAGATTCTGGGGATACGAAAGCAGCCGTGAGAAATAACGATTCATGAGAGTATTATGTCAACGAGAATTGCGAAGCAATTCTTGGAGGGCAAAACGCTGGTTTTGCC